>Ga0182739_1001134_pt1 | contig 29331 bp, 18 predicted proteins | sample eDN5th30CBELigBY_FD_128873 | JGI IMG/M metagenome (GOLD analysis project Ga0182739, IMG submission 128873) | Enriched backyard soil microbial communities from Emeryville, California, USA - eDNA 5th pass 30_C BE-Lig BY (version 2) (version 2) | ecosystem: Environmental > Terrestrial > Soil >... | reverse complement strand
TGGACAATCCGGGCTCTGGGTTTCAGAACTCTTGCCGCATCTGGCCAGCAAAGTGGATGAACTCTGCGTGATCCGCTCGATGCACAGTCGGGGACAATCACATGGACAAGCGGTTTCCATGCTGCATACGGGCAGCGATAACTTGGTCCGGCCATCAGTGGGAGCCTGGATTTCTTATGGTTTGGGATCGGAGAATCGAGACCTGCCAGCATTCGTTTCGATCGCTCCATCAAGCGGTCATGGTGGTCCGCGGAATTACGGGGCTGCCTTTCTGCCCACCGAACATCAGGCCACGACCATTGGCCGACAAGGAAGGCTGGGCGATGCCAGCATTGAACACCTGGCATCCACCATCGAGATCTCACGTCAAACGCGGCGATTGGAACTGATTCAGTCATTCAATCAGTTGCATCTGGATCGAGTTGGTCCCGACAATGAAATCACGGGAACGATTGAAGCCTACGATCTTGCCCATCGGATGCAGCGGGCCGCTCCCGATGTCCTGGATCTTTCCCGGGAAACCAAGACCACACAGGAGTTGTACGGAATTGGCGAGAAGAGCACGGACAATTTCGGCCGGCAGTGTCTGCTGGCCCGGCGACTAGTGGAAGCGGGCGTGCGCTATGTGGAACTCTCGACCGGAAACGTCTGGGATCAGCATGGCGGCCTGAAGAAAGGTCATGAGAGAAATTCGCTGGCAACAGACCGGCCTGCAGCGGCCTTGCTGACGGATCTGCAATCCCGTGGACTGCTCGAAGAAACGCTGGTTGTCTGGGGAGGTGAATTCGGCCGCACACCCACAGCTCAGGGGAAGGATGGGCGCGATCATAATCCACAGGGATTCACCGTCTGGCTGGCGGGCGGGGGTCTCAAGACTGGAATCGCTTATGGGGAGACGGACGAATTCGGATACCGGGCCACGACGAATCGTGTCCATATGCATGACCTGCACGCAACAATTCTGCATCTGCTCGGGCTGAATCACGAACATCTGACTTATCGTTACGCGGGTCGTGATTTTCGACTGACCGATGTTGCCGGAAATGTGGTGCATGACATCCTGTAATGACATCCTGTCACACCGAGAAGGCCGATGCCTTATTGGAGACCTTATTCATTACGAACGATGGCGGATTCATTACGAATGATGACGGAGGGATCGGCCACGGAGAGCATCTTTATCTCACACTGTCTTCATCTCGCGCTGTCTTCATCTCACACTGTCCCGGGGGCTGCCTCGTGACATTTCACATTTCATCCATCGAAGTATTTTCACCGCAGGCACCGGCCAGAGCAACTTGCTCTATTTCTCCGTCACGGTCAAGACACCACGCATGACTGTCCAGTGACCGGGAAACGTGCAGACATAAGGGTATTGGCCAGGCACATCTGGAGCAATGAAATAGATGGATGATCTTTTACCCGGATCGACAATGTCGACATAGGCCAGAACGTGATCCGTTTCCGGAATGTACTGCCGGGGGTAGGCGTCGGGATGGGCTGCAAACTGATTGGACAGTTCTCCCACGATCTGCAATGTCCCGGGTTTTACCAGCGCCCAGTTATGGGGAACGACATCCGCATTGATGAACGTCAACTGAATTGTTTCGCCTGCTTTCACGGTCAGGCTGCGAGGATCGAACTGCAGATTGCCGGAAGTACGCAGCGTCAGTTTGCGGGCGTTCTCGAGAGGTTTGCGCCATGGATTGGGGACTCGCTTCGACTCAAACGCGATGTCGGCCAGGATCGGATGTGGCTGAATGGTTTTAGCCACGGCATGATAGCCGGGAAAGTCGGTAAATGGCCGATCGAGTTGATGGACGGTCAGGAACAGGCTTTGTGGGTGCCCCGCATCCACTCGTAAACGAAGATGCAGCTGGTTGACGGGTTGTATTTCCGGGATCTCCAAAAACAGCGAACGGCCCCCTTCCAGCACATGCGAAGACTGGATCGTCAACGATTCGTGCCCTGGCGTGCCCGGATGTGAAGGAGCATATTCCGGTGATCCATAAGCGCCGCTATAGCGATAGTTCCAGTGCTGAGCAAAATGGCTCTCGATGGCCGTTGCGACTTGCGGATCGAGCGGTCCTGAAAAATCAATGCGGACCCCGTTCTCGTGCACGTGAAATCCAACCGGTAACTGAACGGGATCACCGGTATATCGCACGCGTTCAAAACAGCCGTCGTCAATGGTGAACGCTCCCCAGCCCGCCTGTCCGGTCACGTACAACTGTCCGTCATGGGGGCTGAATGCCCCACGCTGTACTCCGGACCGGAAGTCTCCTGTCATAGGGACAGCCGCTCCCTGGAGTTGGCCGTTCACTTCGTCCCGAAGAATCAGGAAGTATCTGCAGGCTCCGAATGAGAAGTGTAAAGATTGGCCTTCCAGCGGCCCCCAGCGGTTGCTGGAGACAACGGTTTGCCCTCCACTGGAGTTGTCCAGCCCACGAGGCAGATAAATCAATGGGAGTCTGGGTGGTTTTCCGTTTTTGGGTCCTCCAAATCCGTAATAAGGTGCTGAGACCTGTTTCGTGGCGGGCGTAAAGGGAGACTGCACAGCACAGATCATGGAGGCAGGCGTCCATGGTCCCTGAGAACAGGGGACAGTTGGTGTGCCATCCGCCATGACTCCCACTCCGCCAGAATTGCGAAAACCAGTGGCAATCACCTTCACCGTCTTGCCGTCTGGAGAAATCTGGAGCAATCCCTGTTTACTGGAAGCGGTATAAAAATTCCCCCTTGCGTCGCGTTCCAAGCCACAGATGAAATCGTGGCCGAATGTCGACGTGAGATAGCCATTGCAGAAACACTCATGAAAGTCGTATTCGCCATCGCTGTTCAAGTCGTGCAGGCGAGTGATCTGATCTCGCCCCAGCACGAAAACTCCGTCTCGATCTGCCACGATGCCCAAGGCCTGATGGATTCCCGAAGCAACTTTTCGCCAGCGGACTTCTGCAGCAGGAAACGTGAATCCGGAAGCCCGCCAGACATCCCCTTGCATCGTGCAGACCAGGGCATCGCCCTCTGGAAGAAATGCCACCCCACTTCCGAACAGCAGGTCATTTTGCGGATTCTCAAACGGCAGGTGAATCGTGTCGACAGCATAAGGACGACCGCTTCCGAGTTCGACAGGACAGATTTGCGCCTGCTCCCAGAGAGCTTCCCCGCCACGCGTCATGTCTCGCAAAGGGTGCGTACTGGCTGGCTCCAGAATGCGCTGGAATGTCCCTTTTTCGACCCAGGGAGAGTCGAGATATTCTTCATCGCCAATGCGGTATGAAAAGAGGATACGTTTCCCGTATCGATAGAATCCATGATAGATGAAATCCTGATCCGGAGCTGTTCCTGGCGGGCGCGGCAACAATGTCCCTGCTGGTGTTAACCCGTCCATGAATCCATGCCGCGTTCCGGAGAACTTCAGGAATCCTCCCTGCCACAGCGCTTCATAACAAAGGGTTTCCGGATTGAAGCAGACTCCCATTTCACCCTGATCTCCCAGGCGAACACAAATTCCGCGCGGGATTTCAAGTCCTTCCGCACGAAAAATGCCTGCCTGTACAGGAACGATCTCGGTGTCGTTCCACCGAGGGTCGATTTCTCTGGCCGCTTCACGGAACTTGGATTGCCCGCTGTTTCCTTCCAGTCCCGGAAATTCTTCCAGGAGCGGGGGAACAGGAGATTGGAGCCGAAAATAATCGGCTTGCTTCGCATAAAAATCGTAGAGCCTGAATTGGTTGATTTCTCTGAGGCGATGCGGCCATTCCTCCGGATGTAACGGGCCAGGCTCATACACAAATCGAGCGGGGCCGTGAGCATGGGCTGCAGCATGGCGTAAGAGTTCGCCGACGGAGGCTGCGGTAATGCCATCCTCTCTTCCCAGGTCAGTCAGAAAGCGAATCAGGTCCAATTGCTGTGCCCGGTTCATGGCAGACGTGAGCCCTTCGGGCATCAGCGTATCGCCCACGGCCCGCTGATCGATGTCATCGATCGGGATTGTCGTCAGTTTTCCAGTGGCGGGATCGCGCAAAGACAGTTGTTTTTCGTTTTCCTCATGCAGATATCCCTGGAGGACCTGTCCCTCAACAGTGGCCACGCGGTGTGTGATGAATTCTTTCTCGACCTGCCGCTTTGGCCAGAAAAGCGATTCCACGATCTGTTCCGGCAATCGCTTTTTGCCGATTTCGGACAGTTCCGGACCAATCCGTCCCCCCTGCTCGCCCACTCGATGACAGGCAATGCACGCAAACTTCGGCGAGGCAAACACCAGTGCTCCCCGCTGAGGGTCTCCCTGCCTGGAATCGGTGGCGAGCGTCCGCACGAAGGCTTCCGAATATTGGGGAGCCGCCGGCAACCCCTGCAGTTTCGGCAATCCGGTCTGCTGGGCCTGCAGGCACAGGGGAAAGAAGAAAAATGCGAAACAGGACCATTGCAGCCGCGAAGAGATTCTCATGATCAGGCAGGCGTCTCGGTGGGCAGGGGCGTATTTCAGGGAAAGCCGTGCAGCCGCAGGACGGAAACACAACTTTACGGGTTGTTTTTTTCTTCTGAGTTCGTCAGTTCGTTATTCATGCGGGCCAGGTCAGGCACAAGCGACTCCAGACCTTCCCAGGTCTTTCGGCCGATACGTACGAAGTCGCCATCGGCAGTGTGCAGTTCTTCAACCGGCAGGGAGAGCAGTCCCAGCAATTCCGTGCGAAGATACTCCAGCACATCCGCGAGTTCAGCTGTCTGCAGAGGCGACAGACGACTGGGCAAAGGAGGCCTGCCGCCCGGGAATGCCTGGTTCAGATCACTGGCCTCCACGACGGAACAGGCTTCCGTAGGATGCTCAAGGGGAGCAGGCAAGGAGTCGGCAGGTTGACGTAGACGCTCGCGGAGTTTCGCCAGTTCTTCGGGGCCACCCATTAGCAGCACGCAACGTCCCAGCATAATCAGGTCACCGCTGCGCAGCACTCTCAGACGAACAGGGTGACCATTCACACGGGTGCCATTGGTGCTGTCGAGATCTGTCAGGATGAAACGTCCCGCATCTTCCTGGACTTTCGCGTGAAAACGGCTGATGCGCTCATCGTTCAGTTGAACGTCATTGTCTTCCTCACGTCCGATTGTCAGCGGTGTGGAAAGGTTTCTGAAAACGCGCCCCGCTTCGAGGCCTTCAACAACTTGAAACGTGATTTGAGCCATTGTTCCGTTTTAAAATTCCACTGCTGGCCGGTGACCGTGTGAGCTGGCGACAGCCGCTTGAAGTGTGGCGGTTCGACAGGCGTAATTGTATCGCACTGGCGGTGAAGTCGGCGAGGGATCGACTCTACAAAACGACCATGCCTGCCAATGTCCTTCGCAGCCGGAACGCAGGAAGTGCTTTTGCACCAACCAGAACGTATGAGCCAAAACATTAGAGCGTTTTTGTAAATCTTGTGGCGAACTTGCCTCGCGGCATTCAGTCTTTCATCAAGCGAAACCTCTTCGACGCGGGCACATGATAGACCAAACTGGTCTAGAGCTTTGTCAATTTAAAAAATTCGGGTGGGGCTTAACACAAAGTCCGACAACGGAGGACGTTTCGCGATCACATACCCGAAATCCAAGCCCTGACAGGGGACTAGATCTCCAGCGCACAATGGATGATATCCAGCAGATGCGCCCGGCGCGGTGGTTTGCGTATTACTGAAAACGTATCCAGCTCTCGAGCCTGTGTTTCAATTTCCAGTGTGACGTCAGAACTCATCAGAATACAGGGAATTTCCAGTTGGTGTTCCCGAACCCAGCGGATCGCATCCAGCCCGGTGAGCAGATCCATATTCATGTCGAAGATCGCGACATCCACCTGGACCGTTTCCACGACATGAATGGCGTCTTCTCCGGAGGGGACATCAATGACGGTAAAATAGGGCAAGAGAATCTCCACCACCGTTCGCCGGAAGGCACAGTCATCATCGGCGATCAGCAATCGCGTTTCTGTACGGTTGTTCTCTATCGTCACCAGACTGATCCTCTTTCATAAACTCCTGAGGCGCCTTGCAATGGGCCTTAAATTTTATGCAGAAGACCGGAAGAAAGAACATGCCAAATTGAAAATCCTGGGAGATTTGCATGGGATCTGAAGGGAAAAAGGTCTGCATGGGCGTCACCGGAGAGCAAAATAGCGATTCGGGTTCTTAAGCTGAACGGCAGTGGCGAGAAAGCATGTTGAGGTTTTGCCACACCGCGGCACAATCCGCACCGCCGAAGCGGAACCGATGTCCGGATCGGTCGTCTTTTGGGCTTTTGCCCCACTTTGGCAACGTGCATGTCCTATTGTTGTGTCAGCGATCCGTCATCGCAGCCCCCGGGATTTCAGTCATGACACGCACAACCTGCTTCTCCATACTGCAACCGTTTTAAATTTTCGCAGCAGATGAGGATTTCAAGACGCCTGCATGACCTGAGACCAGTTTGGCCTCTCATATGCCCGCGTCGGAAGGGTTTCACTTGGAAAGACTGAATGCCGCGAGGCAAGTTCACGACAAAATTTACAAATACGCTCTAGCGCTTCGCCTATTCTAAAAATTCAGGGGAGGTCTTCACGCAAAGTCCGACAACGGAGGACGTTTCGTGATCACGTATCCCAAGTCCAAGCCAGGCAGGGCACTAGTCGCAGCCGGACCGAACCGGCCGTACCGGGAATTTCTCGCAATATGTTAAGTTTTTTCCGGGAAGTCCGCCGGGTGATCGGGACGGAGTATCGAGTTCTTCTAATGGTGGCTGCTGGCCTCCTTCTGGGCGAGATCGCCATGCAGGCCGTTCAGAACCGGCTTTCCATTGATGTGGGACATTTGCGGTCATTCCGTTCCCAAGCCGATGAATTGATCTCTGCTGCCGAACATCCTCAAGTTTTGTTTCTGGGTAACTCCATGACCCGGCATGGAATTGCTCCGGACGTCTTTGAAGAAGAATTTTCCGCTTGTACCGGAGTGCATCCTGCCGTCATCAAAATCAACCCGGACAATACCGCCCTGGCAGACTGGTTTTACGCCTATCGAAACTATTTCTACAAACTGGAGCAGGCTCCGGATGTCGTCGTGCTGGGATTTGAAGGGGGACATCTGCGTGATCGGCCGACATTGCATCCGGGGCGACTGGCCCAGTATTACTGTCAGCCGGATGACTGGCCGGAACTATGCCGGTACGATTTGAAGACATTTGAAGAGCGCGTGTCTTACCGGATCTGCTCCGTGTCGGCCATGTGCAGCAATCGGGATCGCCTGCAACGGCGAATTCTCGACATGCTCATTCCGGAGTATCGAGATGGAAGTCAGCAACTGAATCAACGGCAGACCCACTTGGCGGAACAGAAACTGCCTGCTCCAACCTATCACCGGCTGCAGGAATTTTTGGAGATGGTCCACAGCCAGCACGTCACACTGGTACTGGTCGCCATGCCCATTGCCGCCCCTTATGAACTCGATCCAGAGTTGATGCAAGTCATCGCAAAAAACCGGGTGCGGCTGCTGGATTGCCGAAATCTTCCCGGCATTGTTCCGGAGATGTTTCCGGATGGCGTGCATATGACAACGCATGCCAGTCTGATTTACAGTCGCTATCTGGCTGACCAGCTCTCGCAGGAATCCGTGCCCACGCTTTCAGCCACCACAAGTTCCATGCATCATCACAAGTGAGAGTCTGACAGCAGTCCTTTGTCGATTTCAAATTCGAGTGGACAGGTCGAAAAATTCATCGAGAGCAGGTCTGCCCGAGCTGGGCCAGAACCGGTTCAAGCACAACGGGACTTTCAAAAAAAACCTGATTGTCAACGGGATTTTATCAAGCTCTCTCTCTTCGATGTGGTTCGCTCCTGCCGGTTGTATCGGTTTTAGGTGAACAGCATCACAACTCATCGGTCTCAGACAGCGATTACGACACTCAGGCAAGCGTGCCTGGCGGTTGGCTCCGATATTAGAGCAAGTCACCCGGCAGATCTCGTGACAGATCTCGTGACAGATCTCGTGATTGATCAACATAAAAGATTGACAGAACGATTTGCACGGCAGAACGATTTGCCCAGCAAGTCGTGTTTGCCATTCTCGCTGCCCGCAAGGATGTATGTCGACGGCTTCTCGTCGATTGAAAGCAGCTCCGTCTTATGGAAATAACGACGAATTTTCGACTTGTTGTCTGCTATGGCAGCCTGCTCTTTGTCTGCGGATGTCAGACGACCGGCCGTATTGCAGATCAGAAACCGGCGGTTCCTCTAGCGGGTTCTTCCGCAACGGCGGCGGCGGAAGTCGGCTCACCACTGATGGATCGTCCCGCTGGTTCGGCGCCCGTCCCATACTTCGATGCGGATGAAAAGCCAGCGAGTTTTAAAGATGTCCTGCTGAGCGACTTCAACGAGTATCCCGATTCTAAAAACATTGCGCTCGTCCAGGCGACATTGGAATCGTCTCCCAGTGCTGCTGCCCCTCCGGCGGGCACTGCTGCCCCACCCCCCATTCCGGAAGTGGAAGCCCGTGAAGCTGTCGCCGGTCCCGGGCTGACGCTGGAGATGATCGAACAGCTCGCACTACAGAATAATCCCTCAATTTCGCAGGCTTCGGCGTCTGCTGGCAAGGCATCCGGGTTTCGCCAGCAGGTGGGAGCCTACCCCAATCCTAATATTGGTTATAGCGGTCAGCAATTGGCCGATGCGGGGACCGATCAGCACCTGGGATATGTGGAACAGGAACTCGTTACGGCTCATAAGCTCAAACTCAATCAGCGGGTCCTGGACCAGGAAGTGCAATCGCAACTCTGGGAGGTGGAAGCCCAGCGGTTTCGCGTCCTGACAGACGTTCGTCAGCATTTCTATGCAGCACTGGCCGCTCAACAGCGGCGTGACCTGGCCATGAACTTTCAGCAAGTGGTCAGTGAAGGAGTGCGGATTGCGGAGCTTCGGAGGCAGGCTTTGGAAGGCTCTGTCCCGGAGGTCTTGCAGACGGAAATTCAATTGAATGAAGTGGAACTCATTCAGCAGCGAGCAGAGATCGCTTATCAGGCAGCCTGGCAACAACTGATTTCCGTGGCCGGAGTGCCCTCTCTGGCACCCACGCCACTGATTGGTGTGCTGCGAGTTCCTTCCGATCAAAAAGACTGGGACGCAACCTATCTGCAAATGGTGGGCAGCAATCCTTCGATTCAGGCAGCCCGTTCCCGGATCGCGCGCGCGATCGCCAATATGAATCGCCAGGAAGTGCAGGCAATTCCCAACCTGCAGACGTTAACCAGTGCCGGTTACGACTATGGTTCGGACAACAGCATGATTCAGGTCCAGATGGGATTTGCACTGCCAATCTTCAATCAAAACTTGGGAAATATTTCTGCCGCTCAGGCAGAATACTGCCGGGCCACTCATGATGTGAGAAGACTCGAACTCTCGTTGCAGTCACAACTGGCTCGGGCTGCGCAGCAGTATGATTCCGCCGCGGTGACGGTAGAACGCTACGAAACCCAAATCCTTCCGAAAGCCCGTCAGACGTTGGAATTGTCTGAGAAAGCATATAGTGCGGGAGAATTTGGATTCCTGCAGGTCCTGGTGGCGCGGCGAACATTTTTTGATTCCAATCTGCAATACAATCAGGCACTTCTGGAACTCGCGGATGCGAAGTGGCTGATTGACGGCATGCTGCTGAACGGCGGACTGAACGAAGCCAGCGACACCCAACTGGACGACGGCCTGCGCGGTCAGACTCTGTCCGGTCAATAAGCATTGGACGAAGAAAAGAGATAAAGAGGAGAGAGGGAAAGCAGGGATCTTGAACCGATCCTCTTTCCTCCATCCGCCCTCCTTATTTATATCGCCCTGGATGAGAGCATTTTTGTAAATCTCGTCGTGGACTTGCCTCGCGGTATTCCGCTTTTCATCAATCAAAACGTGTCTTTCCCGCGAGCCCAGACCAGAGCAACTTGATCTAATTCGCCCGGACTTCCGAGAGAAATTCCTTGGTGATCTCTGTTTGTGGGGCTTCGAAGATTTGTGCGGGACTCCCGGACTCTGCAATGGTTCCCGCATGCAGCACATGCACACGCTGGGCCACGTTGCGGGCAAACCCCATGGCGTGCGTCACCACAATCATGGTCTGTCCCGACTTCGCCAGATCGGCCATGACGCTGGTCACTTCCGCGGTCATGCGCGGATCGAGGGCACTGGTCGGTTCATCGAAGAGAATCACTTCCGGATCCATCGCCAGCGCCCGGGCAATCGCCACCCGTTGCTGCTGACCTCCCGAGAGTGAACTGGGCCAGACATCACACTTGTCCTTCAATCCCACCCGATCCAGCAGTTGCCGGGCCTGCTGCCGGGCTTCCTCCACAGACTTTCCCAGCACGTGAATGGGGGCTTCCGTCACATTGTCCAGCACAGTTCGATGCGGAAATAAGTTGAACTGCTGAAACACCATCCCCACGCGACGGCGGATCTGTTTGAGCGTGGCCTCCCGTTCCGCCTCGGGACCGGGTTTCAGACTGAGTTCATCGACACGAATCTCACCCTCATCAAACGATTCCAGCCCGTTGATGGTCCGCAGCAAGGTGCTCTTTCCCCCGCCGGAAGGCCCCAGCAAAGCGCACACTTCTCCCTTTGCCACCGACAGTGAAACCCCACGAAGAACTTCGTTTTGCCCGTAACGCTTAACGATCTGATGCAGAGAAATCATGGCAGAATCTGTAATGGGGAGATCGATGCGAGTGGATGACAGGATCGCTGGACTGAGTCAATGACCAAAATGTCTGCCGGATCTGGCGGGGATCTGCTGCCGGAAGGCATCCAGAATTCCTGTGAACGATTTTGTCGCTGGCAAGTTGTCCTGGACGGGAAGATTCAGATTGCTGGCCAGTTCATAGGCGATATATCTGGCCTGCGCTGCCGGGAGTCCTAGCAACAGAATCTTCTGAGCGCCGTTCTGCATCTGAGCTGCCAGCGAACAGTTCTGTTCGAAGGTTGCGGGGTGCAGACGTGCTCTCCAGACGGAATGTTCCAGTTCAAACCCACGAATTTCCGAGGTTTCCAGCGTAGTGGGCTCGCGCCAGGGGACTGGGCGGTGTCGCACGGACAGGCTTCCCTGCTGAATCCGAATGGAAGTTGTATTCAGCAGTGAGGCGACCACCAGATAGGTCAACGCAACTCCGACAGCGACATGGCCAATAGGAAAGAGCGTCATCAACCAGAATTCGGGGTTTTGCGGATTCATCTGAGAAAATGCGATCGTGTACCAGAACACCAGAAAACTATCCCAGGCAATACAAAAGAAGATCAGCGGAATCACCAGCCATGTCCGCCACTTCTTTTTCAAATGCAGGCTGGAATCGTACTCGTCCACTTTCTCGATCGCGTCCGGGCGGGAGGGAGGCAACGAAGTCGCTTCAGCTTCGGAAAGACTCTCGATCGGCACACGGAATACGCGATCGCAATGGTCGCATTTCGCCACCAGCGCGCTGATGTTCACATTGGACGCGGGACAGGCTGCCTGACAATTAGGGCAATAGATTTCCAAGACGTTCATCATTCCCCTTCACGTTTAAGAAGTCTGGCAAAACGTGCAGCGAACTTGTCTCACGGCATCCTGCTTTCCGCCAAGTGACACCATTTCCCGCGGACACTTGACCGACCAAACTTGCTCTAAAATCGATCGGGCGAGAGTCGGCGTTCCAGGCGGGCGGCCAGCACAGAAAGCGGGTAACTCATGGCCAGATACAACAGACCGGTCAGAATTCCCAGCTCGACAATCGCACCGGTGCTGCGAGCTTGAATGTAATATTCCTTGCTGAGTTCAACGACCGTAATCACGGAACAGACAGCAGTATCTTTGAAGAGTGCAATAAAATCGTTGGTGACGGGAGGAATGACAATCCGTGTGGCCTGCGGAATGATGATCCTGCGCAGGGCCAGCCAGCGGCCAAATCCCAGTGCTTCCGCGGCTTCCATCTGGCCGCGGGGAATCGCCTGCAGACCCGCCCGATAAATCTCTGCTTCATATGCGGAATAGTTCATGGCCAGCCCGAAAACAGCTGCCCAGAAAGCGTTCACAGAAATTCCGATTTCCGGAAGGATGAAAAAGATCACATACAGTTGCAAAACCAGGGGGGTGCCACGCACCATTTCGATATAAAAAGTGGCGGGCCGGGCAACGTACCAGCGGCCGTATCGACGCAGGACCGCCATGATCAGTCCCACGAGAATGGCAAGAGGCATGGCCGTCACCGAGAGCAGCAACGTCATGCCCGCTGACTGGACCAGTAACCAGCCTCTCTGAGAGACCACCCCCCAGCCACGCACGGCGGTATAGGTTTCTTCCTCGATCCCCGACTCCGCATTGACCGTCTGATTAGCAGTGATGTCACCCACGAATTCGCCATCGGGGTTGAGTTCCAGCGCCCGCATCATTTGCGTTTCGTTCCACAAGCCGTACTTCGCCAGAATTTTTCGCAGACTGCCGTCCTGCAAAGCCTGAAAGAGTGCTTTATTTACCGCAGCCAGCAGTTCCGGTTCGTTCTTGCGCGCCATGGCCACGTAATACCCGCGTCCCACCGGGTTCCCGATCGCGGTCAAACGAGGGAAGCCTTCCTTATAAAAAATCCAGATGGGCAAGTCCTGCAGATTCGCATCGACACCATCTGCGTGCAGTTCCACCGCACGCATGGCGTCCGAAGTCCCATCGAAGCGGGCAATCTCAATCTTATTGCCAAAACGCTGGACGAGATAATCGTTGGCGGCAGTTCCTCCCAGGACGGAGACTTTCTTCTTTTTGCCACCGGGAGGGTTTGCCAGATCTTCCCAAGACGTCAGGGTCGGATCATCCTTCCGCGCCAGTAGCTGCAACTCATAGATGTAATACGGTAATGAAACCCCATACCGCTCAGCGCGAGCAGGAGTCCACTCATAGCCGTTCAAAACAAGATCGATATCTCCCCGGTCCAGCAGGTCGGCGAGTTTCTCCCATTGGCCCTGCTGAAATTGCGGCCTGACTCCCATGGACTCCGCGATGAGCTTCGCCAGGTCCACTTCGAATCCTTCAAGTCGATTCGGGTCGCTGGCAGAGGGGTAAACAAACGGGCCACCCCCTTCCTGATCTGCTCCCCAGATCAGGGTGCCACGTTCCTGGACACGACGTAAGCCTTCGCCGCCCCAAGCTTCAGTCGAGAATTGTGCGATGACAAAACTGCCCAGCATCAACAGCTGACACAGCTGGATCAAAACCGTCCGCAGGCTGAAAATCGGCAACAATGATCAACTCCGGAAACGTGAGAGCAAGAGCAACTTGTACTCATCCACGATGACATCTCGTGAACCACATCTGCCTGACCGCCTGGAAAACTTGGGGAACATTGAACTGGACAGGGGAAATGTTCGAGAACAGGATTTACATTGAAAAATGGGGGAGACGAAGCATTCGGTCAAAAAACGAGACGTCTCAGCAACGGCGCCCCCATAAAAGCACGAGACGATTTTAGCTTTATGCGGTTTGTCCATGTCCATAGACGTGACGCAACCATTCATGGGCCATCAGTGCAGCACCATAGGGGCTGGGATGAACTCCGTCACCGGCCCAGTCCTTCGGCTGGGCATAGGCGACTGCGCGGTCGAAAGCGGTTTGGAACGGTACAAAGACGGTTTTGAATTCTTCAGAGAGTTTTCGGGCCGCTGCACGAAAGCCGTCAAACTCCGGAAACCAGCTGTCGTCAATGGCACCACACTTCAAGACGAATGGCTCACACAAGACGAGCTTGACGTCCGGAAGTGCTTCTTTGGTTCTCTGTAGAAGCTCCCGGTATCCTGCTTCATAAGATTCCAGGGTCCCATCATATTTGCCGTTACGACGATGCCAGATATCGTTCACGCCAATCAGAATGCTGAGAATGTCTGGCTTGAGACGCAGGCAGTCCGCGTCCCAACGGCGGGCCAGATCGGGAACCTTGTTGCCGCTGATCCCGCGGTTGAAAACTTTCAAATCGGAATCAGGATGATCCACCAGCAGATGGGAGCCCGCCATCCAGGCATATCCACTTCCCAGAGTCGAACGAAGATTGGGAGTGTCAGCGGTTTCGCGGCTGCGACCGGTATCGGTGATGGAGTCTCCTTGAAACAGGATGATGCTGCCCGGCGGAATCGCCACAGAGACTTTGTCCGCAGCCTGGGCTGGACGGGCCTGAGTTCCGGCCGCAGTGAATCCCGCAGCTCCGGCCATCAGTGTAGACGTTAGAAAACCTCGACGATTAGAACTCATCTCATTTCCCCGTGTTAGTAAACCATTGGAAAAACTGGACAACCTCAACTTGATCGAAAAGACCAGGGCCGTGTTACAGCTTAGTGCCCTGCCAGGGCTTGGATTTAGAGTCTGTGATCGCGAAACGTCCTCCGTTGTCGGACTTTGTGTTAAGCCCTACCCGAATTTTTTAAATTGACAAAGCACTAGGATCTGATTTCAGGATTGTTTCCGAGCCAAATCTGCCTTCACCAGAGCCAACGTTTTTTTCTTGCCTCCTGAATGGGCGGAGGCAACGATTGAATGTGCCTGGGGGCAACAGACAAATCTGAGTGAATGATCTCGTTTTCGGGGAGCAAAACGCAACTGAGGATACCCCCTTCTCCTCCAGAAGTATCAATCAGAATGCGTTTCGGGCCAAAGATGACATGGGGCACCCGGACATGACCGGAAACAACAACTTGTGAGCAGTCGCGCGGAGGAGGCTGAAACGTCAGCCCCTTGGAACACAGCCATTGCGGCCGTGTCAAAGTGTAATCCCGCTCTTTCAGAATCGCCCGTTGCAACTCAAATGATGTCGCTGTGTCCAGGCCCGCATGCACAAAGAAATATTCTGGATGCTCGACACACCACGGAATATTTGAGAGGAGATCCCGATGACTTTCCGGCACCTGAGCCAGGAGCTGATTCAGGTTGCTGGAGTCGGGGCATCCATAAGACTCAAAGGTGGACTCACTGCCATAGTGGTCCAGCCAGCGCGTGGCCCAATCGCAATATGCCGGTGTCTCGATGAGACGCAGCGCAGCCGCCATGGCAAATTCGTGATTGCCACAGACCAGGGTTGTTCGCTCATGCTGCTGCAATGTTTCCAGCACCAGATCGAGCGCCCCTTTGGGATCTGGCCCTCGATCAACGAGGTCCCCAATGAAAACAATCCAGCGTTTTTCATAATCGGAACGTTTGGCGAGTTGCTGCAAAACAATTTTCAGTTGCTCCACCTGGCCATGGACATCTCCAATCACAGCCACCGGGCCGGTAATTTCCTGAGCAAGCTCCACTGAAATTCCTTCTGTTCGAACAGGGTGCTCACGCGTTTTTGATCTTGGCCTGCCGGAACCCCTGACCCGGCTTATGAAAGGTGAAAACCGCGTCCTCCCCGATCCCCCCCCTCCTGAATTGACCACATATACGATTGAACTTGCAAAGGCGCGGGCTCTCTCTGCCGTGGTCCCGATTGAGGCCTTCCAAACATTCATACCAGCAGATTCTGCTGGAAAGTAAGCGAAAACAACGCTTTCCAGTGTGAAGGTAACAGGTTTGGGTGGCTTCGGCGAGAGGCTGCGCTCTGAACACTAAAATCGTCTTTTGAGGAATCTGAAAAATTCCTATTCTTCCTCCCTTCCTGCATTCAGAGCCCCGCTTCTCGAGATATTTGCCGCTTTGAGAAAAAAACTCTTGGCGCGTCTACAAAGCATCTGCCAAACTTAACGCATGTAACTCAGACTACCTAAAAGGCATGGACGCCTTAAAATGACTAATCCACCTATTCTTTCAATGAGTGATTCTCTGCCGATTACGAAAGGCCGAATTGCGGATTTCGCAGAAGATCCTGCGGTCTGCATGCGTAATTTGTGGGCAGCTCATGGTGAAGTGGCCGCTCTCGAAGAGGGATATCACCGGCTTTATTTTGTCTTCGGCCCCACTTATACGCGCCAGGTCCTCTCCGATTCACAACGGTTTCATTCGCAGTTCTTTGCCATCCGTGGCCCAAGAAAGTCCGCTCAACGGCGCGTGACCAGCGGCCTGCTGACAATGAATGGAGAGACTCACAAGCAACATCGCCGGATGGTCATGGGACCATTTCAGAAGCGATCCGTGTCGGCCTATCATGAGACCATTGTGGAGGTGGCTCGAAGTGCCACTGAAGACTGGAAAGTGGGTCAGGTTCGCGACCTCGCCAGCGAGATGACACAGTATATGCTGCGACTGACCAGCAGTATCCTGTTCGGAATCGATCTGCCGGAACTGGCCTTTCGTGTGGGAGCCTTGACCGAACGTTGGGTGACGTTGAATCACCAGGCAGGTCCTTCTGCATTCTTTTCTAATGAAGAAACGCCTGCTCTGTATAAAAAACTTCTGGCGGCGGCAGAGGAGCTGGAAGAGTCCGTCAAAGAGATGATTCAGATTCGCCGCAGCGGCAAGTTGGGGTTTGATGTCCTTTCGTTGCTGATTCGCGCTCATGAAGCAGAATCGGGAGTCAACGACGAACAACTCATTGGTCACATTGTGTTGCTGTTTGGCGCAGCACACCTGACATCAGCCCATACCCTCACCTGGACGTTGTTTCTGATGGCCCAGCATCCGGAGGTCATGCAGAAGCTTTACCAGGAGATGGGGGAAGTCCTCCAGGGACGTCCACCGGGGCCGGCAGACCTGGAGTGCATGCCTTATCTGGATCTGGCGCTTAAGGAAAGTATGCGGATTCTTCCAGCCAGTTCATATTCACAACGTGTCACCGCTGAGCCCGTGGAATTGGGGCCGTTCCAGTTACAACGTGGATCCTCCATCATTTTCAGCCAGTTCATGACTCATCACCTTCCAAGTATTTATATCCAGCCGGAACGATTCTGGCCGGAACGCTGGGAGTCCATCAATCCTTCGCCATATGCCTATTTACCATTTGGAGCAGGCCCGCGAATGTGCGTAGGGGCAGCCCTGGGAATGATGCAGCTGAAGATTACCCTGCCGATGTTGCTCAGCCGGTTCAAGATGACCGTGGTGCCGCATGCGGAAATCAATCCTCATATCATGTCGACCATGCTGTTCCCGACGACTCCGGTTCCTGTCCGCTTGTCTGAGCACGACGGACGGTTTGAATCCTCTCCCGTACAGGGGACAATTCATTCGATGGTCACCTTGCCGGAACCGTTATTCGAAAGCCAGCAACGCGTTGCCTGATCAACTCCTTGTGCGATCGTGACGCATAAGCACAAGGCTACTACCCCGCGTGTCTTCCCTCTTTCATCTTTCCTGTTCTGCCCTGTCCGGGGCTCCGGCCGGAACACGATTGCAGATATGGATCTGCATGTTGGACATCTCCAGTGCCCAGTCGATCTGCCATTGAGGCGGCAGATCGAATTCCGCTCGCTCCGGAACGCGCAGGATGAGTGTGGCATCCGCTGACGAAACATCTTCACGTGCCAGACGCGCAACGGCCAGCCAGAGTGGTGATCCGGCCTTCATCCCCGGAACCATCATGTAAGGGGGATCGAAGAAGATCACGTCAAAAGGAGCGAAACCGGCAGCCTTTTTCCCTTTCGGGCGAAATGAACACCGCAGGACATCGGCAGGCCAGATCAGTGTCTGAGCCTGACACTGCAGCAGCTCGACATTTTCCTGCAACAACCGCAAGGCGATCTTGTCCTTCTCCACAAATGTCACGCGTTCCGCACCGCGAGAGAGGGCCTCCAGTCCAATTGTTCCGGTCCCGGCAAAAATATCTGCCACACGCTTCCCCTGAAAGCGTTGTGAAATGTTTTCGAACAGACTTTCCTTGACCCGATCAGTAATGGGACGAGTCGTCTGTCCAGGGCTGGTCTGGAGAAGTCTGCGACGATACTTGCCGGCAATGATACGCATAGAACAAAACACGAAATAGGAAAACGACAGCGAGAGGGTGCATGAGAGTTCATTTGCAGCCGAACTACAAACGAGTGCCCTGTCAGGGCTTAGTTTTAGACCAGTTTGGTCGATCATGTGCCCGCGTCGAAAAGGGTTCACTTGATGAAAGGCTGAAGTCGCGAGGCAAGCTCACGACAAGATTTACAAAAACGCTCTAGTGCCCTGTCAGGGCTTGGATTTGGGGTACGTGATTGCGAAACGTCCTCCGTTGTCGGACTTTGCGTCAAGACCGATTCGAATTCTTAAAGTTGACCAAGCACGACTTTCAAGGCTTCCAGGTGGATCGGTACAAATACAAGAGCTTCGCCCTCCCGGACCAGCTTGCAGCTCAGCCCTGCCGGAATTTGCCCGGTTTGTGAAAGTCGAAAGCGCTGGGGACAAATAGGCAAAAGAGCTTGGAGGAGAGACATCAACCCCGCTCATGCTGGCTGACTGTTCCCGGAAGCGTGTAAGGAAGAGGAGTCCGGTTCGTACGTCAACATGGGGTTTCGAACAGGTCCGCGCCGCGGCCCAGTCAGAAGCAGAATCAGTCCCATCAGGAACACGGCGATGGAATAGAGTTGAGAGATGGTCAACCCGGTCCCCAGTTGTCCCATTTCATCCGCCCGTAAAAATTCAATCATAAAACGAGTGATGGAATAGAGCATGCAGCCCAGGGCCAGCACGTCTCCGGGATGTTTGCGATACCAATAAAAAATTGCAGTCGCCAGCGCCAGAATGAAACCATCCAGAGAGCTGTAAATCTGTGTCGGATGAAGTGGAAACGTTGCCAGTGCATCGGGAAGCAGAAAGCCTCGAATTGTCAGGACGTCAAAAGGAATGCTGTCGCGGGGAAATTGAACACCCCAGGGGAGACTGCAGCGATCTCCAAAGCAGCAGCCGTTCAACAGGCAGCCAATCCGGCCAAAGCCAACGCCGATAAATACTGCTGGCATCAGCAGATCGCAGAACTCCAGTACCCGCAGCCGCCTGGACCAGAAAAATCCCACAACCCCCAGTCCTCCTCCGGCCAATGCTCCCAGCAGGACCAGTCCTCCTTCCGAAAGATTGACGGTCTTCAACAACAGTTCCGGCAGACTCATCCCAGCTCGAAAAACGTCGTGCCTGTATTGAATCAGATAGGCCAGGCGGCCGCCCGCCACTCCGCAAAGCAGAATCCAGAAGGCCGAATCCATGATCAGGTCCGGCGGCACGCCAATCGACCTGGCACGCAGACAGGCAAAGCTGAGTCCAGCAGTAAAACCCAGCAGGACCATCATTCCATAGCCGAAGATGGGCAGGGACGGAGGAACATCAAACAGTCGCGGCAACAGACTGACGGCCAGAATTCCAACTCCCCAGCTGATCCAACCCACCGGGTCCCGCAACACTTGCTTGTGGCCGCGCAAAGCGTGGTACAGAAAAGAGACAATGCCTCCCACGAGAATGAGCCAGCAGGCCCCCAGAATGGGAAGTCCTGTTTCTTGATCGTGCGTCCAGCTGGACCATGGGTGCTCCAGGCTGATCCGCATAAGAATCTGTCGCATTCAATCTCTCCGAAAACTCAACTTGATACGTATTGAATCCTAAGATTATCGATCAATCGTGTCTGCCCCACAAATGCGGCAATCAAGGCGATGACCTCCGGAACAGGGGTGGAAACTGGATCCAGCGTTTCGGGGTGTCGAATTACGGCATATTGTGGTGAAACATCTGGTGTGGACTGAAGTTGTGCCCACATGGCAGATTCCACATCTGTCACAGCAGCACCGGCCTGCAGTCGCTTTTCGGCCATGTTTAATGTTTGGAAAATAATGAGCGCCGTTTGGCGTTCCTGCGCACTCAGGTAGACATTCCGGCTGCTGAGTGCCAGTCCATCCGGTTCGCGAAAGGTGGGACACAGGACAATTTCCACCGGTATGTGCAGATCTTTCACCATCCGGCAGATGAGCGCCTGTTGCTGGTAATCCTTGGCGCCAAAACAAGCCACGTCCGGCTGTATGATGTTGAATAACTTGGTGACAATCGTGGTGACGCCTCGAAAATGCGTGGGACGAAACTCCCCTTCCAGCTTTCGTGACAACGCATCCACCACGACCCAGGTGTCGTCACCCGGTGGATAAAGGGAAGCCACTTCCGGGAGATAAACGCAGTTCACCCCGGCCCGCCGACATGCTTCCAGGTCTGCTTCCAGGGGACGAGGGTAACGACTGAGATCTTCCGTCGGGGAAAACTGGGTGGGATTCACAAAGATTGTCAGGACTGTGTCATCCACACGTTTTCGACATGCTTCCACCAGGCTCATGTGTCCAGCGTGCAGGGCTCCCATGGTTGGCACACAGCCGATGATGCGTCCCTGCTCACGCGCAGCACTCACATAGGCCCGCATCTCGGCAATTGTTCTCACCACTTCCATGACAGTTTCCTTGACAGGCCAGTCTGAATTTCGTCAAACAGGGGTGATGTGGTTGGACGATCGCGTGACCGAGGTCGTTGAAAGGAATGATCACAAAGAAATGATCACTCTGTCCTGACGGGCACTCGGAGTGACCTCGTTGGAGTGACCTCGCTGACGCGTGGATCTCTTCGCGACAAACCTCTGCACCCGTGATTCCCGGAGCATCATGCAATTGTGAGTGTCAGGTCAAGTTTGCGGGCATTGAAACAAGAACTCGTTGCGTTCCGGTGAAAATCGGAAATGACCGGATGGAGGCTGGAACGTTTACGGAGTAAGATAACGTTTGTACAGGCCTTGGTGAACTCCGCTTCATCGCCAGCCCCCTTTTGAAGGCAGGACTTTCGTCTTTTGCGAACCGGGTAAGGTCCCGGCAGGAGTTTTGCCCTCCCATATCAGAATCAGAAAAGCGAAAGCTTTCCCTCGGAAGATCGCCGGTGTCGTCGTGGTCTCGCTTTGGTTTCATCCGCAGCACGGCCGGTTCGATTTCGATCAAAGCATAGAAAAGAAGTTTTGAATGTCTCAGCAGCAGATCGTGGAATCTGAAGATCAACTGGTCGCCCGGGCTCAACGCGCACTGAGCAGTTGCAATTGGGAGATTGGAGAATGTGCTTCGAAATGGACCGAGAAGCATGCCAAAGGCCGCAGCGACGCCGATTTTGGAGCCCTCGTCGGATTGAGTGGCGATCAGATTTATCAGCGTCGCCGTGTCTGGGAGACGTTTTCGGACGTTCATCAGAATTATCCCAACTTGAAGTGGTCACATTTCTATGTGGTGATCAACTGGGATGATGCTGCAGAATGCCTGGGATGGGCGAATGAAATGGAAGCCACCGTCGCCGAGATGAAAGCCTGGCGACGGGCTCAACGTGGTGATGACCTGACAGAGCCCGCAACGCCCGAAGATGAATTCGCCTCTTCTCCCGAGTATCTGACTGCTGCGATCGGAACCGTGCAGGACCCTGGTCGATTTAACGGGGAAGGACGTCGCCAGTTTGATGAGGATGCCCCCTTTGATGATGCCGCGTCCGAGGCGGATGGGAATCGGGTTGAAACGGCCATCTCTGCCGCCCGGGAATCTTCCAACTCGGATTATGCTCCCTTCGGCAAGGGAGCGCGTGGGCCAGCACCGGGAGAACAAAAATCAGACCGCGCAGACCTCTCTCCGGAACAGGTTGTCAAAAAAACCTGCTCCATGCTGGAACGAGCCGTGGTTTCGCTGACCCCGGAAATCCTGGAAGAGTTTTCCTCCTTACCCATTCCGCTGCAACAGCGTCTGCTGGATGCCATCGAAAACTTGCAGGCCCGGACTGCTGGTCTGACATAGGGCAACTTGCCCTGATGTTCAGAGGAGTGTTACTCTGGCAGGAAACGAATGAAATCATCCAGTCCGGCAAGAACTCGGTCTGACGTGTCGGCACAGATTCTGGAATGGAGTCGATCCGCTGTGAGCAGGTTTTTCTGGAAAGTGTTGGCTGTGTGTGTGGCGGGACTGGTTTGCGGGGAAACTGCATCTGCTCAGAAAAAGCAGGTCTTCGACGGCCCTCGAGCTTACTCCTATCTGAAAGCGATCTGCGAAATTGGACCGCGTATTTCAGGGACGGATGGGATGCATCGGCAACAGGAGTTGCTGGAGAAGCATTTCCGTGATCTGGGTGGAGATGTGCGTTATCAGGAGTTTGATGTCTCGCATCCCCAGTCCGGTCAGCCGGTCCGGATGAGGAACATGATTGTGCAGTGGCATCCGGAAGCGACACAAAGGATTCTTTTGTGCTGCCATTATGATACCCGTCCGTTTCCTGACCGGGAAAGCACTCCCGCACTCCGGCAGATGCCCTTCATTGGGGCCAATGATGGTGCGAGTGGTGCAGCCGTGCTCATGGAACTGGCACACCACCTGGACGCACTGAATCGTCAAGCCAACCCGTTGCAGGTGGGCGTCGACTTTGTCTTCTTTGATGGCGAAGAACTGGTCTATCAGCAGGGGGACAAATATTTTCTAGGTTCAGAGCATTTCGCCCGAGAATACCGGGACCGACCGACCCAAAACTTCACCTATCGCAGCGGGGTGCTTCTGGATATGGTGGCCGGAGTCGATGCCACATTTTATTATGAAATCAACAGCTTACGATATGCTCCGGATGTGACCCGTCAACTCTGGAACGTGGCCTCTCGCATGGGAGTTAAAGAATTTGTGGCCCGCCGCAAGCATGAAGTTCTGGACGATCATCTGGCACTCAATCAGATCGCCGGCATTCCTACCTGTGATGTCATTGACTTTGATTATCCGCACTGGCATAAAAGAAACGATCTGCCCGCCGCCTGCTCTCCACGCACTCTCACCAAAGTGGGCCGGGTGATGGTCGGTTGGATACAGGCCAATGGAAACGGCACCGTCAAGTGAACGGTGCCAGACCGAAATTGCACTGCTCTGAAGATTTTATGCAGCACGGACTGCCGGAGCCTGTTGTGCCCAGCGAATCCAGTCCGTCACCTCTGCCAGATCCGGAACGCGGGAGGATCGCAGCAGGCGCAGACCATCACGGGATGTCACGAAGGGTTCCACCAGGGCAAACAATTTCGCCGGAGTTGTGGCGGCCAGCATTTCAGGATTGGTGATATGACAGGCCACCAGGACCTGTGCATCATGCCCCCGCAGCTGCGGCACTTGACACATGAGATGAGCCTGTTGCTGCCAGGCTCGCACCATGTCGACCGTGATTTCTTTACGGTTGAGTCGATGAGCGATATCGGCGGGAATCTGGGCCAGCAACTGCGAAACATGCTCGATCCCAATCGCATTCAATCTCTGTGACATGCGCGGCCCAATCGAGGGAGCGTCCACGATCGGACTGTCCAGAAACAGGTAGTACTTCCACTTTTTATCAGCCACGTTCCCTTCCGTGTCTGTGTGTAATCGGAATGAGGAATTGTGAACCACGGCTGTTTTTTCAGCCGATTGATGGATGCGGGCACGTGTGCGGGCCATGTGATGACGCACATGGATTCTACGGTTTTCCGTCCAGTTCCGCGCTGCCAGCCAGGATCGCGACATCCGCCCGGAACGAATCCAGCGTTCCACTTGTGCCTGACTGGGCCAGTCGGAATGCTGAGTCAGCCACTGCGTTTCATAATCACCGGCATGACGGGAACGGATCTGAGCAATCTGGTTCAGCAATGTGGAAACATCACATTCCGCCAGTTCTGCTGGAGATTGAATTCCACAGACCACCAGCAACTGGGCGTCGCGCCCGGTCAGATCTGGGACACAACATAACAGACGCGCCTCGGCCTGCCATTTTCGTAGCGTGGAAGCCGAAATTTGCAAACTGTCGAGTGGCATTTCAGCCGTTTCCGGATCCAGGTCTACCAGTTCTCCCACGGTACGAACGCCCAGTGCGCCCAGACGCCTGGACATTTGTTCGCCCAGAGACGGCACATGGTTGATGGGGCTGCCAGACTGCAGCCAATAAGGTTCATCAGGCAGCACACGATCCTTTTCAACAATACCCACGGCTCCGTTTTTTTCCTGTTCCGGAGTGGACGGCGGTGAATTCCGTAAAACTTTTTCCGCCATTTTCGACGTAAGCTGAGTTTCTGGAGCAGGCTTGTGGATCAGTCTCGGTGAGCCAGGGACGTTGAAGAGGGTGGCCTGTCGACTGGCAAAAAGATTGACCAGATGTTCCTGGCAGGTCAGGAAGAGGACCTGGTGAGTCTGTGCGAATTCCACCAGCACATCTGCTGCTGCGCTGGAACGCTCTTCATCGCTATCCGTCAGCACGTCATCCAGGATGAGTGGCAACTGTTCTCCACGGCGTTGAAATTCACGGCACAAGGCCAGTCGCAAACTGAGGACTGCCTGCTCCAGTGTTCCCCGGCTGAGTGCCTGTCCGGGCAACTCTCCATCAGCACGATTGACAACAAGCAGTTCTTCCGCCGCGGAGTTCCAGCGCAGCCGGGGATAGCGGCCTTCGGTCATCTGGTTCAGAAAACGAGACGCTTCGGCAATCACTGGAGAAATCGCTTCTGCGTTCAATTTTTGTTGTGTTCGCTGTAGGACCGTCTGAAGTAAGGTGAGTGATTGCCACTGTTCGCGCGCATCGGCAAGTTGCTGTTCGACGAGGACATACTCATTCTGCAACGTCTGGACCGAGAGATCGCTGGCGAATTCTTTCGCACCACATTCCAGCTGCTCCAACTCCCACCGGGCATGATGCAGTTTCTGGACGATCTCGGCCAGTTGTTTTTCCAGTTCCTGGCGCTGTTCCTGAAGTTGCTCTTCCAACCGCTCATCATCGGGCCGGGCAGCCGAGGTGACGATGGATCGTTCCCGGACAACCACTTGCGAAACCGTCGCGAGTTCCTGAGCCGGAACAGTCCAGGCGGCCTGTGCAGCATCATGACCATGACACAGGCATCCCTGGGAGTCATGGAGTGTGCGGAAGTGAATCTGATCACTTGCCGTACGGGAGTGATGTTGAAGAATTTCATCGCGGTGAAGGCGTAACCTTTGGATTTGCCGCACCAGTTCCTGTTCACAACGATCCACACCTTCCCGCTGATTCTGCAGCAGTTCCTGATGATGTGCGGCCTGCTGGCGTCCCAGTTCCTGACAAATGATCCAGACCTGCTCACGAATCGAATTCACGTCGGCCTGCATCTGCCCGGATTGAGAACCACACAGACATGTGGAGGCATGTTCCAGTCTTGTAAGGACTGTTGTCAGTTTTTCTGTCCGGGCTTCGATTTGTGAGAGTGCCTGGCGTTGCCGTTGAAGGACCGTTTCCAGGTCGGGAGTCTCGCTACCAACCAGGTCTGCCTTGGAGACGGAGAGAGTGAGCCGACTTCCCGCCAGATCTCGAAGAACCTGTTGCGCATGGGCGATTTCCTGATCAATCGCTCGTAATTTTTCAATCCATTCCGCATTCACCACCGGGGCTGTGCGTGGAATCGTTTCCACGTCCTGAATGACTTTTTCGATTCTCGACCAGAGCCGATCCTGTGTCTCCACGAGATCGCATTGCACCGCCTGCAGTTCCTGATCCTGCCGATTGCGGAGTGCTGTGAGAGATTCGATGCGGCTCCGCAACGTCTGGAGTTGAATTTGCCAGTCTGCGAGTCGTGACTGCTGCGAGTTGCGGGCAGTAGCAAGCTCCCGATCGAGTTGTTCCCGTTTCTGCTCCAACAAGACCAGCGTCCCTTGTGTGGGGGCGGTGCGAAAGAGTTCCGCCCGCTCGAATTCCATATCGCGCACACGCGAGGAAAGCCAGGCACCGGCATTCGACCGCGAGCTGAGATCCACCCCTTCCTCTTGTGCAAACCGGACCAGTCCAGCAAGATCGTGAGCTGCGTATCCGCTGACAACGAAGAGTTGGGAGACCCGTTTTTCCGGAATCTGATGCAATGTTTTACGAAGTGTCGCCAGATCATCGGCAGTCCCCTCGAGCAGGGAAAGCGCCAGGGTGTCTGACTGATCCGCGCGGGCATGACGAATCACTTCAAAACGTCCCTGCTCTGTCTGCAATGTGAGGCTTCCTCCGGGAGTGCCTCGTTTTAGAGGAGGCAACAGCCGCAGACGATGAGCCTGTTCAAATCCGCACAGCACTCCTTTCATGAAGTGCAACAACGTTGTCTTTCCCGAACCATTGATTCCATGAATGACGTTCAAGCCATCAGTCAGGCCAGCAATATGACATTGCGAAAGTGTCCCGAAGCCTTCGACATTGATTTGCTGAAATCGCATAGTCTTCCCTCTATTGTCCCGCAATCAAAATATGCTGAAGATGTTTCCAGATCTGGAAGCTTGATCCAAAGTGGCATTCAGGAAAAAATGGATAGACCAAACTGGTCTATCATGTGCCCGTGTCGAAAAGGTTTCACCTGATGAAAGACCGAATGCCGTGAGGCAAGTTCACGACGAGATTTACAAAATCGCTCTAGTGCCCTGTCAGGGCTCTAGAGAATAGGCAAAGACAGTATTTCATGCTTTTCTCTTCTCTTCACAGGAATTATTGATTTCCGTTTCCCGTCGATCCGACCCGGATGGGGGTACGCAGTTCCCGCGCCAGACGAACGCGGTATCTTCCCAGCTCTGTTTGTGTGAGGATGGGCCCCCGCAGAAACTCGCCGGCAGAACCGGGCATGCTGGCTGAGGCTGCCAGATCGGATGTACTGAGTTGTTCGAGTTGTCGCAGTCCTTCCGCCATTGCAGGGTCTTCTTTCCAGAGATGATATTGTTCGGTAGAAGGACGAAGATGAATGCGCCAATTCCAGACGCTGGAATCCTGTCCCACAAGCTGGCGAATCTCCTGCAGCAGTTGCTCTGCCTGAATCTCCTCGACAAGTTCATCCCACAACGGACTGGTGCCGGTAAGGACCCATTCCAGACAGATGAGTTCTCCCTGCTGAGAAACCGATCTGTGACGGACCCGCTGCTGCATCTCTTCCAGTAAAGAGTTTCGTGTGAAGTTCTCAGTCAGGTCGATTGTTTCTTTTGCCCATTCCACAGTGCTGACCGGAATGAGTTTTGACCGGGGACGTTCTCCCGGGACAAATTCCATCAGCCGCATCCCGAACGTCCGCTGATCGTCAGGACCGGCTGGTTGAATGGGATGAATTTCCTGCTGCAAAGCCTGCAGGGCAAGCGGTCCAGAGTATTCGACAGAGTGCGTGCCTGGCGCCGTGGTGACTATCAGAATCAGATCACGACCGACAGATTGAAAATCGCTGGCAGAGCGTGCAGGGGAATTTTCACGCGACGCGTGATGAATCAACACCTGCTGCGAGGCTCCATCCGTAAAGACTTTCGCAGACTGTCCGGGCAACAGGCAGGTGACATGCTCTGGACGTAACGACCAGAGCGGCAGTAAGGACGACCGATCCGTGGCCCAGACAAGATTCACCCCCGCAGCCTGCAGACGCCGAAATTGCTCCATCAGAAAACAGGCCAGGCGGGGCTCGAAATTGAAATCGGCGAGCGGCCCGGTCAGGAGCAGCAGATCGACCTTATGGAAAATGGCTGCCTGATGAACTTTCAGGACGGACCGCTCCCGGGCCTGATTAAAGATTTCACGTCGTGAGGCCGGCAATCTGCCTGCCGATTCCAGCGGTTCATGCAGATTCAGATCTGCAACTTGAAGAACGCGAATGGCGCGCTCCATTTTGTCTGCCTCCATGCTGCCGCCAGATGCTCGATGAATCAAGACGTCTTGCGACATCGACTTCACCGTCAGGCGTTCCCATCCCTGATTTTTTTAGATAAAGATGAGAAGGCAATCACATGGAGAGCACGTTGCTCTGGCCTGGACTCGCAAGAGCAGTTGGCTCTCACGTCTTCTTCATCTGCCCCTGTTTTTGTTCCAATTCCATTGGCAGCGTCGAAAACTATCAGCTGGTTGCAATTTCGACAAGATGAATTTTGAAAAGCCGTAAAACAGCAAACAGGGCTTGACGAAAAATGGTTGCGAGTCAGAGTGCCGCGTTATTTTTCGGGATTATTTTTCTCCGTGTTTTTCTCAACCGCAGGGGAAGTTGCTTCGGTGGGAGCTGCATGGCCGGATTCTGTTTTGACCCGGACCGGTGAAATTCCCCGGCGTAACGTCGTTCGCAGGTCGTCTAGAGAGACCTCCTGGTTCGTGAAATATTTGAATTGGGCGGCGGCCTGGCGAACAAACATTTCAATTCCGCTGATACCGATGCAGTTATGTTCCCGGGCTTCCTTCAGGAAGAGCGTACTTTCCGGATTGTAAACGGTATCGAACGCCACCATTCCGTCTCGGAACCAGAACTGTGCAAACGGGCTGACATTCATTTCCGGAGACATTCCTAATGGAGTGCAGTTCACCACAATGTCCGCTGCCACGGCCCCCCGGTTGGCCCAGGTCACAAATTGACATTTCAACTCTTCTGCCAGCTTCGTTCCACGGTCTTTGGAACGGTTGGCCAGCATAACGACGCCCCCCGCTTTGGAGACCCCCAGGCCAATTGCCCGGGCTGCTCCACCCGCCCCCAGAATCAGCACCCGCTTTCCGGACAATGTGGAATCACCTTTTTTGTCGAGTCCCAGCTGAATGCTGTCCAGCGCGGCCCCGCAATCCGTATTGGCAGCACACCATTTTCCCTGGGAATCCTGATAAAGCGTGTTGGCAGCACCAATCTCCCGAGCCATGTCGTCGGCATGAGCGGCGAACTTTAAAGCGGACTGCTTGTGGGGAATCGTCACGCTATAACCGCGAAGCCCCAGTGTCTCGAACGCTTTGAGTGTCGCCTGAAATTCTTCTGGAGGAACGCGCAACGGAAGGTAAACGGCATTGAGTCCCATCCGTTTGAAAGCGGCGTTATAAATCAGCGGGCTCCAGCTATGGCCGATCGGATCACCCAGCACGCCAAAGATGGCTGTCTGCTGGTTAATCTCGTCATACCTGTAGAGTTTCTTCATTTCGTCAAATGCAAGTTGCCCCGGTGCCATGACCCGTTCTTTGCTGAACGTACAATATGTGAACGGTGCTCCGAACTTTCCGCACAAAACGCGGCTGATAGTGCCATACTCTCCCATGCAGAAGGCCACTGTGGGGATCTTCGCGCCTTGAATCAGGTTCAACACGCGCACATTGTCCACTGGCGAATTCGCCATGGTGACGACTTTAACGACGTCCGCATCCAGCTGGCACATGCGTGCATGGATCTGCTCCAGATTGTCTGGAGTCTTGTCGAAGTTATGGTAACTGACAATTCGCTTGGTTTTTCCAAATCGCGGGATACTGGCAGCCAGGTCTTCTTCGATATCGACATATTCCACGCCGGCTCCAATTGCTTGGCGCAAGAGAATCTGGCGATCCGCTTCCGATCCGGGGAAACGTCCCCCGTCGGACTCCCGGCGACAAGTGATGATGGTGGCCGTTGGACGATTTTTGAGCAGATCGCCCAGCCTGGGCGCACGCGCAATCCAGTCCAGCCGTAATTCCACCAGTTCCGCACCACGCCGAGCAAGATCCTTGTGCT
>Ga0182739_1001133_pt1 | contig 29333 bp, 22 predicted proteins | sample eDN5th30CBELigBY_FD_128873 | JGI IMG/M metagenome (GOLD analysis project Ga0182739, IMG submission 128873) | Enriched backyard soil microbial communities from Emeryville, California, USA - eDNA 5th pass 30_C BE-Lig BY (version 2) (version 2) | ecosystem: Environmental > Terrestrial > Soil >... | reverse complement strand
TTTTAGCCTATAACGAAATTCCGACGACCGCCTGTATTCAGGGAATACAGAAGGGAGGAAGAATGCAGTTAGAGGCAAAAAGAGGTGCTCCATGGCCTTTGAAGGACTTTTTTCACAGCCTCTCAGAAACGAAGCGGGTTAAAGCTGGGAGACCAGAAGCGTGTCGGCATCGGAAGGCGCGGCCAGCGGTTCTGGGGACAGGCCGTTCGTTTCCCGCTCCAGGTGGGTGCCGAGCCCGAGGTGACTCAAATCCGCCAGTCGGTGGCCTTCTTCGGCGCGATAGAGTTCCCAGATCACCCGCAGCCCCTCCAGGCTGGAGACCGCGTCCGTCAAGGGGCGTTTGCCGGTCCGGATGCAATGGATGAACTCCGCCATTTCCTCGGCGGTAGGCTTGGCATGGGGGACTTCCAGGATCACTTCGGTCTGCTGGGAAGCCGCCTGCCCGGGTTCATGCACGTCGGCCCCGTGATGGATCATCAGTTTGCCGCCGAAGATATCGGCTTCGATCATTGCGCCGGTACAGTGGGCGTGAAAAGCATAGCGAAGCCGGGTGCCGCGCGCGCCCCAGGTGGCACCGTGGTAGCCGATCGCCCCGCTTTCAAACTCCAGGATGACGCTGCTGGTCCCCTCGCGTTCCATCCAGGGGGTTCCCTTGTTCGTCCCGAAATGGGCCCCTTTGAGCGGGCGGCCCAGCATCCAGAGCATCAGGTCAATATAGTGGCAACCGTGGCTGAAAAGCTGGCCGCCGCCGAGGAGGTGCCGGTCGCGAATCCAGTGCCCTTCCGGGTAATGGGTATATTGTTCGGTCCAGATCGAAAGCTGAAAGACTTCGCCGTACGTCTTTTCATCCAGCAACTGCTTGAACTTCCGCAGCAGCGGGTGAAACCGCATGCTGTAGGCTACCATCAGGACGCGGTCGTTGCGCCCGGCGGCTTCGATCATCTCAAGGCATTCCTGTTCGCTATTGGCCAGCGGCTTTTCCACCAGCACATGTTTTCCGGCATTGAGGCAGTCGATCGTCACCGGATGGTGAAGGTGGTGGGGAAGCACGATCAAAACGGCATCCACGTCGGCGAGGATCTCGCGGTAATCGTGCGTTACCCTGACCGGCTGCGGCAAAAGCGCGGCAACGGCAGCCGCCCGCTCCGGTTCAATATCGACCACGGCGGAGATCGACATCTCCCCGGCTGTCTTTTCAAAACGGCGGACATGGGCTTTGGCCATGCCTCCGCAGCCGATGATACCCACGCGTACCTTGTTTTTGTTCATTAGCTTAAAATCGTCGTTGACCAACGCAATCCCCGGTCGTACGGGGAGCCGCCCCGGAATCTTAAAGGTGCCGGACGTGGCGCGGAACCAGCCGGGCCATATGATCGGCTCCGGTCTCCGCTTCGACCAACGTCTTTGATCAACAGGTTGCCTCCGAGGTCGGGCGGACGCTGAAGCTCAGATACAGCGTTCTCCGCAATCGCAAGGCTTTTTGAGGGATAAAGGTAAAACTTCTCTGACGGGGCCGATCATCCCGTATGGACGCTTCACCGTCAATTAAAAAATGATAAAAATTATTTTTTTAACCATTTTTCACCATTTCGGGAGCAATAGGGGGCGTGCGCCTTGCCGACGTTCCCCCAAAAAAAACTCCTACCGCGAAGCAGCGAGCTTCCCGTTTTCCTGGATCACCTTTTCGTACTGCTTGGGCGGGAGGCCATAGGCCATCTTGAACATGCGCGAAAACGCATTGACCGAAGAAAATCCGAGTTGCCTTGCCACGTCGCTGACGTTGCTGCCGGGCGATTGCAGGCGCCGGGCGGCCTCCGCCAGCCGCCGGTGCCGGATGTGGTGAACAATGTTCTTGCCGGTATAACAGCGGAAGAGCCGCTTGAGCTGGCTTTCGCTATAACCGATCCCCTTGGCCAGGTCGGACGCCTTCAGGGCCCGCGACTGGTTCTGATAAAGGTAATGGTTGATCTTTTCGAGAAGCTCATCCCGCTCCGGATGGGTCGATTCGATGTTCTGCCGCCTTCCGGGAATCGCCGGTGCGCCGCAGAGGGAGTGCAACAGTTGGGAGAGGTGGTAGGCGATGTGGAGCGCCGGTTCTCCGTGCCGGTAGGCTTCCATCAGGCGGCGCAGGAGGCTCCTGTCGGCCGGTCGCATCCTGCGGGGGGAGTTCCGAAGCGCCTCGATCGCCTGCGGTTCCCGCAGGTCGAAGGTCACCACCACCCAGCCGGGCCGGCTCGCATCGTGCCCGCCGATCATGTCGTCGTTGGGAGCATAGTTAAACTGGTGCGGCATGATCAGCGCGCAATCCCCCACCTCCATCCGGTAGTTGGCTTCGCCGATCCGCAGGGTGCCCGGGTGGCCCAGGATCACATCCAGCACAAAGCGCGGATGGTAGCTCCCCAGGTTGGAGCGGAACGGTTTGCGGTCGTAGGGAAAGATCAGGATGTTATCGGGAGCAAACCCGGCATGAATCGTCTGCCCGTTCCAGTAGCTAGCGGGCAGCGAAATCTCCTCCGCCAGTTGCCAGAGGCTCTGTTCGTCGATTTTCTTGTTCGCGTCTTTTAACATCGCATTGCCAGATTAGCTTTCCCGGTCCCGTGAAGGCGAGCCTCATTTTCCGGACCGGCAGAACCTTCGCATCGGCATGCCGCCACGTCTATTTTTGATGAAAATTTAATTTTTTAACAAAAATGAATTGACCCGGAGACGGGAACCGGTATTCTCAAAGCCAATATGGCCGTGGACTCTCCCCCCTACAACCTGAAATTGGCGAAGCGAAGCCATTCCGCCGGGCGGGTCCCTCCCACCCGCCGGGCCTTCACGTTGATGGAGGTCATGATCGCCGTCTCCATCATCGCCGTCGTTTCAGTGCTGCTGGTGACATGGACCAGGGCGACGCGGGAGTCGGCGGCCAAGGTGCGCTGTATCTATAATCTAAGCCAGCTCGGCAACCTCACCTTCATCTACGCCAACGACCACGGCGGCAGGATGCTCTATTACCATTATGACAGGGACGCAAAGTATGAGCGGTGGTGGCGCACGGAGCTGACCTCCAAAGGTTATCTTAAAGACGAAAAGATCGCCTACTGCCCGTCGCTGGTCGCCCCCAACCCGCAGACCGTCCAGTCGTACGGGATGCGTCTCTACAACCCGAAGGCGGACAACCCGGAAGGGTATGACAACAAAAACATCAACAAGGGTGAACTGGTCACCACCTACGTCCATTTTTCGCGGATTTCCAGGCCTTCCACCTACCCGTTCTATGCCGACAGCGTTCAGTCGCTCGATTATTCGGTCGCCACCCGGGCGGGCAAGCAATGGCACCGCTTCAGCATCAACCCCGCCGCGACCAACGGCGGCGGAATCCATCTCCGGCATAATGGCCGGGCAAATGTCTGGTTTGCCGACGGTCACGTCGAATCGCTCGATGCCAAAGGGCTTGGGCAGGTCGGCATCCTCTCCGCCTATAACGAAAAAATCGAGCCGATCGCGCTCCCGCAGCCATAAACCCGCGCCACGCCGCCGCCGCTCCAAAGCCGATGCCCCGCTCCCGGAACCTTTTGATGTCATTGCTAGTCATTGCCTTCGCCACTTCGCCTGGCGGCAACCCGGCAGCCGCCGCGCCGCCGACGCTCGCAGACGGCATCCTGACGGTGGAAGCCGGTGATTATCAGGTCGATTTCAAGAAACAGAGCGCCTGGACGATCCGTTCCATCAGATACAGGGGAGTCGTGCTGATTTCGCCCAGCGGCGGAAACCAGGCGGTCCTGCGGCTGCCCGATCCCGAACGCAAGGACCCGCTCTTTATCGGCAACGTCCACGGGGGCGAGCAGGTCGAGTCGTTCACGCTGGTCGCCGATGGCCGGCCCCACCCTGTCGCAGAGGGGATGAGCGCACCCGCCGCCAACGAGTATGTCGTGATCAAGGAATCGCTGATGGGGCCGATTCGCTACCGTTCCAGCGTCAAAATCTCGCCGCAGGGCATCGAGGAGAGCGCGTCGTTTCAGCTTGAGAGCGACCCCGCCGGTGCGGAATGGATCTATGCCTTCATGCACTGCTGGGCTCCGGAGATGAGCCGGTGGATTGCGGTCCTGCCCGATGGCAGCCGGGAGGAGGGCGCCTTCCGCTTTGATGGAACCAATACGTTGAAGAAAGATCTTCGTTCCCTGGTCGTCTGGTCTGAAACCACCGGAACTGGCGCGGTGATGACCTACGATGAGGCGTACGAAGGCCGCCCCAAGCTGCATAACTTCCTCTGGAACCGGCAGCGCGACAGCAAGCATTACTTTCAGGTCTCGATCGACCAGGCGCTGGCGCGGACCTCCCCTTATGTCTGCCGCATCGTCGGCTTCCAGGCCTCCCCGCAGGATTGGGAAAAAGTAGCGCTTGGGACTGAAAAATAGGCTATGACCGATCCCATGACACCCTCGCCCTTACACGCCGGAACCGCCGCGGTTGAAATCACCCCCAGGATGCCGGTCGACCTTGCCGGAAGCATGATCCGCCGCCCCTCCGAGGGCGTTACCGACCCGCTCTTCGTACGGGTGGTCGTCCTCGAGAATGCCAGCGAACGGCTCGCCTTCATCCTCCTCGATCTGATCTGCTTCAATGATGAAGATTGCCTGCCCCTGCGGCGTGAGATCAGCCAGCGCCTCGGCGTGGCGGAGGCCAATGTCTGCATCAGTTGCACCCATACCCATCGCGGCCCTTCCACCCGGCGCACCAGTCACTTTTTCACACAACGCAACGAGGAATGGATGGCGTGGATGCTCGGGCGCGTCGTGGAGGCCGTCGAAACCGCAGCCGCCAGCCTGGTCCCTGCGGAAGTCGCCTGGGGCCGGGGTCATGAGGCGCGCCCGCAGTCAAACCGGCGCTGGCACCTGCAAGGCGGCCCGGTGCGGACCAATCCCCGCGCACCGGAAGTCCCCTCCCACCCGGCGGGGCCGACCGATCCCGACATTCCCTTTCTGCTGGTGCGCCGTCGCGGGTCCGGGGAGTTGCTGGCCGCCATCGCCAACTACTCCCTTCACTATATTGGCGACGGACCGGGTCGAAAGATTTCCGCCGACTACTTCGGGCGTTTTTCACAACTCGCCCGGGAACGCTTTGGCGAGGGAATGACGGCCCTGCTGACCCACGGAACCAGCGGCGACATCAACAACCTGAATCACACCGGAAAACCGACCCCGTGGTATCCGGAGAAACCGGCTCCCGGGGAGAAGAGCGACCTGATCGCCGGATGGTTACTGGACCAGATGGAAGCGGTTTTGGAGCAGGTTGCGTGGCATGAAAGCGCCGTTCTGGCGGCCACACAGGATCTTTACACGCTGCGGATCAGAAAGCCTGACGAAGAAGAAATCGCCCGTTCCGAACGCGAGGCCGCAGATGAAGGGCTGACGCCTGCGCTGCGAAGCTATGCCCGCTCGCGGCTTGAGGTCGCCCGCAACTACCCGGCTCAACTCCCCAGGGTCATTTCCAGCCTCCGGGTCGGCGACTGGGCCGCCAGCACCTTCCCGGCGGAGATGTTCTGCCAGTTCGGACTGGATCTCAAGTATGCTTCGCCCTTTCCCGTCACCGCTCCGATCGAGCTGGCCAACGGCCATTCCGGCTATATAGCGACCCGCTATTCGTATGAACTCGGGGGTTATGAAACCTGGCTCAATGCCTCCACCTTTGCCGTGCCGGGCAGCGGAGAGGAGATGGTCCTCGTCGCCATCCGGCAACTACTGCGGCTCCACGGCGGCAACCCGCCCGTCCTCGCGCCGCTCCCCACCATGCTTCCGTGAATATGATCCGCCCTTCCATCCTTGCTGCCTCCCTCCTGCTCTGCCTTGCCGCGACGGGAGAAACCGCCGCCCTTCCCCTCAACGGCGGAAAAGTCATCCGGGAACCGGAAGAAGCCAGACCGATCTCCGGCAGACTCGGCGACCCGGACGCGCTCCTGATCCGCGAGGGGGCCCTGGAATGGGAGATCGCCCTTCCGCCGGAAAACGGCTTTGCGGAATTCTGGATCAAACCGGAGAACTGGGACGCCTGGTCGCAGGGGGAGAGCGTCATCAGCCGTTTCACCATCGGAACCACGGAGTATACCCTCTCCAAGGCGGCCGCCAGAAGCGAACTGGTCCTCTCCGATGCGGAAGGCGTGTTGCAAGTCTACCCGATTTACGGCTGGGATGAAGAGGAGTGGGTCAAGGCGATCCCGAAGAAACGAATCCTGCAACGAAGCATCGGGTGGCACCACATCCATTTCCAGTTAACGCCGGAAAAGCTGCGCCTCTTTGTGGATGGTTTTCCCGCGCGCACCGTTTCCGACCGTTCGCCCAAGGGAGGCATTTGCAAGCTTGCCCTGGAAGGAAGCCCCGGGACACGGTTCGCCGTGCCGGTCGTCTCCGCTGCGGCGGCGACCGATGTCCGCTCGCGTTTTCTTACCCTGTTCCTGAGCCAGCCCGAGCTTAAAACCAGCGTGCTGGCGGTTCCCTACCTCGCCGCGAAACCGGAAATCGACGGCCTCTTTCATGAAGCGGAATGGAGCCTCGCCGCCCGGATGACCGGGTTTGGCACCATCCGGAAAAACCAACTGGTCAAGGAAGCTGTCACCGGCTACATCGGGTATGATGATCAGGCGGTCTACGTGGCCGTGGTCACTCCTGCACCGACCCAGGATGGTGTACCGGCTGACGATGAAGCGTACGACCTGCTGCTCGGCCCGCCGTTTGTGAGCGGCGAAGATCCGCGCCGTCTTTTGCAGTTTATCGGCGACATTTCGGGCGGCCAACAACTTCTTCAGGTGCTCCCCTCCCGGATCGAAAACCTGCCCGGAAAATGGCTCTGGAAAACCTCCCGACGTAGCAGCCAATGGGTGGCCGAGGCAAGCATCCGCTTTGCCGACCTCGGCCTGCCCCGGCCGCTGCCCGGGGAACGGTGGTACCTTAATCTGATCAACCGAAAAGCCAACGCCGCGTGGCTCTCCCCCAAGGTGGAACGTTACGAAACACTGGAGGATGTAGCTACCATCCGCTTTGAGCGGGAAGCGCCCGCCATCAGGGTGGGGCAATGGAAGATCACCGGCGGAACGCTTGCCGTGCCGATCACCATCGTCTCCGGTTCCTTTCAAGGCGATTTGCAGGCGGGGATCAGATTGTTTAGCGAAAAGGATATCCTGCCGCTCGGGGAGAAGGAAAAGACCGTCCGCATCCGGGCGGGCGCTTCGACGACGGTCCATCTCTCCATCCCTCTTGAGGCGCTGGAGGAGGGTTGGGTGGCGGTCTCTCTCAAACATGGCGGGGAAGACCTCTATCAGCACAATGTCCGCTTCCCCGAGGTCGTCGGTCGTCCCTCAAACCAGGAGGTTCCACAATGAAGTTTTTGATGAATCCCCGTAATGGCAAAGTAAGATCCTCTTGTCTGGCCCTGCTCCTGCTGGCGTCGGCGGCGCCAATGGCCCCTGGAAACCCGGCAAAGGGGGAACCCTCTGTCTACCATCGCAAATGGACGAAGCAGGAGCTTCAGACGACGTTGGACGAAAGCGAAAAATGGGTAGGCAAAAACCCGGTCCGAATGGACTATGCCCCTCCCCCCTGGACGCCGATGTCGGTCGAGGGAGAGACGATTCGCTGCTGGGGCAAGGAGTACCGTTACGACGGCTCTATCCTGCCCGTACAGATGACGACCCAGGGGGTTGCGCTGCTCAAGGGAAAACCGCGCTTTCTCCTTCAGGCCGATGGCAGGAAACTGGAGTTTAGCGAGGCAGAGGTAGCGATCGAAAAGCTGCACGACGGGGCGGTCAGCGTCAAAACCGTCTCCCGACAGGATGGCTTCACCCTGGAACTCGATACCGTCTATGAGTTTGACGGCATGGGGAAGGTCACGTTGCGGCTGACCTCCGACCGGGCCGCGAGGCTCGAAGCGCTTCACCTCGAGTTTCCGCTGGAGCCCTCCCGCTCCGCGCTCTTTCACCATGCCGGAGCCCGGAGCGGGGTCGTGGTCAAGGGAATCCCCTCCCCGGGCGCTGCGTTTCCCCCGCTGACCGATTCCGGCCGCGTGCCCGGGGAAGGAATGTTTCTCGACGTTTTCCGGGAAGTCATCTGGCTGGGAGACCAGGATGTCGGGTTTTCGTGGTTTGCCGACGGCATGGAAGGGTGGCGGATCAAGGATGAACACGATATTCAGGTCGTCTCCCCGGCCAGGGGTGGAAAACGGCTTTTCCGGATCAAGCTGGCCGACCGGCCCGGCCCGTTGGACGAGCCGATGGAACTGGTTTTCGGCATTCAGGCCACCCCGATGCGTCCGCGTCCGGCGGACTTCCGCTCCAGAGTCGGCTGGTCGCCGCAGCAGGAAAACCGGCGCTTTGATTTCCGCTGGCGCTGGGGCGATGGCTATTACTACCCCTTTCAGGATACCTACCCGCAGGAAGCCCGCAAGGATGTCGAGGAACAACGCGCCAGGGGGATGGAGCTGATGCCGTGTTCCTCGGTCGAATATATCGGCGCGTACCGGTTTTCGCGCGGCAAGTTTGGCCTGGTCGATCATCCCGGGTTGAAACATCGGGAGGTTCTCTTCTGGGGAGACCACTGGAACCAGGTCCGGCGTTATTCAGGCGACGCGCAGGAAGCCGCACGCCAGCGCGATCTTGCCCGGGCGCTGCGGAAGAAGCGGGAGCTTCAGGGGCATACCATGGAGGAAGTGCTGGCCATCCCGAGGCATACCGCCGAAGGCGACAACTGGGACGGCGTGGAATGGCGTCCCACCTCCTACCCCGAACGGTATTGCTACCACTCCACCTTTCAGGACTATTATGTCTGGAAGCTGGCGGAACTGGTCCGGCATACGGGGCTTCGGGCGCTTTACCTCGACCAGCAGCTTTATCAATGCTCCAACCCCGAACATGGTTGCGGCTACCTCGACCGGAACGGCGAGTGGGCCGCCCAGGGGAATGTCTTCGCCATGCGCGAGATGATGAAGCGGATCTACTTTGTCTTTCACCGGATCAACGGCGTCGCGCCCGAGATCATGTTCCATTGCTCGGCGCAGATGGTCATCCCCGCCATGTCGTTCATGGACATCTATTGGGATGGGGAGAAGTACGTTTTGCCGGGTCGCGAACGGAGCCTGATCGGTCGCGAGTTCTATAGCGAATTTCTTACCGAAGAGATCATGCAGGTCCAGCACACGGGAAAACAGTTCGGGTTTACCCCTGATTTCCTGCCGCAGATCACCCGCTCGGAACTCAACCGCCTGAAGGTGACTTCCCCCACTCTGGCGACCGCCCGCGACATGATGGGCCTGCTGCTCGTTCACGATTCGCATGTCGACGCCTACCAGGCCCTGACCTACCACGGCGCGCTGGTCTCGAGAATCCTCAACCGGCGGGCGGCCTACCCGCTGGAAAAAATGGAGACCATCTACTACTGGGAAAAGGGGCGCGGCATCAAGGTGGAACAGGAGGCGGTCAAGCCGATCTTTCACTATGATCGCGACCAGGGTCTGCTGATCCTTTTTAACTGGAGCGACGAGACGCTGCTGGCGCGGGTGAAGCTCGATCCCGGGAAACTGGGGGTGGAGATCGGTGAAGGCGGGGTCAGGGATGCCCTCACCGGGGAAAAGCTTGATACCGGCCTGAACGACCTGGCGATCGACCTCCTGCCGCGCGATTTTCGGATGATTGAACTCGATTGGCGGGCTGGCAGCCGATAGCTTCGGCAGGAACGATTTCCCCTCAAGCCGCCATAAAAGATGAACCCGCCACCAGATTCTTCCGACTACCGTCGCCAGTTCAGGGCCTGCGGCGTTGATGTGGAGATCGAGCCGGGTGTCTGGATCGAGCACCCGGAGACATGGGTGGTGGGCGATCGCGTCCGCCTTCGCAGGGGGATGACGGTTCAGGGCAGACTGCGCGAAGTGACCATCGGCTCAAACGTCTCCCTCTACCCGAACCTTTTTATCCAGGGGACCGGGACGCTGCGGATCGGCAACCATGTCACCCTTTATCCCAACAACTACCTTTCGGTCGGGGGGGAAGAGGGGTTGATCACCATCGGCTCCCATAGTCATTTCGCCCCCGGCTGCGCCCTTTACGGTGCCAGCAGGCTGGAGGTGGGCGAATATTGCGCGATCGCCGCCCATGTGGTGCTCGCCACCATCGGGCATGATCCACGGACGGCCGGGTTGCTGGCGAGGAGCAGCGCGGGGCGGGCGATCGTCCTTGAGAAGGATGTCTGGATTGGCGCGAACGCGACGGTTCTGCCGGGCGTCCGGATCGCCACCGGCTGCATCATCGGCGCGGGTGCGGTCGTGACTTGCGACACCGAGCCGCACGGGATTTATCTCGGCGTCCCGTGCCGGAGAAAAGCGACGCGGAACGCCCCGACGACGTTGGAGATCTGAAGGGCGCCCCCCTCTTCTCTATCCGACTTCCGCGCTCGCCTTGGCAAACCAGTCGCGGTACGCCTGCGGCGCGATCTCGGAGGGCTTGATCTCGCTGCGCCCGCCCCAGAAGACATTCGTGTAGGAGACCGGGATGCCGCACGCCGCGAGGTGGGCGTCGATCGCCGCCTTGTGCTCCAGCAGGCGCGGTTTTTCCGTTCCGTGGGCGACGGCCATGATGTTGACATTTCCGAAGGCGGGCCCGCCTTCGCGCCAGTAACAGTGGGTCAGGATCTCGTGTCGGCCGACCTCCGCCCCGGCTTCCACTTCGCGCCCCGCCGGGACGGCCCAGTGGAAAAGGCCGTTGAAACGGGTCACGCGCGCGCCGGTCTGCAACGGTTTGACATGTTCGAGGAAGGTCGAAAAACGGCCGATGACCCGGCGTTCCTGAAGCGACTCCGCCACGGCGTAAAATCTCTCCAGATCAACCCCCGCCTCCTGCGCCCGCGCCTTCCATGGTTCGGCGGTGATCTCCTCTTCGCGGAACTCCCGCTTCAGCGCGACGAGCACCCGCCATTCCTCTTCGTTGAGCGAAACGACGGCCGTCTCGATCATATCGGCGGGGTGGTCGGCCTTTTCGCCGGGCTCGATCGTCTTGCGCCGGACGTGGCCGACGCCGAGCGTGAAGATCCCCTTGGCCGGCATGAGCAGGTATTTTTCGCAGCCGGTGTAGCGCATCAGCAGTTCCGCGTGCCGATCCATGGAGATCCCCTCGGGCACTTTCAGGGTGGTCCAGAGGCGGTATTCCGACCCGGCGGTCTTCTGGTCGGTGGAACGGACCACCACGTGACCCGAGAACGGGTCGCGCTGGGACATGAAATCAAACGCCGACTGGAGCTTTTCCTCCGGAACCTGCCAGGCGACGAGCGCCCCCTTGGCGAGGTTGGTGGCGATCAGCGTCTGGCGCACGCGCCGGATCGTCCCCGCGGCGAGCATCTGCCGGATGCGCTCCCGCACCGTCTCCTCCGGCAAGCCGCACTGCTCCGCAATCCGGGCGAACGGTTCACGGACGAAGCCCTGAATCTTGTCCTCGGAAACGGCGAGGATGCGGGCGTTGATCGGGTCGGTATGGTCAATCGGAGGTGCAATGGCGGACATGAATAAGAAAAAAATAAGGCTCACGGGGAGCTTACCCCACGCCACGCCAAAAGGAAACACCTGAAATCCGCCCCTCGGGTGGACATCGCCCGGTGCATTCTCGCACCCGAAACTGGAGGAACGGCCTCTGCGCCGACTGCGGCGCTGGAGTCGTTCGCAGGTTGATCCCGCACCCGGCGGCGGACGCGGAAGTCCGCCAGCGTTGCAGGGGGGGTTCCTCTTACCCGAGGTGGCTCATCACCAGCCGGGTGACCCAGATCAGGACCATGACCAATACGGCGCAGAGCACCAGAAAGACCAGCTTGCCGTCGCGCTTCTCGGTCCGGAGCATCCGTCGCCCCATCGGCATCTCGCCCGCGATCGTTGCTTCGTACCGTTTGTCGCCGAGCGGCTTGGGGGCGAGGCTGGAGTCCGACGCCAGCCGGCGGCGGCGGCGCTCCGCGTACTCCTCGCGGCGCTGCGGCGCTTCGTTGATCAACTGGTTGAGCTGCTCCTTCTTCTTCTGGAGTTGCAACTCCTTCTCTCGCAAGGCCTGCTGTTTGCGGTCAAGCGAAGAGGAAGCTTTGGAGGGTTTCGAAGAATGGTTGGAACGAGGAGTAAACATGGGGTCAGCGAAGGAGCGAAATCAAAAGAAAGATGATACCTAAAATAAAAAGGGGTAAGGTGAACGCGAAGCCGCTCCGCGCCCAGTAGCCGAAGTCGTGCTCCGCTTCGAGGCCCGGGTACGGGTGCGCCTCCTGTTCATACGGTTCCGACATGGCATCGGGCTGGATGCGCGGCAAACAACGGTTGTATTCCGACTTGGCGTCGTCGAGCGCACTCAGGGCCTTGCTCAGTTCCCGGTTGAAATCACCCGGTTCCCACGCCTTCGGGTTGACCTCCTCCAGAAGCTGGAGATGCCCGCTGAAGGTTTCCAGAATGGCGTTGAGCAACTCCACCCGGCGCTGGGCTTCGAGGATCTCGCGCTCCAGCACGGCGACGGCGCGGCTCAGTTTGTCGAGCATCTCGCTGCGGCCGGACTGAAACTCCTCCTGCCGACGGCTGAGTTCCTCCAGTTCCCTCTTCTGCTTTTCGATGAAATCCTGCTGACGCTTGAGCGAAAGGAGCTGCTCCTGGGCCTTCTGGACCTTCAGGTCCAGTTGCTCGGAGGAAAGTTCATCCTCTTCGGAAAGGTCTAAGTACGGCTCGTTCGGGTTCACAGAAAAGGGAAAAAAGTAAGCAAGGGAGTGCGATCCGACAGCTTAACTTTTCCTTCTGGAAAGACGAGTCTAAAACTCAAGATTTTTCAATCTTTTCAAGGCGAGCCCCATCGGCAGCCCCATCGTCAACCCGCTCAAGGCAAAAGCGAGGAAGAGCGCCACCCCTCCCGGCAACAGGAGCGGGATGTCGGTCGCCTCTTCCAGAGCGGGGATCGCGGCCAGGGCGACAAAGGAGGTGATATAGATAAAGCTGACCGCCAGGCAAAGCGTTCCACCGAAACCGCTAACGATCTTGCTCGGGTTATCCTCCTTCATATTAGGGAAGAGCGCCCCGAGCCCGACGGCGAGGCCGGAGAGCGACGCGCTTAAGACCGAAATCGCCACCGCAAAGAAAAGCACCCGCGACCAGGCGAGGTTGAGCATCAGGCTGCTGGCGACCATCAGGGTGACGGTCATCAGGCTCGAGATCGCGAAGCTGCTCCAGAATTTTTGCAGGATCACCTTGCGCAGGCCGACCGGGGCGAGCCCGACGATCCAGAGCCGCCGCCCCTCCAGGCTGAACTGCGGGAAGACAAACCGGGTCGTCAGCGTCGAGAGGGTCAAGGCCGAGGCGGCGAGGTTGAGGTAGGAGATCAGCGTCTCCCAGTAGACGTTCTGAAAGTTGAACGCCACGTTGCGCAGGTTGATGACATAGATGCAGAGCAGGCCGAAAAAGATCAGAAACTGCGTCCATTGCGCCGGGTCGCGCCAGAAAAGCCGCGCATCCTTGAGCACGAGCGCCTTGATCGGCTGCGTCAATCCCGGCAGGTGGTCGATCACCCACTCCAGCGGGCTGCGCCGCTTGATCTTCTGCCTTTTGAGTTCCGCGCGCCGGTGGAAGCGCTCCGCCCGCGAACTGAGCGCGCGCGACCAACTGGCGTAAAACACCCGGTCGGCCACCCCGAACGAGATGAGCACCCCCATGAGCGCGTTGCTCAGGAGGACGCCGAAAAAGAAGGTCCCCTGCCGGGTCAACTGGTCGCTGCACGAGAGGACCATCTGCGCGAGCCACGAACTGGGCAGGAGCAGGTGCTGGCTGACCCGCGTGTGCTGGAGGAGCTTGTCGAAGCTCAAAACATCGTGCACGCTCATCGCGTCCTCCTGCTGCACCGGCTTGATGCCGACCATGATCCAGGCGAGCGAGAGGAGCCCCACGATCACGAGCACCCGCTTGATCCAGGGGCGGGTGATCATATGGACAAAGGCGAGGATCATCCACGACCCGAGCAGCCCCGGGATGATGATGAACGGGAGGTAGGCCGCGGCGATCTGCACGTAAAACGACGGGGTGACGCTATGGACCCGGCCGAAGGCGAGCATCATCGGCGCGCTTAAAAAAATGAGCGCCCAGCTCGAGACCACCAGCCCCTCGACAAACTTCCAGCGGTAGACGTCGCGATGCCGGATCGGCAGCGTCAGGAGCCACGCCGTCTCCCGGTTCTTGAACAGCGCGGAGTAGCCGATGATCAGGTTCGAGAAGATCAGCATCACGAAAAAGCAACTGAACACCAGGAAGACGATCCGTTGCGACAGGAGCGCCCCGACGAGCGGAAAGGTGTAGAGGTAGCTCAACCCCGCCTGGAAAAGCCAGTACCCGATCAACAGATACCCGAGGATGAAGGCGACGAGGATCGCGATCAAAAACGGCGAGCGCTTTTTCACCCCGCGCATCTGGGCGAGGAACGTCCGCCAATGGACCCAGAGCATCAGCCGGAAGAGTTTCCACGCCGACGGGCCGGGCAGCGGCTTGAGCCGTTCGCCGGTGTACGGGACCGGCACGGGAAAAACCCCGGGAGGCTCGGCGACCGCCGCCCCGGCCTGGATGGAGGACGGCTCAGACATGGTGTTTTACAACAAAGAAGACCAACAATGCCCGCTGTTTGCCGGAAACCGGGTCGGCCTGCCCCCGGAAAAGGGGACAGGGCTCCGCTTTTACCGGCGAACGGACCGCCGGGCCGAAAAACAGGAGAGAAAACCGGGGGGAAAACACTGCCCCAAAGGGTCGCCTACCGCCCCGCGCGCGTCAATGCCCGTTTTGAATTTTCAGCGCCCGGGGGCGAGTTCAAAGAGAAAACCGCGCAGGTACTCGGTCTCCGGCAGGTTCAACATCACCGGATGGTCGATCGCCTGCCCGAACCGCTCCAGCAGCCGGAGGGTGCGCCGCGCATCGACCGCCGCCTGGCTGATGATCTCCCGGAAAAGAGCGTCGTCCACATGGTGTGAACACGAAAAAGTCGCCAGCAACCCGCCGGGAGAGAGCAGCTTGAGCGCGCGGAGATGGATCTCCTTGTACCCCCGCGCCGCGTCGCGCAGCTTCTCCTTGGAACGGGTGAAGGAAGGGGGGTCGAGGATCACGAGATCGTATTGCGCCTCGCGGCTTTCGGCTTCCTTGAGGAAATCGAAGACGTTGGCGGCGTGAACCTTCACCTCCAGCGCGTTGCGGGCCGCGCCGCGTTCGATCCGGGCGCATGCCTCTTCGCTGATTTCGACCGCATCGACCGAAGCGGCCCCGGCTTTCGCGCATGCCAGCGCAAACGCCCCCTGGTTGGAAAAGGCGTCGAGCACCCGCCGCCCGCCCGCCCACTTCGCCACCGCCCCATAACTGCCGACCTGGTCGAGATAAAACCCGGTCTTCTGCCCGTGGAGGGGGTCGATTGAAAACTGCAATCCTTCGATCTCCACCGCCACCTGCGCGGGCGCCTCCCCGTAGAGCATGCCGACCACCGGCTCGAGCCCCTCGGCCTTGCGGATCGGCGCGTCGTTGCGTTCCACGATCGCACCGGGTTCAAGCAGGGCGCGGAGCGCTTCGACGATCAACCCCTTGCGCCGGTCCATGGCGAGCGTCAAGGTCTGGAGGACGAGCACCTCGCCGTAGCGATCGACGATCACCCCCGGCAGCCCGTCGCTTTCGCTCCAGACGAGCCGGCACCGTTTCATCTCGACACCGCGCCGCTGGCGATATTCGATCGCCTGCGCGATCCGGCGATGAAAAAAGTCGGCGTCGAGCGCCTGCTTCTGGCGGGAAAAACGGCGGGCCACGATCTGCGAACGGCTGTTGTAGATCGCGCTGCCGAGCAGGCGGTCCTTGCCATCCTTGAGCGAGACCACCTCGCCATCGACCGGGCCGCCGAAGCTCTTCTGCACTTCACTGAAATAAACCCAATCGTGACCATGAAACATACGGGAACGCGGACGAACAATAAGACCTGCCATACCTCCAAGGGGGGTACGCGGTTCTTGTTCAGGAAGCGAGCGCAAAAGCTCGCCCAAAACCGATCTTTTCAGAGATCGGCACCGCCTGCCCGCCTGCCGCTTTCTCCCGACGCCCGGGGCGGCCTGGTCAAAAACCGCCGAAGGTTGAACGGAGTGAACCCGATCCCTGTCATACGTTGCAACATGATGGCCCTGAAAACTTTTCTCTCCCTCGTGGCGTGCGCGCTGCTCGCCATCCCGGTCTCGGCCCAGACCAGCGAAGCCCCCGCGCCCCCGGCCGATCTCTCCACGCCGCTCGGCCTGCTGCGGCAGTTGGATCGCGGCTTTGTGGAGGTCTTCAAAAAGGTGGCCCCCTCGGTGGTGGTCATCTCGACGACCAAAAAAAACTCCGGCGACGATGCGGAGACGTTCGACTTCTTTTTCCGCCTTCCCGATGAAGACTCCCAAGGCCCCTTCAAGATGCCCGAACGCGACAACCGGAGCGAAGGCTCGGGCTTCATCATCCGCGAAGACGGCTACATCCTGACCAACAACCACGTCATCGACGGGGCGGACACGATCACCGTCAAGCTCAAGGATGGCCGCCGGTTTCCCGGCTCGATCGTCGGCGTCGACAGCCGGACCGACATCGCGATCATCCGGATCAAGGAAACGGGGCTGCCGACCGCCGCGTTCTGCGACAGCGAAGCGCTCGAAATCGGTCAGATCGTCTGCGCCATCGGCGTCCCGTTCGCGCTCGACTACTCGTTCACCATCGGCTGCGTCAGCGGAAAGGGGCGGGCGAACCTCTCCCAGCATGTCACCTACGAGGATTACATCCAGACCGACGCCTTCATCAACCCCGGCAACTCCGGCGGGCCGCTCTTTGATGTCGAGGGGCGGGTCGTCGGCATGAACACGCTCATCAACGGCATCGGGCGCGGCCTGGCGTTCGCGATCCCTTCCAACATGCTCAAACAGGTCAGCGACGAACTGATCGCCACCGGCAAGGTCCGCCGCCCATGGCTCGGCATCCGGATCGAGACGCTGGAACCCGACAGCACCCTGCGCGAACAGATCAAGGGGATCGACCACGGGGTGCTCATCAACACCATCGAACCCGAAGCCCCCGCGTACAAGAGCGACCTGCGCCCGGCCGACGTGATCACCGCCGTTGACGGCAGGCCGGTGAAGACCGCGCTGGAGCTGCAAAAGGCGATCCTCCACAAGAAAGTCGGGCAGGAGATCGCGCTCACCATCTGGCGCAACGGCAAGAGCCTGGAAATCCCGATCACCACCGGCGAGTTGCCGGCACAGGACCGCGTCGCCTCCTCCTCCTCCACACCAGCCGCGCCGCCCGCCGCGAAGGGGCAGCCGGACGCTGCCGCCGCCGATGTCGACCGGCTTTACGGGCTGGAGTATGCCAACCTCGACGACGCCACCGCCAAGCGCCTCGGCGTCGCCCCCGGGGCCGGGGTGGTCGTGACCGCCGTCGCCCCCGAAAGCCCGGCGGAGGTTGCCAAGATCGAGGTTGACGACGTGATCCGGGAGATCGACTCCCAGCCCGTCAAGGATGCGGCCTCCATGCGGCAGGAGCTTGAAAAACATGATTCCAAAAAAGCGTTACTTCTCTTTCTTGAAAGAAAGGGGCAAAAGACGTATGCTGTATTGAAGGTGTAATCAGCGGTTTTCTGTTCGGGTAACAGGTTTTCCAAAATTGTTGTTCCTTGGTTGGGCGGTCGGCGTCAGATTTCGAAATCTGGCGCCGACCGTTTTTTGGTCTCTTTTAAGATTGAACGCCCCGGCGCGATCTTATGGAGTACCTCTCCGATGACTCCCTTGCTCCGTCTCGCCCATCTGAGCGATCTTCACTTCCGGCAGGCCCTCCCCGGAACCTCCGCCGTCGGTCGGCGGCGCTCCCGCAGCAACGCCTTTGCCGAAGCACTTTCGCGGCTCGATCGCAACGGCATCGACCTGATCGCCGTGACGGGCGATCTGCTCGACGCCCCGCTCTGCGTGGTCGATGGCATCCCCCATCCTTTCACTCTGCCCGAAGGGCCCGGGCCGTGGCTCGAAGCGATCCGCGCCGATTACCGGCAACTGCGCCAACAGCTCGAAGCGACCGGCATCCCGTTCATCGTCCTGCCCGGCAACCACGACCACCCCGCCCTTTTTGCGGAAGTCTTCGGCGACCTCGAACCGGAGCAGTTCCATGGCGGTTTCCGCGTCGTTTCGTTCATTGACTTTGAACAGGAAGGCCATGCCCCGCGCCGGTTGACCCCCTCGCGCGACCGGTTTCATGCCGTGCTGCACGACGACGACCCGACCCCGCAGATCCACCTGCAACACTACCTGCTCGCGCCCGCGCCAACCGGCAGCTACCCGTACCACTACCCCGAACACCTTTTTCTTCAGCAGCAGATCGAACGTTCGGGGCGGGTCACCCTCTGCCTCAGCGGTCACTACCACCCGGGGACGCCGCTCACCCCGCTCGGCAGCGGCAATACCTTCTGCACGGTCGCTCCCGCCCTGGGTGAAGCGCCCCACTCGTGGCGGGTTTATGAGATCACTCCCGGCAACATCTCCATGGAAACCCATTCCCTGCCGCCCGCGGCCCCGGCCCCGGTGGTTTTCCTCGATCGGGACGGGGTGATCAACGATCTCCCCAGCTACACCACCGGCCCGGATGAGATGCGCCTGATCCCGGGCGCGGCCGCCGCCATCCGCCGCTTCAATGAGAGCGGTCTGCGGACGGTCGTGGTCACCTCGCAGTCGGCGATCGGCGCGGGGTATGTCACTGATGCCGTCGTCACCATGGTTCACGACCGGATGCACCAGCTTCTCGCCCGCGAAGGGGCCTTTCTCGACGCGGTTTACTACAGTCGGGGGGCGGGAGGCCGCTCCGTCCTGCCCGGCGGGGAAACCTGCCCGACCGACAAGGCGGAACTGATCCGAAAAGCGGCGGGTGAACTCCCGCTCGACCTTGGGAAAGCGTGGATCGTCGGCGATCGGAGGACGGATCTCAAGGCGGGGGCAGACACCGGCATCCGCCAGATCCTCGTCCGCACCGGCTACGGAGCCCGGGAGGCCGAACACCTCACCGGTGGGGAAGCCGTCGTGGTCGACGACCTCGCGGCAGCGGCGGAAGAGATCATCCGGCAGCTTTAGTGTGGTGATTGGCAAGTTCCTTAAATAAGTCCGGGGTGATTTTTTAAATATTCAAGGCGCGAATAAGGGCGATATCCAAAGATATCGACCGCGTGAGCAAGCGCGGGAGCGCCTGGAGGGCGCACCATCGCTCAGCGTCATCACGTCGATATCGACCGTAACAAAGACCGGGCCTCCTCAGCTTTCAGACCAAGCGTCGACAAGCCCGTTTTTTTCGATCATCCTCCATCGTTCTGAAACATGGAACAGCTTATCTCTCGCATTCACGGCTATGGGGAGCAGATGGCAGAAATGCCATTCATCGGCATCCCCTCTTTCTTCCGCACGAACGTGGTCAAAACTCTGGAAGGCATTGACATCGGGCTGGTGGGAGTCGCCACAGACGCCGGGTTGAGCCATCGGCCCGGCGCGCGTTACGGTCCACAGGCGATTCGTACGCAATCGGGCCTCATCCGCTACATCAATCCGATCACGAAGGTGATTCCCTACGATCATGCCCGGGTGGCGGACTTGGGAGATGTGCCCATCTACAACACGCTGGATCTTGAGCGGATCAATGAAGAGATTTTTGCCTATTATGAAAAAGTGCATGCCGCCGGCGTCATCCCTCTTTCAGCAGGCGGGGATCATTCGATCTCGTTCCCGATCCTTCGGGCTCTGGGCAAGGAGCGACCACTCGCGCTGATTCATTTCGACTCCCACCACGATACCGCCCCGGCGATGAAAGGAAGCAAGTTCCATCATGGAGCCCCTTTCCGAAACGCCATTGAAGCCGGGGTTATTGATCCCAGCCGGAGTATTCAAATTGCGATCCGCGATCCCTATGCGGAACTCACCGAGCCGTTTGTGCGGGAACACGGAATGCGATTTGTCAATATGCCGGAGGTGGAGGAACTGGGTGTGGCGGGAGTGGTTGCCCTGATTCGCAAAACGGTAGGCGACACCCCGGCGTACCTCAGCTTCGACATCGACGCGCTCGACCCGACCGCAGCCCCGGGAACGGGGACTCCCGTCATGGGGGGCTTGAATATGCGGGAGGCGATGCGGATGATTCAGGGTCTCAGCGGCTTGAAACTGGCTGGCGGCGATGTCGTGGAGGTTTCGCCACCCTTTGACCCAACCGGCATGACCGCGCTGGCCGGGGCGCAGATCCTTTTTGAAATCCTCTGTATCACGGCTCAATCGCGAACGATTGATCACTAGCCTGCATGATTCATGAATAAAGCAGGCTAAACCTTTGCCAGCGGTTTCGGCGTCCCGGGCTTGGCGGAGGAGCCTCTCCGTTTCCAGCTCCAGAAACGCCGCCAGGTCAGGGCGAGGCCGGTCCAGACCAGGACAACCCCTCCCGCGGAGGCGAGACCCGCGATGGTCTGGCCGATCAAGCCGCCCGCTTCGCCGGTATGGATCGGGCGCACCATGGCGCGGGCGCGTCGCCCGATCTCCTGCTCCATGAACGGCACCCATTCGACCACGGCGGCGGTCTTGGCGTCGAGCGTCAGGGAACCGCGCGCGTTCGGGTTCCACTGGAGTTTTTCACTCACGCCAACGCTCACGGTCTTGGCCTTCCCTTTGGGGAGCTGAACGGAAATCGTCTGCCAGCCGGCGGTCTGCGTCCTGGCGGCGGCCACCATGGCGTCGAGATCGACATGAATCGCCGGGGTCGCCCCCCTGCCGCCGCGCTCTCCCGCGCCGCGTTCCCGACCGCCCGGTCTGCCCGGTCCGCCCGGCCCGCCACCCCCTTCACGGGGCGGAGGAGGCGTACTGCCGACGAGCCGGTAAACCAGGTTGTTGGACCAGGTGTACGACCAGACGGTGCCGGTCGCCGCCAGGATCAGCAACACCGGGGCCGACCAGAGGCCGATGACGTTATGCCAGTTCCAGTCGCGCGCCTTCCCTTTGAGCTTGCGGTTGAAGACGACGCTCGGGCGCAGCAGACGCCAGTTCCAGTTCCACGGCCAGCGGCGCGGAAACCACAAGACCATGCCGGTCACGATCAGGACGACAAAGGCGAAATTGCACGCGCCGGTAACCACCCTCCCGACCTCGCGCGACCCGAGCCAGCGGTGCCACCCCATCAGTTCGCGCATCACCCCGCGCATGGCCGAACCGCTCCCCATGTACTCCCCGCTGTACGGGTTGTAATAGAGCGTCTTCTGCCGGCCATAGGAAAAGGCGACCGGGGCGGCGGGATCGACCGAGACGTTCACGCTGCCGGGGGCCTCCCCTTCATTCTGCGCGAGCACGCTCTCCGCCAGGGTGTTGAGGCTCAAACGGGGCGCGGAGGCGACCTGTTCGGGCGTGGCGCGGTAGTGCCGCTCCGAAAAAGCGATGATCTGGCGTTCGTAGGCGAGAGCGACCCCTGTCGCCGACATGACCAGGATGACCAGACCGGCCACGACACCCGCGAGGAGGTGAATCCAGAAAAGAATGCGCCGCATAAAGAAGAAAAACGAAAAAAGAAACGTGGTTGCCGATAAAAAAGGTGCGCCCAGACGGAAAAAACACTCAAGCCGGTTGAAAGCGACTCTCCGCGACTCTGCGCTGCCGCGAAGAACCGTTGCCGGTTCCTTTCAAACCTGCCTGTAAACCGTAAAGGCGCACCGTGGTGATCGGCCCCGCCGGATACGCCCCGTTTTTTTTAAGGAAGCAGCGGCACGGGCCTTTCAGGGAAAAGAACAAAAAAGGAAAATCAGACCTCGGCCCACTGGCGCAACAGATTGTGGTAGACGCCGGTGAGTTGAACGGAAGTCTGTGAAGCGATCGGGTCGTCCGCCAAATCGCGGCTCAACCGCTGGATCGAGAGGTCGAGATCAAAGAGGATGCTCCGCTGCCCGTCGTCGCGGATCATGCTCTGCAACCAGAAAAAGGAACAGATGCGCGCCCCGCGCGTCACCGGGGTGACGTGGTGCAGGCTGGTCGACGGGTAGAGGACCATGTGCCCCGGCGGAAGCTTCACCTGCTGGACGCCGTAGGTATCCTCAATGGAAAGTTCGCCGCCGTCGTACTCTTCGGGCCCGGCGAAAAAGAGGGTGCAGGAAAGGTCGGTCCGAATCCGGTGGGAACTCCCCCGGACCTGGCGGATGGCGTTGTCGACATGCGTGCCGAACGACTGGCCGCCCGAATAGCGGTTGAAAAGCGGCGGGAAAACGCTCAAGGGGAGCGCCGCGGAAAGGAAAAGCTGGTTCTGCCCGAGCGCCGCCAGGATCAGGTCGCCGAGTTCACGCGCGGCGGGGCTCCCCTCGGGAAGCTGCATGTTGTCCTTGGCCTGCGCGGACTGGTGCCCGGCGGTGACTTTGCCATCGACCCACTCGGCTTCGTCGAGAATTTTGCGGGCATGGGTGACCTGCTGTGGTGTGAGAACGTCGGGAATCCGTAGGATCATGGTAGGCGGTGTTTTAAGTTGGGTGTTGAAAACGTGGAAAAGGGGGTCGTGTCGCGTTCTTGGCGACACAACCCCCGATGTTGAAGATGCGCTGCTAGAAGGTGAACGCCAGCGTAAAGGTCGCGGAGCGTCCGGCGCCCGGGATGAAGTGCCCGCCGCTGGAGCGGTCGACGTATTCTTCATCGGTCAGGTTGTAGACGTTCACGCGGAAGGTCGCGTTGTCGCTGATCTTGTACGAGGCCATCGCGTCAAAGAGCCAGTATTCCGGAGCTTCCCGGGCGCTGTCCTTGTTGGCGCTGCTGTAACGGGTTCCCATGTACTGCGCACCGCCGCCGATGGTGATGTTCCATGGCAACTGGTAGGTGGTCCAGAGGGTGAAGGTCTGCTGCGGCGTGTTGGCCAGGCGCTGACCGACTTCAGCCGGGTTGTTCGACTCCACCACTTCGCTGTGCAGGTAGCTGTACCCGGTCAGGATCTGCCACTTGTCGGTGATCGCACCGGCCAGGCTGATTTCAAACCCGTCGACCCGCTGCAACCCGTCGAGGACGGTGACGGTGTTGTCGATCGGGTCCGGCGTACGGGCGTTGGTCTTTTCGATCCGGAAGATCGAGGCGTTGACCGAGAGTCGGTTCTGGAGAAGGTCCCACTTGGTCCCGAGTTCGTAGGTCTGCGTCTGTTCCGGATCGATGTCGACGGTGCTTGCGCTCAGCGTGTGTGTTTCCCCGGAAGGGTTGAACGCGTTGCTGAAGCCGAAGTAGATGGCACCGTTGGGAAGCGGCTTGAAGACCGCCCCGGCGCGCCAACTGATCGTGCTGTCATACCGGTCGTAGAAGGTCGTCACACCGGCTCCCGAATGGGTCATGTAGTCGGTGCTGGCGTGATCCCACCGCACACCGCCGTTGAGTTCAAACTTTTCGTGGAGCTTGAGGGTTTCGGCAAAGTAGAGCCCGGCCGAAGTGGTCTTCCCGGCGTTGTGCCCGTTGGGTACGATCTTGTAGATCGGGTCGTCTTCCGGGTTGGGGTTGTTGAACTGGGTCGTCGGCGGGGTGCCCGATGCGGTCCGGTTCTCCCACTTCGACTCTTCATGGGCGAAGTCGAGCCCGAAGTTGACCGAATGGCCGATGTTGAACGTCTCGAACTGCGCCATGAAGTCGAGCTTGTTCGCGAGGATGGTATCGGTCTGGTCGCGGAACTTCGGCCCGCGCGAAACGTCGTCGTTGATCGTCGGCGTGGCGAAACGGGGCGCGGTGACGATGAAGTCGACGTTGCTCCGGCCGTAGCGGAAGATGTTGCGCAGCGCGAACGCGTCGTTGAAGTCGTGTTCGAACTCGACGGTGATGATGTCGGTGTCGGTGCTGTAGTAGTCGCGCTTGTTGAAGCCGTACCAGGCGCTGTAACGGGTATTGGGCGGGACCTTCCCTTCGTGGCCCTGGAAGCCGGGGTAGAGCGGCGTGGAGCCTTCAAAGGGAACGTAGGGAATCCCGTAGTCGGGCACGCTGTTCTCTTCAAAGTGGAAGTAGCTCAGGGTCAGGCGGGTGTCGGTGCCCAGCCCGAACGCCAGCGACGGTGCGACCCCCCAGCGGTTCTGTTCCACGCCGTCGCGGCGGGGGACTTCGAGGTCGGTCCAGAGGGCGTTGAAGCGGAGGGCCGTGCCCGGAATGCCGAACTTGATCGGCTGGTTGAGGTCGAGCGTGAAGCGCTTGTACTGGTCGGTCCCGATGCCGAGTTCGCCGGAGTAGAAACGGTCGAGCTTGGGCGTCTTGCTGACGAGGTTGACCGAGCCGCCCGTCGCGCCGCGACCGGCCTGCGAGGACGACGGCCCCTTGGCGACTTCGACCTGCTCAAGGTTGAACGCGTCGCGGTGGTAGCCGCCGATGTCGCGGATGCCGTCGACGAAGAAGTCGGTACGGGCGCTGAAACCGCGGATGGAGAGGGCGTCGCCGGTCGGGAAGCCGCCTTCACCGGCCTGCATGCTGACGCCGGGAACGTTGCGCAGGATCTCGCGCATCGTGGTCGCACCCTGTTCCTTGATCACCGCTTCCGGGATGACGTTGATCGTCTGCGGGACGTCGAGGAGCGGCGAGGTGTAGTTGGGCGACTGGAGGAGTTCCGGCTTGTAGGAGTTGGTCTGGCCGGTGACGACGACTTCTTCAAGCTGGACTTCGTCGATGGTTTCCACGGTCGCATCGCCGGTGGAGCCTTGCGATTTTTTCGCAGGGGGCTGCGTCTGCTGCGCCTGGGCGTGAGCCGTACCTGCCATCACCACCGCGTTGACGAGGGCCACCGTGGCCACCGAAGCGCGGGAGAAAAGGGAACTCGGATCAGCGCGGAGAGAGCCGAAGCCCGAGGGAGTGTCGGAACGGGGGGACGATAAGTCAGAACGGTTCATTAAAACGGAATGAAAAGGTGGTTGGGTTGTGTGTGTTGTGCCTTTTTACCGGATAAAAATGACAGGAATGTTAATCAACCGTCATCATTTTGACATGAGCACCCGTTAGGATGCGAAGATCGACGACAAGTCATTTTCAAACGCAAAAAGCGGAATAACGAGGCGCAAGATAAGGAGTGGCCGCCCGACGCGCTTTCGAAAAATTGCCATAAACTGCCGCGTGCTTGCTCTCTTGTCGGGGTAAACGCGCCGCGACATTAGGGGAAACCCCCATGAAGGAAACCTCTTTCCCCGTAGAGTCAACCCTGCCGGGAATGGCCGGTGAGCAACTGCGGTGCGGTGGTCAGCGGATAGAGACCGGGGCAGCACCCGAACGCGTCGTGAAAGGCGGTGCTGAAATGGCTCGGGCTGGAGTAGCCGACCTCCAGGGCGACCTGCGTGACGTTGAGCCTGCCTTCGAGCAGCAGCTCTGCGGCGCGGTCCATGCGGAGGTTGCGCAGGTACTGGAAGATCGGCTTGCCCATTTCCTGCGTAAAGATCCGGCTCAGGTAGTAGTGGCTGCAACCGACCCGTTTGCCGATCTCCTCCAGCGAGAGCGGCTCGGAAAGGTTCTCTTTCAGGAGCGCGATCACCTTCTCCACCCGCTCGGTGTTCTGGTTTTTCTGCCGCTGGCAGAAGAGGTCTTCGTCCGGGCCGGGATGGTAGAAAAGGGCCGCCGCGACCTCCAGCGCCTTGGCGTGGTACCAGATGCGGTGCGCCCCCGCGTAGACCGGCGGCTTGCGCAGGCTCATGATCATCTGCTGGTGAGCGCCGGTCAGCCGGATCGGCTGGGAAACGCCGTGGGTCAGCTCGTTGCAGAGAAATTTCCGCAGCAACGGGTGCTGGCCCTCTTCATCGGCAGGAAGGTGCGCCTTGAGAAAGGCGGATGAAAGCTCGATCGTGATAAACTGGTGACGCTCCCCCGCCGTCCGCACGCCGTGGAGCGTCGCCTCCTTCTGGAAATAGAACCCTGCGGTCAACGGGGCGAATTCGACCTTCTTGCGACCGGCGCCGACATTGCCGGTCCCCGCAAGGTTGAGGCAGATTTCCAGCCCGCCGGGGTGAAACGTCGGCGCCCAGTCAAAGGCCCCGATGGTTTCAAAATCGTGCCATTCCATACTGTAGCCAAGCCCCCGAAAACTGCCGTGGAGGTGCTTCCACCCCTCGCCGACATCGGCCCAGGCTTCGCCCTCTGAAAATTCGCGTTTGGAAAGTTTTTCTGCCATCTCTCTTCTACAACACCCGCTTCAAAACCAATAGCAATGGGTTCCGAAATGCCCCTTTTGTCAAGCCGCCAATCGATGGGATCGCGAGGGAACGCTATCAAAAACACCCCGGCGCGACCCGATTTCGCCGCGCTCTCCGCTTTACAAAGTGGCGTTTTCACCGAATATCAACGTCTTTTCCCATGTCAGAGATTTCCAAAACCTACGAGCCCCAGGCGGTTGAAGAGAAGTGGTACGCGCGCTGGCTGGCGGACGGCTGTTTTACGGCGGACCCTGCTTCTTCCAAACCGGCGTACTCCATCGCCATCCCGCCCCCCAACGTCACCGGCGTCCTGACACTGGGCCATGTTTTAAACAACACGCTCCAGGACGTTCTCGCCCGCCGGGCACGGATGCAGGGGCACGAAGTCCTCTGGCTCCCCGGGACCGACCATGCCGGGATCGCCACGCAGACGGTGGTGGAACGCCGGTTGCGCAAGGAGGAAAAAAAGACGCGGCACGATCTCGGGCGCAAAGCCTTTCTGGAGCGGGTCTGGGAATGGAAGGAGGAGCACGGCGGGCTGATCATCAAGCAGCTCAAGCGGCTCGGCGCGTCGTGCGACTGGAGCCGGGAACGCTTCACCATGGACGAGGCGTACTCCCGCGCGGTCCAGAAGGTTTTCGTCGATCTTTACGAAAAAGGGTTGATCTACCGCGGCAAGCGGATGGTCAACTGGTGCCCGGTTTCGCTGACCGCCCTCTCGGACGAGGAGGTCATCATGAAACAGCAGAACGGCGTCCTCTACCATATGCGCTACGAGGTCGTCGAGGAGCCGGGGCGTTACCTCGAAATCGCCACCACCCGGCCCGAAACGCTGATGGGCGACACGGCAGTGGCCGTTCACCCGGACGACGAACGTTACAAGGAACTGATCGGCAAGCGGGTCTGGCGTCCCTTCCCGAAGGCGGCGATCCCGATCGTCGGCGACGAGCATATTGACCCGCAGTTCGGCACCGGCGTCCTGAAAGTCACCCCCGCCCACGACAAGGCCGACTTTGAGATCGGCCAGCGCCACGGGCTCGAAGCGATCGATGTCCTCAACCCTGACGGGACGCTCAATGAACTGGCCGGGGAGGAATTTGCCGGGAAGGACCGCTTTGCCGTCCGCAAGCTCGCGGCGGAGAAGCTCGGGCAGATGGGTCTTTTGGTCAAGGAAGAGCCTTACCAGAACAACGTCGGCTTTTCCGAGCGGGCCGACGTGCCGATCGAGCCGCGCCTGAGCCTCCAGTGGTTCCTGAAATACCCCGCCGTCGAAGCCGCGCGCGAGGCGGTCGCGTCGGGCGAAATCCGCTTCCGCCCCGAACGGTGGACCAACGTTTACGAACACTGGATGGAAAACATCCAGGACTGGTGCATCAGCCGCCAGCTCTGGTGGGGCCACCGGATTCCCGTCTGGTACCGCCGGGACGACGAACGGGAAGTCTACGTCGGCCTCGAGCCGCCCGCCGACCCGCAAAACTGGGTGCAGGAGGAGGATGTCCTCGACACCTGGTTCTCCTCGTGGCTCTGGCCGTTCGCCACGATGGACGAACCGACGCTCGCCAAGTTTTACCCGACCTCCGACCTCGTTACCGGCCCGGACATCATCTTCTTCTGGGTCGCCCGGATGATCATGGCGGGGTATGAGTTCACCGACTCCAAGCCGTTCTCCAACGTCTTCTACACCGGCCTGATCCGCGACCTCCAGGGGCGCAAGATGTCGAAGTCTCTCGGCAATTCGCCCGATCCGCTGGAACTGATCGGCCGTTACGGCGCGGACGGCATCCGGTTCGGCCTGCTGCGGATTGCACCGCAGGGGCAGGATATCCGCTTTGACGAAAAACAGGTCGAGGAAGGGCGCAACTTTGCCAACAAGCTCTGGAACGCCGCCCGTTTCCGCCTGATGCACGGCCCGGGCGAAGCCGATCCGCAACCCGACGAAGCGCAGCTCTCCAGCTACGGCCTCGACATTCTCGCCAAGCTCGACCGGCTGATCGCCCAGGTCAACGCCGCCTATGGGGAGTACCGGTTCAACGAGGTCGCCCAGCTTCTTTACGATTTTTTCTGGAGCGAATATTGCGACTGGTATGTCGAAGCCTCCAAGAGCGAGATTTTCAGCGACGACCCCGCCGCCAAGGCATCGACCCTGAAGGTGATCGACGTGATCCTCTCGCGCCTGTTGCGCCTGCTCCAGCCGCTCATGCCCCACCTGACGGCGGAACTCTGGGAGACCCTCGGCTACCGTGCGCCCGGCCATGGAAGCGATCACCTGATGTACGCCGCCTGGCCGGAGCCGACCGGCATTGAGGAGCGCCTCCGCGAGAAGGTGGAATGCGCCCGCCAGCGCGTGGCCGATGTTTACCAGAGCGTCCGGCTCGCCCGCAATATCAAGGCCGAATACCGCGTGCCCTCCGGCAAGAAGGTCCGTTTTTTCCTGAAAGCCGCGCCGGAGTGGATCGACGCCGAACTGGAGACCCTCGCCCGCCTGGTTCACGCCGAGGCGATCACCGTTGACAACGCCTACCAGCCCGCCGCCGGGGTGCCCCGCATCCTGACGCCGGTCGGCGAACTCTACATGCCGCTCGAAGGGGTGGTCGACATCGCCGCCGAAAGCGCCCGGCTGGAGAAGGAGATCGGCAAGGTCGAGGGGGAACTCGCCACCGTCCGCCGAAAGCTCTCCAGCGAAAAATTTGTCAACCACGCTCCCGCCGCCGTGGTCGCCGAACACCGGCAACGGGAGGTCGACTGGAACCAGCGGCTGGCGCATCTCCAGAAAATGCGGGCGGCGCTCAAAGGTTAGAGCCAAGGAGCAAAGCGTGGCGTTTAAGGTCGAGGGGGGGGAACAGGGTGCTGCCAAAGTCCAATGCGGCGGAGGCTTGCCCTTCCCGGGTCAAAGAAAACCGCCATCTCCCACAAGTTGCCGCTTGCCACCCGGCGGCCCGGTGTGATTTTATCTCCGGTTCGCAGGACCGCAAAATGGAATACTTTCGGTCACCTGCGTTTTTTCCAACAAAAGATTTTGACAGGAACAGGCTTTGCACCCTAGTGTGCACGCCTTTTCGACAAGCCGTTTTATGAAGACATTCTCAGCCAAAGCGAACGATGTGGAACACCGTTGGTGGGTGATCGACGCCAAAGACCAGATTTTGGGCAAAGTAGC
>Ga0182739_1001132_pt1 | contig 29346 bp, 25 predicted proteins | sample eDN5th30CBELigBY_FD_128873 | JGI IMG/M metagenome (GOLD analysis project Ga0182739, IMG submission 128873) | Enriched backyard soil microbial communities from Emeryville, California, USA - eDNA 5th pass 30_C BE-Lig BY (version 2) (version 2) | ecosystem: Environmental > Terrestrial > Soil >... | reverse complement strand
CGACACCAAGGGCGTCATCTACCAGGGCCGCACCGAGGGCATGAACCAGTGGAAGAGCGCCCATGCGGTGCGCACCAAGGCGCGCACCCTGGCGGAGGCAATGAAGGGTGCCGACGTGTTTCTCGGCCTCTCGGTCAAGGGCGCGGTCACCAAGGAAATGGTCCAGTCGATGGCGGCCAAGCCGATCATCTTCGCCATGGCCAATCCCGATCCGGAGATCACGCCGGAAGACGTGCGCGCGGCTCGCGGCGACGCGATCGTCGCCACCGGCCGCTCGGACTACGTCAACCAGATCAACAACGTGCTGGGCTTCCCCTACATCTTCCGCGGCGCGCTCGACGTGCGCGCCACGACGATCAACGAGGCCATGAAGGTCGCCGCCGCCGAGGCACTGGCCAAGCTCGCGCGCGAGGACGTGCCTGATGAAGTCGATCGCGCCTATTCCGGCCGCCGCCTGCGCTACGGACCGGACTATATCGTGCCGGTTCCCTTCGATCCGCGCCTGATCGTCGAGGTCTCCGCCGCCGTCGCCAAGGCAGCCATGGATTCGGGCGTCGCGCAGAAGAAGATCCTCGACATGGCGGAATACAAGCGCAGCCTCTCGGGCCGCCTCGATCCGACCAGCCACTTCCTGCAGAGCCTGTTCGAGCAGGTGAAGGCCAATCCGCAGCGCATCGTCTTCGCCGAGGGCGAGGAGGAGCGCACGATCCGCGCCGCCTTGATGTTCCGCGACAATGGCTACGGCACGCCGATCCTGATCGGCCGCGAGGAGCAGGTGCGCGAGACCATGAAGTCGCTCGGCATCAACGACGACACAGGGCTCGAAATCCACAATGCGCGCCTGTCGACCAAGAACGCCCCCTACACCGACCTCGTGTACAAGCGGCTGCAGCGTGACGGCTACCTGCACCGCGACGTGCAGCGCATGGTCAACCAGGGCCGCAACGTGTTCGGCGCCTGCATGGTCGCGGCGGGCGATGCCGACGGCATGGTGACAGGGATCACGCGACGCTTCCCGGAGTGCTACGCCGACGTGAAGCGCGTGATCAACATCGACGCGGGCAAAGTGCCGATGGGCTACTCGATCGTCGTGTCGCGCCAGGGGACGGTGTTCCTCGCCGACACCTCGATCAACGAGACGCCCAGCCCCGAGCAGCTCGCCATCATCGCCAAGCAAATGGTGAAGAACGCCCGCATGATGGGACACGAGCCCCGGGTCGCGTTCCTCTCCTTCTCGAACTTCGGCAGCCGCGAGATCGAGCGCATCGACCGCATCCGCAAGGCGATCCGCCTGCTCGACGCCGAGCAGGTCGACTTCGAGTATGACGGCGAGATGCAGGCCGACATGGCGCTCGACTACGAGCTGCTCAAGTCGACCTATCCGTTCACGCGCCTCACCGGCCCGGCCAACATCCTGGTCATGCCGGGCCTGCACTCCGCCCACATCTCCTCGCGGCTGATGCAGTCGCTGGGCGGCGTGACGGTGATCGGTCCGGTGATCGACGGCCTGTCGAAGCCGGTTCAGATCGTACCGATGGGCGCCACCGTCAGCGACCTCGTGAACCACGCGGCGCTGGCCGCGTACGGAGCGCTGATCGCCGGGAGATGATAGAATTCCGTCCTCTCGACGGGAACGCCGCTCTGCGAGGCTCCGGTCGAGACGACGGATGTTTGGTTTAGGGAAGCGCCAAAGTGACTCTCGAAACCTGGTGGCTCTATGTCGGCGCCGTCGTGCTGATCTCCTGCACGCCGGGGCCGAACGTGCTTTTCGTGACGACACGCAGCATCCGTTACGGTCTCGGCCCCGCCTTCATCGGGGTCACGGGCTGCCTCACGGCGCTCGTGCTGATGCTGACGGGATCGGTGGCGGGCCTCAGCGCGGTGCTGCTGGCGCTGCCCGGCGCCTTCGACGTGCTCAAGATCGCAGGCGCCGCCTACCTCGTGTACCTCGGCATCCAGGTATGGCGCGAACCCGTGGCGGAACAGGCGCCGGCCCCGTCCACCGCCGCGTCAGGCGCAGCGCTGTATCGCGGCGGCTTCCTGGTGGGAATCAGCAACCCGAAGCTGCTGGTCTTCGCCGCCGCCTTCTTCCCGCAATTCATCGACCCCGCGCGTGCCGTGGGGCCGCAGTTCGCCCTCATGGTGACGACCTTCCTCGGCATCGAGCTGTTCTTTTATTCGGTCTATGCGCTCTCGGGGCGAAAGCTGGCGGACCGCTTGATGCACGGCATCTGGCGCCGCTGGCTCAATCGCATCAGCGGCGCCGTCTTCATGGGTTTCGGCGTCGCCCTGCTGCGCTTCAAGCCGTGAGGGTCAGGAGACCTTCATCACGGTGAGCCGGTGCTTGCGGCCATTGCGGGCGGTCCAGGAAATGGACTGGCCGACCGCGAGGCCGATCAGCGCGGCGCCGACCGGCGTCATTACCGACAGTTTGTGCGCGTCGCTGTCCTCGTCGGCGGGATAGACCAGCGTCTCGGTCAGTTCATGCTGCTCGCCATCGGTGCCGGCGTCGGAACGGAAGGTGACCTTCGATCCCATGCGCACGACGTCCGGCGGAACCTTGTCCTCGCTCACCACCTTTGCGCGCTCCATTTCCGACAGCAGCTCCTCGGCCACTTCCGGCAGCCGCTCCAGCGACGCGGTCGCGAGGTCGGTCAGGCGATCGCAGTCGGAGTCGCTGACGACGATGTTGGGGACGGAACGGTTACGTGCAACGGCGGGCATCGCGGATGCTCCTGCATTTGATGAGACGAATGGGATGTAATCGGTGATCGCAGAAACGCGATCGTGCCCCGATGCCGGGACACAGAGGCCGGCTCGGGGACTACGCTTCCGCGATCGGATGGTTCCGTCGCGGGACGCGCGAAAAGGGGCCCGAAAAGCTCATGAGAGAGTTAAACCCCTCCCGTGCCGGCTTTCAAGCCGCTTTGCGTGCACGCTTCGCGAGGTAGACCTGGAGGTGCGCGTAGGCGAGGCGCAGGTTGGGCGTCGCGATGCCGGCCTTCTTGGCGCGGGCGATCATGTCGCCCACGATATGATCGGCCTCGACCATGCCGCCCTTCTCGAGATCGTGCAGCATCGAGGCGGTGAACTTCGAGCCCTTCACGGTCAGGAACGAGCGGATGGTCTTGAGCCCCTTCTCACCCGGATCGTGTCCGGCGGCGGCCCCGACCTGGCGCCCCTCCTCGACGGTCTCCAGCACGATCGCCAGGCCCTCGTCGGCTTCGAGCACGTCGCCGGACGAGCCGCGCATCAGGCAGCAGGTCGCCGCCAAGGTGCACAGCATGATCCACTTGTCCCACAGATCCTGGACGATGTTGGCGTTCAGCCCGCCGTCGATGCCCGATCCCTTGATGGCGACATCGAGCTCGACCAGCGCCGGGCGCGCCGACTTGCCGTCGCGTTCGCCGAACGAGATCACGGCGAAGGGGCTGGTGTGCAGAATGTGGCCGTGGCCGTCCATGGCGACGCCGACCCTCGCCAGACCGCCCACCACCTTCTCGGCACCGAAGCGGGCGTCGAGCGCCTCGAGATGGCGCATGCCATTCAACAGCGGCACGATCGTCGTATTGGCGCCGACTGCCGGGGCAATGGCATCCATCGCCGAATCGAGATCGTAGGCCTTGCAGGTCAGCAGGACGAGGTCGTACGGCCCGCCTTCTCCGCCGTTCGTGACCGTCTTCACCTTCTGGGTGACGTCGCCCTTGGTGCTCTTGATCACCAGCCCGTCGCGCTGCAGCGCCTCGTTGCGACCAGCGCGCACGAGGAACGTCACGTCGGCGCCGCTCTGGTGCAGGCGTCCGCCGACATAGCCGCCGATCGCGCCGGCGCCGAGGATCAGGATCTTCATGACAACCTCTACTTCAAGCCACCACGCGCGCGGCGGGCTTCGTATGTCTGCAGATGGGCGTAGGCATAGCGCAGGTTGGGCGCGGCGATGCCGTGCTTGCGGGCGCGCGCCAGCATGTCGCCGACGATCTGCTTGCCCTCCGCCGCGCCGCCCTTCTCCATGTCGCCCAGGATCGAGGCGACCGCCTTGGAACCCTTGGCCGTCAGCATGCCCTTGAGGTTGGCCACGACCTTGTCGCTGGGCGCCTGGCCTTCGGCGACGGCGACTTTCCGGCTCTCCTCGAGCGTCTCGGCGACGATCGCGGCACCGTCCTCGCTCTCCATGATGTCGCCGATCGTGCCGCGCATCGAGGCGCACATGCCGGCGATCGTCGACAGCATGATCCACTTGTCCCAGAGATCCTGGTTGATGTTGTCGTTCAGCCCGCCGTCGATCCCCGCCTTCTTGCAGGCCGCATCGAGCTCGACCAGCGAGGCGCGCGCCGGCTTGCCGTCGCGCTCGCCGAACGACACGCCCGAGGCGCCGCTGTGCAGGATCTCGCCGTTGGGGCCCAGCATGCCGGAGATGCGGGCGAGCCCGCCGGCCACGTGCACGGCGCCGAACTTCGCGTCGAGCGCGGCGAAATGGGCATGGCCGTTCAGCATCGGCACGATGACGGTGTCGGCTCCGATCGCCGGCGCGATGGACTCCATCGCCGAGTCGAGGTCGTAGGCCTTGCAGGCCAGCACAATGACGTCGTAGGGCCCGCCCTCGCCACCCTTGGTCACGACATTGACCGGCACGACCGCGTCGCCCTTCGGGCTCTTCACGACCAGGCCTTCCGTGCGCACCTTCTCGGCGCGCTTCTCGCGCAGCAGGAAGGTGGTGTCGATGCCGGCCTGCGTGAGGCGCGCGCCCCAATAGCCGCCGACCGCGCCGGCGCCGAGAATCAGGATCTTCACGTCTTGAGGTTCCTTTCGGTCAACCAGTCGTCGAGCCACGTGGCGAGGTCGTCGGTCTGGTGATGGATGTGGCTGAGATCGGCATCGGCCGCGCGCTTCACGCTCTCGTCGGTGCGGATCCACACCGTGCGCATGCCGATGTCGGCGGCAGGCTTCAGGTTGACGGAGATGTCGTCGGCGAAGGCGGCGCGGGTCGGATCGACGCCGTGCTTCTTCACCAGTGCGTCGTAGATCTGCGGATGAGGCTTGGGCCAGTACTCGCCCGCGGCGATGTCGAAGATCGCCTCGAAATGATGCGCCACGCCCAGCCGCTCCATCACGCGCTCGGCGTGCGGCACGTCGCCCGCGGTGAAGATGATCTTGCGACCGGGCAGCGCGCGCAGTGACGCTTCGAGCGCGGGATTGGCCTCGACCGGCGAGTAGTCGATGTCGTGGACGTAGTCGAGATAGTGCGTCGGGTTCACGCCGTGCAGGGTCATCATCCCGCGCATCGAGGTGCCGTGGTCGCGCCAGTATTGCTTCTGGACGATTCGCGCCTCTTCCGGCGTGACCTTCAGCCAGTCGGCGATGTAGCGCCCGATGCGCACGTCGACTTGCGCGAACAGGTTGCAGCGCGCCGGATAGAGCGTGTTGTCGAGGTCGAACAGCCACACGTCCGGATCGTGCGCGGGGGGATCGTATTTGCGGGCCATGGGACGCATGGATTACCGGCCAGCCGTGCGCTTGTCGAGCCGGCGGCCTATAAGCAAGGGTAATGGATACCCTCTCGATCGCCCTCCTCGCCGCCGTCGTTGTGCTGGTCCTCGTGCTGGTCGTCGTGCTGATGCGCCAGGGCGGCGGCAGCCGTGAGGCCGAGCAGCGGATGCAGCAGCAACTCGCCCTGGCGCTGAGCCAGCAGGCCGAAACCGTGCAGCGGGTCGAGAAGTCGCTACGCGAGCAGGAGCAGGCGCTGGGCAAGGTGGTCGCCGAGCGGCTCGACCGCACCGAGAAGGCCACCGGCCAGATCGTCACCGACCTGCGCGAGCGGCTGGTCCGCATCGACGAGGCGCAGAAGAAGATCGGCGAACTCTCCACGCAGGTCGTGAGCCTGCAGGAGGTCCTGTCCAACAAGCAGGCCCGTGGCGCCTTCGGCGAGGTCCAGCTCAACGACCTGGTCCAGAGCGCGCTGCCGCCCTCGGCCTATGATTTCCAGGTGACGCTCTCGACCGGCGTGCGCGCCGACTGCCTGCTGAAGCTGCCCAACCCGCCGGGCTCGATCGCCATCGACGCCAAGTTCCCGCTGGAAAGCTACAGCCTGCTGCGGGCGGTGCCGGCCGGCGACGGCGCGGCGCTGCTGGCAGCGCAGCGCGCTTTCCAGCAGGCGATCCGCAAGCACATCGCCGACATCCGGGCCAAGTACATCGTGCCCGGCGAGACCGCCGAATCAGCCCTGATGTTCCTGCCCTCGGAAGCGGTCTACGGCGAGCTGCATGCCAACTTCACCGGCCTGGTCGAGGAATCCTACAAAGCGCGTGTGTGGATCGTGTCACCCACGACCATGATGGCGACCCTCAATACCGTGCGCGCCGTCCTGAAGGACGTGCGCATGCGCGAGCAGGCCGGCGAAATCCAGAAGATGGTCGGGCTGATCCTGGGCGACGTGAAGCGGCTCGACGACCGGGTCGACAATCTCAAGAAGCACTTCGCGCAGACCGAAAAGGACCTGCGCGAGATCGACACTTCGACCACGGCGATCACCCGCCGCGGCGAACGCATCCTGGCTGTGGACCTCGGCGAGGAACCGACGGCGCTGCCGCCGAAGGTCTAATATACGCCGTCGTCTCGACCGGAGCGCCCCTCGAGTTCCTCGGGATAAACTCCGCGCGGAGTGGAGAGACCTGCTCTCGACCATTAGCCGGCTTTAAGTAGAGAGAAGATCTCTCCACTCCGCCCCTTTAGGGGCTCCGGTCGAGATGACGGCTTCTTTGTTGCGCCGCCTTACCCCCAGGGACCGCGGCGCGGGGTCTGCGGGGCGGGATTTCCCCACGGGCCGCGAGGCGCCGACGAGGCCTGTGCGCGCGGCTGCGCATAGCTTTGGGCGCCCATCGCCTGCAGGCGCGCGATGCGCTCCTCCATGGGCGGGTGGGTCGAGAACAGGCTCGACATGCCGCCGGCCAGGGCGAGCGGGTTGGCGATGTACATGTGGGCGGTCGCCGGATTGCGCTCGGCCGCCTCGTTGTGGATCTGCTGCGTGCCGGCATGCAGCTTGGCCAGCGCCGAGGCGAGCCACTGCGGCTGGCCGCAGATCTCCGCGCCCATGCGGTCGGCCTCGTATTCTCGGCCGCGGCTGATCGCCATCTGCACCAGCATGGCGGCCATCGGCGCCAGGATCATCGCGGCGATGGCGACGATCGGATTGACCAGCGGCCGGCCCTCGGAATCGCGGCCGCCGCCCATCAGGCCGCCGAAGCTCGCCAGCATGCCGATGGCGCCCGACAGGGTCGCGGCCACGGTCATGATCAAGGTGTCGCGGTGGCGGACATGGGCCAGCTCGTGCGCCATCACGCCGGCCACCTCCTCCCGGCTGAGGTGGCGCAGCAGGCCGGTGGTCGCGGCCACGGCAGCATGCTCGGGGTCGCGGCCGGTGGCGAAGGCGTTCGGCTGGTCCTCGTCGATCAGGTAGACGCGCGGCATCGGCAGGCCGGCGCGCTGCACCAGCTCGTGGACGATGCCGAACAGCTCGGGCGCGTTCTCGGGCCCGACTGCCTGCGCGTTGGCCATGCGCAGGACCATCTGGTCGCTGTTCCAGTAGGCGAAGAGGTTCATGCCCAGTGCGGCGACGAGGGCGATGACGAGGCCGGTCTGGCCTCCCAGCAGGTAGCCCGCCACGAGGACGAAGCCCGTCAGCGCGGCGAGCAGGAGGGCGGTCTTGACGTAATTCATGCCGGGTAAGTTGGTCTGCAAAAGTGGCGAATCAAGGTAGGGACAGGCATCATGCGGCCATGACCGACACCAGCAAGCCCACCCCGCCGGAGCCGCCGAAAGCCGACCCGGCCACTCCCCCCACGCCTGAGAAGCCCAAGAAGGTCGAGGAGATCGGCGGCCCGCCCGGCCCCGAGCCGACGCGCTACGGCGACTGGCAGTTCAACGGCAAGGTGACAGACTTCTGAAAGAAGTCTGTCATCCCGAGCGCAGCGAGGGATCTGGCAGTGGCACGAAGACTGCCTCGCCTGCTCTATCCGAAGAACTCCGACCAGGCCCCGAGTAAGCCCATGACCAAAGCCGACATCTTCCACCCCAGCTTCAAGGCACAGCCCTGGTGGTGGGAGGCGTGGACGCCCAACAACGCGCTGAGCATCGACCCGCCTGCGAAGACCGACGTGGTGATCGTGGGGGCCGGCTATGGCGGCCTGTCGACGGCGCTGGAACTGCGGCGCAACGGCATCGACTGCGTGGTGCTGGAGCGCGGCGTGTTCGGGATCGGCGCCTCGACCCGCAACGGCGGCATGCTCTCGGGCGGCACCAACATCGCCAAGGGACTGGGCGGCAAGAACCCCAAGGTCGAGGCCGAGTTCGAAGCCAACAAGGCGGCGTTCCTGGGCAGCGGCGCCGATTCGCTGCAGACCCTGATCGACATCATCCACCGCGAGAGGATCGACTGCGGCCTGATCACCAACGGCCGCTTCAACGGCGCCTGGACGCCCAAGCACTACGACGACCAGGCGCGAAAAGTGGAGATGTTCAACAAGTACGCCAATGTCGGCGCCGAGATGATCCCGCGCGAGCGGGTGCGCGAGATGATGGCGTCGGACTATTACTATGGCGGCATGTATGTGCGGAGCGGCGGCAACCTCCACCCCGCACGCTACTACAAGGGCCTGCTCGAGGCGGCCCACCGCCAAGGTGCCGTGCTGTGCGGCGAGGTCGAAGCCGAGCGCATCGAGAAGACTGGAAATGGCTGGCGCGTGCTGACCGCCAAGGGCCCGATCGCCTGCCGGGAAGTCGTGATCGCGACCAACGGCTATACCGGAGACCTGACGCCGAAGCTGAAGATGCGGGTCGTGCCGGTCGCCAGCCACATCATCGCCACCGAAGAGCTGCCGATGCCGGCAACGGATCTGATTCCGCTGCAGCGCTCGATCGGCGACACCAAGCGGGTGCTGACCTATTACCGGCCCTCGCCCGATGGAAGGCACATGATCTTCGGCGGACGCGCCCGCTTCACCGCGGCGCCGCCCGAGGTGAGCGCGCCGATCCTCTACCAGTACATGATCGACCGCTTCCCGCAGCTCAAGGGTATCCGCATCACCCATGTCTGGACGGGCAACGTCGCCTTCGCGCTCGATTCGATGTCGCACATGGGCCAGGACGACGGCATGCACTATCTGCTCGCCTGCAACGGCAGCGGCGTCGCGATGATGACCTATCTCGGCACCCAGACCGCGAAGAAGATCGCCGGCGGCTCCAACGCGCCGGTCAATGCCTTCGACGGCCGCGACTTCCCCGGGCATCCGCTCTACAACGGCGATCCCTCGCTCTATCTCCCGCTGATCGGCGCGCTCTACCGCACGCGTGACTGGCTGGATCGCAAGATGGCCGGTTAGCGACTCATTGGAGCGCGCCACTCCAGTGGCGCTCATGCGCCGTCGCCGAGCAGGATATGAGCGCCACTGGAGTGGCGCGCTCCCATGAGATTGAGTCCGATATGACCAGCGCTTCGACAGACACCCTCCCCGTCTCCCTCGCCGATGTCCGCGCCGCCGCAGCGCGTATCGCGGGCGCCGTCGTCCATACGCCCTGCCTGCGCAGCGAGACGCTGTCGCGCATCGCCAAGGCCGATGTCTGGATCAAGTTCGAGAACCTGCAGTTCACCGCCTCCTTCAAGGAGCGCGGCGCGCTGAACACGCTGCTGCAGCTCACCGACGAGGAGCGCCGCCGCGGCGTCATCGCCATGTCGGCCGGCAATCACGCGCAGGGCGTGGCCTATCATGCCGGGCGGCTTGGGATTCCCGCGACCATCGTGATGCCGTCCTTCACGCCCAACACCAAGGTGAAGCACACGCGCGGCCACGGCGCGCGGGTCGTGCTGATGGGCGACACGCTGGCGGAAGCGGCGGCCGAGGCGCATCGGCTGGCCGACGCCGAGAAGCTGGTCTTCGTCCATCCCTACGACGATCCCCGTATCATCGCGGGCCAGGGCACGATCGCGCTGGAGATGCTGGCCGACGCGCCCGAGCTCGACACGCTGGTCGTGCCGGTCGGCGGCGGCGGCATGCTGGCGGGCTGCGCGGTCGCCGCGCGCGGCCTCAAGCCGGACATGATGGTGATCGGCGTCGAGACGGCCGGCTACTCGGCGATGCGCCAGCTGCTGGCCGGCGAGCCCGTCACGGTGGGCGGCGACACGATCGCCGAGGGCATCGCCGTGCGCGACATCGGCCGGACGCCGCTCGCCATCGCCCGCGCCCTGGTCGACCGGGTGCTGGCGGTCGACGAAGTCGCGATCGAGCGCGCCATCGCGCTGTTCCTCGAGGTCGAGAAGACCGTGGCCGAGGGCGCGGGCGCCGCCGGCCTCGCGGCCCTGCTGGCCCATCCCGAGGTCTTCGCCGGCCGCAAGGTCGGGCTGGTCCTGTGCGGCGGCAACATCGACACCCGCCTGCTGGCCTCGGTCCTGCTGCGCGGCCTGGTCCGCGACGGGCGCATCGTCCGGCTGCGCCTGATGATCCCCGACCTGCCCGGCCAGCTCGCCCGGGTCGCCGGCCTGATCGGCGGCGCCGGCGGCAACATCGTGGAAGTGCAGCACCAGCGCCTGTTTGGCAGCGTGGTCGCCAAGTCCACCGAACTCGACGTCACGGTCGAGAGCCGCGACCGCGACCACGCCCGCGAACTGGTCACGGCGCTGCAGGCCGAGGGCTTCACGGTCCGCGTCCTGGAGGGAGCGGACGCTTGATCTCCTTCACCACAGGTCGGGCTTGGCGACCATCAGCAGATAGATGACGACCAGCGCGATGAAGGCGGGCCATCCGAGAGCGAACCAGATCCGCATGGCGCTGTAATAGTCAGGCGCCAGGGGCTGGCCCGTGGCGATTGCTTGCGCCGCAAGATCACGGGCGCGGATCTGCAGCACGACGACCGGCACCCAGCAGACGAAGGCGAGGACGTAGAGCGCATAGGTCACAACGAGCCAGGAGGCTGCGGGATCGAGGCCGCTCTGCATCGCAAGCGCCAGGCCGGTGATCGGCTGCACAATGCCCGCCGGCAGCGTGAACAGCCAATCGGCCAGGACGACATTGCCCGTCACGATGGCGATGCCGCGCACGTCGCCGCGCAGATGCGCGAACCACATCTGGAAGGCCGTGCCGATGCCCGTCCCGAACAGCACCGTGCTGCTCAGGATGTGCAGCCACTTCATCCAGAGATAGGAATCGATACCCAGGATCACCGCTCCTCCTCCAGGACCACCCACACGACAATCAGCGCGAGGATGGGCAGGTTCTTGAGCAAGGCCCCGAACGGTTCGAGCCAGAGCCCCGGCGCCAGCACGGTGAGCAGGATCGTGTAACCCGCAACAACGATGCACTGGATCGCCGCCATCCAGCGTGGCCGCCAGCGCGCGAGCAATGCCCCGGCAATCAGCAGGTCTACGCCCGAGAAGGCGAGCGCCAGCGGCCGCGACGGCAGGCCGAGGCTTGAAAACGCGGCATCCACCACGGCGTAGGAAGCGACGGGCGCCAGCACACCGGCGAGGGCCGAGCCGAGCCAAAGCAGGATCAGGATCGTTCGCACCAGCGGCCGCAGAAAGTAGAGGCGGGCGTGCCAGAGATCCTGTGTCTGCGCCGGTCGACGCGCCAGCATGTCGTCCATCCGGCGCGGCGCAAACCCGATCTTGTCGGCGAAGGTCGTGGCCGGCTCATTCCCGGCATTGCCGACCTCGAGCTGGCGCAGGCTCGCTGTGCCGAGCGGGCCGCCACCCGCAAGATCGGCGAGGCGCGCCGCAACGCGCATCACGGGCATCGGGAACGAAAGAATGGGGGCCGGCGCGAGGCCGAGCCAGGCGCGGTACTTCCCGATCAGGCCACACAAGGTCACCACTTCAGGACCGACGGGTTCGAGGGTCTGTCGCGCAAACCGATCGCTCTCCACGACCCTCATCACCGTCTCGACCAGATCGTCGATATGGATTGGCCGAAACGCCGCTGACCCGTCACCGACAAGCGGACTGATGCCCGGCAAGCCCGCGAGCCCCCGCAGCGCCGACGTGCCCCCATAGCTTCCCTCACCGTAGACGAGCGACGGACGCAGGACGATCCAGTCGAGGGGGAGCGCCCGGAGATGATCGTCGGCCCGCTTCTTGGTCAGGGAATAGATCGTCCCCGCTTCCGTGTCGGCGCTGATGGCGGAGATCTGGACGACGCGACGAACGCCCGTGGCGACGCAGGCGTCGAACAACGCCATGGGCGCCTTGGCATGGATGGCCTCGATATCCTGCCCTCGGCCGCCGTGAAGCACGCCGGCGCAATTGATGACGGCATCGATCCCGGCCAGGCGGGGCCGCCAATCGGACGCCGCAGTATCCCGGTTGAAGTCGGCGGCGAGGGCAGACACACCCGGAAACCTGCTTCGGAGAGCCGCCGGGTTGCGGACCGCGGCAACCACCTCGTGCCCCCGGGCCATGAGCCCGGCGAGAAGCTGCCCGCCAATGAATCCGTTCGCGCCTGTCAGCAGAATTCGCACGGCGGGACCTTAGCAAAACCGCGTCCCCTTGGCGCGATGAGCCGCCATGGCGATCCACCGCCGACCGGGCTAAAAGACCGGCCATGTCCGCCTCGACCCAGTACGTCCCCTCGCCCACGCCCGATCTGGCCCGCATCCAGCGCGCGTTGATCTCCGTTTCCGACAAGGAGGGCCTGGTCGAACTGGGCAAGGCGCTGGCGGCGCACGGGATCGAAATCCTCTCGACCGGGGGTTCGGCCAAGTCGCTGCGCGACGCCGGCCTCAAGGTGGTCGAGGTCAGCGACCATACCGGCTTCCCCGAGATCATGGACGGGCGCGTGAAGACGCTGCAGCCCTCGATCCATGGCGGCATCCTCGCCCGCCGCACCGACGCCGGCCACCAGAAGGCGATGAGCGACCATAAGATCGCGGGCATCGATCTGGTGGTGGTGAACCTCTACCCGTTCGAGGCGACGGTCGCGCGCGGCGCCGACTTCCCGACCTGCGTCGAGAACATCGACATCGGCGGCCCGGCGCTGATCCGTGCCTCGGCCAAGAACCACGACTTCGTGACGATCGTGGTCGACCCGAAGGACTATGCCTCGGTGCTGCAGGAGCTCGATGCCAACAAGTGCGCGACGACCCTGGCGCTGCGCCGCAAGCTCGCGGCCAAGGCCTATGCCCGCACCGCGTCCTACGATTCGGCCATCGCCAACTGGTTCGCGGCCCAGGAAGGCGAGACCTTCCCCGAGCGGCTCACCCTGTCGGCCGAGCGCGTGCAGACGCTGCGCTACGGCGAGAACCCGCACCAGAAGGCGGCCTTCTACAGCGACGGCAGCAAGCGGCCGGGCGTCGCCACGGCGCGCATGGTCCAGGGCAAGGAGCTGTCCTACAACAATATCGGCGACACCGAATCGGCCTATGAGTGCGTCGCGGAGTTCGCCGAGTCCGCCATCGTCGTCGTGAAGCACGCCAATCCCTGCGGCGTGGCGGTCGATGCCGACCAGTTCACGGCCTACCAGAAGGCCTATGCCTGCGACCCGGTCTCGATCTTCGGCGGCATCGTCGCGGTCAACCGCACGCTCGAAGCCAAGGTGGCGGCCGAGCTGGTGAAGCTCTTTCTCGAAGTGGTGATCGCGCCCGATGCGACGCCCGAGGCGCTGGCGATCCTCGCCACCAAGAAGAACGTGCGCGTGCTGCTGGCCGGCGCCCTGCCCGATCCCGCGACGGCCGGCATGACGCTGAAGAGCGTGGCCGGTGGCTATCTCTTCCAGACACGCGACAACGGCCATCTCACGAAGGCCGACCTCAAGGTCGTGACCAAGCGGTCGCCGACGGCGAAGGAACTCGACGACCTGCTGTTCGCCTTCACGGTCTGCAAACACGTGAAGTCGAACGCCATCGTCTATGCCAAGGACGGCGCCACGGTGGGCGTCGGCGCGGGACAGATGAACCGCCGCGATTCTTCGCGCATCGCCGCCATCCGCGCCGCCGAATCGGGCGAGGCCGCGGGTCTCGCGGTGAGCCCGGCGGTCGGCAGCGTGGTGGCCTCCGATGCTTTCTTCCCGTTTGCCGATGGGCTTCTGGCTGCGGCCGAGGCCGGCGCGACGGCGATCATCCAGCCCGGCGGTTCGATGCGCGACAAGGAAGTGATCGACGCCGCCGACGAGAAGGGCCTCGCGATGGTGTTCACCGGAATGCGGCACTTCCGGCACTGAACGTCTCAATGGAGCGCGCCACTCCAGTGGCGCTCAAAGAGAAGAGCGCAACTGGAGTGGCGCGCTCCAATGACTACCCGACCTTGATCTGCTTGGCCGATGCCATCGCCTTGCGGCGCGCGTCCTTGACGGTGCGGCCGGTCGCGAGCGCGACGGCCATGCGGCGGTGGCCCTTCACCTCGGGCTTGCCGAAGATGCGGACGGACGTGCCCGGCGCGGCGAGCGCCTTGGCGATGCCCGTATAGGTCGGGTCCTCGATGGTGCCGTCGCCGAGGACGGGCACCGAGGCAGCCGGCTGGCAGGTGATCTGCGGGATCGGCAGGCCGAGGATGGCGCGGACATGCAGCTCCATCTCGCTCATGTTCTGCGAGACCATCGTGACCATGCCGGTGTCGTGCGGGCGCGGCGACAGTTCGGAGAACCAGACCTTGTCGCCCTTCACGAACATCTCGACACCGAACAGGCCGCGGCCCTTGGCGCCGCACAGCTCGTTCACGACCTTCTTCGCAATATCGCGCGCCTTGCGCAGCGCCGCCTTCGACATGGCATGCGGCTGCCAGCTTTCGCGATAGTCGCCGTCGACCTGGATGTGGCCGATCGGTTCGCAGAAGCCGAAGCCGCCCTCGTGGCGCACGGTGAGCAGGGTGATCTCATAGTCGAAGTCGATGGCGCCCTCGACGATCACCAGCCCGGTGCTGGCGCGCGTGCCTTCCATCGCGATCTTCCAGCTCTTCGCGACATCGGCGGGCTTGCGCGCGACGCTCTGGCCGTGGCCGGACGACGACATGGTGGGCTTGATGAAGCACGGGAAGCCGACGGCAGCCGCGCCTGCCTGCAGCTCCTCGAGACTGGCGGCAAAGCGATAGGGCGAGGTCGGCAGCTTGAGCTTCTCGGCCGCCAGCTTGCGAATGCCGCGACGGTCCATGGTGAGCTGCGCGGCGCGCGCCGTCGGGATGACGGTCCAGCCCTCCTTCTCCAGCTCGACCAGCGTGTCGGTGGCGATGGCCTCGATCTCGGGCACGATGAAGTCGGGCTCCACCGTCTCGACGACATGGCGCATCGCCCCGCCGTCGCGCATGTCGAAGACGTAGGCGCTGTTGGCGACCAGCATGGCCGGCGCATCGGCATAGCGATCGCAGGCGATGACCTCGATCCCGAAGCTCATGGCTTCAATGACGACTTCCTTGCCGAGCTCGCCCGAGCCCAGCAGCATCAGCTTGATCGCGGAGGGCTTGAGCGGCGTACCGAATTTCTTGATCTTCATGGGGCGATGATAGCAGGCGCCCCCGCGGCGCGCCTCTAGTGCGCGGGCGGCGGTGCCGAGTTCTTCCCGTCCGACTTCACCTCCTCTTTCCGCCGGCGCGTGAGCAGGCGGAAGAAGAGCGGGACGAAGAGGATGGCGATGAAGGTCGCGGCCAGCATGCCGCCGATGACGCCGGTGCCGATCGAATGGCGGCTGGCCGATCCTGCGCCGCTGCTGATGGCGAGCGGCACCACGCCCAGGATGAAGGCGAGCGACGTCATGACGATCGGCCGGAAGCGCAGCTTGGCCGCCTCCATCGCCGCATCGTAGGCCGAGAGGCCCTGCCGGTAGCGCTGCGAGGCGAATTCGACGATCAGGATGGCGTTCTTGGCGGCGAGCCCGATGAGCGTGATGAGGCCGATCTGGAAATAGACGTCGTTCTCGAGGCCACGGATCCAGACCGCGAGCAGCGCGCCGAACACCGCGAAGGGCACGGCGGTGAGGACGGCGAGCGGCAGCGACCAGCGCTCGTACTGCGCCGCCAGGATCAGGAACACCATGACGAGGCCGAACACGAAGCCCAGGCCGCCCGTGCCCTGGGTGGCCAACTCCTGATAGGCCGACCCGGTCCAGCCGATCGTGTAGTCGCCGGGCAACGTCTCGGCCACGACCTGCTGCATGGCCGCGATCGCCTGACCCGAGGAATAGCCCGGCGCCGGTCCGCCCAGGATCTTGGCGGCCGGGAAGATGTTGAAGCGGTCGACCGTGTCGGGGCCGACGATGCGCGTCACCGTCACCAGCTCGTTGAGCGGCACCATGACGTTCTTGTCGGACTTCACGAAGACGTGCCGCAGGTCCTCCGGCCGCTCTCGGAAGTCGGACTCCGACGACAGGCTGACGCGATAAGTGCGCCCGAACAGGGTGAAGTCGTTGACGTAGAGGCTGCCGAACGAACTCTGCATCGTGTCGAAGATCGAGTTGATCGGGATGCCGATCGCCTTGGCTTTGTCGCGGTCGACGTCGATCCGGTACTGCGGCACGCTGGTGGAGAAGGTGGTGGAGACGCCCGCGAGTTCCGGATGTTTGGCCGCCGCGGCCACGACCTTGTTGGCCGCTTCCGCGAGGCTGGCCAGCGAGCCGCCGGACCGGTCCTGCAGATAGAACTCGAAGCCGCCGGTCGTGCTCATGCCCTGGATGGGCGGCGGGTTGAAGCCGATCACCACGCCGTCTCGGAAGTGGGTGTTCAATCCGGCGAGGGACGGCGCGAGGTTGCGCGCATCCTGGGCCGGCTCCGTGCGCTCGGACCAGTCCTTGAGCGTGACGAAGGAGATGCCGGAATTGGTCTTCTGGGCGCCCGAGAGGAGGTCGAAGCCGGAGAAGGTGACGATGTTGGCGACCGCGGGATTCTTGCCCAGCTCCTCGGTCGCCTTCGCCGTCACCGCGCGCGTACGCGTCAGCGAGGCGGCGGGCGGCAGCGCCGTCACCAGGAAGACGTAGCCCTGGTCCTCGTTGGGCACGAGCCCACCCGGGACGCGCTGGAACAGGAACACGGTGGCACCGACGATCACGGCAAAGCCCGCCAGGCCGAAGATGGCCCTCTTCAGCAGGAACGAGACGCCGCCGGTATAGCGGTCGGTAACCCACGCGAAGCCTCTGTTGAACCTGGTGAAGAACCATCCGGGCTTCTCGTGGCCGGGCTTCAGGATCAGCGCCGCGAGCGCGGGCGTGAGCGTCAGCGCCACGATCCCTGAAATCACCACCGAGACGGCGATGGTGACCGCGAACTGGCGGTAGAGCTCGCCCGCCAGGCCGCCCAGGAAGGACACCGGGATGAACACCGCGCAGAGGACCAGGACGATGGCGATGACTGGCCCGGTCACCTCCTGCATCGCCTGCACCGCCGCGTCGCGCGGGCTCTTGCCCTCGGTGGACATGATCCGCTCGACGTTCTCCAGCACCACGATCGCGTCGTCGACGACGATGCCGATCGCGAGGACCAACCCGAACAGGGTGAGAAGGTTGATGGAGAAGCCCAGCAGGTACATGCCGGCGAAGGTGCCGACGATCGACACCGGGATGGCGATGATCGGGATGATGGTCGCCCGCACGCTCTGCAGGAACAGGAAGACGACCAGCACCACGAGGATGACGGCCTCGATGAAGGTGATCACCACTTCCTCGATCGACACCTCGACGAAGCGGGTCGTGTTGAACGGCACGTCGTAGCGCAGCCCCTCGGGAAAGCGCTTCGAAATGCGCTGCATCGTGTCCTGCACCGACTGCGCGACCTGTAGCGCATTGGCGCCGGGCTGCAGATAGACGCCGATCGGCACCGCCGGCGCGCCGTTGAAGATCGCCGAGAAGCCGTAGGTCAACGCGCCCAGCTCGACCTTGGCCACGTCCTTGAGGCGCAGCGCGCCGCCGATCTCGTCGGAGCGGATGATGATGTTCTCGAACTGCGTGGGATCGACCAGCCGCGCCGGCGTCGTCACCGAATAGGTGAACTCCTGCGGGTTCTTCATCGGCTCCTCGCCGAACCGGCCGGCCGCGAACTGCGAGTTCTGTTCGCGGATGGCGGCCGCCACGTCGCCGGGCGTCAGATTGTATTGCGCGAGCTTGTCGGGTCTCAGCCAGACGCGCATGGAATAGTCCGAGGCGCCGAACAGGGCGGCATCGCCGACGCCCGGCAGGCGGCGCAACTCGTCGATCACGTTGACCAGCGCGTAGTTGCTGATGAACACCGTGTCGTAGCGCCGGTCCGGCGACGACATGGTCATCACCATCAGGATCGACGACGATCGTTTCTGGACGACGACGCCCTGCCGCGCGACCTCGGCGGGCAACAGCGGAAGCGCCCGCTGCACACGATTGTTCACGTTGATGGCGTTCTGGTCGGGATCGGTGCCGATCTGGAAGCTGACCGTCAGGCTCATCGTGCCCGAGCCGGTCGATGTCGAGCGCATGTAGATCATACGTTCGACGCCGTTGATCTGCTGCTCGAGCGGTGCCGCCACCGTGGAGGCGATCGTCTCCGCCGTCGCGCCGGGATAGCTCGCCGTGACCACCACGTCGGGGGGCACGATCTGCGGATATTGCGAGATCGGCAGCGCGCGCATGGCCACGAGGCCCGCGAGCACGATGACGATCGACAGGACACTGGCGAAGACCGGCCGGTCGATGAAAAACTTCGAGATCACGGTCTGGTCCCGCCCGCCGCCGGTGTTGCGGCCGGGGTGGCGGGTGCCGCGGAGGCGTCGATCGGCTTCACCTTGATGCCGGGCCGCACGCGGATGACCCCGTCCGTGACGACCCGTTCTCCGGCCTTGAGGCCGCTCTTCACGATCCAGCCCTTCTCGACCTCACGGTCGAGCTGGACGGGGCGGGCCTCGGCCACGTCGCTGGCGTCGACGACATAGACGGCGGCACCCTGAGGACCCTGCACGATCGCCGTCTTCGGCACGAGAACGGCATTCGGCATCGTGACGCCGATGATCTCGACCCGCACGAACTGGCCAGGCAGCAGGCCCCGCTTGTCGTTGGGGAAGACCGCGCGGATCTGAACCGTGCCGGTGCGCGGGTCCACGATGCTGGAGCTGATGTCGACCCGGCCGTCGAATGGATAGACGTCGCCGTTGCCGAAGCGCAGCTTCACGGTGACGTCATCTTCGGTCAGCGGCTTGGCGCGCTTGCGGTTGATCTCCGTCAGCTCGCGCAGTTCGCCGTCCGTGGTGGTGAAATAGACATAAGCGGGATCGAGCTGCGTGATGCGGGTGAGCACGGTCTGCTGCGGCTGGACGAGCGTGCCCTGGGGCGGCGAGGCTTCGATGCTGGTGAGGCCTGCGATCGGCGCCTTGATGACCGTGTACTCGAGATTGAGTTCAGCCGTCTGAACATCGGCCTTGGCGGAAGCGAGCGCCGCCGTGCTTTGCTCGCGCGCGGCCGTGGCGTCTTCCAGGGCCTTCTGCGTCGAGACCTGGCGAGCTGCCAACCCTTCGACCCGGGTGAAGTTCTCCGTGGCCTGGGTCAGCGTCGCCTGCGCCTGCGCTTCCTGCGCCTTGGCGCGGGCGAGCGACGCCTCATAGCTGCGGGGATCGATGCGGAACAGCACGTCGCCCGCCTTGACGGCCTCGCCATCGGTGAATTCCCGCTTCAGCAGGAAGCCACCGACCTGCGACCGGATCTCGACGACACGGAAGCCGGTCACTCGGCCTGAATAAAGCAAAGGCAGCGGTACGTCGGCGGACACCAACGTGGCCACTCCAACCTCCGCAGGGGGTGGCGCCGCAGCGACAGGCGGCGCCTTGGGACCGCGCAGGGCGAACCAGTAGACGCACGCCGCAGCGAGCGAAACCAAAATGACAGCAATGACGGCAATTCGAACCGGGGATGCCTTTGCCATCTAGGCGTCTCCATCCATCGGTCCGCTCCAAAGGCTGCCGCCGTGACCCCAGCGCGAGCGCGCCACGACAGTCGCAGACGCTCCCTCTTCTTTGTCGAACCTGAACACAGGCGCCCCCTCTGCACACGGCAAGGCGACGCATGACACCCCGCTCACGACCTTGCTAAACGTGGATGGGCGCGCAACGTTCCGAATCGAACCGACGGATATGCGCGCCGAACGGCAGGCGCTGCAGGCATTTAACCCTACAGTTGTTGCTGAAACTTCGTTCCCGGGAAGTGCGCCAGTTACTTCGCAAGGAATTGACACAGCCTAACGCGGCAACCACATGTCGGCTTCGCGACGCAGAATTGTTCGCGGGGGAGTCCCAAGTGTCCGTTCGTCGCCGCCTGCTGGCCGTTGCCAGCCTGAGCCTCTTGGCTTTTTCATCTCCATCCTTGGCCCAGGGCGGCCCGCCGGCCATGCCGGTCGGCGTTTCCGAGCCGCTGGCGAAGCGCGTCACCCAGTGGGACGAGTATTCCGGCCGCTTCGAAGCCGTCGCGACCGTCGAAGTGCGGGCGCGCGTCTCGGGTTTTATCGACAAGATCGACTTCCGCGACGGCCAGATCGTCAAGGAGGGTGCGCCCCTGTTCACCATCGACAAGCGCCCTTACGAGATCGCGGTCGAATCGGCTGAGGCCGAGGTCGCGCGCAACAAGGCCCAGGTCGATCTCGCGGAGCTGCAGGTCGGCCGCGGCGCGTCACTGATCGCCTCCCGCACCATCACCGAGGCGGAGCAGGATTCGCGCAAGTCGACACTCGCCGTGGCGCGTGCCCAGCTCAAGTCGGCCGAAGCGGCGCTGCGCAACGCCCAACTGAATCTCGAATGGACGAATGTCACGGCGCCGATTGCCGGCCGCATTTCGGACCGCAAGGTCGATGCCGGCAATTTGATCTCGGGCGGACAGACCGGCGCCACCCTGCTGGCCACCATCGTCACGCTCGATCCCATCCGCTTCGTCTTCGACATCTCCGAGGCCGATCATCTGCGCTATAGCCGCCTCATCCTGTCGGGCGCGCTTGCCTCTTCGCGCGACGGCGCCAATCCGGTCCGCATCCGGCTCTCCGACGAGACCGACTGGAAGCGCACCGGCAAGGTCGACTTCGTCGACAATGCGATGACCGCGCGCTCGGGCACGATCCGTGTGCGCGCCCTGGTCGACAACAAGGACCAGCTGCTGACGCCCGGCATCTTCGGCCGCCTGCAGCTGTTCGGCGGCGAGTACGACGCGCTGCTGGTGCCCGACTCGGCCATCATCTCCGACCAGGCCCGCAAGATCGTGTTCGTCGTTGGCCCCGGAGATGTCGTGCAGGCCAAGCCCGTGACCCTGGGCACGATCGTCGACGGGCTGCGCGTGATCCGCTCGGGCCTGGAGCCGACGGACAAGGTCGTTCTCGACGGCCTCGCCAATCCCATGGTCCGGCCGGGCGCGAAGGTCGTGCCCCAGAAGGGCGAGATCGTCGCCAAGGCCAAGTAAGGGCCCCCCATGCGCTTTTCACATTTCTTCATCGACCGGCCGATCTTCGCGTCGGTGCTCTCGGTCATCATCGTGATCGTGGGCTTCATCGCCCAGCGCGGGCTTCCCGTGGCCGAGTATCCCGAGATCGCGCCGCCGACCGTCAACATCACCGCGACCTATCCCGGCGCCTCCGCCGAGGTGATCGCCGAGACCGTCGCCACGCCAATCGAGCTCGAGGTCAACGGCGTCGACGACATGCTCTACATCGAGTCGCAGTCGACCGGTGACGGCCGCCTGTCGATCAACGTCGTGTTCAAGCCCGGCGTCGACATCGACCAGGCGCAGGTGCTGGTGCAGAACCGCGTCGCGGTCGCCCAGCCGCGCCTGCCCGAGGACGTGCAGCGTCTCGGCATCGTGGTGCGCAAGGCCTCGCCCGACCTGATGATGGTCGTGCACATGGTCTCGCCCGACGGCAGCCGCGACCAGCAGTACATCTCGAACTACGCCACGCTCTACGTGAAGGACGTGCTGACCCGCGTCGACGGCGTCGGCAACGTGCTGGTGTTCGGCGGCCGCGACTACTCGATGCGCATCTGGCTCGATCCCGCGAGGGTCGCGGCGCGCAACCTGACCGCTGGCGAAGTGGTGCTGGCGCTGCGCGCGGCCAACCTCCAGGTGGCGGCCGGTGCGGTCAACCAGGCGCCGGCTGTGTCGCCGGGCGGGTTCACCCTGTCGGTGCGCACGCTGGGGCGGCTGAGTTCGCCCGACCAGTTCGAGAACATCGTGATCCGCGCCGAGCCGGACGGCTCGGTGACGCGCCTGCGCGACATCGCCCGCGTCGAACTGGGCGCGCAGGACTACACGCTGAACGCCTACCTCAACAACAAGACGGCTACCGCGCTCGGCATCTTCCAGCGTCCCGGATCCAACGCGCTTTCCACCTCGGATGCGATCATCGCCGAGATGGAACGGTTGAAGAAGACCTTCCCGTCGGGCCTCGACTACACGATCGTCTACAACCCCACGACCTTCATCCAGGCCTCCGTCGACGCCGTCATCACGACGCTGTTCGAAGCCGTGATCCTGGTCGTCATCGTCGTGATCCTGTTCCTGCAGACCTGGCGTGCGGCGATTATCCCGATCCTCGCCATCCCGGTCTCGCTGATCGGGTCGTTCGCGATCATGGCCGCGGTCGGCATCTCCTTCAACACGCTGTCGCTATTCGGCCTGGTGCTGGCGATCGGCATCGTGGTCGACGACGCCATCGTCGTGGTCGAGAACGTCGAACGCTACCTGACGCAGGGCATGTCGCCCAAGGAAGCCGCGCACAAGACGATGGACGAGGTCGGCGGCGCGCTGATCGCGATCTCCCTGGTGCTGATCGCGGTGTTCCTGCCGACGGCGTTCATCACCGGCCTGCAGGGCACCTTCTACAAGCAGTTCGCCATCACCATCGCCGCCTCGACCGCGATCTCGGCCTTCGTGTCGCTGACGCTGTCGCCGGCGATGGCGGCGCTGCTGCTGAAGACGCATGCCCTGTCGCACGTCGAGAAGCCGAAGCCCGGCCTGATGGAGCGGCTTGCCTGGCCGGTCCACTGGTTCTTCCGGCACTTCAACCGCGGCTTCGAGGCGCTGTCGAACTTCTACGGCCGCATGACGGCACGGGTGATCCGCATGGGCTTCATCATGCTGGTGATCTACGCCGGTCTTCTGGCCCTCACCCAGAACCGCCTTGCGTCGACCCCGACCGGCTTGGTGCCGCAGCTCGACCGCTCCTACCTGATCGCGGCCATGCAGCTTCCCGCCGGCTCGACGCTCGAGCGGTCGGACGCGCTGGTGCGCAAGGCCAGCGAGATCATCATGTCGCGGCCGGGCGTCGCGAACGCCGTCTCGTTCGTCGGCTTCGACGGCGCGACCTTCACCAACGCGCCCAACACCGGCGTGATCTTCGTGACCCTGAAGCCCTTCAAGGAGCGTCCCGGCATCACCAAGGACATGATCCTGGCTGACCTGCGCGGCCAGATGTTCGCGCTGCGCGAGGCCTTCGTGTTCGTCCTGGAACCGCCCGCCGTGCCCGGCATCGGCACCGGCGGCGGCCTCAAGGGTTACGTGCAGGATCGCGCCTCGCGCGGGCTGACCGCCCTGGAAGGCGCCACCTGGGCCCTGGCCGGCGCGGCCGGACAGGCCCCGGGCCTCACCCAGGCCTTCACGCTCTACAATACGCGCACGCCGCAGATCTATGCCGACATCGACCGGACCAAGGCCGAGCAGCTCGGCGTGCCGATCGCCCGCGTGTTCGAGACGCTGTCGGCCTACATGGGCTCGGCCTACGTCAACGACTTCAACATCCTCGGCCGCACCTACCGTGTGACCGTGCAGGCCGACGACCCCTATCGCCTCACCCTGCGCGACGTCGAGAACCTGAAGACGCGCAGCGTGAGCGGCGAGATGGTCCCGATCGGCGCGGTGGCGACCTTCGAGGACATCACCGGTCCCTATCGCGTGGCCCGCTACAATCTCTACCCCGCGGCCGAGGTGCAGGTCGCCCTGCAGCGCGGCTACTCCTCGGGTCAGGGTATCGCCACGATGGAGGCGCTGGCCGAGAAGGTCCTGCCCTCGGGCTTCGGCTTCGAATGGACCGAGATCGCGCTGCAGGAGAAGCTGGCCGGCAACACCGCGATCCTGGCCTTCGGCCTCGCCGTGCTGTTCGTCTTCCTGCTGCTGGCGGCGCTCTACGAGAGCTGGCTGCTGCCGCTCGCCGTCATCCTGATCGTGCCGATGTGTATTCTCGCGGCGATGATCGGCGTGAACATCCGCGGCCTCGACCGCAACGTCCTGGTCGAGATCGGCCTCGTCGTGCTGGTCGGTCTGGCGGCAAAGAACGCCATCCTGATCGTGGAGTTCGCCAAGCAGGCGCATGAGCAAGGCATGAATCGCTTCGACGCGGCAGTCACCGCCTCGAAGACGCGGTTGCGGCCCATCCTGATGACTTCGCTCGCCTTCATCCTGGGCGTGGTGCCGCTGGTCATCAGCACAGGCGCCGGCGCGGAAATGCGCCAGTCGCTGGGCACGGCGGTGTTCTCCGGCATGATCGGCGTCACGATCTTCGGCCTGATCTTCACGCCGGTCTTCTACGTGCTCTCCGTCGGTCTGGCCGAGCTGCGCTTCAAGTGGCGCAAGCAGGAGATCAAGCCGGACTTCAAGCCGCAATAGGCGTCGGCGCGGGTGGCGGACGCATCAGCGCGAACGCCACCTGCACGATGCCGGCGGTGAGCCCCATCGCGACCCCGAGGCGCCAGGCGAGGTCGTAGGAGCCCAGCGCGTCGAACAGGAGACCGCCGCCCAGGGCGCCGACGAAGCTGCCGACCTGGTGGCTCATGAAGGCGACGCCCTGGATCATCGCCTGCCAGCGCAGGCCGAACATCTCGACGACCGAGCCGGCGACCAGCGGCCCGACCCCAAGCCACAGGAAGCCCATGCCCGAGGCGAAGATGAGCGTGCTGACCGGCGTCGGCGGCATCACGAAGTAGCAGGCGAGCACGATCGAGCGGGCGATGTAGATGCCGCCCAGCAGGCCGGGCTTCGACCAGTGCCCGCCGGCCCAGCCGAAGAAAAGACTGCCGAATACGTTGAACAGCGCGATCGCGCCCAGCGCGCCGGCGCTGAGCGACGGATCCATGCCGCAGATCGCGAGATAGGACGGCAGGTGCGTGGTGATGAACAGAAGCTGCATGCCGCACACGAAGTAGGCGGCCGTCATCACCAGGAAGGATGGATTGCGCAGCGCGGCCCTGAGTGCCGCGCGCGGAGAGGCGGCGCTGATGTCTCCCGTGGCAGGTACCGGAGGCGACAGCCGGTCGACCCGGCCGGCGATCCAGGCTGCAGGCAGCATGAAGACGGTCAGCGCGAGAAATCCAAGCAGCCCGGCGCGCCATCCCAACTCGGTCGTGAGGGTCTGCCCGAGCGGTGCAGCGAGCAGCGCGCCCAGCGAGCCGGTGGCCGTGATCGCTCCCAGCACGAAGCTGCGCGCCTTCGCAGGTACGGCGCGGGCGCCCACGGCGAGCGAGATGGCCGAGGCGGTGCACGCCAGTGCCATGCCGATCAACACACCGCCGCCCAGCATCACCTCGGTCATGCCGCCCGCCATCGCGAACAGGCCGAGCCCCGCAATATAGAGAGCCGAACCGCTGATCATGATCGGCCGGAAACCCAGCCGAACCGCCAATGCGCCTGAGACCGGCTGCAGGAAGCCCCAGGCGAGGTTCTGGACGGACATGGCCAGCGCAAAGTCGGAGACCGTGAGGGCGATGTCACGCGTGAGCGACGGCATCACCAGTCCGAAACTCTGGCGCACGCCCATGCCGAGGCTCAACATGACGGAGGCACCGATCAGGATCGGCAGGACGGGCCGCAGGTCCTTGAGGGTGGCCATGGCAGCGCCTTTCAAATTACACAGGTCTGTGTAATCTACGGACGGCGCCGGAAAGGGGTCAAGACGGCATGGCGAGAGCGGATGTCAGGGCAGCGATGCAGGAACGCATCCTCGAGACGGCGGACCGGCTGTTCTACGGGCAGGGCATCCGCGCCGTCGGCGTCGATACGATCGCGGCCGAGATCGGCATCAGCAAGCGCACGCTCTACAATCACTTCCCGTCGAAGGACGATCTGATCGTGGCCTACCTGTCGCGCCGGCTGAAGCCCGCGCCACCGTCCGACCGGCCGCCGATGGAACAGATACTGGGTGCATTCGACCGGCTGGAGCGCACCATCGCGACCGGCGTCTTCCGCGGCTGCCCCTTCGTGAACGCCGTGGCCGAACTCAAGGAACCCGCCCATGCCGCCAACAAGCTCGCGCTGGCCTTCAAGGAACAACGGCGGACGTGGTTTCAGGGACTTTTGGAACGGCTCGGCGTCGAGCAGGCCCACTTGCTGTCGATGCAGCTCCAACTGCTGACCGACGGCGCGATCGCTGCCGCCCTCGTGCGCGGCGATCCCAAGGTCGCAGCGGCGGCGCGTGAGGCGGCGGCGGTTTTGCTGAAGGCGGCGGGCGTTAACCCCTCGAGAAGCGGTTCGAGTGAGGTCAAGTCGGATTAGGCCGCAGGATACGGTGCAGGTCGAGGACCGGCGGCCTGTGTCCCAGCTGTGAGAGCAGCGTGTGGACCTGCGCCCGGTGATGGGTCTGATGATTGAAGAAATGCGGCAGGATCACCGACCACGGATCCTCGGTGTCGAAACCGGAATTGCTGACGTAGCGCACGCTGCCCTGCTCGAACCCCTCGGGCAGGGTCGCGAAGAACTGTTCCATGTGGCGGTCGAGGCGCTCGCGCTCCGCGCGCAACGCTTCGAACTTCTCGAACTGGACCGCGCCAAGGCCCGTCGAGACATGCGAGCCACCTTCGAACCGGGCCATCCAGATGCGATCGCCCAGCAGCAGATGGTTCAGCGTACCGTGCACGCTGCCGAAGAAGGCCCCGAGATCGCGCCGGTACTCCGCGCCGGAGAGCCCGGCGCAGGCCGCATAGAGCGTCTCGTTGGCGAGCCGGTTGTAACGAGCGTATTGCGCCCAGATCCCGCTCATGGCCTCCCCGCGGCAGCAGTTAGCGGGCCGCGGCCGAAACCCAACGGGTGAAGCCGCGGAAGAGTCCCGCCACGGCGGCACTGCGCAGGCGATGGGCACGGGCTTCGAGGGCCTGGCGTTCGGCGATGGTGGGATAGGGGACCGTGAACATGGGAAAGACCTCCAAAGGTTGAAATGAACCTAATTCCGTTATTCCTGGAGGTTAATACGGAGTGTATGACCAACACTCATGAATATGGTTCATCAATAGCGCAATGATCGATCACGCAAGCGAGATGGCGGCGTTCGTGCGGGTCGTTGAATCCAAGGGATTTTCCGCGGCTGCGCCGGCCCTTGGCCTGACCCCGTCGGCGGTCAGCAAACTGGTGACGCGCCTGGAAACGAGGCTGGGCGTACGGCTGCTCCAGCGCACGACGCGAGCGATCAGTCTCACCGAGGAGGGTGAGGCCTTCTACGCCGCAGCCCGGCGTATCGTGGGCGAGATCGAGACCCTCGAGAACCAGATCAGCGGGCAGAGCGGTACGCCGCACGGGCTGCTGAAGGTCACGACGTCACTCGCCTTCTCGACCCACCAGCTGGCCCCGGTGATTGCCGAGTTCCTCGAACGCTATCCGTTGCTGCAGCTCGAGCTGATGCCGACGGACCGGGTCGTCGACATGATCGAGGAAGGCGTCGACGTGGCCATCCGCATCGGGCGACTGGCCGACACCAGCTTCATGGCCCGCAAGATCGGCGAGGACGTGCGCCTGGTCTGCGCCTCGCCCTCCTACCTCAGGAACCGGCGGCCGTTACTGCGACCCGAGGACCTGACGCGCCACAACTGCATCGTCTCGCGCGATCGGACCTACCTCAACCGCTGGCCGTTCCGCATCGACGGCGAGATTCGCGAGGTCGAGGTCGGCGGCCGGGTCGCCGTCACCGAGGGCGAAGCGCAGATGCGCCTGGCGCTACAGGGGCTGGGCATCGTGCGCCTGACCCGTCTGACGGTCGCCAGCGCCATCAAGAATGGCGAGCTCGTGTCGCTGCTGGAAGAGTTCCGCGCCGAGCAGCCGATCCCCATTCATGCGGTCTATCCTCACCGCCGCCACCTCGCGCCCAAGGTGACGGCTTTCATCGACTTCATCCTCGAGAAATTCACGCCGCCGCCATGGGAGGTGCTAGGGTCGTCGCCTAACAAGGACGACGATCCTTGAGGAGGGAGAATGGACGCCGACACCGATCTTTTCGTGCAAGCCTTCTGGGTCAAGTGCCGCGACATCATCCGGCCCGAACTCGACGGGGCCGTCGATTCGATGCGGCATGCAGGCCACGAAGCCAACATCTCGACCCTGGAATTCTCTCCCGATGAGAAGGCGCCCGGGAGCGCGCCGACGCTTACCCTGACCATCCACCCGAGCGGTGCAGGCGAAACGCGTGTCCTGCGCTATCGCGGCGACGTGACGACCCGGGAGATCGAAGTCATGGCGTCCGGCTGCAAGACCTCGCGCTATGATCTGTCGGCCGTCACCCATGACGGCGTGAAGCACGACATCGCGCTCTGTTTCGGCTCGTTGCTCAAGACCAAATGAACCCAAGGAGGATATCATGGCCGACGCCATCGACGACCTGTTCCGCCGCTTCGGCAAGGCCTTCAACAAGGCCGATGTCGATGCGATCGCCGAGTGCGTGACCGACGATTTCGAATGGCGCCTCAATACGGGTGGATCGCCGACCGGTCGGGTGCTCAAGGGCAAGGAGGCGCTGCGCGCGCACTTTGCCGACAAGAGCACGGCGCATCGCGAGGTGCGTTTCTCCGAGGCCAGCATCCATCGCGCCGGCGACAAGCTGTTCGGCACTTTCCGCGCCACCGGCATCGATCATGCCGGCAAGCCGTTCGATCGCTACGGTATAGACCTCTACGAGGTGAAGGACGGCAAGATCGCCCTCAAGGACAGCTACATGAAGGCCGAGTGATGTCGATGTCGAACGATACCGTTCTCTGGGAGATCGACCGTCGTGGCGTGGCTACCGTCACCTTGAACCGGCCGAAGGTGAACAACGCTTATAACGGCGACCTCATCCAGGGCCTGCACGACGCCATGGATTCCCTGGGTGGCGAAAGCAACCTGCGCATCGTCGTGCTCCGGGGCAACGGCAAGCATTTCCAGGCGGGTGCCGATCTGTCGTGGATCACCGGCGTCGCCACACAGTCGCCCGCCGAGAACGAGAAGGTGAGCCGTCTCACCGCCGAGGCCGTCAAGCGACTCGACACCTGCCCGGTCCCCACGCTCGCCCTGATCCAGGGCGGCTGCTTCGGCGGCGGCACCGGCATCGCGGCAGCCTGCGACGTCGTCGTGGCGCAGGAGGATGCGCTCTTCTCCATCAGCGAGACGCGCTGGGGCCTGATGGCCGGCATCATCCTGCCGCAGCTCTGCCAGGCGATCGGCCTG
>Ga0182739_1001129_pt1 | contig 29379 bp, 16 predicted proteins | sample eDN5th30CBELigBY_FD_128873 | JGI IMG/M metagenome (GOLD analysis project Ga0182739, IMG submission 128873) | Enriched backyard soil microbial communities from Emeryville, California, USA - eDNA 5th pass 30_C BE-Lig BY (version 2) (version 2) | ecosystem: Environmental > Terrestrial > Soil >... | reverse complement strand
GCCCCCGGGGCACCGGGTCCCGGCGGGATGCTGCGCGGAGGCGGCGTGCCCCACGAAGCATCCCACACCCCCGGCACGTTCCCGGCGGCGCCACCCGCACGCGCGGGCACCCCACCGGCCGGAGCCGCACCCCCCGGAGCCGCACCCTCCGTCGAGATCATGAGGGCGTTCGCGACCTTGTCGTGCCAGCCCCGGCGCATCCCGCTTGAGTCGAACAGCGGCGAGAAGTAGCCGACGATGATCGACCCGGCGAGCCCGAAGATCAGGTTCCGGCCGAGGGCGGCACCGAAAGACAGGGGCGACCCCGAGTCCACACGGACGGCACGGACACGCGTGAGACGCTGGCCGGGGCTGCCGCCGCCGGACTGCAGTTTGCTGAGCACGAGCAGCCACGCGATCGCGATGACCAGGACGGCGACCGACAGCGCGGACAACAGGGTGAGCGCGGTGACCGCATCCCCCGCCGTGATCGCCCCCATCGCGAGAGCGAAGAACACCCCGTACACGATGCCGACGATGACCCCGCCGATCGCACCGTCGATGAGCACCGCCCCGATGCGGCGCCCGACGGATGCGAGGGGTGCGAGGGGTGCAGACGGGACGTGCGGCGCGGGCTGCGTCATGACTGGTCTCTTTCGTCGGTGCCCGAGGCGGTGTCCGAGGCCGTGCCGGAGGCCGTGTCCTGCGCGTCCGGGGCGGTCTCCGGAGCCTCGGGGATGGTCGTGCGAGCCCGCCTGCCGCGCCCGCCCGAGGGCGAACGCAGTGAGCGCAGGCTCACGCGCGAGCGTAGCCGACGCCAGGGTCCCACCGTGCCGCGCATGTGGTCGACGAGTCCGTCCACGTCGGTCCAGATCGCCGCGACGTCGGCGTCGTCGGGGTCGCCGGGGCCGAACACGCGGGCTTCCGCCCGTTCCGCGACGGCGACGGCCGTCGGGGTGTCGAACGCGGCCGACAACTGCGCGGCGCCCTCCAGCCGGGTTCCCCCGGGATCCAGCGGCGTGCCCAGGTCGCGGGCCGTGTCGACGGCCTCGTCCCACGCGCCGCTCACGCGGTCGGCGGCCTCCGGGCGCGTGCGCCGCAGCCGGCGGCGACGCAGCTTGAGCGCGACGATCGCGAAGAACGGCGCGAGGAGGATCGCGATGATACCCAGACCCGCGGCGGTCATCCCCAGGATGAACAGCCACGGACCCGCATCGCCGGGACGATCGTCGTCGTCACCCTCGTCCTCGGGGATGTCCGGGGGCAGCTCGACGTTTTCCTGGACGGGCGGCGGCGGCTGCAGCGTCTGCGGCTGCAGTTCCTTCTGCGGCTCGGTCTGCTGGTCGGTCGGGACCTGGTCCTCGGGCGGCGTCGGATCGAAGGTGACCCAACCCAGCTCCGCGAACGCGACCTCGACCCACGCGTGCAGGTCGTCGCCCGTGACCGCGAGCGTGCCGCCGTCGTAGTCCTCGGGGTAGAAACCCATGACGACGCGCGAGGGGAGTCCGAGCTGGCTCGCCATGAGCGCCATCGCGGTCGCGTACTGCTCGTCGTCGCCGATCCAGTCGTCCGCGACGAGCATCTGCTGCAGGCGCTCGGATCCGTGCCCCGAGCGCGAGTACGCGTCGCCCTCGAGCCCGTGGCTGAAGAACCCCTTCTCGGAGAGCGTCTTGGCGAGCGCGGAGGCCTGCTCATACGGCGTGGAGGCGCCGCTCGCGAGCTCGCCCGCGACGGCCGGTGCCGCCTCGGGCACATCGACGGGCGCGGGCAGCGCGAACGGTGCCGCCACCGCCTCGGCGAGTTCGGTCGAGGTGGGCGCCGCCGGCACGACGGTCTCGATCGTGTACGAGTCGCCCGAGCGCAGCCCCGCCGTCACGACGGCGACGCCCGACGAGCGGTTGTAGAACGTCGAGCGGCGCAGCTCGTCGGCGCGCTCCCCCTCGTACTGCACCGAGGTGAGGTACCCGACGCCCGGCAGCCACACGCCCGCGAGTTCGTCGAGCGTGATCGTCACGGTCGCGGGCGTCCCCTCCGTCGTCGCGGCGATCCCATCGCCCAGACGCGAGAAGCTCGCGGATGCTCCGGTCCCGTCACGCGCGACGTTGTAGACGATCCCGTCGTAGGCGTCGAGGGTCGCCAGCCGCACGCGACCCTGGTCGGGGAGTCCCGACACGGTGAACAGCACGTCGTCCTTGTGGTCGCGCACGAGTCCGCGGAACGACTGCAGGGGGCTCGCGTACTGGCGCAGGTCGAGCGGCGGGATGATGACGTCGCGCAGCACGTAGCGCGATCCGGTCGGGGCGGCCACGGCGCTGCCCGCGGCGCCGATCGCGACGGCGATCGCGAGCACGCCCGCACCGGCGGCGACGCGCCGCATCGTGGAGACGCGACCGGTGGAGCCGGCATCGATGCTGTCCTGGCGGAGCACGAGCGCCCGGCGGTACGCGAGCCACGCGATCGCCGTCGCGGCAAACACGGCACCCTGCACGATCGGCAGGGCCGTGCTGGTCATCCCGAACGCGATGACGAACGCGAGGAACACTCCCGCCGGCAGCACCGCCCAGCCCGAGCGGCGTGCCCGGAGCGCGATCGTCGCCGTGACGACCGTGACGACGAGCGTCGAGAGGTACGGCACGACGAGGAAGCTGTCGCCCGCCGACAGAGGTGCGAGCGAGGTGAGGTACTGCTTCCAGGAGAAGACGACCCCGGTCGCCAGCTGCACGAGGGTGTCGAGCGTCGGGATGAAGCCGGCGATCGTCGTCGCGGGTGCGGCGAGCGCACCGCCGAAGACGACGTAGACGAGGATCGTGGCGGCCGCGACGATGAGCGCACCCCACCGCCAGATCGCGCCCGCGACGGCGACCGCGATCCCGAGGAGGAGCGCGCCGAACCCGGCGAACAGGTAGGCGGGCCCGGCGAACGTGGGTCCGAAGCCGACGATCGCGCAGGAGACGAGGATCGCGACCGCCGCGAGGTCGAAGCCCCAGCGCCGCAGCGTCGCCCCGTCGGAGAGCACACGCGACAGCGCGCGCGGGGGCACGCCCCCACCCGACTCGTGCGCGCCCGTCTCGTGCGGGTCCATCACGCGCGGCCCGGTCACGAGAGCGCCTTCCGCAGCGCGGCGGGCAGCGCGCGTAGTTCGCCGAGCGTCACGACGGCGGCGTCGCCGAGCAGTCGCATCGCGGGCTTCGCGCCCTCGCGGCAGATGACCTCGACGACGCGCGCTCCGGAGGGAGCCAGACGTGCGGCTTCGCGCAGCGTCTGCGCGGTGGCCCGCGAGCCGGTGATGAGCACGACGACGCTCGCCTGCGGCGCGGCGACCTTGACGGTCGCGGCGAGCCGCTGCGTCGGAAGCAGCCGCGCACCCAGCTCGATGCCCGACAGCGCATCCAGCAGCGGACGACCCGCGCGCGCCGGAATGTTCGTCGACTGCGACAGGATCGAGGTCTCCCGACCGTCACGCAGCGCCTGCAGCGCGACGGAACCCGCCGCCGACACGGCGAGTTCGAACTCCTCCGCATCCGCGTACTCGATCGCGGCGCGGGAGAGCACGACGACGATGTGCGAGCGGCGGGTGTCTTCGAACTGTCGCACCATGACGGTGCCGGTGCGCGCGGTCGAACGCCAGTGCACGTGCCGCAGGTCGTCGCCCGGCGTGTACTCGCGCAGCGCGTGGAAGGACACGTCGTCGCGCGAGAGGTCGCGCGTGGGCAGGCCCTCGAGGTCGCGGATGAACCCGGCCGACGTGCCCTCCAGGGGGACGGTGCGCGGATGCACGTACAGGTCGACCGGATCGGACCATTCGTGCGTGCGCTGCATGACGCCCAACGGGTCGCCGCGCACGGCGCTGACCGGCCCCACCTGCAGCACGGCGCGGCGGTTCGTGGGAATCGCGAAGAGGTCCTCGTGCATTTCGCCGCCACCCAGGCGCGGCACGTCGAACTCCGGTCGCGCCTGACCGACGGGCAGGATGACGCGGCTGGGCAGCAGGGCACGCGCCGCGGGATTGCGCAGTTCGAGGCTGCCGACGGCGCGCTCGCCCACGATGACGCGCTCGCGCGTCAGATCCAGTGCGACGTCGTACTGCGTGCGTCCGATGAGGAAGAGCGAGCACACGACCAGCAGCGCGAGGCCGCACAGCGCAACCGTGATCAGCTCCCACCAGCCCAGCGCGAGTCCGGCGATGCCGGAGACGACCGTGACCGCCACGATGATCCATCCGAGCGGCGTCACGACACCGAGGATCCGTCCCGCCCGCTCCAGCCAGGGTGCGAGTGCGGGTGCCGCGACGCCCCGATACCAGTCGGCCGCACGCGCGACGATGCTCGGTCGCGGAGCATCCGCGGCGGGCATCGAGCGCGCACCCGTGCGCCGTGCCCGGCGCGTCGGGAGGCGACCGGAATCGGTCAGGGCGTCGGCGGTCACGTGCTCAGGCCACCCGCGCCTGGGGAGCGGCGACGTCCTCGAGCATGCGCGCGATGATGCCCGCGGCGGTCACGCCGGAGAACTCGGCCTCGGGGTCGAGCACGAGACGGTGTGTCCACACGGGTCCCGCGAGCGCCTTGATGTCGTCGGGGAGCACGAAGTGACGCCCATGCGCGGCCGCACGCACCTTGGCGGCGCGGATCATCGCAAGCGAACCGCGCACCGAGACACCCAGCACGGTGTCCTTCGCGTCGCGCGTCGCTCGGGCGAGCTCAGCGGTGTAGCGGAGCACGGCCGGGTCGACGTAGAGCGTCGCGGCGAGGTCTGCCATGTCGGCGACCGCGCTGCCGGTGATGACCGGGCTCAGGCTCGCCGAGGGATTGCGGTCGGCGGAACCCGCGAGGATGCGCTCCTCGAAATCGAGGTCGGGGTAGCCGATGCTCGTCTTGATCAGGAAGCGGTCCAGCTGCGCCTCCGGCAGCTTGTACGTGCCCGCCTGTTCGATCGGGTTCTGCGTCGCGATGACGAGGAACGGGCGCCCCGCCTCGTGCGAGACGCCGTCGACCGTGACCCGACCTTCCTCCATGACCTCCAGGAGCGCGGACTGCGTCTTCGGCGACGCGCGGTTGATCTCGTCGGCGAGCACGATCGACGCGAAGATCGGGCCCTTGTGGAACTCGAACTTGTGCGACGCCTGGTCGTAGATCGTCACGCCCGTGACGTCGGAGGGCAGTAGGTCGGGGGTGAACTGGATGCGGGTGGACGTGCCCTGCACGGTCGCCGCGAGCGACTTCGCGAGCTGCGTCTTGCCCGTGCCCGGTGCATCCTCGAGGAGCACATGCCCCTCGGCGAGCATCGCCGTGAGCACGAGGCTCACGACGTCGGGCTTGCCCAGGACGGCGTGCCCCACGTTGTCGACGAGGCGTCCGAAGACCCCCTGGAACCAGGCGGCCTGCTCCGGCGTCATGCTCACGTGTCTGTTCTCGCTCTCTCGTGTCGTGCTCGTGGGCTGTCGTGCTCGGCCGGGCGGATGCGCGCCGACGTGTCTGCGGCGCTAACCCCAGTTGAAGGATTCGGACGTGTACGTCCCGCCGGGACCGCCGTAGATCACGATGTATACCGTGTGGTTCAGCCCGGCGTTGCCGTAATGGCAGGGCAGCTGGATGGTGCCCGTGGAGGGGACGCTGATGGGCCCCTCGTAGGTGTTCCACTGCCGGCCGTTCCCGATGCACTGCAGGCGGTAGCTGCCGCCCGCGATGTTCTCGGTGGTGAGGTTCGCGTACCAGCAGTTCGTGCCGCCGTACTGGCAGTTCGTCCACGCGCCGCGGGAGGCCGTGACACGGGTGGGCTGCGGTCCGGTCGAGCCGGACTTGGTCACGACAGGCCCGATCTGGCCTTCGGCGTCGACCGCGCGCACGCTGACCGTCCGACTGTTGCTCCAGCCGCTGTAGCTCTTCGTCCCGCTCAGGCTCGTGTTGGCCCAGCCGCCGCCCTCGTTGATCTGCATCGTGATGCTGCGCCCGTTCGTGGCGGGTGCGGACCAGGAGAAGGTCAGGGTGCTGCCGCTGGCCGAGACGCTGAGCGCCGGCGTGCCGACAGGACCGAACGGGATCACCTGCGCCGAGGTGTTCGACTCGGGGCTCGGGTTGGTGCCGTCCAGCGTGTGGTAGGCGCGCAGTCGCAGCGCGTATCCCGTGCCGTTGGAGAGTCCGCCGATCGTCCCCGACAGCGTCGTGCCGCTGCGGTTGGGGCTGATGTTGGTCCACGTGCCGCCGTTGAGCGAGTACTGGTACTGCAGTTCGGCGGCGGATGCGCCGTTGCCGGCGCCGGCGGTCGCGGTGAACGTGAGCGAACGGTCGGCGGGCGCGGCGGCCGTCACGGTCGGCGCTCCGGGCTGCGTGAACGCACGTCGCGCCGCCGTCTGCGGGCTCGCGGGGCCGTCGCCGGCCTTGTTCCGCGCCGTCACGGTGAAGGTGTACGCGGCTTCGGACACATCGAGGTTGAACGCCTGCGACCGTTGCGTGCCCGACACGGTCATCGCCCGGTCGGTCAGCTCCGTGCCGCCGCGATAGACGCGGACGATGTAGTTCGAGATCGGGTCGCCGTTGATCGCCGGTTGCGTCCAGTTCACCTGCAGCTGCGCCTGCGTGCCGACGGGCGAGAGCCGCTCGGTCGTCGGCTGCGCGGGAGCACCGGGAGGCGCGGCGGGGATCATGGAGGTCGACCAGGGGCTCCAGGCCGAGGGCTCGGGCGCCCGGTTCACGGCCTGCACGCGCACCTGATAGCTCGTGCCGTTCTCCAGGCCCGGCCACGTGAAGGAGTTCCCCGTGACACCCGTGCGCACCGACGAACCCGACAGCGGCGCGGGCGAGATCTCCAGGTTGAACGACTCGACGGGGGATCCCGGCGTCGGCGGGGTCACCCACGTGAACATGACCTGCTTGTCGCCGAACCCGGGAGTCGTGAACCGCGGCGCCTGCGGGGTGTCCGGGCGCGCGTCCGGGCGCGCGGTCGCCGACGGTGCGGACGGGTCGGACTCGCCGACCTCGTTCGTCGCGGTCACGGTGAAGTTGTATTCGACGTTGTTCGTCAGGCCCGTCAGCGTGCACGTCGTCGAGGCGCACTCGCGCACGTACTCGCCCACCGTCGAGCGCACCGTGTAGTGCGTGATGACGGCGCCGTTGTTCACCGGCGGCGTCCAGGAGAGCACGACCGTGCGATCCTGCACACTCGTGACCGTCGGCGTGCCCGGTGTCGCGGGACGGCCCTGAACGGTGAGGCGGATACGGCCGTCGGTCTGTCGGTCGGCATCCTCCGTCTTGTCCTGGATCGTGTAGCGCACGACGAGGCTGCCGACGTAGTCGGCACCGGGGGTCACCTCGACCCGGTTGCCGTTCACGACGCGCGGCGCGGACTGCACCTCGCCCGACTCGACCTCGAGCGCGACGACGTTGAGCGGCGTGTCCGGGAACGGGTTGTCGTCGTTGGCGACGACGTCGATCGTCTGCGTCCGCCCCTGCGGAGCCTTCTGCAGCACATCGTCGACGGCGACCGGCAGGCGCCGCGTGGACGCCGTCACGGTCACGCTGACGGTGCCCGTCCCGGTCAGCCCCTCGGGATCGCGCACCTCGACCTCGAAGGTCGCGGTCGTGCCCTTGGGGGTGTTCGCATCCGCCGCGATGCTCAGCGCGTCGCCGTCGAGGTCCGCCGTGAACCCGGACGGGGTCGAGCTGACGAGGCGGTACGTGTGACCGCCCGCGTCCTCGGGGTCCGGGTCGGCGGTGAGCGGCACGAGCGGCGTGACCGTCGCATCCTCGCCCGGCGCGATCTGCACGCTCGCGTTCGTCATCGTCGGCGCCTGGTTCTCGGGCGGCAGGACGGTGATCGGGATCGTGAGCACCGCGGTGCGCCCGGCCGGGTCGTCCGGTCCCGTGCCGTCGGTGACCTCGAACGTGATCGCGTCCTGACCGAAGTAGCGATCGGCCGACGTGTAGACGAGCGTCGAGGCGTCCTTGACGAGCGGCGCGCCGTTCGCGTGCGCGGCCGAGACCTTCGCCGCCTCGGTCACGATCGCCCGTCCGCCACCCGCGACGACGACATGATCGGCGAGGTCGATCTCGCGGGTCTCGCCGCTGAGCACCTCGATTCCGCCGGTGGAGCGCAGCGTGGGACGCAGGTCGGCGGTGCCCGGCACGAGGATGAACGCCGACGCGCTCAGGTCATCCTCGTCGGTGACCGTGTAGGTGATGATCTGCGGCACATCGGTGATCGGCACCGTCACGATGCCGTCCGCGCCGACCGTCGCCTCGGGGTCGTCGACCGTGATCTTGAGGTCGGCCTTCACGCCGTCCGGGTCCTCGTCGTTCTCGAGGACGGCGACTGGGATGCGGGTCTGCTCGCCCACCTGCGCGACCGTGATGCGGTCGTCGCGCGCGATCGGCGGCAACAGCGGCACATCCGGATCGACCTCGACGACGAGTGCACCGTCGGCGGTGGCGCCCATGTCATCGCGGATGCGGTACTGGATCGTGTAGGTGCCGGGCTCTTCGCCCGTGTGCACGACGACGCGGTCGCCGGAGACCTCGGCGGACGCGATGCCGTCGGGCACGACGAGAGCATCCGTCAGGATCGGCTGCGCCCCCTCGGGGTCGGAGTCGTTGAGCAGCACGGGCACGGCGACACGGCGGTCCGGACGCACCAGAATGTAGTCGGTCACCGCGAACGGCGCCTGGTTGACCGAGTCCGGCGGCGCGATGCCCACGCGCACGGTCGCCGTCGCGGTGCGACCCAGTCGGTCCTGGACCTGGTAGGTGAACTCGTCGACGCCGGTCGCGTCGGCGAAGGCGCTGTACTCGAGCCACGTCTGCTCGATCACGACGGACCCCTTGGCGGGGGCGGAGCCCAGGCCCAGCAGTTGCACCGAGTCGCCGTCGGGATCGATGCCGTCCAGCGGGATCGGGATGCGCACGACCGAGCCGGACACCGTGCGTGCGGTCAGATCGCGCGGACGCGGGGCGGAGTTGTTCTCGTCATCGCGGGGCAGGATCGTGATCGTGACATAACCCGCATCCTTCTGCCCCTGCGAATCGACGACCTCGTAGGTCGCGTAGACGGTCTTGGCCACGTCGCCGGCGCGGAAGCGCAGCGTGTCCTCCGAGACGAACATCATGCCGTCGGCGGGATCGACGAGCGGCTCGATGAGGTCCGGCGCGACCTGGATGAGGTCGCCGTTGGGGTGGTAGTCGTTCTCCAGCACGGGGATCGTCACGATGTCGCCTGCGCGCACGATCGCGGTGTCCTCGTTCGCGACGGGCGGCCGCAACTGCGACGGCGCGGGCACGGGGATCACGACGACGTCGCCCTCGGCCGACTTCGTGCCGTTGGAGATGCGGTACTTGACGGTCGCCTGCACCTGCAGACCCGCCTGATCGGTGATCACGAGATAGCGGTGGTCGACGACCGAGACGGCGATGCGCGCGCCCGGGGGCACCTCGACCGACTGCACGACGAGGATGCCGCCGGAGGGGTCGCTGTCGTTCGCGAGCACGTCGACCTTGACCTCGCCGCCGCCGGGAAGCAGCGCCGTGTCGCGCACGGCGATGGGCGGGTCGTCGGGATTGAGCGCCTCGAGCACGTCGACGCGGACGATGCCGGGGTTCTGCTGCGACCCGTCGGTCACGAGGTACTGGATGTAGTAGGTGCCGGCGACCTGCGAGACGAACGAGAACGTGCCCGACGCGTAGTCGGGGACGACGTCGGCGCCCGCGATCTCGGTCACGCGCGCGAGACGCAGCGGCGCACCGCTGGGCGACACGTCGTTTTCCAGCGGCGACACGGTCGTCGACTCGCCGACGCGCAGGACGACGTGGTCGGGCGTGGGGACGGGCTTGGTCGAGCCCGTCGGACGGACGTCGACGTTGATCGTGCCCGTCATCTCCTGCTGCCCGTCGGAGACGATGATCGTGAGGACGCTGCGGCCCTGCACCGTGCCGGTCGCCCGGAAGGAGAGCTGGCCGTCAGGTGTGAAGTCGACCTCGTGGCCGTTCTCCGCAGAGGCGGCCTGCAGGAACAGGTCGTCGCCGTCCGGATCGATCCAGTCCAGGAGCGCGTCGTAGGAGATCCGGCCGCCCTGCTCGACCGTGATCGTGGAGACCTTGCGCTGCTCGGGTGCGCTGTTGACCGACCAGTCGTGCACCGAGATCGAGATGACGGCGTCATCGGTGCCGCCGGGGCGTCCGTCGTTGGCCTCGTAGGTGACGTTGACGGAGCCGGTCGCGTTCTCGGGCACGTTGACCTGCAGCGCGCGGCCGCCGTAGATCGGCGAGATCGTCCCGATCGAGATCTCGCTGGGGGCGGATGCGGTGAGCACATCGCCGTCCGGATCGGAGTCGTTGTCGAGCACCGGCAGAACGGTCGTGCGGCCGGGTCGGACGCCGAAGTCGTCGTCGACGGCGACGGGCGGGTGGTTGATCTCGGTGCGCTCGGGCAGCGAGGTCTCCTCCGACAGCTCGGTCTCGTTGTCCTCGCTCGTCTCGCCCGTCTCCGGCGGCGTGATCGCGCTCCAGTCGTCGACGCGGTCGAGGTCTTCCGCGGCGAGCCACGCGGTGCCGCCGACCGTGTCGTTGAGCATGACGACGTCACGGTTGACGCGGAACACGAGCTTCGACGTCGACGTCAGTCCGTCGATATCGCGCGTGAGGTCGTTCGCGTCGCCGACGCAGTCGCGCACGAAGCGTCCCGACCCCGACCATGCTCCGTACACGCAGCCCTTGAGCGTGACGGGCGCCGCGGCCGTCCCCTCGCCTCCGGCCGCCGTGCGGGCCTCGTCGCCGCCGTCGACGGGGATCGTGACGAGCTCGGATGCCGTCGCGAACGACGCCGTCGCCGCATCCGGCGAGCTCTGCTGCAGGATGCCGGTGTTCGCCCCCGCCGTTTCGCGCGCGCCACCCGCGGGCGACCAGAACGTGCCCTTCGTCGTGTTCAGGATGACGGGATCCGTGCCGGCCGCGGCGATCTGCACCGCGTCGTCCTCTTCGAGCCCGTCCACGGCCTGTGCCGACGAGGAGACCCCCTCGCCGTCCTGCCGCAGCGTGACGACCTCGCCGCGCTCGGGCGACACGGCGAAGACCGTGCCGTCACCGGCGACCGCGACGGATGCTCCGGCGCCGACCGTCGCGGACGGGTCCACCGCCGCCGGAGTGAAGCCGGAGACGGAGTCGGCACCCATCATCCACACCGAGCCGTCGTCGGGCTGGAGCACGGCGACCGTCGAGCCGCCGAGCGCGACCTGCGCGTTCGGGGGAAGGCGAGCATCTCCGGAGAGCGTGACCGTCGCGGGGTCGACGGGAGACAGCGAACCGTTGGAGCCGTCCACGACGAGCACGTTGCGGCCGGACTGCACGATGTCGTAGTCGGAGCCGAGCGCCCGCACCCCCGCATCCATCACGTCGGACTGGTGGTTGAAGCGTCCCACGAGCAGATTCGAGGACTTCGTGATCCAGACGGAGCCGTCGTTGAGCTCGACGTCGGTGGTCGGGAAGCCGTCGTACATGACCGCGAAGGTCGTCACCGTGATCGCCGAGACCGTGAGCACACTCGCGGACGCCACGGCCCGCTTGCGTGCACCGAGCCACGCGAAAACGCCCACTACAAACTTCCCCCCGTATCGATGCCGACCTCAACAGCCCGGTCGGCACGGCTCACCATGCTAACCCGATTCCCTGAACGGCCCCACGGGGAGAACTCCCCATGCGGGTCGGTCTCGGTGGGGATGTGCTGGTCGATTCCGGTCGAATCGGCCCCTCAGGTGCGGGGAAGCTTTTTCTCCGACACGGGCGCCGTTCCGGATGCGGCGAGCGCGGCGTAGTGCGCGGCGGCCTCCTCCTGGCGTGCGAGCTCGGCACCCGAGGCGATCGGCGCACGGACATGCTCGGGCGCGAAGCCGTAGGCGTCGACGAGGTCCTGCGCGCGCGGACGCAGCCGCGCGCAGAGCCGGTCGATGTACTTCGACACGGCCGCGGCCCGCTGCGTGGACAGCCGCCCGTTGATGAGGTGCCACGCGAGGTGCTTCTCGATCAGGTGCAGGCCGAACAGGTCACGCAGCCACGTCAGGACCTGACGGGTCGAGTCGTCCTCGGTCGCGCGCACGGCGTCGCTGAACGCCTCCCACTGCAGCAGTTCGCCGTGCGCGCGGGCGGCCTCGATGAGCTCGACCTGATGCGCGTTGAACACGGCGGCCGCCTCGGCGGGCGAGAGCTTCGCGGCGGGACGCAGTGCGTTCGCGACGTCGGCCACCATCTGCTCGACACGGTCGGCAAGCAGCTGGTGCTGCTGCTCCGCACGAAGCCCCAGCTCGACCGAGCGCGCCGTCGACCCGAAGTCGGCGACCGCCTGGCCGAGTTGACGCAGGCCCGCGCCGTGGAAGACCTTGCCCGCGGTCTGGCCGACCACGTGGCGGGCGAGGGTCGCCGCATCCGCCCCCTTGAACTGCTTCGCGTAGTCCGCGAGCAGACGCTTGCCCACCAACTGGAGCAGCACGTTGTTGTCGCCCTCGAACGTCACGTAGACGTCGAGGTCCTGGTGCAGGCCGACGAGACGGTTCTCGGCGAGGAAGCCCGCGCCGCCGCACGCCTCGCGGCACTCCTGGATCGTGCTCATCGCGTTCCACGTGCTGAGCGGCTTGAGCGCGGCGGCGAGCGTCTCGAGGTCCTCGCGGTTGTCGGGGGTGTCCTCGCGGCCCGAGAAGACGGCATCGAACTTGCGCAGCAGCTCGTCGTTCGCGAAGAACTGGGCGTAGTTCTGGGCCAGCAGCGGCAGCAGCCGGCGCTGGTGCTTGCCGTAGTCCAGGAGCACGACCTCGTCGGTGCCCGCGCCCGAGTCGAACTGGCGGCGCTGGTTGGCGTAGGTGATCGCGATGTCGAGGGCGAGCGCCGTTCCCGTCGTCGCGGCGCCGTCGAGCGACACGCGTCCCTGCACGAGCGCGCCGAGCATCGTGAAGAAGCGGCGACCGGGGCTGGAGATCTCGCTCGAGTAGGTGCCGTCGGCGGCGACGTCGCCGTACCGGTTGAGCAGGTTCTCGCGGGGGACGCGCACCTGATCGAAGTGCAGGCGGCCGTTGTCGATGCCGTTGAGGCCGCCCTTGACGCCGTCGTCCTCGCCGCCGACACCGGGCAGGAACGCGCCCTCGTCGTCGCGGATCGGCACGTAGAAGCAGTGCACGCCGTAGTTGACGCCGCCGGTGATGAGCTGCGCGAAGACGGTCGCCGCCTTGCCGTGCAGGGCCGCGTTGCCGAGGTAGTCCTTCCACGCGCCGCGGAACGGCGTGTGGATGACGAACTCCTCGGTCTCGGGGTCGTACGTGGCCGTCGTGCCGATCGCCGCGACGTCCGACCCGTGGCCGGTCTCGGTCATCGCGAAGGCGCCGGGGATCGTGAGATCCATGATGTCGCGCAGCCATTTGTCGTGGTGCTTCTTCGTGCCCAGCTGGTACACGGCCGAGCCGAACAGCCCCCACTGCACGCCCGACTTGATCTGCAGACTCGGGTCGGCGAGCACGAGTTCCATGAACCCGGCAAGGTTCGCGCCGTTGTCGTTCAAGCCTCCGTACTCCTCGGGGAACGCGCGCCGCGAACCGCCCGCCTCGACGAGCAGGTGCAGCTGGCTCAGCACGCGTTCGCGGTGCTCAGGCATCGGCATCCCGTCGACGCGCCAGAACGCCGGGTCCTTGATCATCTCGCGCGCCTCGCGGCGGGTGTCGGCCCACGTGCCGAGCAGCGCGTCGGTCACGGCGGCGACGTCGATGCGCGGCTCGGCGGCTTCCGCGGCCGAGTGCGCGGCGGTGGGCGCGCCGCCGGCGGGCACGCGCGTGCTGGTGGCGGGCTTCGAGGAGCGGGCTGTGTCGACCATGTGCATCACCTTTCGGCACGAGGGGGGATCATCCCCACCGTAGGAGTCCTCCAACCCTTCGCAAAGCTCGTTGGCCACCTCCCACAATCCCACGCGTCCCCGTCGCCCCGCCCGCTTGTGCGCACCCCACACCCGCAACGTTGAGTTGCCTCCGGGGCCGCTGGACCGGGGCTGGCGGGGGCGGAGGGGGACAGGCGGGGGTCAGAAGAGGCCGGTGATGCGGCCGTCGTCGGAGACGTCGATGGATGCGGCGGCCGGCACGGCGGGAAGCCCGGGCATCGTCATGACGTCGCCGCAGATCATCACGACGAACTCGGCACCCGCCGCCAGACGCACCTCGCGGATGTCGACGACGTGTCCGGTGGGCGCACCGCGCAGCTTCGCATCCGTCGAGAAGGAGTACTGCGTCTTCGCGACGCAGACCGGGAGGTGCCCGTATCCGTCATCCTGCAGACGCCGCAGCTGCGCGCGCACGGCCGTCGACGCGGTGATGTCGGAGGCGCCGTAGATGCGGGTCGCGATCGCGCGCATTTTCTCCCACAGCGTCGCCTCGTCGGGGTACGTGAAGTGCAGCTCGGGTTCCGCGACGCCCTCGGCCAGTCGCACGACCTCGCGCGCGAGCTCTTCCGCGCCGGCACCGCCATCGGCGTAGTGCGTGGACTTGATCGCCCGCACCCCCATCCGCTCGGCTGCCGCGACGAGGGCCGAGACCTCCGCATCCGAGTCCTCCGCGCGGTGGTTGATCGCGACGACGCAGGGCACACCCCACACTTCGCGGATCGTCTGCACGTGCCGCTGCAGGTTCACCGCCCCGCGCTCGAGTGCGGCCACGTCCTCCGCGGGCAGGTCGGCGACGGCGACGCCGCCGTGGTACTTCAGCGCCCGCACCGTCGCGACGATGACGGCGACCGAAGGCCGCAGCCCCGTCTTGCGGCAGAGGATGTCGACGAACTTCTCCGCCCCGAGGTCGGCGCCGAACCCGGCCTCCGTCACGACGTAGTCGGCCAGGTGCAGCGCGGAGGAGGTCGCCACGACGGAGTTGCAGCCGTGCGCGATGTTCGCAAACGGTCCGCCGTGCACAAACGCCGGCGTGTGCTCGAGGGTCTGCACGAGGTTGGGCGCGAGCGCGTCGCGGAGGATCGCCGCGAGTGCGCCCTGCGCCTCCAGATCGCTCGCCCGCACGGGGCGGCGATCCTGCGTGTAGCCGACGACGATGCGTCCCAGACGCTCCTTGAGATCGGCGATGCTCGTCGCGAGGCAGAAGATCGCCATGATCTCGGACGCGACGACGATGTCGAAGCCGCTCTCCCGGGGATACCCGTTGCCGGTGCCGCCGAGGCCGATCACGGTGTCCCGCAGCGCGCGGTCGTTGACGTCAAGCACCCGCCGCCACGTGACGCGGCGCACGTCGATGCCCAGCGCGTTGCCGTGGTGGATGTGGTTGTCGATGAGCGCCGCAAGCAGGTTCGTCGCCACCTGGATCGCCGCGAAGTCGCCCGTGAAGTGCAGGTTGATGTCCTCCATCGGCACGACCTGCGCGTAGCCGCCACCGGCCGCGCCGCCCTTCATGCCGAACACCGGGCCGAGCGCGGGCTCGCGCAGACAGATCATCGCCCGCTCGCCGATCCGACCCAGAGCATCCCCCAGCCCGACCGTCGTCGTGGTCTTGCCCTCCCCCGCCGGCGTGGGCGAGACGGCGGTCATCAGCACGAGCCGACCCTGCGGACGTTCCCGGATGCTCCGCAGATACGCCAGCGAAACCTTGGCCTTGTCGTGCCCGTACGGCACGAGCGCGTCGTCCGGGATGCCCAGCCCCGCGGCGACCTGTTCGATCGGATCGGGCTGCGCCGCCTGCGCGATCTCGATGTTACTCAGACCCATGGGACCTCCTCGCGGACCTCGATGTCCGTCGGAGCCAGCCTATGCGGGCATGGGCTGCCCGCCGCCACTCCCACACCGCACGAGCACGGCCGCCGTTCAGGTGTCAGTTTGGCGGGGTTTGCCCGCATCCAACCCCCGCACAACTGACACCTGAACCGCGAGCCGTCGCGCCGCGAGCGTCGAGGCCCGGCGAGGTCAGGACGCAGACGCGGCGCCGGCGATGACCTCGAGCACGGCGGCGCCGTAGGCGTCGCGCTTCTTCGCGCCGATGCCGGAGATCCCGTCGAGCTCGCCCAGCGTCGCCGGTCGGTGCTCGGCGAGCGCGCGCAGCGTCGCGTCGCCGAACACGATGTACGCGGGCACGCCCTGCTCCTTCGCGACGCCCGCGCGCCAGGCGCGCAGCGCCTCGAAGAGCGGTTGGTCCGCCGCATCCAGCGCCACCGCGGCCGACGTCTTGCGGGCGCGCGGCGCCCCACCGGCCCGTCCGAGGACGTCGCGGCGTAGCGGCACGGCGGCCTCGCCGCGCAAGACGTCGCCGGCCGCCTCACCCGGCGCGAGCGTGCCGTACTCGCCGCGCGCGACGAGGATCCCCCGCGCGAGAAGTTGGCGGATGACGCTGCGCCAGTCCTGGTCGCTGAGGTCGGCGCCGATCCCGTAGGTCGTCAGCCGGTCGTGGCCCTGTTGGCGGATGCGGTCGGTCGACGCGCCGCGCAGGATGTCGATCAGGTGCCCCGCGCCGAACGCCTGCCCGCGCTCGCGCTGCAGCCGCACGATCGTGGAGAGGAGCTTCTGCGCCGCGATGAGACCGTCCCACGTCTCGGGCGGTTCGAGGCACGTGTCGCAGTTGCCGCACGCCCCGGACTCCTGCCCGAAATACGCGAGCAGGTTCTGCCGGCGGCAGTCGACCGTCTCGCACAGTGCGAGCATCGCATCCAGGTGCTGACCCATCCGCATCTTGAATGTGCGGTCGCCCGGGGACTGGTCGATGAGGCGCCGCTGCTGCACGACGTCGCCGAGGCCGTACGCCATCCACGCGACCGACGGCTCGCCGTCGCGGCCCGCGCGACCCGTCTCCTGGTAGTAGCCCTCGACCGACTTGGGCAGGTCGATGTGAGCGACGAAGCGCACGTCGGGCTTGTCGATGCCCATGCCGAACGCGATCGTCGCGACCATGACGACACCGTCCTCGCGCAGGAAGCGCGACTGATTCCCGGCGCGGATGCCCGCATCCAGACCGGCATGATACGGAAGCGCGTCGATGCCCTGCCCCGCCAGGAACTCGGCGGTCTGCTCGACCGACTTGCGACTCAGGGCGTAGACGATGCCCGCCGCGCCCTCCGGCTGCGACCGGATGAACGCCAGCAGCTGCCGCCGCAGATCGACCTTCGGCTCGACGCGGTACTGGATGTTCGGCCGGTCGAAGCTCGCGACGAAGTGCACGGCGCGCGGCAGGTCGAGCCGCTCGGTGAGCTCGCGGTGGGTCGCGCGGGTCGCCGTCGCCGTCAGCGCCAGGCGCGGCACACCCGGGAAGCGCTCCGCGAGGTCACCCAGGGCGAGGTAGTCGGGCCGGAAGTCATGACCCCACTGCGACACGCAGTGCGCCTCATCGATCGCGATCACGCTGAGCGTGCCGCGCTGCAGGAGCGCCGTCGTCGCGGGCGAGCTGAGCCGCTCGGGGGCGACGTAGAGCAGATCGAGGCTGCCGGCGAGATACGCCTGCTCGACCTGCTGGCGCTCGGCCGCCGACTGCGTCGAGTTCAGGTACGCCGCACGCACGCCGTTCGCCACGAGCGCGTCGACCTGATCGTGCATGAGCGCGATCAGAGGGCTGATGACCAGGCCCGTCCCGGGGCGCACGAGCGCGGGGACCTGATACGTGATGCTCTTGCCGCCGCCCGTCGGCATGAGCACGACGGCGTCGCCACCGCCCACGACGTGCGCGACGATCGCCGCCTGGTCGCCGCGGAAGTCGTCGTACCCGAAGACCTCCGTGAGCACGGCGCGGGGGTCGGCCCCGACGAAGTCGCGCGCGAGCTGCGCGAGACCGGCGGGCGAGGACGTCGTCGGGGAGTGTCCGGGGGCTGTACTTCCGGGGTGTCCGGATGCGGGTGTTCCGGCCGCGGGATCCGGCGGCGGCGGGGCCTCCGGGTCGTCGGGAGGCGCAAGGGTGTCGGGATCCCAGACGAGGTCGGCGTAGGGGTCCGCGTCCCACCCGGCCGTCTCGTCGATCACCCGATCACCCTACCCAGGGCCGCCGACAGCGGGGTTGTCGACCTGGTCAGCGCCACAGCGTCGTCAACACCACTTGGCGGCAAGCGTGGACACGACGGTGAGATTGCGATTCGTGCCGACGGGCAGCAGCGCGGCGGCGCCGAGCGGGTCGACGACGCCGTCCTGGTAACCCGGTCGGAGCAGCGCGTGGGCCGTGCGTCCGCGCACCACCATCTCCCCCGCATCCGAGTTGCGCGCCTCGATCGCGTCGCGCTCGGCGGCGGTGGGCTCCCGCTTGAGCAGGTAGACGTAGTGCCGCGCGAGCCCCGGATGCGCGTCGTTCAGGGCGCGGGCCTCGCGCGCGAGCTCGGCGAACTCCGCCGCCGAGTAGACGATCGTCGGAACCTCGAACCCCCGGTCCGCGAGGAACGCGCGCTCGAGGCGCTCCTCGATGCGCTCGCGCGAGCGCATCCGCGACGTGAACCGCACGTTGCCGGTGTTGATGTGCGTCGCGACGTCCTCGAACCCGGCTTCCTCGACGACGCGACGGATGTCGTCCTTGGGGAACACGCGCCGCGCTCCGAGGTTGATCGCCCGGAGGAACGCGAGGTAGGTCGCCATCGCCCCAGTCTCACAGGTCGATCCGCGTCACTGGTCCCGCACGTCACAGGTCCCGCACGTCACAGGTCCCGCACGTCACAGGTCCCGCGCGTCACAGGCGGACGACCTCCTCGACCCGCACGACCGCCGTCCCCTCCGCGACGGACGCCTCGAGGTCGACGACGGCGCGGATCCGCCAGTCGTGATCGCCGGCGGGATCGTCGATGACCTGCTCGACGCGCCAGAGACCTGATGCGGGGTCCTCGACGATCACGCACAGCCGCGGCGCACGCGCCCCTCCGCCGGTGAGGATCTCGTCGTGCTCGTCGTAATACGCATCCAGGGCATCGGGCCATCCTGCATCCGGATCGAGCTCGACCAGTTCGTCGTCGCGCTGCAGCGCCGCCAACTGCACGCGACGGAACAGCTCGTTGCGCACGAGCACCGTGAACGCGCGGCGGTTGGTCAACACGGACGGCGGCGCGGGCGGCACGACGGGTGCATCGGAGTCGGCGGTGAGGTCGGGGTTGGCGAGCGCCTCCCACTCGTCGACGAGGCTCGAGTCGACCTGCCGCACGAGCTCGCCGAGCCATTCGATGACGTCGAGCAGCTCGTCGGTGCGCGCCTCGGCGGGCACGGTCTGCCGGATCGCCCGGTACGCGTCGCTCAGGTAGCGCAGCACGAGGCCCTCGCTGCGGGCGAGCTGGTAGAGCGAGACGAACTCGCCGAACGACAGCGCGCGCTCGAACATGTCGCGCACGACCGACTTGGGGCTCAGTTCGAAGTCGCGCACCCAGGGCTGACTCGACGCGAACACCTCGAACGACTGCTCGAGCAGCTCGGCGAGCGGCCGCGGGTAGGTCACGTCTTCGAGGAGTGCCATCCGCTCGTCGTAGTCGAGCCCGTCGCGCTTCATCGCGCCGACCGCCTCGCCGCGGGCGCGGAACTCCTGCTGGCTGAGGATCGCGCGCGGGTCGTCGAGCGTGGCCTCGATCACGCTGACGACGTCGAGCGCGTAGTGTCCTGTACCGGCTGCGCCTGGGCCTGTGCCGGCTGCGCCCGGAGCATCCTGAGCATCTGAAGTTCGGAGTTCTGCGCCGACTTCGGAGGAATCGGCGGGAATCGTCCGAACTTCGCGCGACTCTCCGAGGTTCGTGGACGCGGTCGTGGATGCGGGGGTGGATGCGGCGGGGTCGAGCAGCTCGATCGCCGCGAGTGCGAAGGGCGAGAGGGGCTGGTTGAGTGCGAAGTTGGGCTGCAGGTCGACCGTGAGGCGGATGCTGCCGTCCGGAGCCGCCTCGACGATCCCGGCGACCCGGAGCGTCCGGAAGATCGCGAGCGCCCGCCGCGCGAGCGCGAACCGCCGCGCACGCGGCTCGTGGTTGTCGAAGACGAGCGCGCGCACGTTCGCGAACACGTCGCCGCCGCGAGCGATGACGTTGATGAGCATCGCCGCCGTCAGCTGCAGCTGTGGTATAAGCGGCTCCGGCGGCGCCTCGACGAGCCGCTCGAAGGAGCCCTGTCCCCAGTTCACGACACCTGTCGGCGCTTTCTTCCGCACGATCTTCTTGCGCTTGGCGGGGTCATCGCCCGCCTTGGCGAGGGCGACGGCGTTCTCGATCTCCCACTCCGGCGCCATCACGACGACGTTGCCGTGCGTGTCGTACCCCGCCCGCCCTGCGCGCCCGGCGACCTGGTGGAACTCGCGCGCGCTGAGCTGCCGCATCCGTGTGCCGTCGTACTTGGACAGTGCCGTGACCACGACCGTGCGGATGGGCACGTTGATGCCGACGCCGAGCGTGTCGGTCCCGCAGATGACGCGCAGCAGGCCGCGTTGCGCGAGGGTCTCGACGAGCCGCCGGTAGCGCGGGAGCATCCCGGCGTGATGCACGCCGATCCCCGACCGCACGAGGCGGGAGAGGGTCTTGCCGAACCCCGTCGTGAACCGGAATCCGCCGATCGCCTCGGCGATCGCATCCCGCTGCTCGCGCGATGCGACCTTGACGCTCGCGAGTGCCTGCGCCCGCTCCAGGGCGGCGGCCTGTGAGAAGTGGACGATGTAGATCGGCGCCTGGTGTCCCTCCAGGAGCGCGGCGATGACCTCGTGGACGGGGCGTCGCTCGTAGGAGAAGTCCAACGGCACGGGACGTTCGACGCCCGTCACGAGCGCGGTCTCGCGTCCCGTGCGGCGCGTCAGATCCGCGGCGATCGGGGTCACGTCGCCGAGCGTCGCCGACATCAGGAGGAACTGCGCGCGGGGCAGGAGCAGCAGTGGCACCTGCCACGCCCACCCGCGCTCGGGGTCGCCGTAGTAGTGGAACTCGTCCATGACGACCTGGTCCACGGGGGCATCGGCGCCCTGCCGCAAGGCGAGGTTCGCGAGGATCTCCGCCGTGCAGCAGACGATCGGAGCATCCGGGTTCACGGATGAGTCGCCCGTGACCATCCCGACGTTCGCGGCGCCGAAGATGTCGACGAGCGCGAAGAACTTCTCGCTCACGAGCGCCTTGATCGGCGCGGTGTAGTAGCTGCGCCGGCCCGCGGCGAGGGATACGGCGTGCGCCGCCACCGCGACGAGTGACTTGCCCGTGCCCGTCGGCGTCGACAGGATCACGTTCGCTCCGGAGACGAGCTCGATGATCGCCTCCTCCTGCGCCGGATACAGGCTCAGGCCACGCTCGCCCGCCCACGCGACGAACCCGTCGAAGAGGGCATCGGGATCGGCGCCCGCGGGCAGGTGTTCGAGGAGACTCACCCCTCGAGTCTCCCCGAGATGGTGCCTCTCGCGTCGAGAAGGTGCCCCGCGCGCCGAGAACCCCGACCATCTCGGCGCCGCGGGCACCTTCTCGCGGGCGCAGGCACCATCTCGCGGGCGCAGGTCCCGCGGGTCCCGTGGATCCCGTGGGTCCGCGCGTGGGTCAGGGTTCGGGGAGGTGCAGGCGGGCGAAGTAGCGGTCGACGCGGGCGGGGATGCTCGCGCGATCGAGCAGCGAGACGACGACGACGGCGGTCGTCGCCAGCGGGATCGTCCACGCCGCCGGCTGGGCGAGCAGCTCGTGCACGAACCCCTCGCCCACGAGCGGCGCGAGTACGAACGCGGTGCCGCAGCCCAGCGCGCCGACGAGCATCCCGGCGACCGCGCCGCGCGCCGTGAGCCCGCGCCACCACACGCCGAGGATGAGCACGGGCGTGAGACTCGACGCCGCGAAGACGAACACGTTGCCGACGCTGGAGACCAGGCCCTCGGGCACCGTGACGAGTGCGACCGCGAGCGGCACGAGCGTGCACAGCACGGCGGAGAAGCGGAACGAGCGGACGGTGCCACCGAACAGGTCTTGGCTGACGACGCCGGCGAGCGAGACGACGAGGCCGGATGACGTCGCCAGGAATGCGGCGAAGGCGCCCGCGACGATGAGCGCGGTCAGCACGTCGCCGACCGGACCCGGGAAGACGCGCGAGGGCAGCGCCAGGACGACCGTGTCGGCCACCCCCGGCACGGCCAGGTCCGGCGCCACGACGCGGGCGATGAGACCCATCGTCCCGGACACCGCGTAGAACAGGCCGACCATGCCGATGACGAGCACGGTCGTGCGTCGCGCAGAACCGCCGTCCGGGCTCGTGTAGAACCGCACGAGCACGTGCGGCAACCCGATCGTGCCCAGCAGCAGCGCGATCATGAGCGACGTCGTCCCGTACGCATCCGCCCCCGAAGGACCTCGCTCGGCGGGGAACACCTGCGACGGCTCGAACGAGGTCTCGCCACCCGAGAGCGCCATCAGGATGAGGATCGCCGGGACCGCGAGCGCCGTGAGCTTGAGCCAGTACTGCATCGCCTGCACGGCGGTGATCGCGCGCATCCCACCCGCCGCGACGATCCCGGCCACGAGGACCGCGACCAGCACGGCACCGGTCCACGGCGGCAGGTCGGCGACGACGCCGAGGGTGAGCGCCGCCCCGTGCAGCTGCGGCACGATGTACAGCCAGCCGATCACGAGCACCACGATGCTCGTGATGTATCGGGCGCCGCGGGATTCGAGCCGCGCCTGCACGAAGTCGGGAATCGTGTACGCGCCGCTGCGTCGCAGGGGCGCCGCGACGAAGAGCAGCACAAGCAGGTATCCCGCCGCGTATCCGATCGGGAACCAGAACCCCTCCGCACCGGAGAGCAGCACGAGTCCCGCGAGCCCGAGGAACGTCCCGGCCGAGAGGTACTCGCCGCTGATCGCCGAGGCGTTCCACACGGGACGCACGCTGCGCGAGGCGACGAAGAAGTCACTCGTCGTGCGGGAGAAGCGCAACCCCGCGAACCCGACGACCGCCGTCGCGACGACGAGGAGGGCGACCGCCGCGAGATCGAGCAGGGGGCTCACGGCGCGGACTCCGTGCCGGCGCCTGTGCTGGTGCCCGTGCCGGCGTCCGTGCCCGCGAGCGCGCGATATCGACGCTCGTTGCGCGCCGCGCCGCGGGCGAACGCGATCGCGAAGAACACGCCGAGCGGATAGTACGCGTATGCCTGCAGCAGCCAGGAGAGCGGGACCCCGAACACCGCCGGATCAGCCAGCGCGCTCACGGCGAAGATCGCGACCGTGAGCGTGCCCGCCGCCACGAGGAGCCCCAGCAGGCACCCCAGCGCGAGCCGTAGCTGCGTGCGGATGAGCGACCGCGCGTACAGCGCGTCGGCCTCCCAGACGCGCGCGTCCGGCAGCGCGAGTCCGCGCGTCGCCGCGGCGAGCGGTGGCCGTGCGGCGCGCGCGGCGGCGGTGCCCGCCGGGACGTCGGCGGGTGCGCCGGTCACGCGCACACGCGCGGGTGGGCGCGGATTCCCGGCGCCGCTCATCCCGGTGTCGCCGTCGCTCATCGCGCGGGCCGTTCGGGCCGCACGAGCCGCTCGCGCACGGCCGGCACGAGTCGCCGGCTCACGGGCAGTTCGATCTCGGCGAGAGCGACCGTCGGGGCGCTCCCCGTGAGCCGGACGGCAGTCACCGCGTCGCGGTGCACGAGATAGGAACGGTGCACGCGCACGAACCCTGCGGCGGACCACCGCTCCTCGAGCTCCGAGATCGGCGTGCGGAGGAGGTGTCCACCATCCTCGGTCCACAATCGCGAATAGTCCCCCTGCGCCTGCACCCACCGCACATCGCTGCGGCGCACCATGCGCACGAGCGACCCCACGGCCACGGGGAGGGTCTCGTCGTCCGCATCCGCCTCCTCCGAGCGTCCGCCCGCCTCGACGACCCGGTCGATCGCGCGCCGCAGCCGCTCCTGACGCACCGGTTTGAGAACGTAGTCGACCGCGCGCACCTCGAACGCCTCGAGTGCGCCCGCCTCGTCGGCGGTCACGAACACGACGACGGGTCGCTGCGCAAGCCGGTCGAACGCGCGGGCCAGGTCGAACCCGCTCAGTCCGGGCATGTGGATGTCGAGGAACGCCGCATCCACGCTCTCGGTCGACAGCAGGTGCAGGGCGTCGGCACCGGTGCGCGCGGCGTGCACGACGCCGATCCGTGCATCCGCGCGCAAGAGCATGACGAGCTCGCCCAGCGCGGGCGCCTCGTCATCGGCGACGAGCACATCGATCGTCATGGTCCCCTACGCCTCGTCCTCGGCCCGGTACCGGGCCTCGTCTCAGATCTCGTGCAGCGGCTGCGATTTCGGGACGCGCATCCGCACCATGGTACCCACGCCGCGGTTCGTCTCGACGACCAATCCACCGGCCGATCCGTACAGCTGCCGCAGGCGCGTGTCGACGTTGCGCAAGCCCACATGCGCCGTGGGCTCGGACCCCGTGAGCAGCTCGCGCAGCACCTCGGGATCCATCCCCACACCGTCGTCCTCCACCGTGATCTCGGTGTGCGTGCCGTCGTCGGCGGAGGCGATCGTGATGAGGCCACCGCGCTCCCCGGGCTCGAGTCCGTGCCGGACGGCGTTCTCGACGAGCGGTTGCACACTCAGGAACGGGATGACCGTCGCGAGGGTCTCCGGCGAGATCCGCAGGCGCACCGTCAGTCGTTCGCCGTGCCGCGCCCGTTCGAGTTCGAGGTAGGAGTGGATGCTGCGCAGTTCCTCCGCGAGCGTCGTGAACTCGCCGTGACGACGGAACGAGTAGCGCGTGAAGTCCGCGAACTCGAGCACGAGCTCTCGCGCACGCACCGGGTCGGTGCTGATGAACGCGGCGATCGCCGTGAGCGCGTTGTAGATGAAGTGCGGACTGATCTGGGCGCGGAGGGAGCGCAGCTGGGCTTCCGCGAGCGCGGTGCGCGACGCGTCCAGCTCGCCGAGCGCGAGCTGCGCGGCGCACCACTGCGCGACCTCTCCCGTGGCGCGGACGAGCGGTGCCCGGACGGCGGGGGCGAACGCGACCACGACGCCCCACACGACGCCGTCGACGACGATCGGCGCGCCGACCGCTCCCGTGTCGGTGCGGTCGCGCGGAAACACCTGGCGGCGTCCGGTCTGACGCACGCGCGCGGCGATGCGGCGGGCCGAGCCCTCGAGACCGTCGACCAGCCCGTCGAGGGCGACCTCGTCGTCGGGACCCACGAGGGCGACGGCGTGCGCGGCGAGCAGCGTGCGCAGGTGCCGCGCCGCGCGCTGCTCGTCGGGCTCGTCGCGGCCGCCCCGGAGCGCGGCCGCCGCCTGCGCGGCGACGTGCAGCGTGCGGTAGGTCGCCCGCTCCTCGTCGCTGCCGAGGTCGCGTGACGCGAGCGCGATGCGCCGGGCGAACACGAACGCGAGCGTCAGCGCGGCACCCACGAGCACGCCCACGACGCCCGCGATCAGCGCTGCATCCGGCATCCTCACATGCTAGGCCGGAGCCGAGGGCGGAGTCGGGGCGCGGCGGCCGCCGGTCAGCAGCAGCGGGCGCCGGGGTTGCGATCGGCGTCGTCCATCTTCTGGCGCCAGAACTGCCGCTCGGTGAGCGGCTCCGCGCCGGGATGGTGCGCCCGGTGATGCGCGACATACGCGTCGTAGGCACGGTCGCCCATCAGGTTCGTCACATACCAGCGGATGCCGCGGCCCGTCCGCCGCACGATCTCCCACACGGCTCCCCCGAACCGCCTGAGCTCGCGCGCGGCCGGTGCCGCGGCATCCGTCTGCTCGGTCATGACCCGATCATCGCACCTCAGTGGTGCGCGGGCGCCTTCCAGTCGACCGGGTCCTCCGAGGGCGGGAGCGCCTCCCACTCCTTCTCGATGCGCTTCTCCTCCTTCGTCGCGAAGAAGCCCGACGGGGCGAAGCGGCGCGAGGCCACCGGGGCGTCCTCGTGGTCGGTCCCGCCGCCGCGGACGATCGCCTTGATCGTCACGATGACGGCGGCGATGATCACGATGATCGCGAGCGTCACGAAGATGATCGACAGCGTGCCCTGCACGGCCGTGTTGCGGATGACCGCCTCCATGACCTCCGGCGTGCCCAGGCTGTCGTCGCCCGACTCGAGCGCCGCTCGATACCGGAAGTGGTTCGCCCAGTACCCGATCGCCGGCACCGGCGAGAAGATCTTGTACATGGATGCGGTGATCGTCACCACCGCCGCGAACGCCAGCGGCAGCGCGACGATCCACAGCCACTTCACGTAGCTCTTGCCGCGCTTGGCAACGATCGCCAGCACGACCGCGAGCGCGATCGCCGCGAGGAGCTGGTTGGCGATGCCGAACAGCGGGAAGAACGTGTTGATGCCGCCGAGCGGATCGGTCACACCGAGGATGAGGATCGCGCCCCACCCGGCGACCATGATCGCCGTGCACAGCCACACACCCGGGCGCCACGTGATGTCGCGGAACTTCGGGAAGATGGCTCCGATCGAGTCCTGCAGCATGAACCGGGCGACGCGGGTCCCCGCATCCACCGCCGTCAGGATGAACAGCGCCTCGAACATGATCGCGAAGTGGTACCAGAACGCCATCAGAGCCTGTCCGCCGAGGGCCTGCTGCATGATGTGCGCAAGACCGAGCGCGAGCGTCGGGGCGCCACCGGTGCGCGAGACGATGCTCTCTTCGCCGACCGCTGCGGCCGTGCCCGTGAGCATCTCGGGAGTCAGCGGTGCACCCGTGAGCCCGAGCGAGTTCACGAACGCGACCGCGCCTTCGACCGTTCCGCCCGTCGCCGCGGACGGCGCGTTCATGGCGAAGTAGATGCCCTGATCGATCGAGACTGCGGCGACGAGCGCCATGATCGCGACGAAGGACTCCATGAGCATCCCGCCGTAGCCGATGAAGCGCGTCTGCCGCTCCTTCTCTACGAGCTTCGGCGTCGTGCCCGACGCGATCAGCGCGTGGAATCCGGACAGCGCGCCGCACGCGATCGTGACGAACAGGAACGGGAACAGCGGACCGGCGAACACGGGCCCCAGGCCCGTCGCGGCGAACTCCGTGAACGCGGGCACCTGAATCTCGGGGCGCACGAGCACGATCGCACCGGCGAGCATGACGATGACGCCGATCTTCATGAACGTCGAGAGGTAGTCACGCGGGGCCAGCAGCAGCCACACCGGCAGGATTGCCGCGATGAAGCCGTAGATGATGATCGCCCACGCGATCGTCGTGCGGTCGAGGTGGAAGATCGCCTGACCCCACTCGGTGCCGGCGACCCAGCCGCCGCCGATGATCGCGGCCATGAGCAGCACGAACCCGATGATCGACACCTCGGTCACCTTGCCCGGACGCAGGTAGCGCAGGTACACGCCCATGAAGATCGCGATCGGGATCGTCATCGCGACGCTGAAGACACCCCAGGGGCTCTCGCCGAGCGCGTTGACGACGACGAGCGCGAGGATCGCGACGATGATCAGCATGATCAGCAGGGATGCGATGATCGCCGCCGTCCCGCCGATCCGACCGAGCTCCTGACGGGCCATCTGCCCGATCGTGCGGCCGCCCCGACGCATCGAGAAGAACAGCACGAGGTAGTCCTGCACGGCACCGGCGAGCACGACGCCGACGATGATCCAGATCGTGCCGGGCAGGTATCCCATCTGCGCGGCGAGGACGGGGCCGACGAGGGGGCCGGCTCCGGCGATCGCGGCGAAGTGGTGACCGTACAGCACGCGCCGATCGGTGGGGACGTAGTCCTTGCCGTCGTGCTTGATCTCGGCGGGGGTCGCCCGGCGGTCATCGGGGCGCGTGATGTAGCGCTGGATGACCTTCGAGTAGAAGCGGTAGCCGATGAGGTAGGTGCAGACCGCGGCGAACACGAACCAGATCGCGTTGACGGTCTCGCCGCGCACGAGCGCGAGCATCACCCAGGCGAGACCGCCCAGCAGGGCGATCGCGACCCAGAGCACGATCTTCGGCCACGTCCACCGCGCTTCGCGCGCACGCGCGGCCGCAGGCACGGCGACGGGGGGAAGGGCCGGATCCTGCGTGAGGACGTCGTCGCCCGACGGGTCGGCGGGCTGTTCGGGGTTCTGGCCGGCTCGGTTCGAGCCTGTGCTGTTCTGGCCGGCTCGGTTCGAGCCTGGGGAGGGTGCGGTCATCGAAACTCCTTGGGGCGCATCGTTGCGTGATGAGAAGGTACGGGTCCGGCACTTCGGGCGCACGCTCCTCCGAGCATCCGCCGCATCCGGTGCGACGAGCGGCGCCGTCCGTGCGACGAACGGCGGGGTCCGGTCGTCCCCGAGATGGTCCCTACGACGCCGAGCAGGTGCCTCCGGCGCCGAGAACCCCCGACCATCTCGGCGCCGCAGGCACCTTCTCGCGGAATGCGCGGGGGCGGCCTACGTTGGGACGAGGAGAGAGGAGTTGCCGTGACTGAGGACATCGAGGTCGTCCGCAACGACGACGCGAGGCGCTACGAGATCCGCGTGGGAGGGACCGTAGGCGGGTTCATGGACTTCCGCACGACATCGCCCGACCGCCTGACCCTGCCGCACACCGAGGTCGACCCGGCGTTCAAGGGTCGCGGGCTGGGCACGACGCTCGTGGGCGACGCCCTCGCCGACATCGCGCGGCGCGGCGAGACCGTCGTCCCGGTGTGCCCCTTCGTCACGCGCTATCTCAAAGAGAACGACGTCGCGGGACTCGTCGTCGACTGGCCCGACGCGGACGACGCGCAGGAGTCGGCGACCCCGGGGGAGCAGCCCGCGTGACCAGGCTCGACGCGGACGCGGAAACGCTCGGGAGCGCGCCCGTGTGCGACGGTCCGCGGGCGCTGCTGCTGGAGTCCCGCGAGGTTCCGCTGGGCGGTGTCCGCGGCATGTCGGTGCACCGTGCGCTGCCGCAGCGCGATCTGCCCATGGTCGGCGCCTGGTGCTTCCTCGACCGGTTCGGACCGCAGACCGCGCGGATGCGGGTCGAACCGCATCCGCACATCGGCCTGCAGACGGTCACCTGGCCCTTCGTCGGCGACGTGCACCACCGCGACGCGGTCGGCAGCGACGTCGTCGTGCGCCGCGGCGCGCTCAACCTCATGACGAGCGGCAACGGGATCTCGCACTCGGAGTACTCCGTCGGCGACGGTCCCGTCGACCTCGACGCGCTCCAGCTGTGGATCGCGCTCCCCGACGGCGCGCGCACCGGTGCCGCCTCGTTCGAACAGCACGAGGACCTCCCCGACGTCGCGCTCGGGTCCGGAGCATCCGCGACCGTCGTGCCCGGAGCATCCGCGACCGTCGTGCTCGGCGAACTCGCGGGCGTGCGCTCCCCCGCGACCGTGCACACCCCGATCGTGGGCGCGGAAGTGCGCATCCCCGCCGGCGCGACCGCCCGCATCCCCCTGCGCGAGGACTGGGAGCATGCCCTGCTGTGCGTCTTCGGTGAGGCGTCGGTCATGGATGCGGGGGAGGCCCCGACGGCGCTGCCCCCGCAGCACCTGCTCTACCTCGGCGTTCGGCGCCACGAAGTGATCGTGCGGGCGGGTGCGGCGGATGCCGTGCTGTTCCTT
>Ga0182739_1001128_pt1 | contig 29398 bp, 29 predicted proteins | sample eDN5th30CBELigBY_FD_128873 | JGI IMG/M metagenome (GOLD analysis project Ga0182739, IMG submission 128873) | Enriched backyard soil microbial communities from Emeryville, California, USA - eDNA 5th pass 30_C BE-Lig BY (version 2) (version 2) | ecosystem: Environmental > Terrestrial > Soil >... | reverse complement strand
TTGTCTGGTCAGCCGACATTCGGCCTTAGCATCCCATCGAGATACCCCTGTTATGAATTACCCTTCATTTGCCCTGCTTCAATCAGCTCAGCTATTTCCAGTGCTGCCGCTTCATCCGTCACAAGCACATCGCTGTGCCCGAAACGCATAACGGCCGTAATGGCCTCAGCCTTGCTCTTTCCGCCGGCTACACTAATCACTACTTCAGTGTTAACAATATCCTCAAGTCGTAATCCAACTGATTTTGTCTTGTGGACAACTGAGCCGTTTCGGTCAAAATAAAACCCAAACGCTTCGGCCAGCGCCCCCTCTGCCGTAATAGCATCGGTCTCTTCCTTGCCCAATCTTCTTCTGTGGGCCATAACGAGAGCATCTCCAATGCCATGTATGACAATCTTGGCACTGCGGATGACATTTACGATATCGCTAATATTAGGCTCCTGCATAATAGAAGAATAGGCTTCCTCACCTAAATGATCAGGCACATGAAGCATGCGATATTGCGCCCCTGTACGCTTGGCCATCGTTGAAGCAATTGTGTTCGCTTGGTACTCCAAGCTTTCACCTAGTCCTCCGCGCGCCGGCACGAACAGATTATCTGAAAGGTTAGTCGCAGCGGTCAGTCTGTTGGCCACCTCAGCGATTGTCGTTCCGCCAGTCACAGCTACGACATCCTTTGGTCCCATCGCCTTGCGAAGCACTCCTCCGGCCGCGCGTCCCAGATCACTCTTGGATTGAGCGGATACCTCTGAATCGCCAGCGACAATAATGACCTGCGAAAGATTGAAGTGACTTCGAATGGCTTCTTCCAAGTCGGAGAGCCCGAACATTGTCTTATAGAACGGTTCGAGTCGTTCAAGCAAGCTCCTGCCTGATTCACTGATACGCATTCCGCTAGGGAGGATTTCCAACAAACCCTGATCCTTCATAAAGTCGGTTTCAGCTCTCAACACTCGTTCTGTCATCGACAATGCCGCTGCCAGCGATCGCCGTCCTATGAGATCAGAAAGCATTAAACGATGCAATATCATATATCGCTTCCTCATCGTTTCAAGAAGCTCAGGGACTAACTGCTGCTGCAGTTCGATGATCTCACGCATCTCTCACCTTCACTCCATTGCTCGACTTTTAAAAAGTCTTTGTGATGGACACGAAATGTCCCATACTATTATTTTTTGTCCCACCTCTAGTTTAACTAATTTTTTCATATATCGCAATAGTCGAAACGTGTTGAAAGCGTTTATACAGTAAAAAAATATTCGACCGTCCGCCTTGTGTTTGAATGATGATTATTATATAATAACTCTTGCTACTGTTTTTGCGCCCGTGGTCCAATGGATATGACGTAGGCCTCCGGAGCCTGAGATCTAGGTTCGATTCCTAGCGGGCGCGCCATAAACACACAACAAGCAAGGCTGTTTTTCATCTACGATGAAGGACAGCCTTTTTTTGCGCTTTGTATGGAACACTTTCACCTATACTCCCCTTTTTCCAAAGCCTGTATTCCCTATTGCCGCACAGAAAAAAAACCGTTTGACCATCTTTGACTTTTGACTTAAATTCCGTTATGATGTTGATACGGCAAGTGCAAACGACTGGCGCTATCCTTGGCAGCATAGGCTCGTTTCGCGCTGTATTATAGGCTGTGTTTAAGCATATATCTTATACATTCCTATAATTTTTAACTAAATTTAGCCCTTTAGAGGAGGTCTTGCGTTAGATATGAATTATGTTCCTATGGTAATTGAACAAAGCAATCGGGGTGAACGCTCCTACGATATTTACTCGCGTCTGTTGAAGGATCGTATTATTTTTCTCGGATCAGGAGTAAATGACGTGGTGGCTAATTCGATTATCGCGCAAATGCTGTTCCTGGCGGCAGATGATCCTGAGAAGGATATTTCGTTGTACATCAACAGCCCTGGCGGTTCCATTACTGCTGGTATGGCTATATACGATACCATGCAGTACATTAAACCGGACGTATCTACAATCTGTGTCGGTATGGCAGCTTCTATGGGGGCATTCCTTCTTACAGCAGGCGCTAAAGGCAAGCGGTATGCGCTGCCGAACAGCGAAGTAATGATCCATCAGCCACTCGGCGGGGCGGAGGGCCAAGCCAGCGATATCGAGATTCGTGCTCGCCGCATCCTTAAGATGCGCGAGAAGCTAAACGGTATTCTTGCTGAACGCAGCGGTCAACCATTGGAGCGCATTGAGAAGGATACAGATCGCGATTACTTTATGAGTGCCCATGAGGCATTTGAATACGGCTTAGTCGATAAGGTTATTGAAAAAATTTAAGCATATTTCAAGCCTTGCGATTAGGAATACACGACAAGCGAGGCATCAGCCTCGCTTGTTTTATGTTTAAAATAAATGATGGAGCCCAAAACTATAACTATAACCCGCTAAGGAGAACATCGAGGCTATGGAACTAGAAGCTCTGCACAAAGTGGAACAGCTTTCGGCAAAGAAGCTGTATATTTTTCGCAAAAGCCCTTTACGTTACATCGCAAGATCAGTGCTAGCTACCATGTTTATTGGATTTGGAGTAATTGTCGCCTTTAAGACGGGCAACTTCTTCTATGCCGAGCACTCGCCCTTCGCTTACCCCATGGCCGCTATCACTTTCGGCGCCGCAATCATTCTAATCTCTTATGGCGGCGGAGATTTGTTCACCGGCAATACCTTTTACTACTCGTACTCCGCACTTAGAAAGAAGATCCGCTGGAGAGATACGTATAAGCTGTGGATATTTAGCTATTGCGGCAATATCATTGGCGCTGCCGCATTTGCCTTTCTCATATGGGCAACCCAGCTGTTTGCGGATTCATCCGTCAACACATTCTTGCTTAGCGTAGTCGACACTAAAATCAATACCCCAATGATTCAGTTGTTTTTCCGTGGGGTGCTATGTAACTGGCTCGTCTGTCTAGCTTTCTTCATCCCGTTGTCGATGAAAAACGACGGAGCCAAGATGTTTGCTATGATGCTGTTCGTTTTCTGCTTCTTTATTTCGGGCTACGAGCATAGCATTGCCAACATGTGCACCTTTGCTATAGCGCTCGTCCTTGACCATCCAGGCACTATTTCTATTACCGGTATGATTCACAATCTTATTCCCGTTACCTTAGGCAATTTGGTCGGCGGAGGGGGATTCATGGCTTGGATGTACTATTATGTGAATAAGCCTTTTTTCGCAGATTATGAAGCAAATAAAGAACAACATTGATGGCTTAATTGGCCAGCTTCGTATCTGAAGTCCAATATACAGGAGGAACTTTTAGATGAAACCCAGAAAAATCGTCATTATCGGAGCCGGCGCAGTAGGATCAACAACCGCATTTACTCTTTTACTTAGAAATCGAGTGGATGAGCTTGTTCTTATCGATTCTAATCATGACAAGGCTGTCGGTGATGCGCTCGATATGAATCACGGCATGCCATACCTTGGTACAGCTAAGCTATGGGCGGGTACATACGAAGACTGTAAAGATGCTGATATCATTATTATTACAGCAGGCGCGGCACAAAAGCCTGGAGAAACGCGAACAGACCTGCTCAAGAAGAATGCCAGCATTTTTGACAGCATCATTAAAGAAGTCATGACGTACAACGACGATGCTATTCTGCTTATAGCAACCAATCCTGTAGATGTTATGAGCTACTATTCTTGGACCAAAGCGGGTTGGCCTGCAGAGCGTGTCATTGGATCAGGTACGCTGCTTGACAGCGCACGTTTCCGATACCTAATCGGCAAAGAACTGCAGATCGATCCGAGAAGCGTTCACGCTCACATTATCGGCGAGCATGGCGATTCAGAGCTTCCGGTATGGAGCTTAGCAAATGTTGCGGGGATTGATATCGACCTTTCAGAGGATGCTCGAAACGAAATTTTTTCTAATACACGAGATGCCGCTTACCAGATTATTCAAGCAAAGGGTGCCACATATTACGCTATTGCAGTTGCTATAGATCGTATTTGCGCAGCCATTCTAAATAATGAGGGGGCTGTACTCAATGTCTCTACGCTGCTAACAGATTATCACGGAGTTTCCGATGTGTATCTTGGAGTGCCTTGTGTAGTGGACCGCTCAGGTGTTCGGCAAGTGCTTGAGTTGACTTTGACGCCGGAAGAGAAACAGATGTTTATCGCATCAGCCGACAAGATCAAATCTTTGATCGAATCCATGCAGCAGTAATCCATGTAACAATAAAACCAAAGAGGCTGCTCTTAACGTCCATGCGGACCTAAGAGCAGCCTCTAATGCTTTGCTGTCGATTACTTCTATTGCTTCTTATTGATTTTCCAGCTCTTCCTTGCTTACAAGCGCGACTAAAGCGTTTACAGCCTGCTCCGCGTCTGAACCTTCCGCACTTATCGATACTTCAGTGCCTGAGCTGATCGCTAAGCTCATAATACCCATAATCGATTTAGCATTAACCTTCTTATCATCTTTCTCTACAAATACCTCGGAGGAAAATTTGTTCGCTTCTTGCACGAATAAAGCCGCAGGTCTAGCATGAAGACCTGTCTTAAGACGAACGACAACCGGAAGCTTTGTCATTGAAAACATACCCCCTATATTATACTCATTCATTGAATGTGTCGAAACAAGCGTAAACGGCTGTACACGTCTTCTGGCGGCGAAGCTCGTTTCGCAATGAAATATAAGCACAGTATAACAATGTAAATTATAATGCACTATATTTATGAAGTCACTTATATTTATTATATCATTATACAGTCTGTTGCACTAGTTATTCCACTTAGACGCCTCGGATTTTTTCTGCCATTTCATCGATTTTACGGAGACGATGATTTACCCCGGATTTGCTTACTTTATCCTTCAGCATCTCTCCGACTTCCTTCAGATTCATATCCGGGTGCATCAGCCTAATTTCAGCAACCTCGCGGAGCTTATCAGGCAAATTCTCTAAGCCAACCTCTCTTTGCAACAATCTGATATTATCAATTTGACGAACTGCGGCGCCAATCGTCTTGTTCAAATTTGCAGTTTCGCAATTAACAATTCGATTAACGGAGTTCCGCATATCACGCATGATCCGGACATCCTCGAATTTAAATAAAGCTTGATGAGCTCCAATAATATTAAGCAGCTCAATAATTTTTTCGCCCTCTTTAATGTAGAAGATGAAGCCTTTCTTGCGTTCAATGCATCTAGCATTGAGCTCAAACTTATTGGCAAGCTCGACTAATGCCTGACAATGCTCCTCATACATGGAGGAAATCTCCAAATGATAAGAAGACCCTTCAGGGTTATTAACTGAACCTCCTGCAAGAAATGCGCCACGCAAATAGGATCGCTTGCAGCAAGACTTCCGTATCATATCTTCGTCAATGCCTTGATTGAATATAAACCCTTCTGATACTATTCGAAGCTCACTTAAAATTTCCTGCACCTTATTCGGTATTCGGACAATATATACATTATTTTTTTTGAGCTGCATTTTCTTTCTGACAAGCAGCTCCGTATGCACTTCAAAGTTTTTCTTTAATAATGAGTAAATTCTTCTGGCTATCGCAGCATTCTCAGTTGAGATGTCAAGAATGACCTTGCGGCTGGATAAACTCATTGAGCCGTTCATTCGAATGAGTGCAGACAATTCAGCTCTTTCGCAACAATTGTCAGCTTCAATCAAAGTCAGCTCTTTTTTGGTCTGGGCCGCAAACGACATGCTTTCTCACCTCTTCCTTAACATCCAATTCTCTACAAGCTTATAAATATGGTGACTTAACCGTTCAGCATCATGTCTCAAAAAGGTTCTGAACAAAACGAGACGATCAGCGATAACCTTATAGCCTCTATTCGTCACTTCTTCAAGGTCAAGATGAACTGCTCTTGAGCCTTTCTCCGCATACTTGTTCACAACCTGAGGAGGCAGCTCGCCATCATTAACAATCACATAATCAAATAAATGATGCCCTATATGCTTATACACAGCATCCAAATGATCGCTCACTGCATAGTTATCTGTCTCGCCTGGCTGTGTCATCACATTGCATACAAACAGCTTCACCGCATTGGACTGAACGATTGCATTCGCAAGCTTTGGAACAAGCAGATTCGGAATGATGCTTGTATACAGACTGCCTGGACCGATGAGAATAGCATCCGCTTCTTCAATAGCCTCTACAGCCTCAGCAAGCGGCTCCACATCCGGCGGCTCGATGAACACGCGTTTAATCTGCTTGCCCGCCTTAGGGATAAGCGATTCACCGGTTATAATGGTCCCGTCTGTCATTTCCGCCTTCAGCACAATTGACTTATCTGCAGCGGGCAGAACGCGACCTCTTACCGCTAATACACGACTTAGTTCCCGAACGCCTGAGACGAAGTCTCCTGAAATGTCAGTCATCGCCGCAAGCATAAGATTGCCTAAACTATGTCCCGCAAGTCCCGTTATAGAACTGAATCGGTATTGCAGCACCTCTGTCAATAACGGCTCGGCATCCGCAAGCGCCATAAGCACGTTCCGAATATCGCCAGGCGGCGGAATTTGAAGCTCGTTACGCAATATGCCAGAGCTTCCTCCGTCATCCGCCACGGTTACAATAGCTGTTATGTCCAGCGGCTTCTCTTTTAAACCGCGCAGCATAACAGAGAGGCCTGTGCCTCCGCCAATGACGACAATCTTTGGCCGCATGCCCGTATTCTGTTGATTTTGCATGGGATCCCCCCGTTAGTGCTTATCACGTTCAGCATCACGGTGACTGACTCGAACCTTTTCGGTCTCGCTGCTTCCTAGCATACGGCCTAAATATTCAGCAATCGCTACAGAACGATGCTTGCCGCCTGTGCAGCCAATGCCGATAACGACTTGGCTTTTCCCTTCCTTCCGATAGAGCGGAATAAGGAAGGTGAGCATATCCAGCAGCTTTGCCAGAAACTGCTGCGTCTCCGGCCACTTCATAACATAATCATATACATCTGGGTTTTGTCCGGTGTTAGGACGCAAATGCTCAATATAATGCGGATTAGGAAGGAACCTTACATCATAGATGAGATCAGCGTCAATCGGAATGCCATACTTAAATCCAAATGAGGTTATATTGACAGACAGCATGCTGTCATCTGTATTCGTAAATCTGGAAATAATGCGTTCCTTCAACTGCGCAGGCTTAATCGTGCTCGTATCAATGACGAACGATGCCGAGCCTTTTAAATCCTCAAGGAGCTTGCGTTCGTTACGAATGCCGTCAAGCGGCATGCCGTCCTGCGCCAGCGGATGGCGTCGACGGCTTTCCTTGTAGCGCTGCACAAGCACCTCATCCTTAGCATCCAGAAACATAATCTCACAGCTGAACGTGAAATTATCTTTAATATAATTCAACGACTCCGACAATGAATCAAAAAACTCCCTGCCGCGCAAGTCAATGACGAGTGCTACCTTCCCAATCTTACCGTTGGACTGGTCAATTAATTCAGCAAACTTAGGAATAAGTACTGGAGGCAGATTATCTACACAGAAAAAACCGAGATCCTCCAAGCTTTGAACAGCTATCGTCTTTCCTGCTCCGGACATCCCGGTTATAATGACAAGCCTTGCTGTTACAGCTGATGTATCCATCGTTCTTCCTCCCAAGCTTTTCAGTGCGTAATGCCGCTATCCTCGTAAAATAAGACCTGCCGCTCCTACTACACCTGCGTTATTGCCAAGCGTTGCCGGTACAATCTGAACATTCTCTTTCGCTTGATCCAGCGTATATTTCTCGAATACCTCGCGAATTTGTTGGAAGAGGAACTCGCCTGCTTTGGACACGCCGCCGCCGATAATAAAATATTGCGGATTAAGAACAATAGCCATCGTCGCCATCGACTTTCCTAAATAATATGCCGCACGTTGGACAATGCGAGCAGCTGCTTCATCTCCAGCCTTCGCCGCATCAATGACATCTTTCGCCATTATGTTCTCTACCGTAGACAGCGTCGTGCGATCGCCGCGTTCCACTGCATCCTTCGCCATGCGAATAATGCCTGTAGCGGAAGACACCGTTTCTAAGCAGCCCATTTTGCCGCAGCCGCATTGAATAGCTTCTAAATCAGGTACGATTGAAATATGTCCTAGCTCGCCTGCCATGCCTGCGAAGCCCTCGACAATTTTGCCGCCAATAATAATGCCGCCGCCTACACCTGTACCTAGTGTGTAACATATACAATTAGACACGCCTTTGCCCGCTCCGGCCCAAGCCTCGCCAAGCGCCGCTACATTCGCATCATTATTCACTTTAATCGTTTTCTCAAGCTCGCGTTCCAGATAGGACTTCAAGTCTATATTCTCAATTTTGAGGTTCGCAGCATACTTAATAATACCATTTGGAATGTCCAGGAAGCCGGCAATGCCAACGCCAACACCTTCAACCTGCTCCCAATTATAAGGCGACTCCTCGACAATTGTCCGCGCATAATTAGCTATATTGTGAAGGATAGTGTCCGCACCTTTAGCTGACTCCGTCGGACCCTCGTACGTATGAAGCAGTTCGCCTTCTTCATTGCAGATTCCTACTTTAATCGTCGTACCTCCGACATCAACACCAACATAAATTTTTTGAGACATCACTAGTCCACCTCATCATCTTGTTAATCTTCTTTGAATACTATAAGCGTTGTTCAACCTTTGGTCAATTCTAAAGCGATTGACTCCAATCATGCACAGCGCTGCCCTCTAGAAATCTTTCGCAGTCAAGCGCAGCCATGCAGCCGCTGCCCGCAGCCGTAATGGCTTGACGATACTTGCTGTCTTGCACGTCACCGCACGCAAATACGCCATCAATATTCGTCTCCGATGAGCCCGGCTTCACCTTGATATAGCCATGATCATCTGTATCGATTTGACCTTCCAAAAACTTCGTATTTGGTGTATGGCCAATTGCGACAAATACGCCGTCTGCTTCCAGAAGCTCCTCTTCGCCCGTCTCATTGTTGCGAACTTTAAGTCCAGTAACGCCCATACCGCTCGCTACTACTTCCAGCGGCGTACGGTTCAAGCTCCAGCTGATTTTCTCATTTTCACGACAGCGGTCCTGCATAATTTTCGAAGCTCGAAGCTCATCACGGCGATGAACCAGCTCTACGTTAGAAGCGAAGCGAGTAAGGAAGTTCGCTTCCTCCATCGCTGAGTCGCCTCCGCCAACAACGATAATCTTCTTATTGCGGAAGAAGAAGCCGTCGCAGGTAGCGCAAGTGCTGACGCCGCGACCAACATTGTCGCGTTCTCCTGGAATACCGAGATAACGGGCGGATGCGCCAGTAGAAATTATTAATGTCTCTCCTACTAGCTCGCCTTGGCCTTCGATTTGAAGCTTAAACGGACGCTGGGATAGATCAACGCTATTTACCCAGCCTGTCATGAAGGTAGCACCAAAGCGCTCTGCTTGCTTTCTCATATTATCCATAAGCTCGGGGCCCATAATTCCTTGAGGGAAGCCCGGGAAGTTCTCAACATCGGTCGTCGTTGTCAGCTGTCCGCCTGGCTCCGGTCCTTCAATCACGAGTGGATTCATATTCGCTCGAGCTAAATAAATGGCGGCAGTAAGTCCAGCAGGTCCTGTTCCAATAATAATCGATTTATACATTTAATCACCTCGTAGGTTTAGTCATCTTGCATATCTTGTACTGAAAATACAGAGTTTATCGACTTCATTTTTTCTTTTATTCCGCATGCTTCATCTATCGTCTTAACGTTCTTGCTCACTGTTGTAATCGAGACTCCATAGCGCAGCGATACTTCATGATAGGAAATTTCGCGTCGATGCATCTTCGCGGTCAAATACTCCAATGCAGCTGCCCAGCCCTCGGGTTTTGTCAGCTTTGGCGTGTTTGGATACAAGCGCGACAGAAACTCTACCCACAGCGTCAACAGATCATGCTGTTGGATCAGATCGTACTTCTTATGCATGCGAAGCAGCGCTGATTCCACAACAGCCTGCCACTTATCCTCCCATACCGGCAATCTCGAAGGCACTCGCTTAGGATCGACCATCACTTCTTTGCCGTCCAGCAACGCCGGCATCGGCTCCTGCACGCCTATTGTTCTAAGAACAAAGATCGCGATCTGCTTTAAGTAGTCATCCTCATCTTCTTCCATGATGAAGGCTCTCAGCACATCCTCAACCTCTGCGTCCCCAATCATGCCAAGCGCTTGAATCACTTGAAGCTTCGTTTGCTGATCTCCATGCCTGAGCGCCCAGAAGAATGAAGAGCGTACGAGCGGATCTCGTTTCAAATGATCCGGCAGACCTTCCTTCGATCTTTCCCACAGCTTGAATTGCTCTTCGAAGGGCAGATGATAGTGATAGCTGAGCATCCCGCTCTGACGGCCGCTGCGCAGCAGCTCCAGCTGCTCCATATAATATTGAGGAATGCCTGAGCTTGGATCATATTTCACGGCCTGCCTCCACAGCCGCTCTGCCTCCTTGAAGCGCTCGGTGTTGCTCGCCGCTACAGCAGCATAATGCTGCAAGCAAGGATCGCGCTGGAGCTCCGAATCCTTTAACAATCGCATGAAATGTCCATAAGCCGTGTCATGCTGCCCCAAGATACCCATCGTTGTAGCTAACTTGAATACATGCTCTTGATGGAACGGCACAGTCTTGCATAGCATCTCAACAAGAGGCTCCAGCTGCTCTGAATTGCCTTCATGCTGATAAAAAATAGCTAGATTGCAAAGCGCATGCAAGTTCCCTTCATCAATATCGAGCACGTCAAAAATTGTCTTTTTCGCTTGTTCGAATAGCCCCATATAATAATAAGCGAGCGCCAGATTGTTACGAGCAGCTAAAAATTCCGGCTGCTGCTCAATAATCGTCTCCAACAGCTTTACCGCTTCCGTGAACTTGCCGTCCTCAAGCAAGGTTCTCGCTTGATCATGCTCATACATGCCTTCTCTGGATTTAATGCTAGTAAGCTTTGCAGGTCTTTCCAGCTCATAGAGAAGCAGCTCCATCATATCCTCCGCTTCATCCAGATAGTGGCCATCCTCATCTTCTTCCAAGTATTTTATAAGCGAGCTCTCAGCAGCTTCAAACTGCTCCATGTTCGCGTAGTTATTAGCCATATAGAAATGACACTCTGTCATCGTAGGGTCCAGCTCATTGACGATCATGCTCAATATGCTGTTAGACTCCTCGTAGTTGCCCAGCTCTGACAGAATGCCCGCCATATTGCAATGATTAACGGGATTGTCCGGCTCATATTCTACGGCACGGCGAAAATTTTTCAGTGCCTTGTCGTAGTGGAAGCGATCCAATGAATGTACAGCGCGCTCGAAGAAAAAAGTGGCATCCCATTGAATCGATATTATTTTCGTATGCTGCTCAGCAGCGATGCGATTGTTTCCTGTCACTGTCAAGGCACCTCCCATGTTCCGATTTTTATACGATTATACCATAGCAGAGGGATCGCAAGCACCTATAAGCGTGAAATCGCGGACAGCATAGAAGCTGCCCGCGATTCCCCCGCAGGTATATCTATTGAATTGCTTTACACACCGTTGTTTTTAAACAAGGTGCTTACTGAGCCGCCTTCTTCAATAATTCGGCATACCTCCGCAAGCAGCGGGGCAACAGATAATACCTTGAATCGAGCTGGAATACTCTCCGGCATCGCGATGGAATCTGTCACAATAACTTCCTTAATAGAAGGTATATCCAGACGTTCAAGCGCTTGGCCCGAGAATACAGGATGCGTAGCGCAGACGTATACTTCCTTCGCTCCGCGCTCCTTCAGACTTTCAACAACATTTACGATTGTCGAGCCAGTATCAATTAAATCCTCAATTATAATAGCCGACTTGCCCTCAACATCGCCGATAACATGCGTAATGGATGATTCGTTATGAGCTGGACGTTTTTTAATCATGATTGCAAATGAAGTATCTAAATAATTCGCAAGCTTCTCAGCTGTAGATGCTCGTCCTGCATCTGGAGACACGACAATTGGATTTTCGATTTTTTTCGACTTCAAATAATCGCTGATTAAATCCAGTGCTGTCATATGATCGACTGGGATGTTGAAGAAGCCTTGAATAGCAGGAGCATGCAGGTCTATCGTCATAACACGGGTCGCACCGACTGTTGTAAGCACATCAGCCAGCATTTTAGCCGAAATCGGCTCCCTCGGCGCCGCCTTGCGTTCCTGTCTTGCATAGCCATAGTATGGCATAACGATATTGATGGTCTTCGCAGAAGCACGCTTCGCCGCATCGATCATAACAAGCAATTCGACAAAGTGCTCATTAATGGGATGGGAGAACGATTGCACGAGAAATACATCGCAGTTCCGAATCGTCTCTTCATAGTGAACATACAGCTCACCGCTTTTAAAGCGTGAAAGCTTAATGGCGCCTAGCTTAATTCCTAGCTCTTCACAAATTTTTTGAGCCAACTCCGGATTTGACGAACCCGAAAATATACGGACCTTGTCGCTTAACATGATACCCTCCTGAGCATTCAAACCTATTAGTTTTAACTGCCCCACGCTGCGGACGCAGACGTAAAGCTCGTTTTTCATACTCATTATACAATGAATTTACAAGAATTCAAAAGTCGACGAGTATAATTTTTCGGCGATCAAATGTAGCCAGCTGCGTATAACCGACTTCCTTCAACATTTTTCTTGCATTATCTAGGTATTGACCCAATCGTTCAGGCTGGTGAGCGTCCGAACCGATCGTTAAAGGGATGTTCAGTTCAAACGCGTATTCCAGCATTCTGCGGCTCGGAAACATCTCTGCTGCCGCGGTTCTCAATCCGGATGCGTTAAGCTCAATCGCTAGACCGTTCGCCTTGACTGCCTCAAGAGCTTTATTCTCTAGATGGGTTACATCCGCTTCCGGCTTAAAGCCAAACCGCTTGATCACGTCAATATGCCCGATATAATCATAGAGTCCGCTTGCCGCCGCTTTGCACACCGCATCATAGTAGCGTTCATAGACACGCATAGGATCGCGATCCTCCCAGCCGTGTGTCTGACGATAATCCGTTATATCCCATTTGCCCAAAAAATGAACGGAGCCAATCACGTAATCCCAAGGGTATCGCTGAATGATCTCGCTTATTTGCTCCTCATAACCTTCGATATAATCGCCTTCTAGTCCGACTCTTATATCAATATCGTCTTTATATTTTGCTTTCAAAAAGAGACATTCCTCCACATATCGCGGCAGCTCCTCCGCCGCCATTGCCATTTCCGGATAGTACTCATGCGGCTTAATATGGATCAGCGGCATATGGTCAGAAAGACCGAGCTGCGTGAAGCCCAGCTCGATCCCTTTCTTCACATAATCCTCTAGCTCGCCAATGGCATGGCCGCAGCGAGCATGGTGTGTATGGTAATCTATATACATATGCTATCCAGCCCTTTTTCGCTTATCGCAATTTATTCGTTGTCGGCTTGCCGTAACGGCTTTTAAGCTCTGACATCAAGGCGTCAATCGGAAGTCCGCGCTCGCGCAGAAGCACCATTAGATGAAAGATAAGATCGCTTGCTTCGCTTCGCAGCTCGTCATTATCATTATTTTTAGCGGCGATGATCGTCTCAGACGCTTCCTCGCCAATTTTTTTAAGTATTTTGTCCAGCCCTTTATCAAATAAATAAGATGTATAAGAGCCCTGTGGACGCTCGGCATAACGCTCTGCGATGACTCGTTCCAAATCAGCAAGCGCGTCGAAACGTCCATTATTGGTATTGTCCTCAACTGCTGTATTTAGCGCTGATGCGTCGTGCTTCGCACTGCCTGCAACCTCGATTGCATGATGGAAGCAGCTGTACTTGCCCGTATGGCAAGCTGGGCCTGCCTGCTGAACATGTACGAGCAGCGTATCGCCATCGCAGTCATAGGCCATTGAGACGATGCGCTGCGTATGTCCGCTTGTCGCGCCTTTATTCCACAGCTCATTGCGTGAGCGGCTCCAAAACCAAGTTGTACCGGACTCGATCGACAAGTTAAGCGATTGTTCATTCATATACGCCAGCATAAGTACTTCCTTGCTCTGGGCATCCTGAACGACCGCCGGCACGAGACCCGCTTCATCCCATTTGATGACCGCTGCCAATTCTCTTTTGCTGTCCTCAGTCAGCTCCTTCTTGCCGTCCTCCGTAAGTCCCTTCAATCCGTCTGCTGTCATCGTACCTCGACCCCCTTTTTGCGCAGGTCATCTTTAACCTCTGCAATAGTCAACTCTTTATAGTGGAAAATCGTTGCCGCTAGTGCAGCATCCGCCTTCGCTTTTTGGAATACCTCGCTGAAATGCTCGATACGCCCCGCTCCGCCCGATGCGATAACAGGAATGCCGAGCGCGCTCGACACAGCCTCTGTCAGTTTCAAATCGAAGCCATCCTTCGTTCCATCTGCATCCATGCTTGTCAGCAGAATCTCGCCGGCCCCTAGCTTCTCCGTCTCGCGCGCCCAATCCAGCGCACGAATGCCGGACGCTTGGCGCCCTCCGTGCGTATAGACCTCCCAATCGCCCCATTCCGCATTATACTTGGCGTCGATTGCTACGACGATACACTGCGCGCCGAATTTGCGTGAGCCATCCTTGATGAGAGAAGGATTTTTTACAGCCGCTGTATTAATTCCAATTTTGTCCGCGCCTGCCCGAAGTATGCGCTTCATGTCATCCACATTGGAGATGCCGCCGCCGACAGTGAAAGGGATTGTAATCTCGCCGGCCGTCCGCTTCACAACATCAATCATAGTCGCGCGTCCCTCAACGGAAGCAGATATATCCAGAAACACAAGCTCATCCGCACCCTCACGATCATAGGTAGAGGCAAGCTCTACCGGATCCCCGGCATCACGCAAATTTACGAAGTTAACACCCTTTACTACACGACCGTCCTTTACGTCCAAGCAAGGTATAATCCGTTTCGCCAGCATCGTTACCACTCCTCAAAAAAAGTATTGCGAAGCTAGAGCTTCGCGCACAACTCTTTGTGCTCCACAGGCAAAGCCCGCCTTTTGAGCATTTCGGCCGCTGCCCGCTTTGCATATGTTCTAACCGGCTGCTGCCCGCTTTTCATATGTTTTAACGGTAAAGTTTACCTTTAATCTTGCCATTTGCTTGCTTTATTCGCTTTAACGGTAAAACCTTCCTCTAACACCTCTAGTTTGTTTGTAAAAGCCTAGTATACTTCCTGCTAGAGGAAGTAATTTCCTTTGTAACTATTTAAGACACGTTTTATTCATTTTTTACGGTAAGTTCTTCCCTTACAATTAAAAACCGACCCATGCTTTCGTTCCTTACAACATGTATCAACTAATTTGGATTAGAGGAAAGCGCCAAAAAGTTACTCAGCAATCGCATGCCCAGCTCTCCGCTTTTCTCCGGATGGAACTGCATACCATACACATTTCTGCGCCCTACTATTGCTGTCACATCCTGATAATAATCAGCTGTTGCAAGCAAATCGCCCTCTTGATCCGGCTTCACATGATAGGAATGGACGAAATACACATGTCCTTCTTCAAGTCCCTTAAATAATGGCGATGACTGATCTAGAAACGTAAGCTTATTCCAGCCCATATGCGGTACTTTATACTCTCCTTGAAACCGAATTGCCTTGCCGGGCAATAAATTCAAGCCTTTGTTCACGCCGTATTCATCGCTCTCGGTGAACAACAGCTGCATGCCAAGACAGATGCCCAAAAGCGGCTTTCCTGAAGCCGCATAATAAGTCGTTACATCGTCCAACTTCGTTTCACGCAAGTTTTCCATCGCATCCCCAAATGCGCCTACCCCAGGGAGAATAGCTCCGTCTGCTTCCAAAATAGTTTTCGGATCTGATGTAATGACACACTCATAACCAAGACGCTCAACCGCTTTGCTCACACTGTGAAGATTGCCCATGCCATAATCAATTATCGCAATCATCTTACAGCATTCCCTTCGTCGAAGGGACTCCTTGAACGCGCGGATCAATGCTGGTCGCCTCATCCAAAGCACGCCCGAGCGCCTTAAATACCGCCTCAATCATATGGTGCGTGTTACGTCCATAATGAACGATAACATGTAGCGTTATTCGAGACTCAAGCGCAAACTTCCATAGAAATTCATGAACGAGATCCACTGCAAAGCTGCCTACCTGATCCGAAGGATATTCTGCGCGATATTCAAAATGCGGACGATTACTAATATCAACAATAACCTGCGCAAGTGCCTCATCCATTGGAATGAACACATTTGCATAACGCTTGATGCCGTGCTTGTCGCCAAGTGCCTCTTTAAGCGCTTGACCTAGGCAAATACCGATATCCTCAACAGTATGATGGTCATCGATGTCGATGTCACCGCGTGCTTCAACCTCAAGATTGAATAATCCATTCTTCGTAAAAGCATGAAGCATATGGTTCAGGAACGGCACATCCGTCTCAATATTCACTTCTCCCGTACCGTCTATTGCAAGTGAAAGCTTAATATCCGTTTCATTTGTTTTACGTTCAATCGACGCTTCGCGTATGGTTGAGTCTGCCATTATTGCTCCTACTTTCTTTTTGAAATAATTAACTTACTTAGCCTTGCTTTCGGATATCTACGATTATAGCGTTTTTAGCTCTTGCTGCCACAGGCGATCTAAACCGCTGCGCTCCAACTGCGTTTTTCGCGCTTAAAGAGATAGTTACCTTTCGTTAGCTGCAGCTCACTGCCTTTATTGATCACGTTCCTTCTCCAATCGAATCTCGATTGCGCGAGCGTGACCTTCAAGCCCCTCATGACGAGCGAGCGTCATTATTTTGTCGCCATTGTTAAACAGTGCTGCTTTGCTATAGTAAATTAAACTCGACTTTTTCAAGAAATCATCCACATTAACTGGTGAGGAGAATCGTGCTGTACCATTTGTCGGCAAAATATGGTTTGGTCCTGCGAAGTAATCGCCAACTGGCTCTGAGCTGTATGGTCCGAGAAAAATAGCGCCAGCATTTTCGATCAATGGAAGCTGCTTCATTGGGTCGGCCGTAAGCACCTCTAAATGCTCCGGTGCGAGCTGATTAACAACGTCAATTCCTTCCTCGATCGTATCGACGACTAATACAGCCCCATAGCTGTCTATCGAGCTGCGGGCAATATCCTGACGCGGCAGCGTCAGCAGCTGCCGCTCTACTTCGTCAGCGACGGCCTGCGCAAGACTCGGCGACGGTGTAACTAGCACCGCCGATGCCATTTCGTCGTGCTCTGCCTGTGACAACAGATCCGCGGCAATATACGCAGGATCTGCGGCTTCATCGGCCAGCACGACGATCTCGCTTGGCCCGGCGATGCTGTCGATATCGACGACGCCGAATACCGTGCGCTTAGCCAGCGCGACATAGATATTGCCCGGTCCGCATATTTTATCGACCGGTGTTATCGTTGCTGTGCCGTATGCTAATGCGGCAACAGCCTGCGCCCCGCCGACCCGGTATAATTCCTTGACCCCTGCTTCAGCAGCCGCAACAAGTATATACGGGTCGATTCCTTCCTTGCCGCCGGTTGCTGGCGGCGTCACCATTACAATTTCCGGCACGCCAGCTACTTGAGCCGGAATAACATTCATAAGCACGGACGATGGGTACGCGGCTTTTCCGCCAGGCACATAGACACCGACCCGCTTCAACGGTCGCATAATTTGCCCCAGCATCGTACCGTCCGGCTGCAAATCGATCCACGAGTTACGCAGCTGCTTCTCATGGAACGCCCTTATATTGACAGCCGCCTCGCGGATTGCCGTCAGAAAATCATCGTCGACTAAGCCGTATGCCGCTTCGATCTCCTCTTGCGTCACTCGCAACGACGCCGCATTCAGCTTCACGCGGTCATGCTCCTCCGTATATCGAAGCAAAGCCGCATCTCCCTCCAACCGAACCGCCTCAACGATCGTCTTAACCGTTTCATTCTGTTCGGGCGACCCGTATTCAACCTCTCGCTTCAATCCGAACTGCTCCGCACGCATTATTCGCATAACGCTCCTCCTCCTCTACCACTTCCTATTTTCCGATAGCTCCAATTCACATCTCATAGAAAGCTATAATTTTGCTGAAATCGTGTCCTGCAGACGATCACACAGTCCTTGGATTGCATCATTTTTCAAACGATAGCTTACACGGTTCGCAATAAGACGGCTCGTAATGCCGAAGATCGACTCCATTTCCACTAATCCGTTCTCACGCAGCGTCTGCCCCGTCTCCACCATATCCACAATCCGATCCGCCAAGCCGATTAGCGGCGCCAGCTCAATTGAACCGTTCAGCTTAATTACCTCGACCTGCTGTCCCAATTCGCGAAAATATGCAGAAGCCACGTTCGGGTATTTAGTCGCTACCCTCGGGTTTATCGTCGGCTTCCAGTCTGGCATACCGATAACCGACATACGGCATTTGGCGATGCCCAGATCGAGCAGCTCATACACGTCTTTATTTTCTTCCATAAGAACATCTTTGCCCACAACGCCGATATCCGCAACACCGTACTCTACATAGGTAGGCACATCGACCGGTTTAGCCATAATGAACTCCATCTTCGCTTCAGGAAGCTCAATAATCAGCTTACGGGTATCGTCAAAATCGCTCGGAATCGGCAAGCCCGCTTCACGGAAAAGCTTGGAGGCTTGCTTATAAATCCGCCCTTTGGGCATTGCAACCTTCAATATTTGCTCGCTCATACACGGTCGCCTCCCTTCACAAAAGCTGATAATGCGTTGTAACGCACACCCTTAAAAGTATAAGTCCGTCCATCAAAATCCTTATATAACCGCTCCAGCTCTTCGGCTGTGCAGCGCTCTGCTATAACCTGCTTACCTTCCGCACGCAGACGCTGCGCCTCTGACAGCGCCTCAGAGCGCCCAGACCCATTGTACAGGACCAGTGTTCGTTCAAGCTCCGTTTCCTCGCTGTCACCCAGCAGCTCCAATATGCGCGTCGTCTTAAGCGCAAAGCCGGTTGCCGCCGCCGGACGGCCGAACTGCGCCAGCAAGTTATCGTAACGGCCGCCGCTTACGACAGGGAATCCCAGATCAGCTGCATAGCCTTCAAATGTCATGCCTGTATAATAAGAAAAATCCCCGATCATCGTTAAATCAATTAGCACATGCTCGCATACTCCATACGCCTTCAAGGCATCCCAAATTTCGCATAAATGGCGAATCGATTGTCGCCCTTCTGCATTCGTCCGCAGCTGTAATGCTTGATCACAGATTTCCTGTCCGCCGCGCAGACGTAAAATGCTTTCAAGCTCCCCCTGCACAGAAGCATCCAATGCCAGACTGCGAAGCTTCTCCCGATAACCGACATAATCACGTCCAAGCAAGCAGCTTTTAAGCTCCTCTTGCTCCGCCTTGCGGCCAGAGAGCAGCTCCTCGAACAATCCGTTGAGAAAGCCGACATGGCCGATTGCGATCTTAAACCGCTCAACTCCAGCAGCCTTCAAAGATGCGATAGCGAGCGCCACCACCTCTGCGTCGGCATCAGCCGAGCTGTCGCCAACTAATTCCACCCCAGTCTGAAAAAATTCAGCCTCGCGCCCAGCTTCCTCTTCAATCGAACGGAATATGTTGGAGTGGTAGGAAAGCCGCAACGGGAAAGCGGATTCCTTCAGCAGCGACGCTACGACACGCGCAATAGGCGCTGTCATATCCGAACGCAGCACAAGCGTCGTTCCACGATTATTAAGCAGCTTAAACAGCTTCTTATCCGTTGTTGAGCTAGCCATACCAACCGTATCATAATACTCCATCGTAGGTGTTATAATCTGCTCATAACCCCAGCCCTGCATGCAAGCGAGCACCTCGCGCTCAATATGCCGCAGCTTTGCTACTGCGCCAGGCAAATAATCCTTAACGCCAATCGGCTTTTCAAACACTTTAGGCTTAGACATCCCTATCACCCTTTTTCGTATGCTTTAATACATTAAAGTACTACCAAGTTACCATGCTGCCAAAGTAAAGATTTAGTCGTAATATTAACATAAAAAGCACCCTGTCGTCAAGGTGCTTCCAGCTTACTAGCCTTTATGTTGTTAACCGCGATAAAATCCGATCCATGCGCTCTTGTAACGTATATTAATACTGCAGCAGTATTCCATTCGCTGTTTCTCCCCACCGCACCAATTCATTTACATCTAGCTACGCCTTCGCACTTGCAGCAGACTCATCGTCTGTTCTGCGCTTAAGCTCGCGCAACGGATTTCCGCCGACAAAAGCATGCGGCCGAACATCCTTATGTACAACCGAGCCTGCCGCAATAACGGCGCCGTCACCGATCGTTACTCCTGGCAGAATGGTAGAGTTTGCTCCGATCATGACATTATCGCCGATTATGACCCTGCCGATACGATACTCATCGATTAAATATTCATGTGTCAAAATCGTTGTATTATAACCAATAATCGAATTATTGCCTACGGTAATCCGCTCCGGGAAAAACACGTCAACCATGACCATTAAAGCAAAGGAGGTCTGCCGCCCCACCTTCATCTTTAATATACGTCGATAGATCCAGTTCTTCACGGGCAGACTCGGACAATAACGCGCTAGCTGTATCGCAATAAAATTACGTACAGCCTTCAGCCGGCTTACTGTTTTATAAACCTGCCACAGCGCATTAGGCCCTTGCATTCGATATCGTTCAACGTTTCGCAAACGGTTCCCGCTCCAATCCAGCGAAGGAATATAGATCCCGCATGTCATCAATAATATGCTGCGCGCCTGCATCAGATAATAGCTTCGCACTTTTTAATGACCAAGCCACTCCAACTGGAATCGTTCCAGCAGCATAGCCTGACTGCATATCGACAATACTGTCGCCGACCATCAGCGTGGTCTTAGGATTAGCGCTAAGCAGCTCAATCGCTTTATTGACAGGCTCAGGGTGCGGCTTGGGGTGATCGACATCATCAATCGTAACAATCGCATCTATATAATCGAACAACCCGCAATATTTTAAGCCTCGCTCCGTCGTTAAGCGCATCTTCGTTGTGACGACACCAATATGAACACCGCTCTCATGTAAATTTGAGATTACCTCATTTACATATTCAAAGGGCTTCACCAGCTCATCATGCAGGCGCAAATTCACCTCGCGATAAGCATCCACCAGCTTCGACACTTCCTCCAGCCCAGAGAAGCGCTTCAACTGATCGACAAGCGGCTCGCCCATGCTTGGAATAATATGCTCTCGCCCAAAATCATGCGGCACATAGCCCTGCAGCGATTCAATGAAAGATCGAATAATTAGCTCATTCGTATCCAGTATTGTTCCATCTAAATCAAATAGCATTGTTTCAATCCGCTTTGTCATGCTGCACTCCTTCCAAGCTCTTTTGGCTCTTTTCCGCACTCATTTATAGTACTCTTATTACTAATCCCCGCCGCCGCCGCCGTCACCGCCGCTTCCACCGCTGTCACTGCCGCTTCCACCGCTGTCACTGCCAGCTCCTGCATCACTCACATCTGTATCGTTAGCATCATTGTCCTTGCTTGACTTAGACGGCTTCGATTCTCCCGTTGCAACTGCTCCAGCATCGTCAGATCCTTTTGCTTTTGCATCGACCGTCTTCTGCGGCTTCGTACATACAATTGGATCTAAGTACCTCGCATCTGCCAGTCCTGTCAGACGACGCACGACAATAAGTACGATCATTCCAATAATAAGGAGCAGCGCCAGCAGTTGTGAAATACGAACATTTCCATATACAGGGTCTAGATAACCCTGCTCGAACACGACTGTCATAGGCGACCATAATCCGTTCAGCATCGATTCCAGCCATGTCGGGCCTGTAAACGCCAGACTATCTGTACGCAGCGCCTCAATATAGAATCGGCCGATTGAATACCAAATGAAGTACGACGCCATCAGCTCGCCAGCGCGTAGAAACTTTTGACGGCGAAGCACGAATAGTATAATGAGTCCTACTAAGCTCCACACCGATTCATACAAGAAGGTAGGGTGACGATAGGCCTCATCAATAAACATTTGATTGACGATAAAGTTTGGCAAATGAAGCGTATCACGCAAGAAGCTTTCCGTTGTAATGCCGCCGTATGCCTCTTGATTCATAAAATTGCCCCAGCGCCCGATCATCTGCCCGATAAGCAGGGCTGGCGCACATATATCTACTATTCTCCAAAAGTTATATCCCTTATAACGGAAGTAAAAGAAGCCGCAAATGAAGGCGCCGATAATAGCGCCATAAATAGCAATGCCGCCTTCCCATATTTTGAACACATCCAACAGGTTGTGCTTATAGTCATCCCACTTAAAAGCTACATAATAAATACGCGCAGCTATGATTGCGGACGGCATTCCCAGCAACAGCAAATCCATGAAAAAATCGGAGTGAATACCGAACCGTTTCCCTTCCTGTACGGCAAGCAAATAGCCTGCCAAAGCCGCCGTGGCCAAAATAATCCCATACCAATGCACAGAAAACGTGCCTATTGAGAAGGCTATCGGATTAAGCGCTAAAGTCGTCATTAATGATATTCTCCCCTCTATTAATCAAAATCTTCTGAGTCATCCGCAATCGTCTCAGTCAACTTATTCGTAAACTGTAATGCTGCGTTATAGCCCATACGCTTCAAGCGGAAGTTCATCGCTGCAACCTCAATAATAACAGCCAAGTTCCGGCCAGGCCGTACTGGGACGGTTACAAGCGGAATATCCGTATCAATGATGCGAGTCGTCTCCTCATCCAAGCCAAGTCGATCATATTGCTTGTCCTGCTGCCAGTTCTCCAGTTTAATGACAAGCCCAATCCTCTTCTGCGTACGGACCGCGCCTGCACCGAACAGTGTCATCGCATTTATAATGCCTAGGCCGCGTATTTCAAGCAAATGCCGAATCAGCTCAGGCGCAGTACCGTGCAGCTGGCCGTCAGAGGTTTGTCTGATCTCAACAGCATCATCCGCAACTAGGCGATGACCGCGTTTAACTAGCTCCAGCGCCGTTTCGCTTTTACCAATTCCGCTGCCGCCCGTTATCAGCATCCCCACGCCATACACATCAACAAGAACACCATGAATGGTCGTCGTTGGCGCAAGCTTTTTCTCCAGGAAATCAGTAATTCGGCTCGATAGTATCGTCGTTGCGATATTGCTTCGCAGCACAGGAGTATGGGTCAGGTTAGACTGTTCAAGTAATTCCTTAGGTGCATCCAAGCCTCTTGTCAAAATAATGCAGGGAGTAGCCTCGTTGCACAATTTGACCATACGATCAAGCCGTTCCTCGCTGCCGAGCATATTGAGAAACGATACCTCTGTCCGCCCGAGCAGCTGTACACGCTCACTTGGATGATAATGAAAATAACCAGCCAGCTCAAGCCCAGGCCGATACAAATCATCAACCTCAATCGTCCGCTTTAATCCATCCTCACCTGCTAAGATCTCCAGCTGAAATTGCCGCACGAGCTCCGACACCTTAACTTTTTTAGGCATAGCACCATTCTCCTTATGTCGTCATCATTTATGTACACGAGATGTTATTTTTCCAATGTCTTCATCGTAAAGGAAAAAAGCGCTGAACGCAACGTTTGCTGCATTCAACGCTTTTCACTATTTAATGCGTATACTTATGGATTCCTCCACATAGCCCGGATACTGATCGACATCAAATGTCAGCGGCTGCACATAATCCGCTTTCGGAATGTTGTAATAGTAATTAGCGACATTCTCTTCACCGCTACGCCACTCCATCTGCGTGCCGCTCCGATCAAGAATGTCATAGCTGTTCCCTGCGGCATCCCTAAAACTGCCTTTATGCTCGAAAAACGTATAGCCTACTGTAGAGCTAATATTATCGAGTCCCTGCATTTCAATTTTGATCTCATAATGATCTTCCTTTTCTTCCGCATGGACAAGACGGATATTTGAAAGGGGCGATTTGAGTGTTTCCATCGTATCTGTATTAACAACGAATGTTTTACCTTTCTCCGACAGATGAAGCCCTTCTATCCGTAATGTCAGCTCCTTTGGCTTGGCAAAAAAACCGCTTTGAAAATTTCTTTCAAACAAGCCATCATCAAGAGTGCCAAACCCGCCATCAGATGTATACCTTCGTCCTTGTTCATCCTCCAGCACCATATTGATAAAAGAATTGGCTCTAATCTCATGATTAGTCTTGCTTTCAAAATGAACCGTCACCTGCAATGGCGTAATCAAAATATCATTTATAGTAAAACTCTGACCGGCAATCTCAAACGTTTTGTTCAAATCAATCTGCTCTTTCATATGGGCAAATTTCTCGTGGTCGATTGAAAACGGAAGCTCCAGCCATTCCTCGCCCGGCTTAAGAGCAAACATGATCTGTTCCGGCATCTCTTGATTACTTCCTAGCATTACATCTAAATAATCATACAGCTTTCCATCCTTCATATCCTCCGGGTCTTGATAATAATAAGACGATCTAATGCCGGCTTCTAACGGATCTCCATTTGCATTATCCAGCTTATAATCGACAAAGTCTGTATTCTGATCAATCCCTGGACCCTCCACTGTATACAAAATGATAAGTCTTTGACGATCAGCCATTATACTTTCAACTGTCGCTTTGTATCCATTGCTTTCTGCACTCACGCCGACATGCTGCATAAACTCATTGTCCAACGCGGACTTTAGAGATGAATCATAGTCGATCAACTCAACAAATCTGCTGAATCCCGGTATTTCCTTCATGATGGAAGCAAAGGCCGGCGATACTCTAATAAAGCCAGTGAGCAGAATAAAAATACAGACCAAGGCTCCACCAAGCTGCATGCTCGTTCTCCATCTAGCTCTCTGTCTTGTTCTTCGCTTTCCTTGCGCAAGCCCGTTACGAATAGCGTCATCTAGCTTAAGCTCCGGCAACGCAGACAGCTCGCTCTCGATTTGCCGCTTATCACTCAGAAGTCCTTGCAACTCTTTCGATATTTGGCTGTCCTTCAGTTCGTCCATATTCCTCCCACACCTCCTTCTCTTCCTTCGTATCAATCCTCAACAGCTTCAAGCCCTTATTAAGCCATGTTCTGATCGTCCCGTCCGGCTTCTCCAGCAGCTCCGCTATATCTGTGATCGTCAAATCCCGATAATACTTCAGTACGACTACCATCCGATACGGATTAGGAAGTTGCTTGACTCTTTCTCCCATATCTATTTTTATTGCCGTTTCATCCCCTATGTCATCTGTCAAAGAATGGTTCATTCGATCATCGACTGTCACATATTCCCGCCTCTGCTTCTTCCGTTCATCCATGCATACAGTAATTAGAATTCGCATCATCCACGTCGTAAAATATTTCGGCTCTCGCAGTGTCTTGCGTTTAATCCAAACTCGACACACCGTTTCCTGCACCGCTTCCAGTGCATCCGCTTGATTACGCATATAAGAATAGGCGATGCCATACATCTTATCTTTGTCTGCATCTATCCTCTTCAGCAGCGCAGACTCATCACCCTTAATGCCTGCGGTTGCCAGCAGCTCTTTTTCATCCTTTTCCATGACTCCCTTCCTCTCATCTTACTGATCAGTTATGTATTAGACGCACAGCTGTTCATTTCGGTTTTCTTGCATAGAAAAAAGAGCCGCTGGAACCTCCAGCGACTCTCGTGGTTATTTAGTAATTAGTTCTCGAAAATGTTAAGCTCGGATTCTTTGTCGAACAGGTGAGCTTTGTTCATGTCAAGAGCAAGCTTAACTGTTACGCCGTCACGAATAGTAGAACGACCGTCAACACGTGCGATTACAGTGTCAGTGCCGATACCATTCAGGTACAGGTACATTTCGTGACCAAGGTTCTCAGCAACCTCAACGTTCGCGTTAACGATTGTTTGAGGAGAAGCTTCCATGAACACTGGCTCTTCATGAAGATCTTCTGGACGAATGCCAAGAACAACTTCTTTACCGATGTAGCCTTTGCTGCGAAGAGTTGCAGCTTTGCCTTCAGGAACAAGCACGTCTACGCCGCTTGCTTTGAAACGCACACCGCCAGATTGATCTGAAAGCGTACCAGTGATGAAGTTCATCGAAGGCGCGCCGATAAAGCCTGCTACGAAAATGTTTTTAGGATGATTATACAGTTCCTCAGGGGAAGCTGTTTGTTGAATGAAGCCGTCTTTCATAACAACGATGCGATCGCCCATTGTCATAGCTTCAATTTGGTCATGCGTTACATAAATTGTAGTTGTTTCAAGACGTTTAGTCAGCTTGCTGATTTCCGCGCGCATTTGGCCGCGAAGCTTAGCGTCCAAGTTGGAAAGCGGTTCGTCCATCAAGAATACTTGCGGTTCGCGAACGATCGCGCGGCCTAGTGCGACACGCTGACGTTGACCACCGGAAAGTGCTTTTGGTTTACGATCAAGCAAATGCTCGATATCAAGAATTTTCGCAGCTTCACGAACGCGTTTGTCGATGTCTGCTTTCTTGAACTTACGAAGCTTAAGGCCGAATGCCATGTTTTGATATACGTTCATATGCGGGTACAACGCGTACGATTGGAATACCATCGCGATGTCGCGGTCTTTAGGAGCAACGTCGTTTACAAGACGGTCGCCGATGAACAGCTTGCCTTCGGAAATTTCTTCGAGACCAGCGATCATACGAAGAGTAGTTGATTTACCACAGCCGGAAGGACCGACCAATACTAGAAATTCTTTATCCTTAATGTCTAAGTTAACGTCAGTAACTGATGCTTTGTCCGAACCTGGATATTTCTTGTAAATTCCTTCTAAACGTACGCCTGCCATGAGTATTTCCCCCTAATTAAAGAAGATTTCGTTATGTATCTATCTTATCCTACATAACTAATGCTGACTATGCACATACTTTACAAAAAAACTAATTCCTTTTCGTAACTTTGTACAATAATAAAATAATCTTAACTAGAACCGCGTCTCTGAAAGAACGGACATCAAGACCGGTCTCTTGCTTAAGCTTATCCAGCCTGTATAGCAGTGTATTTCGATGGATATACAATTTCTTCGCCGTTTCGCTCACATTGCAATCCAATTCAAAAAAGGTTTCAAGCGTGCCCAGCATTTCCGATTCTACGAATAAATCAGTACGCTTTAAGGATTGCTCCAAATATTTTGACCGCTGGGATTCCGGAATTGCATTCAACAATCGCTCAAGCTGCAGCATCCACGGCAGATGAATATTGGTGCCGACATGAAATTTACGACCAAGATTAATCGTCTCCCTCAGCATAATCGCACTCTCCACAAGTGAGTTCGCGGGAACCGCCGGCTGTGCAATTGCAAGCTGACATTCGCCAATCCATTCGCTGGCCAGCATTTCATGCAACCCCATTGCAATAGAAGCCAGACTATCCTCCAAGCTTTCTTCCTCTTGCTCATCAAAAGGGTCTGCCTCACCATCTCTCAACAATGACAGCGGTCCCCAGATAAGCCATTCCTGGCTTTTAAGCGGAATAAGAAGCACATCCTCGGATAAAAAAGAGCGAAGCAGCTTTTCCAGCTCCGTATAAGCCGTTTCCCTTACATTTGCTTGTTCCGTTACTAATAAAATCGGTATCATTTCATTATAGAGACGATTGCCGCTCATCAGGTGATCCGGCAAAGAGTAGCTTGGTTCATCGGCTTCGAGCTGCTTCTGAATCCATTCACCCAGCTTCTTAGCACTCAGCTCCGTTTCAGATATGGCATAGCCCTTCGATAAGGGCAGAGACTCCCTCATTTGAAGCGTCCAGCTAATAAGCTCCAGCTCAGTAGGATGCAGGTCAGCCCTCATTATCTGCAGCAGTACAACCAGATCATCCTCTAAGGCTACAACAAACCATACGGATTCATCACTTCTCACACATTGGCCGGCAGTAGACTGAGGTCTCGCTTTTCGCTCAGGCCGTGACACAGCTCCCAATAGATCATTCCACTCCGCAATTGACTTTTTAGTTAAATGAATAGGACAATTTAATATTTGCTGTAACGGCTTCAACCAGTCTGTCTTGCTCATTGGCATCTCCAATCTCCATGACGACTCTTTTTTTTGTCATTGTATCATATACAAACATCAAATTCAGCTTTCGCCTGAAGCTCAATTATGATCGGAATCATTACAGCAATATAAAACAGTCATTACAGCTTCTTATTTGACCAGCGAGTTCGTACATGATAGCTTTAAGATTAGTAAAAGAACTCGAACACAGCAGTCAGCTTGTTTATTAATTTATTACGCGAAGGAGTATGAATATGTCCAAAATAGTCATTATTTCCGGCAGTCCGAATGCCGGCTCTCGTTTAAATGGCATGCTTAAGCATATAGAACAGCAGCTTGCAAAGCAGAATCTGTCTGCAGACACCATTTCTGTAGTTAGTCTTCCAGCTGAAGATCTAGTCCAAGCTAACTTTACTAGTGAAGCGATTCTAACTGCTAATAAAAAAGTCGAAGAGGCTGCTGCGGTCATTATCGCCAGTCCCGTTTACAAAGCTTCTTATACTGGAGTATTAAAGGCCTATATTGACCTGCTTCCTCAAAAAGGATTTCTAGGAAAAATAATAACCCCTATTTTTATTGGTGGATCAATGGCTCATCTGCTCTCCATTGACTATTCACTTAAACCAGTACTCGCATCGATGGGAGCAAAGCACTATACAGGAAGTGTGTATGCGGTGGACTCTATGATTAATCGCACACAGGATAATGAGGGTACTCCGGTATTCGAGCTTAGTCCGGAGCTTATCGAACGTTTAAATGCAATTACCGACGAGCTTCTCGAGGAACTAGTTCTTCGCGGTCAGCTAATTAAGTAGTTAAAGTCTGATTCGAGTTTGAATCCAGGCACAAATACTTTTGTAAGAGAGTTGGCATTTATGGTCGAGGGACCGTAGAATGCCAGCTCTCTTTATTTTCTTCCATAAACGCAAAAAAACCGAAGATCAATGATCTTCGGTTCAGCGTTTGTTAAAATGGTGAGCCATGAAGGACTCGAACCTTCGACACCCTGATTAAAAGTCAGGTGCTCTACCAACTGAGCTAATGGCTCTTGATGATTAAGTGGTGGAGGGCGATGGATTCGAACCACCGAACTCAGAGAGAGCAGATTTACAGTCTGCCGTGTTTAGCCACTTCACTAGCCCTCCATGTTAGTCTGCCAAAAGCAGAGTATAAAGTGGTGGCTCGGGACGGAATCGAACCGCCGACACGAGGATTTTCAGTCCTCTGCTCTACCGACTGAGCTACCGAGCCTTACTTTATTAAAAAAATGGCGGAGCTGACGGGATTCGAACCCGCGGTCTCCTGCGTGACAGGCAGGCATGTTAGGCCTCTACACCACAGCTCCAGGATAAATATGGTGGAGGATGACGGGATCGAACCGCCGACCCTCTGCTTGTAAGGCAGATGCTCTCCCAGCTGAGCTAATCCTCCATATGGTAGCGGCGAAGGGGATCGAACCCCCGACCTCACGGGTATG
>Ga0182739_1001127_pt1 | contig 29407 bp, 24 predicted proteins | sample eDN5th30CBELigBY_FD_128873 | JGI IMG/M metagenome (GOLD analysis project Ga0182739, IMG submission 128873) | Enriched backyard soil microbial communities from Emeryville, California, USA - eDNA 5th pass 30_C BE-Lig BY (version 2) (version 2) | ecosystem: Environmental > Terrestrial > Soil >... | reverse complement strand
CCAGGAACCGTGCCGCGTCGTCAGATAGCTCACGCTTGCCATCCGCGCCATTCCGCTGCTGTCTCTCCTGTTGCCGCTTCGCTGACGAGCCCAGCGGCCAAGCAAGGGAGGAGTTCCACCATATGGCCGAAAACAACCTGCGCGTTCTTTTGCGAGCGCGGCCGAAGGACCGACCGCACCCGGAGCACTTCGAGCTTTCCGAAGGTCCTCGCCCCAGCCCGGTTGCCGGGGAGGTGCTGGTGCGCCACCGCTTCCTCTCACTGGATCCCTATATGCGCGGGCGGATGGACGACGCGGCTTCCTACGCCAAGCCGGTGCCGCTCGGCGGTGTCATGGAGGGCGAGTGTGTCGGCGAGGTGGTGGAGAGCCAGCACCCCGGCTTCGCGCCCGGTGACTGGGTGGGCGGAGCCCGAGGCTGGCAGCGCTATTCAGTGGCGCCGGGCGGGTCGCTGCTGAAGCTGCCGAAGGAGGGTGGCGTGCCGCCCACCGCCTGGCTCGGCGTGCTCGGCATGCCCGGCGTCACCGCCTGGGTGGGGGTGACGGAGATCGGCCAGCCCCGGCCGGGCGAGACCTTCGTCGTCTCCGCCGCCTCAGGCGCGGTGGGGGGCGTCGCCGGGCAGGTCGCGAAGCAGATGGGGGCGCGCGTGATCGGCATCGCCGGCGGCCCTGAAAAGTGCCGCTACGTCACGGAGACGCTGGGCTTTGATGCCTGCCTGGATCATCGCGGCGACCTGGAGGCGGCGTTGGACGCCGCCTGCCCCGAGGGCATCGACGTCTATTTCGAGAATGTCGGCGGGGCGGTGCAGGCGGCGGTCTTTCCGCGCATGCGCGAGTTCGGCCGCATGGCCTTTTGCGGCACGGTGGCGACCTACAATGTCCGTCCCCCGCCGCCCGGCCCGAACCTCTCCAGCATCAACCGCAAGCGGTTGCGGCTACAGGGCTTCATCATCTCCGACCACCCGCGCGCCTGGCCGGTCTGGCGCCAGCGCGGCGCCGCCTGGGTCCGGGAGGGCAAGCTGAAGTGGAAAGAGGACGTGGTCCAGGGACTGGAGAAGGCACCGGAGGCCTTCATCGGCCTGCTGGAAGGGCGCAACTTCGGCAAGCTGGTGGTTGCGCTCTAAGATAAAGGTTCGGGGGGATGAATTCCCCCGAACCCCCTTCTTCGTTTTGTCAGCTGGGCACCACGCTGCCGGCCTGCGCCGGAAACTCGAAGAGAAAAGGAAAGGGGTCTGGGGGAATTCATCCCCCCAGCCATGTTCCTGGCCTCAGGTATGCGTCGATCGCCCCCGGATCAGGCGATAGATCGCTAGCAGGATAACGGCGCCAACGATAGCACCGATGAATCCGGCTCCTTGGTCGGCACGGTACCAGCCGATGGCCTGACCCAGATAGGTCGCGACGATCGCACCCACGATGCCGAGCAGGATGGTGATAATGAAGCCGCCGGGATCGCGGCCGGGCATCAGCATCTTGGCGATGAGACCGGCGACGAAGCCGATGATGATAGTCCAGATGATCGACATGCGAGAGTCTCCGCCAGGAGCGGCCGCGGGAGAGCGGCGGCCTGGTTCCGGTTGAGGGAAGCGGAGAGGGCAAGCGCCCTCCGCCGCAGCCAAGGCCGCCCTTCCGGCCGGCTCCGGAGCAACGTGGCTGCCTCGGGGCAGTTTCGGCATGTAACGGCGGAAATCAGCCTTCATGCCCGGCGGCCAGCACGCCGGCCACGTATGTGGCGCGGATGACACGCTCATCCCCAAGGGTCATCAGTACAAAGAGCCGCTCGGCGAGGTCGCGGCAGAAGCCCATGCGGAAGTCGAGCAGCGGCGTGGCCTTGAGATCCAGCACCACGAGGTCGGCCTCATAGCCCGGCGCGATGCGGCCGATGCGGTCGTCGAGGTAGAGCGCCTCGGCGCCTCCCAGCGTGGCCAGGTAGAAGGCGTGCAGGGCGGAGAGGCGCGTGTCGTTGAGCTGCGCGACCTTGTAGGCCTCGCTCATGGTCCGCAGGGGCGAGAAGCTGGTGCCGGCTCCAAGATCACTGCCGAGGCCGAGCCGCACGGGGCGGTCCGCCCGCTTGGCGGCGAAGGCGCGGAACAGGCCGCTGCCGAGGAACAGGTTGGAGGTCGGGCAATGGGCCAGCGCCGAGCCGGTGCGGTGGCACTGGCAGAACTCGCCCTCGGAGAGATGGACGCCGTGGCCGAAGATGGCGCGCGGCCCGGTCAGCCCGGCGCGGTGGTAGACGTCGAGGTAGTTCTCCGCCTCGGGGAAGAGCTCGCGCACCCACGCGATTTCGGCCACGCTCTCGGAAAGATGGGTCTGAAGGTATGTGCCGGGATGCTCGCGCCAGAGCCGCCCAGCGGCCTCGAGCTGGCCCGGGCTGGAGGTCGGGGCGAAGCGTGGGGTGACGGCATAGAGCTGCCGCCCACGGCCATGCCAGCGCTCGATCAGCCCGCGGGATTCGGCGATGCCGCCGCCTGGCGAATCAAGCAGGCTCGCGGGGGCGTAGCGGTCCATCAGCACCTTGCCGGCGATCATGCGGGTGTTCAGCCGTGCTGATTCGGCGAAGAAGGCCTCCACCGAGGTGGCATGGCTGGTGCAGTAGACCGCCGCCGTGGTGGTGCCGGCCGCCAGCAACTCGCGCAAGAAGACCCGCGCCACACTGGCGGCATGCGCCGGATCGGCGAAGGCCGCTTCGGCGGGGAAGGTATACCGCTCCAGCCATTCCAGCAGGTGCTCCCCATAGGCGCCGATCATCGGCGTCTGCGGGTAATGCACATGCGTGTCCACGAAGCCGGGGCAGAGCAGCGCATCGGGGTAGTGGGTCACGGCCAGTCCGGCGGCAGCCGCGGCGGACCAGGGGCCGACCGAGGCGATGCGCCCCTCCTCGATCACCACCAGCGCGTCAGGCCAGTGCTCCAGGGCGGCGTCCGGGTCGGTGAGGAAGGGGTCGGCCTGAAAGCTGATCGCCGCGCCGCGCAGCGCGTGCCGGGAAGAGGCGTGCCTGTTCTGTTCCATTCCCGCGATCATGCCCTGGCGCCAGGCCGGAGGCGATATGTCACAATGCGATCGGCACCACTCGCCCTATATCCGCCGCAGAGCCGGGCCAGAACAGCCTTCATTGCCAAGCCGCCGCCATCGCTCGGGATGGCGCCAGACGAGTGGACCGATGCTGACGACCCTGCCCAATACCCTCCTCGTCATTGCCATGTTGCTGATCGTCGTCAGTGCCATCCAACCTCTCGCGCGCCGGCTGATGCTGTCCAGCACCGTTCTGCTCGCGGTGGTCGGCGTGCTGCTCGGCGGCGGCGCCACGCTGCTGCTGAGCACGCCCCACCCCACGCCGCTCGACGAGGCCGCCAGCACCCTGGTGCGCTTCCCGGTGAATGCCGAGGCCTTTCTCTTCATCTTCCTGCCGCTGCTGGTCTTCCACGGGTCGCTCTCGATCGACGTGCGCCGCCTGGCGCGGGACTGGGCACCGGTGCTGGTGATGGCGGTGGTCGCGGTCCTGGTGACCACGGCGGCGATCGGCTTTGCGCTGGCCCCCCTTGCCGGCGTCTCGCTCACCGCCTGCCTGATGCTGGGGGCCATCGTGGCGACCACCGACCCTTCGGCGGTCGTCAGCATCTTCCGCGAGATCGGCGCCAACAGCCGCCTGACCCGCCTGGTCGAGGGCGAGAGCCTGCTGAACGACGCCGCCGCCATTTCGATCTTCACCATCTTCCTCGGCCAGCTCACCGGCCAGCATTCGGCTTCCATGCTGGCGGTAGGGCTGACCTTCGTCTCCTCCTTCGTGGGCGGGCTGGCGGTCGGTTTCGTGCTGGCGCGCCTGATGATGACCGTGCTGCCCTGGCTCGGCGGCAACCGCACCGCCGAGGTCACGCTGACCCTGGCCCTGCCCTATCTCAGCTATATCCTCTGCGACGAGGTGCTGGGCTTTTCCGGCGTGGTGGCCGCGGCGGCGGCGGGGCTGACGGTCAGCGCCGTCGGGCCCTCCACCTTTCGTCCGCGCTCCTGGCAGTTCCTGCAGGATATCTGGGACCAGCTCTCCTTCTGGGCCAGCTCGATGGTCTTCGTGCTGGCCTCGATGCTGGTGCCGCGCCTGCTGCTCGGCATGGAGCAGCACGACCTGGAGCTGATCGGCGTGGTGATCGTGGCGGCCATGGCGGCACGCGCCGCCGTGCTGTTCGGCGTGATGCCGCTGTTGCGACTGGCGCGGCTGTCGCAGCGGGTGCCGATCCCCTTCAAGGTGACGATGCTCTGGGGCGGGCTGCGCGGCGCCATCACCCTGGCCCTGGCGCTGGCCGTCACCGAGAACCACGCGGTGCCGCGGCAGGTGCAGCAGTTCGTCGCCATCGTCGCCACCGGCTATGTGCTTTCCACCCTGCTGGTGAACGGCACCACGCTGCGCTTCCTGGTCCGCGCGCTGAAGCTCGACCGCCTCTCCCCCTCCGACCAGGCGTTGCGCACCCAGGTGGTGGCCATCGGCCTGGGCGAGGTGCGGGACAAGCTGCGCCGCACGGCGGTCGAGTACGGCTTCTCCGCCCCGGCCGCCGCGCATGTGGTGGAGATGTACGAGCGCCGGGTGAAGATGGAGACCGCCGCCAACACCTTCGACACCGCCATCAGCGATCGTGAGCGCGTCACCCTCGGCCTGATCACCTTTGCCTCGCAGGAACGCTCGCTGCTGCTGGAGATGTTCCAGGACCAGGGCCTGTCGCGGCGGGTGATGGAGAACCTGCTCTGGACCGCCGAGAGCATGATCGACGGCGCCCGAAGCGAAGGGCGGCTCGGCTACATCCGGGCGGCGCGGCGGCGGCTGCAGCCCGGGATGCGCTTTCATCTCGCGCAGTGGCTGCACCGGCAGTTCCGCATCGACAAGCCGCTGATGCACTGCATGGCCGAGCGCTTCGAGATGCTGCTGCTGGCGCATCTCGTCGCCCTCTCCATGCAGCGCTTCATGCGCCGCCGGATGGAGCCGGTGCTGGGCGCCCGCGTGACGGAGGTGGTCTCCGACATCGTCGGCCGCCGCGAGGACCTGCTGGCGGATGCGATGGAGACGCTGCGACTGCAGTATCCCGGCTATGCCGAGGCGCTGGAGACGCGGATCCTGCGGCAGATCGGCCTGCGGCTGGAGGTGGAGGAATATGCCCTGCTGAAGCAGGAATCGCTGGTCGGCGAGGAGCTGTACGAGGAGCTGATGCGCAGCCTGGAGGCGCTGCGCCGACAGGTGACGCGGCCGCTGCAGTTCAACATCCAGTCCGGGCTCGACAAGCGGATCGAGGAGTTCCCGATCTTCGCCGGTCTGCAGGACGCCCTGCTGCACGACCTGGCGATGAGCGTGACCATCCGCTTCGCGGTGCCGGGCGAGTGGATCTACCACCGCCGGCAGCGGCCACGCTCGGTCTTCTTCATCAGTCGCGGGGACGTCATGCTGCAGGGAGAGGGCGCCGAGATCCCGCTGACGCATGGCGACTTCTTCGGTGAGGCGGAGTTGCTGACCCCGTCCCGCCGCCGGGAGCGGGCCCGCGCCACCAGCTTCTGCCACCTGCTGGAGCTGAACGCGGCCGACTTCCAGCGCCTGCTGGCAGAGGCGCCCGAACTGGGGCGGCGAATGGAGCGCATCGCCGAGGAGCGCCGGCCGCCCGCGCCGGAGAAGCCGGCCATGCCGGAGACGAAGGAGCCCGCCGTCGAGCTGGAGAAGCTGGGGGTGGCCCCGGAAGCCTGAGCGGCTTGCCTCTGGGCAAGGACAGGCCGGTGCAACATGCGGCGCCGGCCGGCATTCTTGCAGGATCGCCCCGCGCCCTGCTGGAGAAATCGCCATGCCTCACCCTGCCCTGCATCCCGGCGCCGTGGCCGTCGTCACGGGCGGAGCCGCTGGCATCGGCCTCGCCGCGGCGACACGCTTTGCGCAGCGCGGCCTCCGGGTCTGCATCGCCGATGTCGCGGAGGAGAGCCTCGGCCGCGCCGCCGAAGCTCTTGCCGCAGCCGCGCCCGGTGGCGCGGCGGATATCATGACGCAGCGCGTGGATGTCAGCCGCGCCGAGGAGCTGGCGCAACTGGAGGCCGCGGTGTGCGCGCGCTTCGGCGGCACCGACGTGCTGATGAACAATGCCGGCGTGCAGCCGGGCAGCACCATCTTCGGCCCGCCCGGCCACTGGGAGCGCATCCTGGGCGTCAACCTCTGGGGCATCATTCACGGCACCCAGGCCTTCGTGCCTGGCATGATCGCGCGCGGGCGCCCGGGGCTGGTGATCAACACCGGCTCGAAGCAGGGCATCACCACCCCGCCGGGCGATCCCGCCTACAACGTCTCCAAGGCGGGCGTGAAGGCCTTCACCGAGGCGCTGCAGCACGAGCTTCGCAACACGCCGGGCTGCCAGCTGAGCGCGCATCTGCTGATCCCCGGCTTCGTATTCACCGGCCTCACCGCCAATGGCCGCACCGAGAAGCCGGCGGGCGCCTGGACGCCCGAGCAGACCGCCGACTTCATGCTGGAGCGGCTGGGAGCCGGTGACTTCTACATCCTCTGCCCCGACAACGATGTATCGCGCGCGCTGGACGAGCGGCGCATCCTCTGGGCTGCGGGTGACATCGTCGAGAACCGCCCGCCCCTCTCGCGCTGGCATCCCGATTACGGCGACGCCTTCGCCAGGTTCGTCGAGGGCGGCTGAAGGCATGGGGCATGGCGGGCTGCAACCCGCCGCGCCCCTGCGCCCTTTATCCGGGCGAGTGGAGGGCCGTGGCGCCCTCCCACAGCTTTCCCGGAAAGACCATGCCCGACACACCGAACATGCTGTTCCAGCCCTTCACGCTGGGCGCCCTCCCGCTGCGCAACCGCATCGTGATGGCGCCGCTCACCCGCAGCCGGTCCAGCGAGGAGGGCGTCGTGCCCGACTACGCCGCCGACTACTACGCGCAGCGCGCGAGCGCGGGGCTGATCGTCTCCGAGGCCACCAACATCTCCGCCCAGGCGCGCGGCTACGCCATGACGCCGGGGATCTGGACCCCGGCGCAGGTCGAGGCCTGGCAGCGCGTCACGCGCGCGGTGCAGGCGCAGGGCGGCAAAATGGTGCTGCAGCTCTGGCATACCGGCCGCATCTCCCATCCGGACCTGCATGGCGGTGCCCTGCCGGTCGCGCCCTCCGCCATCAAGCCGGCGGGCCAGGCCTTCACCCAGAGCGGCCTGAAGGACCACGTCACCCCGCGCGCGCTGGAGACCGACGAGATCCCGGCCATCGTCGAGGACTACCGCCATGCCGCGCGCTGCGCGAAGGATGCGGGCTTCGATGGCGTGGAGATCCACTCGGCCAACAACTACCTGCTGGAGCAGTTCATCCGCGACAGCACCAACAAGCGCACCGACCGCTATGGCGGCTCGCTGGAGAACCGGCTGCGATTCCCGCTGGAGGTGGTGCGCGCGGTGACGGAGGTCTGGGGCGGCGGCGAGCGCGTCGGCATCCGCATCTCGCCCGGCACCACGCAGCCCGGCGAGACGCCGCTCGACAGCGACCCGATGGCGACCTTCGGCGCCTATCTCGACGCGCTCAACGGCTTCGGACTGATGTATGTGCACGACATCGAGGGCGTCACGCAGATGAGCCGCGACGCCAACGGCATCGACTACCCGGCGCTCCGCCGGCGTTTCCGGGGCGCCTACATCGCCAACAACAACTACACGGCCGAGCTGGCGGAGAAGACGCTGCAGGAGGGTAATGCCGACCTGATCAGCTTCGGACGCCCCTTCATCGCCAATCCCGACCTCGTTGAGCGGCTGCGCAGCGGCGCCCCGCTGGCCGAGGCGCCCAAGCAGTACTGGTACGGCGGCGACAGCACCGGCTACTCCGACTGGCCGGGCATGCAGGGGCCGATCCGTCTGGCGAGCTGACGCAACTGGCGGGGGTCGTGGCGCCCCCGCTCATCCGGCCCGCAGGGCCTCGCTGCGCAGGAACCGCACCCCGCGCTCGCGCAGGCGGCGCGTGCCGGTCTCCGTGGCCTCCGGGGTGATGCCGCGGCAGGCATCCTCGATCAGCATCACCTCATAGCCCAGTTCGGCGGCGTCCTCCGCCGTGTAGTCCGTGCAGTAGCCGCGCGCGAGGCCGGCGACGAAGAGCCTCCGGAAGCCACGCTCGCGCAGGTAGCCGTGCAGGCCGGTGGGCGTGCTGCGGTCGTTCTCGCGGAAGCCGGAATAGCTATCAATCGCCGGCCGGAAGCCCTTGCGGAGCACAAGCTCGAAGCGCCGGGCATCCAGGTCGGGATGCAGGTCGGCGCCCCGTGTGCCCTGGACGCAGTGGTCCGGCCAGAGGGTCTGCTCGCCATAGGCCAGGGTGACGCTCGCGAAAGGCCGCTGGCCCGGGTGCTGGCTGGCAAAGGAGGCGTGATCCGCCGGGTGCCAGTCCTGCGTCGCCACAGCATGGGCGAAGCGGCCGAGCAGGCGATTGATCACCGGCACCACCGCATCCCCCTCCGGCACCGGCAGGGCGCCGCCGGGCATGAAGTCGGGCTGCACATCCACCACCAGAAGGTCGGTCTCGGGCCGGATCGGCATCGGCTCGGGCATGGCGGGCTCCTGTCACGGTGTCTTTCCACGGAGTGGGCGGGAAAGACAAAGGGCTGCGGGGGTTCCTCCCCCGCAGCCCTGCATACGGTGCCTGCGTGGCGCCGTGAACCGGCTCAGCGGAAGGGCGGCGCCCACATCAGCCCGCCGTCACGCACCAGCGCGTTGCGGCCGCGGTCCACACCGACGGGAGTCATGTTGCGCTCCCACATCTCGCCGTAATTGCCGACCGCCGTGATGGCGCGCAGCGCCCAGGCATTGTCGAGCCCGAGTCGCTTGCCGAAATCACCCGTGGTGCCGAGCAGGCGCTGCACCTCGGGGCTGGCGTCCTGCCGGCGGCTTTCCGCGTTGGCGGCGGTGACGCCGTACTCCTCCGCCGCGATCAGCGCATTGCGCACCCACTTCACGATGTCCGTCCAGCGTGCGTCGTCCTTGCGGACGAAGGGACCGAGCGGCTCGCTGCTGAGCGTCTCGGGCAGGATGAGGAACTGGTCGGCATTGGCACCCTGCGTCGCGCGGATGGCGGCGAGGCCGGTGCGATCGGTGGTGTAGACGTCGCAGCGGCCGGCGAGGAAGGCGCTGGTGGCCTCCTGGAAGTTCTCGATCAGCACAGGCTGGAAGTTCACCTTGTTGGCGCGTGCCCAGTCCGTGAGGTTCAGCTCGGTGGTGGTGCCGGGCTGTAGGCAGACGGTCGCGCCGTCCAGCTCCTTGGCGGACTTCACGCCGAGGTCGCGCTTCACCAGGAAGCCCTGGCCGTCATGCACCACCACGTCGGTGAAGCTGAGGCCGATGCCGGTATCGCGCGTGAAGCTGTAGGTGGTGCCGCGCGAGAGCAGGTCGATCTCGCCCGACTGGAGCGCCGTGAAGCGGTTCTGCGGCGTGGTGGGCACGAAGCGGAGCTTGCTGGCATCCCCGAACACGGCCGCCGCGACGGCGCGGCAGAAGTCGGTATCGATGCCACGCCATTCGCCGCGCGAATCCGCCTGGGAAAGGCCGGCCACGCCGGTGGAAACGCCGCAGGCGAGGGTGCCGCGTCCCTTCACGGCGGCTAGGGTATCGGTGGCGGGCTGCTGCGCCATGGCAGGGGCGGCGAGCAGGCCGGCCAGGGCCAGCCCGGCCAGGTTGAAGCTGAGGCGCATGGGGCGGAACTCCCGAGTCAGGATCGTTGGGGTCGGAACCGGCGGCCTAGCCCCGGGTTGCCGCGCCGGGAAGAAGGCGGGGGGAAAGAATTCCCCCGGACCCCCATCTTCTTCTTGTCAGTTCTCGGCCGCGCCGGCGTGCTCCGCCCGTGCGGCGGACTGACAAGAAGAAGATGGGGGTCCGGGGGAGAATTCATTCCCCCCGGCACTTTCACCCTGCCGCCGTTTCCACGAGCACCACCTCTGCCGGCCCGCCCTCGGCGGTGACGGCGATGCGGGTCTCCTCCGCGATGGCCGCCCCATCGCGCTCGTTGAGCAACTGGCCGTTCACCCGCGCGCGCCCCCTGCCGACGACAAGATAGGCGCTGCGCCCCGGAGCAAAGTCGAGCACTGCCGAGGCGCCTTCCGCCAGGTTCGCGGCCAGCACGGCGGCATCGGCGTTGAGCGGCAGGGCGCCATGGCCCTCATCCGCGGCCCGTCCGCTGGCCAGCACGGTGAAGCCCTCGCCATCCGCCCGCGGGAAGCGCCGGGTGCCCCAGACCGGGGTGGCGCCGTGGCGGTCCGGGTGGATCCAGATCTGGAACAGCGTGGTGGTGACGGGCTCCAGATTGTACTCGGCATGGGTGATCCCGGTGCCCGCCGACATGACCTGCACGTCGCCCGCTTCGGTGCGGCCCTCATTGCCCAGGTCATCCCGATGCGTGATGGCGCCCTGCCGCACGAAGGTGACAATCTCCATGTCCCGGTGCGGATGCGGGTCGAAGCCGGTGCCGGGGGCGATCTCGTCGTCGTTCCAGACGCGCAGGCGGCCCCAGCCCATCCGCGCCGGGTCATGGTACCGCCCGAAGGCGAAGTGATGCTTGGCCTTGAGCCAGCCGAAGCTGGCGCCGCCGAGGCTCTCGAAGGGACGGATCTCAATCATGGCAAAGCCCTGCTGCTGCATGTCCGGCTCCCTAGATGGCGCGCCGGAGGAGCCGGCGCGATGCGGCAATAGGCATCGGCATCATTGGCAGCGGTGATGAAAGCCAGCCGGCGCGAGCGCTGCAAAAATTCTGCAAAACCCCTGTTGACGAGGCTTGGTGGACCCCATAAAAGCCGCCCCACGCCGTTCGGCGGTTCGCCCCCTTGCCCAGGTGGTGGAATTGGTAGACGCGCTGGCTTCAGGTGCCAGTGACCGCAAGGTCGTGAAGGTTCGAGTCCTTTCCTGGGCATTTCCCCTCCCCCCTCGCCGGTCACACCGGCTGGCGGAAGTGGTGAATCAGTAAGGCAGGGGATGGCGAAGATGGGAAGCACCCTGTTCGCGCCGAACGTGATGATCAAGCTCCACAAGCATGACCTGCCCGCAGGCCTCGACCTCGGCCCGGTGGTCGCCATCGACACCGAGACCATGGGCCTCGACCCGCGGCGTGATCGGCTTTGCCTGGTGCAGCTCTCCGCCGGCGACGGCAATGCCCATTGCGTGCAGATCATCCCGTCCCATCTCGGCGGCCGTGGTGCCGACTGCCCCAACCTCAAGGCCCTGCTGACCGATCCAGGGGTGGTGAAGCTGTTCCACTTCGCCCGCTTCGACGTGGCCATCCTGCGCGCGGCGCTGGGCGTGGAATGCGCCCCGGTGCGCTGCACCAAGGTGGCCTCCAAGCTGGTGCGCACCTTCACCGACCGGCACGGGCTGAAGGAGCTCTGCCGCGAGCTGCTGGGCGTGGATATCTCCAAGCAGCAGCAATCCTCCGACTGGGGTGCGGCGGAGCTGACGCCGGAGCAGCTCGCCTATGCCGCTTCCGACGTGCTGCACCTGCACGCGCTCTGGGCCCGCCTGGAGGCCCTGCTGCGGCGCGAAGGGAGGCTTGAACTGGCTGAGGCCTGCTTCCGCTTTCTGCCCACGCGCGGGGCGCTGGACCTGCTGGGCTATGGCGATCCGGATATCTTCACGCATTAACGTCCCAGACTGAGAGATTTCGGCAAAACTTTGGCACGGTTTTTGGTAGGGAAGAACGTGCTCCTGCGTTGACCCCGCGGGGCGCCAGCCCCATACAAGCCGGGTGAGGCCGTTCCTGTTCCAGCCCTGTCCCCTCTCCTCCTCGTCGTTCCCGCGCCCGCCGCGCGGGCGGAGCGGGAGCATGGCCTGGGCCAACAAAGCCACCGCATGACCTTGCCCCTTCCTCCACGCGACATTCCGGCCGCTCCGCGGGCCGACCGCTCCGCCGCCCCGGGCCGCAGCCGCGTGCTGCTGCCCTCTCGCGCGCGGGTGACGGTCAGCGCCGGCGCCCTGGCACGCCGTCGCCTGCTGGTGCAGGTGGCCAAGTGGTTGCTCCCGGTCGGGGCGCTCGCCCTGCTTGCGCTGATCGCGCTCTGGCCGGAATTCGACCGTGCGGAGGACAGGGGCCGCCTCGCTTTCCGTCGCGTCACCCAGGCCGCGACCGAGGCGATGCGGATCTCCAGCGCCCGCTACCAGGGCGTGGATGAGCAGAACCGCCCCTTCACCATCACCGCCAACTCGGCCGTGCAGCAGGAGCAGCGCAACCTCGTGGACCTCGACCATCCGCGCGCCGACATGGTGTTGAGCAATGGCGCCTGGGTGCTGCTGGAGTCCGACCAGGGTCAGTATGCGCGCGACAACAACATGCTCGACCTCAGCGGCGACGTGACGCTCTGGCATGACAACGGCAGCACGCTGCGCACCGAGGCGGCAAAGATCGACCTGGTCGCCGGCGGCGCCACGGGCGACCGGCCGGTGGCGGCGCAAGGCCCCTTCGGCACCATCGTCAGCGAGGGCTTCCGGCTGGAGAACCGTGGCCAGGTGGTGGTCTTCACCGGCAATGCCAAGGCCGTGCTGGAGGGTGGCCGGTGAGCCCGCGCCACCTCCTCCCTGCCCTGGCGCTGCTGGCGCCCCTCGCCCTGCCGGCGGCGGCCTCCGCCCAGGCGCTCGATCTTACTGAGGGCGGCCCCATCGAGGTGACCGCCACCAACGGCATCGAGTGGCGCCAGCAGGAGCAGGTGGTGATCGCCCGCGGCAACGCCCGCGCCGTGCGGGAGGGGGTGACCCTGACCGCCGACCGGCTGATCGCCCGCTACCGCCCTCGCGCCGGCCAGCCCGCCGCCACCCCCGCCCCCGCCGAGAGCCCGATGTCCGGCGGCGAGATCTGGCGGCTGGAGGCCGAGGGCAACGTGAAGATCGACAGCGCCACCGAGCATGCCGAGGGCGACCGCGCCATCTACGACATGGACCAGGCGGTGCTGGTGATGACCGGCCGCGCGCTGAAGCTGACCACCCCGCAGGAGGTGCTGACGTCGCGCGACAGCATGGAATACTGGCCGCAGAAGCACATGGCCGTGGCGCGCGGTGCCGCGCATGTGGTCACCCAGGATCAGCGCCAGATCTTCGCCGACACGCTGGTCGGCTACTTCCAGGACCGCGACGGGGCACCGCGCGCCGCTCCCGCCGCGAGCAAGGAAGGCAGCCAGCTTGAACGGGTGGAGGCCTTCGGCAATGTCGAGATCCGCACCCCCACCGAGGTGGTGCGCGGCGACCGCGGCGTCTATTCGGAGGTGACCGGCATGGCCCGGCTGCTCGGCGGCGTCCGCATCACCCGGGGCGACAACCAGTTGAACGGCCAGGAGGCCATCGTGAACATGCGCAGCGGCGTGGCCCGGCTGGTCTCGACGCCGGGCCAGCGGGTGCAGGGCCTGATCATCCCGCAGCAGGGGCAGCAGGCGCTGCAGCCAGAGCAGGGCCGCCCGCGGTGAGCGCGTCGCTGAAGGTCATTGCCGGCGAGGGTGGGCTGATCGCGCAGGGGCTCGGCAAGCGCTACAAGAAGCGCCCCGTGGTGCGCAACGTCTCGCTGCGGGTGCAGCGCGGCGAGGCGGTCGGGCTGTTCGGGCCGAATGGTGCTGGCAAGACCACCACCTTCTACATGATGACCGGCCTGGTCCGCCCGGATCAGGGGCAGGTCTTCATGGACGGGCAGGATGTCACCACCCTGCCGATGTACCGCCGCGCCCGCATGGGCCTGGGCTACCTGCCGCAGGAGGCCTCGATCTTCCGTGGCCTCAGCCTGGAGGACAATATCCGCGCCGCGCTGGAGGTGGTCGAGCCGGATCGCGAGCGCCGCGAGCAGATGCTGGACGGACTGCTGGCCGAATTTGGCCTGACGCATCTGCGCCGCTCCCCCTCCCTCGCTCTCTCCGGTGGCGAGCGGCGGCGCTGCGAGATCGCCCGCGCGCTGGCCACCCACCCCGCCTATATCCTGCTCGACGAGCCGCTGGCGGGCATCGACCCCATTGCGGTGGGCGAGATCCGCGAGCTGGTGCGGCACCTGAAGAACCGCGGCATCGGCGTGCTGATCACCGACCACAACGTGCGCGAGACGCTGGAGATCATCGACCGCGCCTATATCCTGCATGACGGCCAGGTTCTGATGGAAGGCACGCCGGCCGACATCGTGGCGCATGAGGGCGTGCGGCGGGTCTATCTCGGCGAGAGTTTCAGCCTGTAGCATGCGCGTGCCAGGGCGCCCGCGCGCGGTGGGAGCGAACTAGGCCATGGCCATCGGGCCCCGGCTCGACCTGCGCTTTACCCAGTCCCTGGTGATGACGCCGCAGTTGCGGCAAGCCATCAAGCTCTTGCAGTCCTCCAACCTGGAGGTCAGCGCCTTCGTCGAGGAGGAGCTGGAGCGCAATCCCTTGCTGGAGCGCGATGAGCGGCCCGACGGCGCCGAGGCCGAGCCGCCCGCCGGCGCCGAACCGCCCCCCGCCGCCATGCCCGACAGCTACGAGGGCGCCAGTGCCGCCAGCCTTCCGGCCGAGGCGGATGCGCCGCTCGACATCGGCGATTGGTCGAACGTCTATGACGGCGACAGTGCCGGGCGGGGTGGCCGGGCCGATTTCGAGGACCTGCCGGGCATCGAGGAAACGGTGGCCGGTCGTCCCCGCAGCCTGCGCGAGGAACTGGCGGAGCAGGTCCGCCTCACCTTCCCTGACCCCTCCGACCGGCTGATCGCGGCGCAGCTCATCGCGCTGCTCGATCCCTCCGGCCGCCTGCTCGCCGAGGATGCGGCGATCGCCGCCGCGCTGGGCTGCGCCGAAGCGCGGGTCGCCGGCATCCGCGTGCGTATGCAGCGATTCGAGCCGGTCGGCATGTTCTGCCGTTCGCTCCGCGAGTGCCTGGCCGTGCAGCTCGCCGAGCGCGACCGGCTGGATCCCGCCATGGCGGCGCTGCTGGACAACCTCGACCTGCTGGCGCGACGCGACTTGCGCAGGCTGATGCGGATCTGCGGGGTGGATGCGGAAGACCTCGCCGACATGGCCGCCGAGCTGCGGCGGCTCGACCCCAAGCCCGGCGCCGGGCAGGACAGCGGCCCCGCCCCGTTGCTGGTGCCGGACGTGCTGATGCGCCGTGCTCCCGCCGGCGCGCCGGAGGGCGAGTGGATCCTGGAGTTGAACCCCGACACCCTGCCCCGCGTGCTCGTGAACCGCGGCTTCCATGCCCAGGTCCAGCGCCGCGCCACCCGTGAGGACCGCGCCTTCCTCTCGGAAAAGTACCAGGCGGCCAACTGGCTGGTGAAGAGCCTGGAGCAGCGGTCCAGCACCATCCTGCGGGTGGCGGGCGAGATCGTGCGGCGGCAGGAGGGCTTTTTCCGCCACGGTGTCGGCCATCTGCGGCCGCTGATCCTGCGCGACGTGGCCGAGGCCGTGGAGATGCATGAATCCACCGTCAGCCGCGTCACCGCCAACAAGTCCATCGCCACGCCGCGGGGCAACTTTGAGCTGAAATACTTCTTCACCACCGCCATTGGAGGTACATCGGGCGAGACGTTCAGCGCCGAGGCGATCCGTCACCGGATCCGCAGCATGGTGGCTGCCGAGACGTCGGAGAATATCCTGAGCGACGACGCGATTGTTTCTGCTCTGCGACAGGAAGGGGTGGACATCGCCCGGCGGACGGTGGCCAAATACAGGGAAGCGCTGCGCATTCCATCATCCGTGCAGCGCAAACGGGAGAAGGCCGTCCCGGCCTGACCCGGAGCGGGCACGACCCGCCCGCCCCGCCGTCCCTCCGGGGCGGCCCCTCTCAGTAAAAAGGAGGGGTTAGCCCGCCATGCATATCGTCGTCTCAGGGAAGCAGGTCGAAACGGGGGATGCCCTTCGGGTCCATGTGGCCGAGGGGCTGAATGCTGTCACAAAGAAGTACTTCGACCACGCCCTGGAAGCGTATGTCACCTTCTTCCGGAACCGCGCGTTCTTCACCTGCACCATCGACATCCATGCGGGGCGCGGGCTCAGCCTTCGCGGTGAGGGTGAAGGCCCGGAGGCGCAGCGCGCCTTCGACGAGGCAGCCTCACACATCGCCAAGCGGTTGCGCCGCTATCGTCGGCGGATGAACGAGCATTCGCGCAACCTGGCTGAGACACGGCTGCCGAGCACCGCCGAGACGGCGCGCGAGGTGGTGCTGGCGCGTCCGGTCGAGGAGCCGGAGGAGCCGATCGACCGCGAGATCCTGCTGGACGGGCTGACAGAGGAAAGTCTTGTGGCGGAAGAGATCCCGCTGGACGGGCATGACGGCGAGCATCATGGCGCCATTGTCGCCGAGACACCCACGGAGATTGCCCGCCTAACCGTCAGCGAGGCGGTCATGCGGCTGGACCTGAGCCAGGCGCCTGTGATGATGTTCCGCAACCATGCCAGCGGGCAGCTGAACGTCGTCTACCGGCGCCCGGACGGGCATGTTGGCTGGATCGACCCGGCCACCTGACGAAAGGCCGGGCCGGCGGAATCTCCGCTCTGCCCGGCTCTGATCTTCCCCGCGTCTCTTCCCCGCGTCTGGCCCAGGCCGATGCCCGGGCCTCTCTGCGTGCTTCAGGAATCGCCTGATCGGCAGGCGGGAGGCAGTCCGGAACGTAAGCCCCCCAGCGGAGAGACTGAAGGGCTGTTCCGCGCCTGCGAGTATCAGGCGCGGAACAGCCCGGCCTCCGGCGTAATTGCCTCGCTATCCGGGAAGGCGGCCGCAACGGCGGCCGGTTGCAGCCGCAGGTGGTCGCGCAGCAGGGCCTTGGCGATGGCACGCAGGTCGCGCGTGGGCTGCAGGTCGCGGTTCTCGAAGAGCCGATCCTCGGCCAGCCCCGGCCAGTCGGCCAGCACCCGCCCCCCCGCCACGGCACCGCCAAGCAGGAAGGCCACTCCGCCGGTGCCATGGTCCGTGCCGCCGGCGCCATTTACCCGGACAGTGCGGCCGAACTCGGTCATCACCAGCACGGCGGTCTTGCTCCAGACCTCGCCAAGCTGTGCCTGCAAGGCGCTCATGCCGGCATCGAGCTGCCCCAGCACCGGATCGAGCCGGCGGAGCTGGTCGACATGGGTGTCCCAGCCCCCCAGTTCCATGGCCGCCACCCGGGGGCCATCCCGGGTGGCGAGCAGCTTGCCCGCCACGCCGGCCAGCGCCACGAAGCCGCCACGCGGCCCCCGCTCCTCGCCGACCACGCCGGCCGCGTATCCCCGCGCGCGCATGCCATCCGCCACCGCCGGACCGAGCAAAGGATCGGCGTGCAGCAGATCGGCCATCCGGCCGTAGAGATCGGGTGGCGGCCGCACCGGGCGCGGCGGCGCCCACATGCCGACATGCTGCGGCCCGCGCATCAGCAGCGGCAGGTCAAGGCCGAGTGCGAGGCCGGCGTCCGGCTTGCCGGGCGGTGGCTCGGCCAAACCTCCAAGGGCACGGTTCAGCCAGCCGGAACTGAGGCGCTCAGGCGCGCCGCTCTCCAGCAGGTCCTGAGCCTCGAAATGGCTGCGGTTCCGGTAGGGTCCGGCAACGGCATGGACCGGCAGAAGCGCACCATCCCGGAAGAAGCGGTGCAGGGTGGCCAGCCTCGGGTTCAGCCCGAAGAAGCCGCCGCAGTCCAGCAGCCCCTCCTCCTGCCCCGGTTCGGGCAGGGCGATGCCGCCCCGCAAGGCGCGATAGGCGGGGTCCCCGTAAGGGGCAAGCGCGGCCAGCCCATCCATGGCGCCGCGCAGGATGACCACGACCAGCCGGTTCTCCCCGGCGGTGGCGGCGGTGGTCTGGGCGAAGGCGAGGCGCGCCCGCGCCGTGGCGGCCATCGCGGTGAGGCCGAGCAGCAGGCCACGCCGGCCGATCTTCGGGAGGTGGCTCATCGGCGCTGGAACTCCGGACTGGCGAAGATCAGGGCAAGCGCCTCGCGGGTCGAGCCGGCGCGGCGGACGGCTTGGTAGGTCTCGGAGGGCGCGAGCGGGCCCAGGCTGGCCTCCAGCACCTGCATCGGCTCCAGCCGGCCGAACCGCCCGGCGGCATCATAGACCCAGTCGAGCCGCTGCATCGCAGCCTCCGGCCCGAGCCATTCGGCGGCCTCGTCAGGCCAACCATTCGGCTGGAGGGCGGCCCAGAAGGGCTGGTTCAGCAGGTCGCAGGCGTTGAAGGCGGCCACGCCGATGCTGGCGCCCGAAGCCCCTCCGGCCCGGAACACGGCAGTGATCAGATCGACGGGGTTGCGCAGCTTGCTGAAGGGCGGCGCCCAGGCGGCCAGCAGGCGCGGCAGCGCCATGGCGACGGCGCGCAGGTCGCCGCCGGTGTCGCGCAGCACCCCGGCGATACGGGACACCGCCTCCGGCGGCGGGTCATCGGCCACGAAGTGCCGCACCAGCTTGGTCGCCAAGTGCTTCTGGGTGGCCGGATGGTCGGCCAGGAAGCGGAGCAGCGCCTCGGTGGCCTCCGGGCCCTCCTCGAAGCGCCGGCCCAGCACGGTCTTGGGGCCGGGCTCGTGATTGGCTGGCCGGAAGACGGTCCCGACCGGCTCCTTGCTGCGCTCGATGCCCCAGCCGGTCAGCAGCCGGGCGCATTGCACCACATCCGCCTGGGTGTAGCCGGCAGCCGGGGAAAGGGTATGCAGTTCGAGCAGCTCGCGCGCGAGGTTCTCGTTCAAGCCACGGCCACGCTTGCGGCCGGCGGGGCTGTTCGGCCCGATGGAGCTGGCCTGGTCGAGATAGCTGAGCATGGCCGGATGCCTGATCACCGCCACCAGCATGTCCGCGAAGCGGCCGGTCACATGCGGCCGGATGGCTTCGCGGACATAGGCGCCCTGGACACTGGTGACCCGATGGCCCGCACGGCGGCTGACCGTGAAGTGGTTAGTCCAGAAATCGACCAGGCGCTCCCGGTAGGGTGCCGGCGTTTCCACGCGCCAGCTCAGCGCGCTGATGGCCTCGGCGCGGTACAGCGACCAGACCGTGTCGGGCACCATGCCGCCGGCGCGTCGCGCCTCCGTCAGCTCACGCCAGATACGGTAGCCTTCGCCGACGCCCGGAGGGGTTTCGAAGCCTTCCGGCGGGGGTGGCGGGATGTCCTTGCCATCGAGCTGCGCATCGAGCCAGGCCAGAGGATCGGACGGCAGCGGCTGATCCGGCCGCGGCCCAAGTCCGAAGCGAATGGCTGCCTGCAGAGGGCGCGTGTCCATGGTCGCGGTTAAGCCTCTTCCGCGGAGATGGGTGACAGCTGGGCCGACAGCCTCACGGCTTCAATCGCGTAAGGTGCCCGGGGAGACGGGGCAAGCCTGCTCTCCCCCCCCGCCCCGCGGCAGGTAAGCCGAGGGTGCCGATCCGGCCGGGCGCAAGGTCCGGCCGGCATTCCGCCCCGGAAGGGCGCCGGCAGGCGGCCCTCAGTCCAGGGCGGCCGGCATGACCGCTTGCGGCACGGACTTGAGGGATTCGGCGAAGCTCGCCTCGGTGTCGTGCCAACCGGTCTGGATGTCGTCTGCCGCCAGGGTCAGGGCTTCCGGCGAGAAGGCGTGGCGCAGCTGGCTATCGTTCCATTCCTTCGGCCGGCCACGCTTGGCGAGGCAGTAGGTCAGCGCACGCGCCACGCGGCTGACCATCGCACGCTCGGCGGTCAGCTGGGCCGCCGCCTGCACCCCTTCGATATCCAGCTCGGGCGGTGCCGCGGCCGCCAGCACCTGCGCGACCTCGGGGACCGCCGCATATTGCAGGTTCACATGCAGCTGGTGCGTCTCCGGATAGTATGCGGCAGCGCGGTGCGTCAGGCCGCGATCGGCGATCTCCAGCGGATCACGCAGCAGGATGATGGCCGGGGGCTTCTCGGCATGGAAGGGCGGCGGCTCGCTGGACTGCTTCTCGCCGGGCAACGCGATGTGGGCCAGCGCCTTGGGACGGAAGTTCGGCGCCTGATTCGGGCGGCGCAGCGCCACGCCGAGCTTCTCCAGCATCTCCCGCATCTCGGCGAGGATGTCATCGACATAGTCGGCGCGCGGCACCGCCTCGGCCAGCAGGCGGGTCAGCCAGACCGGTTGGTGGCGCACCGCCAGGGCGGCATAATCATGCACCTTCACCTGCTCCTGCCGCTCGCTGCGGTAGCGGAGGAACTCGCGATAGGCCTCTGCCAGCACGGGATAGTCGTCGGGCAGCTCGATCAGCACGGTGATGGCCCGCGCCAGGAAGGGGATGCCGAAGCTCGGCGCCTCCTTCAGCCAGGCCGCGCTCCGCAGGATGCTGTAGATCTCGTCCTGGTAGATCAGCGCACCCATGCTCTCGCCGGTTTCCCAGGCCTCGGTCCCGCTGGCGGCACCCGGCTGCAGCCGGGCCGGATTGTAGGCGTAGTGGATGGTGATGCCTTCCGGCGTGCGCACCGCCTCGTAATGCTGCAAGGCCGCCAGCCGGCTGGCGAGGCTGACCAGGCGGCGATCCTCCTTCAGCTGCGCCACGCCCTTGCGGAAGACGATCTCCACATCCTGCGGAAAGCGAAAGAAGCGGCTGCGCACCGCCTCCACCAACCAGTGCTTCGCGCTGCGCGGATTGCCGCCATAAGGGTCGGTGACGGTGTTCTGCTCCGGCTTGTTGCCGAACAGCACCACCTCGGTCCAGTCGGCCGCGGGATCGCGCCCCTCGGCCCGCGCGAGCTCCGTCACCGCGATGACTTCGGAGGGGACGCCGCCCGCACCAGGGCGCAACAGGCGGCCATAGATGCCGCCGAACTTGCCGATCACCACCTCCTGCACCGTGCCTTCATGCGCCGAGCGATAGCGCATGCCGCTCTGGTTGGAGGGCAGCGAGGCCACCTTGGCGCCCATGCCGAAATTGCGGTCGAGGGCGTTCTCCTTGCGGATGGAGGCGGCGATGTCGCACATCCGGTAGAGTTCGGGGCCGGTCAGCCCTTGACCCGAGTTCCAGAGCGCCAGCTTCGGCACGCCATCGACCGGCAGCGCGGAGAATTCGACCCGCCGCTGGCCTTCGGGCGCCGTGGCGGCCGCTTCCAGCGCGTTCTTGAACAATTCCCGGATCATCATCGTCTTCGGGCAGCGCTCGATCATCGCTGCAACGAGAAAATCCTCGTCCTGAACGCGCAGACGGGTGACGGTGGAACTCAAGCGAAGGCCCCCTGGATGTTGCGGCGCACAGCGACCATAGCAATGCGGCCCATGGAAAGCACCTCAAAGTTGTCCAGCGACCATGAACATATGACGCAAAAGGCTAGAGGCTAGTCCGGCCTGCGGCGAAGTTGCCGGACTGCCTTGCGCATGATGCGGCCTCCTGCGGTGCCCAAGCCCCCCTCAGCTTGAACGCCATAGGTCCCGCCCACGAAGAGGATGCAAGATGCCGCCCTCCATGGTGCTCGTGTCGGGCGGAGCTTTCCGGCCAACCAGCAGCCACGCAGCGGCGCGGGGCGTCTTGACCAACACCCCCAAGGGCCGCCGGTTCTCCTGAGCAAGACAAGAAGGGGAAGCTATCCAGCACTCGCGACCGCCATAGGCCGGCGCACGGGAGCCGCACGCATTGGCGGAGCGCCCCGCCGCGGAAAGTCGCATTCGGGAAATTCGTCGCTTCGCCAAGCCGCAGCACACCGGAGGCGTGCCGCTTCGCGGCCTTCGCCTCAGAAGCTATGAAGCGGATCATCCCACAACTCCGCATTTACGACAGCGCATACTCCTTGGTACATACCGGCCCCAGCCACCGAGTGGGTGCTCTCATGAGGAAAGCTTCGATTGCTGGCCTTGGCCATTCCAGTTTCGGGTTGCTCCAGGACAGGAGATGGCTTCCGGGGCTGCCTGGCTCCTCAGGATATTCATCTGCCCCATCGAACAACCATGGGTCCTGCAGTTCAGAAGCCCTGCCCGCCGCCCGTGCAGGATGACGTGGACGGCTCATCCTTCAAGGATCGCCGCGATGACGATGGAAGAGCAGGAATCCGGAGCTCATCTTTAGCCTTTCGGCGAATAACGGGCGCATTCACCAGTTCTCGGCCAGCGCTCCCTCCCTCATTATTCATGAGCATCATCCCGTCTTTTGAGACGAAGCAAAGGCCCGCCGCAAGACACACCTCCCCCTGGACGTCGGGGCGGAGAAGGAGCCATTCCGCGGACGGAGTGATTCTATTCAGCAAAGCACTGCTGCAGGCAGACCATTGCAGAAGCTCCGAGAGGCTCCGCCACCGTGCCGGCAAGGACTCCATGGGTCTGCCTCCATCCCGTGGACTTCGCCCTGATGCGCTCGACCAAGGTCGCGCAGTACGCCAACCACCCGGTCCGATGGATGGATCGCAAGCCGCAGATCATAGTTTGCCGTTTCCAGCCGAACGCATCTGCGTTCAGAAAATTAGAGAAAGGCCGGCGATTCGTTGCACCGCGCAGCGTCACGAGAACAGGCTCAGCAGAGTAGCGCGAAGAACATGGGCCTTAAAACGAGGGAAGTTGGAGGCGAGAGGCTCTGAATCTCCTAGGGCAACCTCCGAGAATCGACAGGCAGATCATAAGCCGGCTTGGGCAGGCCGACCTGGATTCCCGAAGTCGCAGCGATTCGTTGATGAGGCCACCCGCCCCAGGGTTGACCTTTGCCCCGAACTCTTCTTTTTCACTCACTCTTGAGTGATCAACCTTGTAGGCTCTATGCTGCGACGCAACAAAGCTCTGCGGTCCCAGCTTAGGTCATCGGTCGTCCTGCCCCGCCTCGGCATCTGGTTTGCACCGGACCCGCCTGGCCGGAATGCAAGGTGAAGGCGTGGAGCGACTGGCGATGGGCAATGCAGTGGAAGCAGGAAGCTAGAGAGATGGCGAACCAGATCAACTTGTCCTACAGCGATATCCTGAAGGGCATTCAGGAAGAACTGGCCCGCGGCTCCGACGAGGAAGCTCGCGGCAAGATCTGCGAGCAGATCGCCATGCTCAGCTTCGAAATGGCCAAGCTGAAGCAAAAGCAGAAGGTCTATGCAGCCGCGTTGCGCCGCCAAGGCTCCGGGACGCCGGGCGGCGCCTCCCATGCAGCCAGCGACCTGCCCCAGTTCGCCCAGATCGACATGCGCGACGCACTGGACGCGCTGGATGGCTTCTACGCTCTGGAATACGGCAATGAAGGTCCCTATCGCTGGACCGGCCCCGGCTCCACCGTCCGCTTCCGCGTCTGGGTCGATCGCTCGGTGCCGATGCAACTGGATGCCACCATGTACTCCTTCGGCGACGAACGGAATCGTTCGGAGATCACTCTGAAGGTCAATGGCGTCGAGGTGCCCGTCCGGTGCGGCGATAAGGTGATCCGCTCGGAAGCCTTCCCCGTAAGCGACGAGACGGGCGCGACCGAGATCATGTTCAACATCCCGCACATCTTCCGCCCCGCGGATCAGGGACAGGAGGACACGCGGATGCTGGGCGTGGCCTTCGCCGGGCTGAAGATTTCGCCTGCGAGCACGTGATCAGGGTCCAGGTGGGATTGGAAAGGGCGGCGAGATGAAGCTGACTGTGGCACTGTGCACCTACAAGCGATACGACCTGCTTCGGCTTGCGATTGAATCCCTCACGCGGCAGACGCTTCCCCAGGACCAGTTCGAGGTTCTGGTGGTTGACAATTCGCCGGACCGCGATGGTTCGGGGCGGGAACAGCAGCAGTACGAGCATGTCGGCAATCTGCGCTGGGTGCATGAGGCCATTCCGGGCCTGTCGAATGCTCGCAACGTCGCCATGCGACTCGCCGATGCCCCGCTGATCGCCTATCTTGACGACGACGCCATCGCGGACCCTGTCTGGGCCGAAAGCCTCTGCCGCACCTTCGCCGAGTTCGGAGAGACCTGCCATGTCATCGGCGGCAAGGTGCGCCCCCTGTGGAGCGAGCCGCGCCCCGTCTGGCTGGCGGACGAGATGCTGGGCTATGTCTCGGTCGTGGACCATGGGGACGAGGCCCGCTTCCTGACCGATCAGGAATGGGTGGCGGGCGCGAACATCGCCTACCGCACCGAGGTGCTCCGCCGCTTCGGCGGGTTCGACGTCTCGCTCGGCCGTGTCGGCTCCGGCAGCAGCCTGATGTCCAACGAGGAAGTGGCGCTCACCGATCGGATCAAGGCGCATGGCGGGCGGGTGGTCTATGACCCGATCGCCGCGGTGGACCATCTGGTGGAGGCGGCCCGCCTGCGCCAATCCTGGTTCCGGCGGCGCGTCGCCTGGCAGGCGGTCTCCGACCGGGTCCGCGGCGCCGTCTCCAGCGAGGCGGTCGATGTCGAGCGGGCGTGGAACGACATCAAGGACTTCTTCCTGCACTGCCCGCCTTCGGAGCGGACCGTGCGCGCCCTGGCCTTGCAGCAGAACGACCCGGGCATGTTCCGCTGGCAGCTCGCCACCATCTACAACTTCACCTCCGTGATGCTGAGCGGCATGCACGAGGTCGATGATGAGTAAGCTCAGCCTGGCTGCCAAGAGCAAGTGGGCGGGGAAGAGCGTGCTGGTGGTGGCGCCGACGCCCACCTACCCGATCGACTTCGGAAACCGCCGGCGCATCTTCCAGGTCTGCCAGCGTTTGAAGAATCTTGGCGCTGCCATCACCTTTCTGCATTACCCCGGCGAGGCGGACTGGCGCGAGAGCGTCTCGTTGGAGGCGCAGCGCGCCATGATGGCGCAGTGGGACAACTACTACATCGCGCCAGTGACGCAGCCGCTGCACATGCCGCCGCAGCAGGGCGACTACCACACGATCGACGAGTGGTGGGATCCCGGCGTCGGCGACATGCTGAAGTGGATCTTCAGCACGCACAGCTTCGACGTCGTCATCGTCAACTACACCTGGCTTTCCAAGGCGCTCGAATTCGTGCCGGAAGGGCCGGTGAAGATCCTCGACACGCATGACCGCTTCTCCGGCCGCCGCGAGGTGCTGGAGAGCAACGGCATCGCGCCGGAATTCTTCTACACCACACCGGAGCAGGAAAAGATCGCGCTCGACCGCGCCGACGTGGTCTGGGCGATCAAGAAGGAAGAAGAGGACTTCTTCAAGTCCATCACCAGCCGGAAGGTGATGACGCTTCTGCATGCCGAGCCGGTCGTGCCGCGCCACACGCGCAAGCCCGGTCAGGTCATCGCCTTTGGCATGGTGGGTGCGCGCAACAACATCAACGTGCGGAACTTCACAGCCTTCCTCGAGGAAGCGCACAAGTTCCTGCGCAAGACGCTCCTACCCTGCGAGATCGTCATCGCCGGCACATGCTGCGATCTGCTCCAGGTTGACCACCTGCCCTTCGTGCGCCTGCTCGGCCGGGTTGAGACGATGGACGAGTTCTACGACTCAGTGGACGTCATCCTCGGGCCGATGTCCTTCTCGACCGGGCTGAAGATCAAGATCGGTGAGGCGCTGAGCTACGGCAAGGGCGTCATCGCGCATGCCCATTGCTTCGAGGGCTATGTCCCGACCCACCCTTTCCAGACCCTGCCCTCCTTCTGGGACATGATGCGGGCCTGCGCCGCCGTGGTGCGCGATCCCTCGCTGATCCAGGTGCTGGAGGAAGCCTCGCGGCAGTCCATGCACCACGCGGGCCAGCAGGTCGCCGAGACGCTGGAGGAAAGCCTCGGCCAGAACGTGCAGGTGGAGCCTGCGATGATCGTCGTCCTCCATGCGCAGGACGTGAATCTGCGCTCCCCGCTGCTCTATCACGCGCTTGAAGCAGCCGAGTACGTCGCCCACCAGTCGAAGGTCGGCTTCTACATCGATGGCCAGCCGGACAAGATGGACGCCAAGGCGGTCCGGCAGTTGCGGAAATGGGGCCAGATCATCTGCTCGCCGGCCACCGCGCAGGGGCTGGGCGGCAAGCTCGCCGCCACGATGGGCTCGCAGGGCGTCCCCGTCATGAGCTTCCGCAAGCTGCTGGATGCCGGGCACCATGGCCTCTGGTTCGCCTGCATTCCCGAGGGCATGGCGGGGCGGCGCAAGCGCCTCCCGATGCAGGCTGTGGCGCCGCTCGGGGTGCTGGCGCAGCGCGCCTCGGAAGCCGAGGTCATCCAGTTCGCGAAGCGCCTGACCGAGACCTTCGACAAGGTCGTGGCATCCGATACCGAGAATTCCCTCCTGCTCGCCTCGGCCGGGAAGCTGCCGCTAGGCCGCTACATCATCCCCTTCCTCTGGCGCGGCCATACCAGCGAGGCGATGCGCATCGTCACCGGGCAGGACCGGCGCATGGTCACGCTGCTCTCGCCCGTGCTCGAAAGCGAACAGTTGGAACTCCTGCTGGAGGTCTGCAGCCTGACGACGGACCGGCAGGTCGAGGTGGTGTACGACCAGCGTGCCAACACCCCTGCCCAACTGCTCGCGGTGCAGGAGGCGCATCGCAGCGTGACCTTCACGCCGCTGCAGGACTATGTCCGCACGGTGGAGAAGCGGCGCAGCGGTGCCTATCTGGCGGCCGAGATCGGCGAGAGCAGCGCCTTCACCTGCCTGCGGGAGATGATGCACCGCGGCTGCATTCCCCTTGTTCAGCTCTTCGTCTCAGGCCATGCCGCCATGTCGGAAGAGGAAGACGAGGTGCGCTGGCGTGAGGCCGGCACGCTTGCTTCGGCCGATCTGCTCGCCGATCTGCTGCTGGACTGGCAGAAGGTCGAGACGCTCAAGCAGCTTCGCATTGATCGCTACAGCTACATCAACGATGCGGGCTGGGCCTATATCTGGGATGTCGTACGCCGCCTCATGAAAGAGCGCCGAGCGGCGGCCGCATGATGGCACGACCGCCGGAGCCATACGCACATTGGAGAACGCTCTGATGGCTGAGAAACGTTCTGTGGCCTTCAATGATTGTATCGCTTGCATCTCCCACGCTAATGTCAACCAAGTTCTGAACGCCTCAAGATAGCAGGACAGCACCATGAAGCCCGACCCGATTGTTGAAGCCGGCGCTGTCCGCTTCGGAAATGCCCTGCCGCTTTCGCTGATCGCCGGCCCCTGTCAGCTCGAGAGCCGACAGCACGCGCTGGAGATGGCCTCGGCGCTTAAGGAGATGGCTTCTCGCCTTGGCATCGGTCTCGTCTACAAGACCAGCTTCGACAAAGCCAACCGCACCAGCGGCAAGGCCGCGCGCGGGCTTGGCCTGGAGGCCTCGCTGCCGATCTTCGCCGAGGTCCGCGAGAGCCTGGGCCTTCCGGTGCTGACCGATGTGCACCTGCCCGAGCAGTGCGCGCCGGTCGCCCAGGCGGTGGACATCCTGCAGATCCCGGCCTTCCTCTGCCGCCAGACCGACCTGCTGCTGGCCGCGGCGGCCACCGGCCGGGTGGTCAACGTCAAGAAGGGCCAGTTCCTGGCGCCCTGGGACATGGCCAATGTGGTGGACAAGCTCACCGGCTCCGGCAATCCGCATGTTCTGCTGACCGAGCGCGGCACCAGCTTCGGCTACAACACCCTGGTCTCGGACTTCCGCGGCCTGCCGATCATGGCCCGCACCGGCGCGCCGGTGATCTTCGACGCCACGCATTCCGTGCAGCAGCCGGGCGGCCTTGGCGGCAGCTCGGGCGGGCAGCGTGAATTCGTCCCCGTGCTGGCGCGCGCCGCGGTCGCGGTCGGCGTCGCCGGCCTGTTCATCGAGACGCACCAGGATCCGGACAAGGCCCCCTCGGACGGCCCGAACATGGTGCCGCTCAGCCAGTTCGAGGCGCTGCTGCGCGACCTTCTGGCGCTGGACCGGCTGACCAAGGCGCAGCACACGCCATGAACCCGGTTGTCCTGATCCCGGCCCGGCTGGCCGCCACCCGCCTGCCGAACAAGCCGCTCGCGGACATCCACGGCGAGCCGATGATCGTGCATGTCTGGCGCCGTGCGGTCGAGGCCGATGCCGCGCCGGTCTGGATCGCCACCGACACGCCCGCCATCGCCGAGGCGGTGCGGGCTGCCGGCGGCCAGGCGGTGATGACCGGGGCCGACCATCCCTCCGGCTCCGACCGCATCTTCGAGGCGCTCGGCCGCATCGATCCCGAGGGCCGCTTCGACACGGTGCTCAACGTGCAGGGCGACCTGCCCACCGTCACGCCCGCGACCCTGCGTGCCGCGCTCGTGCCGCTGGCGGATGCCGAGGTGGCGCTCGGCACCGCGGTGGCCGAGATCGTGCGGGAGGAGGAGCGGACCGCCTCCTCCGTGGTGAAGATGGTCGGCTCGCCACTCGGCGACGGGCGCTTCCGCGCGCTCTACTTCACCCGGGCCACCGCGCCCTGGGGCGAGGGACCGCTCTACCACCACATCGGCCTCTATGCCTGGCGGAGAGCGGCCCTGGCCCGCTTCGTCACCCTGCCCGCCTCGCCGCTGGAGCGGCGCGAGAAGCTGGAGCAGCTGCGCGCGCTGGAAGCCGGCATGCGCATCGATGCCATGCAGGTGGCCGAGGTGCCGCTGGGCGTGGACACCCCGGAGGACCTGGAGCGGGCGCGCGAGCTGCTGCGCAGGCACGCCCCGGCAGCCCACACTGCCTGACCCCGCAGCCGCGAGGACGAATACGCCATGGAGATGACTCTGACCGCCGGCGAGGCCACCCTGGTTTCAGCGCGGCGCACCCTGGAGCTGGAAGCCGAGGGCCTCGCGGCCCTGCGGCAGGCGCTGGATGGCCCGCTGGGCGAAAATTTCAACCGCGCGATCGCCGCTCTGTGCGCCGCCACCGGCCGCGTCATCGTCACGGGCATGGGCAAGTCCGGCCATGTCGGCCGCAAGATCGCGGCGACCTTCGCCTCGACCGGCACGCCGACCTACTTCGTTCATCCGGCCGAGGCCAGCCACGGCGATCTCGGCATGATCCAGGAGCAGGACGTGGTGCTCGCCCTCTCCTGGTCGGGCGAGGCGCCGGAACTGTCCGACATCGTCGCCTATACCCGGCGCTTCAAGGTGCCGCTGATCGCCATCACCGCGCGCTCCGCCAGTGCGCTCGGCAAGGCGGCCGACATTCCGCTGATCCTGCCCAGCATGCCGGAGGCCTGCCCGAACGGGCTGGCGCCCACCACCTCGACCACCATGCAGATGGCGATGGGCGATGCGCTGGCGGTGAGCCTGCTTTCGCTGCGCGGCTTCTCGGCACAGGATTTCCGGCAGTTCCACCCCGGCGGCAAGCTCGGCGCGCAGCTGCGCACCGCGCGCGACCTGATGCATGGCGGCGCTGCCGTGCCCACGGTGCCGGAGGACGCCACCCTCTCCCAGGCGATCATGGAGATGACCAGCAAGCGCTTCGGCATCACCGCGGTGGTGGATGGCGAGGGCCGGCTGGCCGGCGTGATCACCGATGGCGACCTGCGCCGCGCCTTCGAGGGCGGTGGCTTCGTCGAGCGGCCGGTCAGCCAGATCATGACGCGCAATCCCCGCACCATCGCGCCCGAGGTGCTGGCGCCGCAGATCCTGGCGGACCTGAATCGCTCCGCCATCACCGCGATCTTCGTGGTGGAGAACGGCCGCCCGGTCGGCGTGCTCAACATCCACGACCTGCTGCGCGCCGGCGTGGCCT
>Ga0182739_1001126_pt1 | contig 29413 bp, 20 predicted proteins | sample eDN5th30CBELigBY_FD_128873 | JGI IMG/M metagenome (GOLD analysis project Ga0182739, IMG submission 128873) | Enriched backyard soil microbial communities from Emeryville, California, USA - eDNA 5th pass 30_C BE-Lig BY (version 2) (version 2) | ecosystem: Environmental > Terrestrial > Soil >... | reverse complement strand
GGTGCAAGCCCAGCTTCGCATGGACGACGCGCTGGCCGACATGCATCAGGACGAAGTCTCCCGCCTGGTCGTGCGCGTGGTGGCGCTGCCCGAGGGTGATGCACAGCGCCAGCGCTTCCTGGCGGAGCTGGACGGCCCCGCGCGTCCGGGCATTCCGTCGCGCATCCAGATCACCTGGCAGGCCGGCGCTGGCGCCAACCAGACCGTGCCGCAGGTGTTGCCCGGCCAAGTCTGGCGCATGGCGCTGGTGCTGAGGCGGCCGCACGGCTTGCTCAATCCCGCGGGACCGGACATCGAAGGGCGCCTGTTCGCCGAGGGCGTGCGCGCCGTGGGCACGGTGCGCGGACAGCCCGACCTGCTGGCGGACCGACCATGGGCCACGCCCGGCATCGCCATCGAGCGGGCGCGGCACCATGTGCGCGAAGGCATGCGGGCGGCGTTGGGCGAGCACCGGTATGCGCCGGTGATGATCGCGCTGGCGATCGGCGACCAGGCCGGCGTGTCGCGCGAGGACTGGCGGGTCTTCAACCGCAGCGGCATCACGCACCTCGTCTCGATCAGCGGCATGCACGTCACGTCGATCGCCGGCATTGCGGGATTGCTTGCGTCGGCGCTGTGGCGACGCCTGCGCTGGCGCGGCGTGGGCGTGGCGGAGCGGATGCCGGCGCGTGTCGCGGGCGGGTGCGTGGCGGCGATGGTCGCGCTGCTGTACTGCCTGCTCGCGGGCTGGGGCGTGCCCGCCCGGCGCACGTTCTTCATGCTGCTCGTGGTGCTGGCGGCGGCGCTGTCGCGCCTGCCGTTGTCCGGCGACCGGGTGCTGGCCTGCGCGGCCGCGGCGGTGGTTGCGCTCGATCCGTGGGCGCCGGTGTCGGCGGGCTTCTGGCTGTCGTTCGGCGCGGTGGCCGTACTGCTGCGCATCGCGGCCGCGCCCATCGACGCCCAGGCCGGTTGGCGTGCGCGGTGGGCGGTCCGAGCCGGTCAGGCCGTGCGTCTGCAGCTCATGGTCACCGTCGGCCTGATGCCGTTGCTGGCCTTTCTGGTGCACCAAGTGTCGCTCGGGTCGCCCCTGGCCAATGCCGTGGCGATTCCGTCGGTGACCTTCATCGTGACGCCGCTGGCGCTGCTGTGCGCGGCGTTGTCCTGCGTGCCGGGGGCGGACGGATTTGCCGCGTGGGCGGGGCAGGCCGGGCTGGCGGCCTTCGACCTGACCATGGCGCCGGTGGCCTGGGTGGGCAACGCCAGTTGGGCCAGCGTCCCGGTTGCCGCGGCGGGCTGGCCCTGGCTGCTGCTGGCCGTGGCGGGCATGGCCTGGGCGTTGCAGGCACGAGGCTGGCCGGGCCGCCATCTGGGATGGGCCTGCATGCTGCCCTTGCTGTTCTGGCGGCCGGACAGGCCGGAGCCCGGTTACTGGCGCATGAGCGCGATGGACGTGGGGCAGGGCAGCGCGATCCTGGTCGAAACCGCAACCCGGTCGCTGCTATTCGACGCCGGTCCCCGCAGCTTCGGCGGCAGCGACGCGGGCGAGCGCGTGGTGGCGCCGTTCCTGCAGGCGCGCGGCGTCACGCGGCTGGACGAGCTGGTGCTGTCGCACGCGGACATGGACCACGTCGGCGGAACGCGCGCGGTCCTGGCGGCGGTGCCGGTGGAGCGCAGCTACGCGTCCTTTGACCTGCCCGCCTTCGTGCGCCGCGATGCAAGGATGTGGCCGGACGCCGGACAGGCGCAGCCGGCCCTGCCCACACAGATGGCGCGCTGCGAACGGGGGCTGCGTTGGGAGGCGGACGGCGTGGAGTTCACGTTTCTGCATCCCCATGGCGTCAAGGACCCGCGTGCCGAGGACCGCAACGCGGATAGCTGTGTGCTGCGCGTGAAGGGCGCGCGGCATAGCTTGCTGCTGACGGGGGACGTGGGGACGGCGCAGGAGCGGGAAATGGTGGCGCAAGGGTTGGAGCAAGCGGATGTCGTGCTGGCTCCGCATCACGGCTCGGCGTCATCCTCCGGCCGGGAGCTGGTGGAGGCTGTGAATGCGGCGCACGTCATCGCGCAGGCGGGGCATCTGAACCGGTTCCGGCATCCGGCACGGGCGGTGGAGTTGAGATGGATGCGGGCGGGGGCGCGATTCTGGCGCAGCGACAGGGATGGCGCGGTGATGGCGCAGTCGCGGCCGGAGGGGTTGGAAGTGTGGGGCCAGCGGGAGCGGGGCGGGCGGTACTGGCATGGACGATAGCGGCAGCGTCGTGCATGCCGGTTCGTACGTTGTTGAATCCGTACGAGGTCATGTCTTTGAAACGGGAGCAAACGTGTCCTCACTGCTCACAGGGGGACTGGGTCAATCGGCCCGCCGGTTCGAAGTGAGCATGAATCAAGCGAATCATCTTGCGGGCTACAGGAGATAGGTCTGCATCGGACCGGTGGACGATCTGGAACTCGCGAATGATGCCGCTCGGTATGGGAACAACGCTCAGGCCAAGCGCCCGCGCGTCGAACAGGGAGGGCTTCATGGTGACGAATGCGGACGTCTGCTTCAGGCGGATCATTGTCGAGACTGGATGGCGCGCCGCCTCCAGGCGCTTGGCCACCAGGACGAGCTGATCGCGCTGACGGCATATTGCGTACTCGCATTTAGCAGCTTTCGCCTTGCCGTTCTTCCCCCGCGTGTCAAGGTCTCCGCCCTTGGGCGGGCGTACAACAAGGCCGGCATCAAACCGAAGTCGCTCGCCCGCAACAGTTACACAGTGAGCATCGAATATGTCGAATTGATACGTAAAATTCCAGCATACGAAATATTTTGTGATTAAAGAGTCGCTAGATGCCCGAGGCGATCAGGAAGTCGAGGAGGCTAAATGAATATTATTCCTAAAAAGGGCGGCTCTGAGAGGATAGGCGTGGTGCTTGTTGACCAGAACGGAGTGGTCCGGTCTTGGAACGGCGTCATGCAGGTCTTGACAGGCATCACTGCCTGCACGGCGGTCGGGGCGCCCATGGAAGCGTTGAGGTTCGCCGGGGACCCGACGGCGGAAGTCCCTTTGGAACTCAAGTCGCGCGAAGCTTCGCGGATGCCCATCGCCGACTTCGAGATTCCTCAAAACGCCGGCGTATCCCGGTGTCTGGTATTCGCGCGTTGTCTCAGTACGGGAGGGGCACGTCCAGGTCAACCCCCGACACTGCGAATTCAAGCTGAAGCAGTCGAGAAGAATGTCCGGCCCGTCATCCCTGCACATAGTCACATCATGCAGACGGAAAAGCTTGCGGCGATCGGACAGCTAGCCGCGGGAGTGGCGCACGAAATAAACAATCCGATCGGCTACGTATTCTCGAACCTCAAGACTCTTGGAAACTATGTGCGGGACCTGTTGAAGATTGTCGATGCGGTGGAAGGTGTGGCCCATCTTGATGACCTGCGCCATCTCAAGAGGAATCTTGAGTACGACTATATCCGCAATGATCTGGCTGCGTTGCTCAGCGAATCTGAGGACGGGATTGATCGGGTCAAGAAAATAATAACGGCGTTGAAAGACTTCTCGCGCCCGGAGGAGGACGGATTTCGCGAATTCGACTTGCATCACGGCATCGAGACTACGCTGAAAGTTGTAAACAACGAGCTTAAATACAAAGCAAATATCGTTCGCGACTTTGGCGTGCTTCCCCTTGTGGAATGTAATGGGTCTCAGATAAATCAAGTGACGCTGAACCTGCTCATCAACGCCGTGCAGGCAATAGCGACCCACGGCACGATCACTATTCGCTCGGGCGTGAATGGCGCAGACGTCTGGTTCGAAGTGGAGGATACGGGCGAAGGGATTGAAGACGACGCGCTGCATCGGATATTCGAACCCTTCTATACCACAAAGCAATTGGGAAAAGGAACGGGACTAGGCCTGGCCCTCTCGTATGGAATCGTGGAACAGCACCGGGGCCGCATTGAGGTCTTTAGCAAGAAGGGCTGGGGTTCACGCTTTCGAATCTGGCTTCCCATTCATCAGAAGACGGCGGACGAATAAATGCCTGGGGTTGAAAATACAAAACATGCCAAAAGCCCGGGTGCGCGAGGTTGCGTCCTGTTGGTCGATGACGAGCCAAACATTTTAGCCAGTCTTCTTCGGGAGCTTCGAGGGGCGCACCAGCACATCTTGAGTGCGACAGACGGAGTCAATGCCATCAATATGATGGCGAATAACAAGGTCGACCTCATCATCTGTGATGCCAATATGCCTGGTATGTCAGGCGCGGACTTGCTCGCGGTCGTCCAGCAACGCTGGCCAGATACCGTGCGCATCCTCCTGACGGGCTATCCGGAGCACAGCAACACAATTCGCGCAATTAATGAGGGGCGCATTTACCGGTATTTGACGAAGCCCTGGAATTCAGATCAGCTGCGTATCACCGTTAATCAAGGACTTGCCCTTCAGCATGCGCAGTCGGAGAGGCGACGGCTTGAACAGATAAATCGCCAGCAATACCAGGAATTACAAGAGCTCAACAACACCTTGGAAGCTCGTGTTGTGGAACGCACAGTGGAGCTTGAGCGCGCCAATGGAGAGCTGGAGCGGGCCCACCAAAGTCTGCAGAAAAGCTATGTCACCGCGACTCAAGTATTTTCATCATTGATAAATCTCAGGCTGCCGCCGGAGAAGCAGTCCAACGCCAAGGTTTCTTCCCTCGTCAGCGCATTCTGCGACAAGGTGGCTTTAAGTGAAAAGCACAGGCAGGACCTCGCCATCGCGTCTGCGCTCTATAACATTGGAAAATTGACATGGGACGACGTGCTCATTGCCGGATCACCGGATCGGATGGAGCGCAATGATCGCGAGCGATATCGGACCTATCCGGTGGTGGGAGAAAGTCTGCTTATGTCACTGGAGCCGGCAAACGATGCCGCAACCATCATTCGTCATCATCAGGAACGCTGGGACGGCGCAGGATTCCCGGATGGCCTGAGTGGTGAAGCAATACCCTACGGCGCGCGCGTCCTGAAAATCGCTACGGACTATGTTGAGCTGCAAATGGGTATGCTTCTTTCGAGGAAGTTGGGCCATGAGGAGGCAATTGACGCGGTCCGGAAGTACTCTGGTCGACTCTACGATCCGGCATTGTGCGAGCCATACATTGAAGTGATGGCGATGATCGAAAGCACCCAGACCTCTGACGATACGGTGCTTGTCCTGGATACGGCCAGGCTTGAGCCGGGAATGGTGCTGGTCAAGGACCTTCACGCTTTAAGCGGGATGTTGCTGATCAGCGCAGGTAAGCCGTTGACGGAGAGATTGATAAATAAATTGGTGGTGTTTGAGCAGAATGAAGACGCGACCTATCAATTGTTCGTGCGCGTGCCCGAGATAGAAGACTAATCAGCGTTTGCAAGATTGCGAGAGGCATTCATGAAAATGCGGAGTATCTTTACTTCGGCGTTTCCTGTCGTTGTGGGGTTCGTGCTGTTTTGGGTGGGGCTCGCCTGGCTAATATGGAGGCCTCTGCTGGTTGATCACCTTCCCGAGCTCGCAATATCGATCGAGCAAGGGGCCGTGCTCTTCGGCGCCATGGGCCTGACATTGCTGTTAAGCGCATTGGGGTTTGCGCGGCTGGGTTTATTTGTGAACCTGCTCACACTGGCAGCAAATTTGTGGGTTGCAGTGACGCTAAGCCCTTCGGTAGGGTGGAATTTGTGGATTCAACACTCCCCGCTCACTCCCCTAATGCAAATCACGATTGCATTGGTTTGCTGCACCATTGGCTTGCTTGAACTTTCTCCCCGCTCGAGACGATTGCGGCGGGTCCTGGGCAGCTTGACATGCCTCAGTGCGCTGCTTCAGGTGATTGCAAGAGTACAAGCCTGGCCGCTTGAAAATGGCATTGCGGTGATCTTCCGGATCGAGGGGCTTTACACGTTGCTCCTGGTGCTCATGGCCGCAAGTGCAATCGCTTTAATAATTCAGCGGCGTACTGAAAAAGTCCTGGCGCGGCAGACAAGGAGTGTTTGGCTGGCGGGGATCGGCTCATTGGTGGCCGTGCTGTGTTGGTGCATCATCGGCACGCAAGAACTCAATGTAAAGGTCCATCAATCCCGAATATTGATGCGCCAGGCTGCTGACCAGTTGGACGCGGCTGTTAACGAGCGCTTCACTGTATTGAATCGATTGGTCGAGCGATGGGCCGCCGATGGGAGGCTCCCGGATAAAACAGCCTTTGAGCTCGATGGTCGCGCATTTCTCCGTGATATACCGGGCTTTAAGGCAATGGCGCTGGTTGACAGGGATGGCGATGTATTTCTCGTTCATGCCGATAGTGCCGCGGACGATCAGTGGTTGAGAAAATATGTGGCGGCCTCGTCTACAAGGGCGCTCCTCCACCACGTTACAAACACCGGCAAAGCGCATGTCGGTTCGCCTGTGCAGACCGAAGGTATGTCGGCCCGAGCCATCGTCGCTGTGAGCCTGCAGCCTCTGCATCCGCGTAATGGAAAACCTGCGTACCTGGTTGCCGTTCAACAAGTTGCGGATCTCTTTCTTCAATCTCCGGGGCCCTCCGTAGGGCTGGCGGCGGTCTCGGTGGAGTACGGAGAAGCAGAAATCTACCGCTCTGGTTCTGTCGGGCGAGGGGATCTGCTCGTGCACGCTCCGATAACGATCGACCATGACAATCTGGCCAAAATCAGAGGCTGGTATCGAGGCACTGCCACGGAAGGGCCGATTTCGTTTCTATCCACTGCCGCAATGCTGGTTGGCATGGCAGCGACACTCTTCCTAATGCTGAATCAGCAACTGAGTTTGTCCTCAAGACGCAGGTCGTGCAAACTTTCGAGAACTCACCAGGCACTTCGGCGCAGCCTTGAGATTCAGCATCGTCTGAATAGTATGAAAGCTCGGATGATGCGCCTTTCCGGCGATATCATATTTGCACTCAACCGCGATCTCGTGTTTATTGAGGTTAGCAGTTCGGCGGAACGCATCCTTGGTTATTCACCGAAGGAGTTGAAGGGCAGCAGAATAATGGAGTACGTGCCGCAGCATGAGCAAAGGCGTACGGGCTCGGCGATCGAGTCAGCGATGGCCGAGCACTCCACCGACTGGAAATTTCAGAACCAGCTTATTGACAAATCGGGCAATGCCGTTGAGATGAGATTGTCCGGCGAATGGGTCGAGGCCGAGCAGTTATTGTATTGTGTTGCGCACGATGTGGACTGGATCCGTCAGCAGGAAAAATTCAATAACGCATCGCGTCGGGTGTATGACCAGATTGTTTCGCGAGCACCCTTGGAAGATGTCCTTCGATCGGTGGCTGATCTAGTCCAGACAGTCGTCCCGAACGCCACTCTGGCTGTTCGTCGTCTAATGAACGGCCATCGAGACCTAGAACTGCTGATGGCAGCGGGGCCGGGAGCTGAATTTGAAATAGGGCTTGGAGAAATGCTCCCTTTGGCCGCCGATTCCCCCGCGGGCAATGCAATCAGGGCGGGCGACGCGGTATTCGCCGACAAGCTTGATTTGCCGGGCTGCGAGCCAAAATGTGGAACCGCGAGGTTCGCGTGCTGGGCATCGCCCATGGCGCACGGGGAGAAGCTATTAGGTTCTGTAGTCGTTTACTGGCCCGACGACCAGCGGTTGCCGCACGATACACAGGCGCTCTCGGCGATCTGCCAGTTGGCCACGGTGGCCATCAACGCCGCGGATGTCCGCAGAAGCCTGGAGGCTAGCGAACAACGTTATCACTCTCTATACCACTTTAATCCCGACGCCGTATATTCGTTTGATGCGAGTGGACGTTACACAAGCGTCAACCCTCAGGTGGCGATACTGACGGGGCTTTCTGAAAGCGAGCTATTGCAAACAACTTATCGGTCCGTCGTAATTCCTGATGAGCTGCCGATCGTCGATGAGCATTTCGATGCAGTGCTGCAGGGCGAAGTTCGACGATACCTCGCTAAATGCATCGGCGCGAATGGCGAGATTCGCACCTTCGATGTCACAAATATGCCGATCCAGGTCGAGGACAGCGTGTTGGGCGTCTTTGGCATCGCCCGGGATGTCACGGAGCAGGAGCGCGCGGGTAGCGTGATCAGAGCGAAGGAGCGGCAACTTCGCCAATTGCTTGTTGATATGCGAGATGCGGTGCTGGTCGTGAATCAGAGCGGCTATGTGCGCTTTGGGAACCAGGCTGCGCAGCAAATGTTCGGCAGGACCCAGGCAGGGTTGCAGAACATGCGTCTTCACTTGCCCGAATCGCCGACCAAACTCTTCGAATGGCAAACGAAAAATGCCGGAGGAGAAAACCTGGAAGTGGAGGTTGCCCTGTCAGAAACAGAATGGGAGGGCGAACCGATGCGATTGTTGTCGCTTCGAGACTTGCGGGCGCGCAACCATTTTGAGCAGCAGCTGCATTTGCTTCATCGCAGCCTGGAAGCCTGCTACAACGCGGTGACGATTTCCGACGCAACCGACCCAGAACTGCCGTTGATCTACGTAAATCCGGCTTTTGAGCGCATGACGGGATTCAGCCGTTCCGAGGTGCTCGGCAGGAATTGCCGCTTTTTGCAGGGCCCGGAAACAGACCCGATTGCGGTCTCAAAAATTCGCGCTGCATTGGCGGATAACCGCGAAGTTGACATCGTCCTTCAGAATACGCGCAAGGACGGAACCGCGTTCTGGAATCATCTTTATATTGCGCCTGTGCCTGACAAAATGGGGCGTGTGGATCATTTCATTGGCATTCTCAATGATATTACCCAGCAAAAGAAAATCGAGGAGCAACTTGAGTATGGTGCGACCCACGACATACTGACGGAGCTGCCTAACCGGCGGTTACTCAGGGAGCACCTTGTCCGAAGTTGCGCCGATGTTCGCAGACGAGGCGACACGCTGGCGGTCGGATTCTTTGACCTGGATGGATTTAAGTTGATCAATGATTCGATGGGCCACGACTTTGGCGATCGAGTTTTGATTCAGGTCGCCCAGCGAATGCGCGCGTGCCTGCAAAAGGGGGAGATGGTTGCCCGCGTTGGCGGGGACGAGTTTGTAGTCGTGTCGGCCTCGATTTCGCGCGAACGGTCACATCGCCTTATGGAGGCGGCAATCAGCGCTGTGGGTGCGCCCTACCAAATCGGGGATTTGGAGGTGCATATCACTGCAAGTGCAGGGCTTACGATAAGCGACGGGTCTATCAAGGATCCGATGCAGTTGGTGCGCGAGTCGGACCTTGCAATGTTCAGGGCGAAGCGTGAGGGCAGAAACACGTGGCATGAATATACGATCGATCTCGGGAAGGATATCGAAGAGCGGCTTGCCCTCCGTGGTGACTTGAAGCGTGCCCTCGATAACGAAGAACTTGCGCTTTACTACCAACCTATTATTGATGGCCGAACCCATCGGATCGCTGGGGTCGAGGCGCTCCTGCGTTGGCAACATCCTGTCCGTGGGTTCGTTCCGCCGTCATTCTTTATTCCCTTGGCAGAAGAGACGGGGCAGATCATTCCGCTAAGTAGATGGGTGATCGAGAGGGCATGCCGCGATGCTGCGACCATGCGGGAACTGGGGTGGTCCGATTGTCCCGTTGCGCTCAATGTGTCGGCGCTTTACTTCCAACGTACTGATTTTGTATCGGAGTTGGAACGTCAGATCCTGCGGCACGACTTGACCCCTCAGAGCATCCAGATCGAGATTACAGAGAGCGTATTGCTCGATGATGCGGAAAGAGCCATAGATACACTGCGGCAGGTTAGAAAGTTGGGCGTGAAAATATCGATTGACGATTTTGGTACCGGATATTCAAGCTTGACGTACCTCAAGAATCTGCCAATTGACAAGGTGAAGATAGACCGCTCGTTTGTTCAAGAGGTGATCAGTGACCGACACGATGCGTCTATTGCAAAGGCGATTATTTCAATGGCTCATCACCTCGATCTGAAAGTGGTGGCGGAAGGCGTTGAGATCGAAGCCCAGTACGCGTTCTTGCGCCGCAATCATTGCGATTATTTTCAAGGCTATTTGTTCGCGCATCCGATGCCGTTCGACGCGCTGTCGCGTTACTTGAGAGATAACTCGTCCTCCGGCAATGCATGGGGCGACAACGCGCCCACCGAAGTGGAAAGGGTGCTGTTGCTCCTGGACGATGAGGAAAATATATTGCGAGCGCTTGTGCGGGTCCTGCGCCGGGACGGGTACAGAATTTTGACTGCCCAAACCCCGCGAGATGCATTCAGGTTGCTTGCAAGCAATAGGGTGGATGTGATTGTTTCCGACCAGAGAATGCCCGAGATGACTGGGACAGAATTTTTTCATCGAGTCAAGGACATGTATCCGGAAACAGTGCGGATCATCCTGTCCGGGTATACGGATCTGGCATCCGTGACTTCCGCCATCAACAAAGGAGCAATCTATCGGTACTTCACCAAACCTTGGGACGACGAGGAACTGCGGGACTCCATAGCGGTCGCTTTTCGCAAAAGTGAGGACATCGAAGATACTGCCTAGCATGGCCTTGGTGGTGTCAATGCCGGGCCGGGTCGCAGAGAGTTTCCGTCCGGAATAGGCTCGTGTTGATTTGCTCGTCGGGGAATGGGGGTATAAACGCCGCCTGGCACTTCCTCTGGAGACGTCGGGGCGACGTCTCACCCCCCGCCCGCCGCCAGCTCATCAAACAACCGCTCCCCCCCCATCTGCCCACCCTTGAGCATCAATTCAATCCCGTCCGTCACGGGGTCATCGCTACGTGCGACGCTCACGGTCACCCCCGGCGCCAGGACGCAGCGAAACGCCAGCCCCCAAAGCCCCAGCGCCAATGTGGCCTGGCTGGACGTGTCGCCGCCGGCGATGCCGATGCGGTTCAGGCGTCGGCCGGCCTGGGCGCTGGCGCGCACGATGTCGGCGACGAGCCGGGCCGTGGCGAGCGCGGTGGCGGCGGTCTGTTCGGCGTTGACGGCGCCCGACGGCTTGTCGGTGTGCGCAAGCACGTTGCGGCCCTGGGCCAGCGTGGTGGCTGCCTGTTGGACCTGTTGCGCGGCGTAGTCGGGATCGGCCAGCAGGCGCTGGGTCACCAATGGCTGGCGGGCATAGCTTTCAGCCGCGGCGATCTGCCGCGCAGTGACGGGCGACAGGCTGCCCGCCACGACCAGCACCGGGCCGTCGGCGGGGGCGAGCGGCGTCGGCGGGGCCATGCCTTCGCGCGGGGTCGGCGAGGCGCGGGCCAGTGCCTGTTGCACGCTGCTCGGGCCCACGGCCAGCAGCGGGGCGCGGTCGGCCGCGCGGCGGATCAGGCGGCCGATGACGGCAAGCTGCGATTCGTCCACCAGGTCCAGCAGCAGCGGGCCGTCGGCGCTGTCCAGAAGACGGTCGATCCAGTCGTCGATCGCTGGCACATCCGCGGCCGATGGATAGGCAATGTGAGGCACCGAGCGGATGGCGGCCAGTCCCTGCGCCGCCAGATGCCGCCGCAAATCCGCCTCGTGCATCGGGGTCACGGGATGCACGCTCATCACAGGGTGCCGGTCGATCCGGTGGATTTCCGGCGCGGCGCCCGCGCGCGCAAATAGCTGCGCGAAGCTGCAATAGCGTCCGATGCTGGGCTGTCCGCCCACGATGGGCACGATGGGATTGGGCAGGTGCCGCCGCAATTCCTGCACGGCGGCCCCGATGCTGCCGACGTGCGGCGCGCTGTCGAAGGTGGAACAGCATTTGTAGTGCAGCACGCGCGCGCCGGTGCTTGCCATGAACTCACCGACTGCGCGCAGTTCCGCGACCATTTCCTCGGGCGCCATGCCGCGCGCGGCGCCGGCGATGCCGATGGCATCCAATGGACCCGCACGCTCCAGTTGCGCGGAAGAGGGCACGCTCAAGAAGAGCAGGCTGCGCAGGCCCGCGCGGGCGACCTCGGCCAGCGTGTCGGTGGCGCCGGTGAAGTCGTCGCCATACCAGCAGACCTGCGGCGCGGCAGCGCCCGTCATGCGCGGTTTCCGAAGAAGTCCAGGGCGCGCCGCAGCTCGGGCGCGTTGCGGGCGTAGTCTTCCAGCGCCTGGTTGTCGCGCACCGCGTGCCACGCCTGGCGGATGCTCTGCACGCCCGCCGCCGGGCCGTCCGGGTGGGCAAGAATGCCGCCGCCCGACATGAACAGCAGGTCGTCGCTGCGCACGGCGGCCCAGGTGGCGGGCACGGTGCCGGCCCATTGGCCGGACGAGAACGCAGGCATGACGGCGTCGTCGATGCCGGGCGTCAGCGACGCCAGGCAGTCGCGCGCGGAATCGACGACTTCGCTGTCTTCCTGCGAGAACTTGCCTTGCAGACCGTGCACGTGCATGTGGTCCACGCCGGCCAGCCGCCACAGCGTCTGGTAGGCCTGAAAGCCCATGCCCAACAGCGGATGGCGCGACAGCGCGCCAAAGCCGTTGCGGTGGCCGTGCAATGCCAGCGGCGTGCTGCGGCGCAGGGTCTGGATGGCGGAGTAGCCGCACCAGTTCAGGCTGGCCATGACGCAGGTGCCGCCTTCGCGTTCGATCAGGTCGGCGTGGCGGCGCATGGCGTCGGTCTCGTCGCTGATGTTGAAGGCGACCATGACGTTGCGGCCGGTGCGGTCGCGGTGGGCGCGCACCACGGCCATCACGGCCGCGACGCGCTGGGCGAGCGGGGCGTGGGCCGGGTTGGCGCACACTTCGTCGTCCTTGATGAAGTCCACGCCGGCTGCGCAGAGCTGGGCGACCAGGTGCGCGGTCTGCTCGGGTGACAGGCCGACGTTGGGCTTGATGATGGTGCCCACGAGCGGACCCTTGTCCACGCCGGTCAGCGCGCGCGTGCCGGCGATGCCGACCTGGGGCAGGTCGAATTGGGCGCGGTAGTTGGCGGGCAGCTCCATGCTTTCCAGCCGCAGGCCGGTGACTTCGCCCAGGTCGTACAGGTTGCCGCCCACGGTGGCCGCCAGCGTGGGCAGGTTGGCGCCGACGTTGGCGACGGGAAACGCGATGCGCACCCGCGCGCGCTGGAATTTGCCTGGCATGCCGCCCGGCTGGCGCGCTAGGTAGGCGTTGGGCAGGCTGGGCGCGTCGACGGTTTCCAGGGTTTCGATGGATTCGATGCGCGCGCGCGCACGGGCACGCAGTTCGTCCGTCTCGCCCTGGACGCGCGTGAAGGTGCCGCAGGATTGCTCGCCGGCCATGACCTCCGCGACCTTGGCGGGGTCGACGGGGGTTTCGATCAGGTAGGTGGCGGTAAACGATTGGGAATTCATGGTGGCGATGGGGCGGCAGGGCGGATCAGAGACGGGTCAGGTCGGGAAAGGCGCGGACCGGATCCTTGCCGTCCCAGTTCTGCGAGCTTTCGCGGATCAGGTCGAAGAGGCGGCCCTTGGGTCCGGCCACTTCGGACAGTTCGATGACGGTGCCGGGGTGGTATTCGGTGTCGAAGTAGATGAAGCGGCCTTTTTCGCCGACTTCGCCGCTCATCTTGGGCTTGAAGCCCTGCGCCAGCAGGCGCTCCAGGTCGGCGTCGTAGCTTTCGGTCCAGTAGGCGACGTGCTGCAGGCCGGTGCGGCCCGCCTGCAGGAAGTCGCGGTACATGGAAGGCACGTCGTTGCGGGTCTGGATCAGTTCGACCTGCACGTAGCCCGAGTTGGCCAGGGCCACCGAGTTGTGGGGTTCGTAGCCCACGCCGTCGTATTGGTAATTGACGATGGGCACGCGCGGGTTGTAGTACCAGGGACCCACGCCCAGCGTGGTGCTCCAGTAGTCCATGGCGGCTTCGATGTCATGCACGACATAACCGAGTTGGCGGATCTCGCCCAGGAAACGACTCATGTTGGAATCTTTCTTAAAAGAGGTGGAGTGCGCGGCCCCGCCGGGCGGAGCCGCGTCGCGTCACAGAAAACCGATGGAGAACCAGGGGAAGGCGGCAACCACGATCAGGCCGATCAGCAGCGCGCCGATGTAGCCCCAGATCGGGCGGATGCCTTCGTTGGGGTCGACGCGGCTGATGGCGCAGGCGCCGTAGTAGCCGACGCCGAAGGGCGGCGCGAAGAGACCGATGCCCATGGCGAAAATCACGACCATCGCGTAGTGGACTTCGTGCACGCCGGCCTGCACCGCGATCGGGAACAGCAGCGGACCGAACAGCACGATGGCGGGGATGCCTTCCAACACGCTGCCCAGGATGATGAAGGCCACGATGGACACCGCCAGGAAGCCGTAGCTGCCGCCAGGCATGCCGGCCATCAGCTTGGCCAGGTCGCCCGAGAAGCCCGACTGCGTCAGCGCCCACGCCATGGCGGTCGCGCAGCCCACGATCAGCATGATGGCGCCCGACAGCGAGGCGGTCTCGATGAGCATGGGCTTGAGGCGCGCCCAGTCAAAGCGCCGGTAGATCAAGAGACCCACGACGGCGGAATACACGATGCCGATGGTGGAGACTTCGGTGGCGGTCGCCACGCCTTCGACGACGGCGGCGCGGATCACGAAGGGCAGGGCCACCGCGGGCAGCGCGATCATGAAGAAGCGGCCGATCTCCTTGAAGGTGAAGCGCTGCACCAGGCTCAGGTCTTCCTTGCGGTAGCGCCACCAGACCACCGTGCACAGCGCCAGGCCCAGCACCACGGCGGGCAGCAGTCCGCCCGTGAACAGCGCGGCGATGGATACGCCCGTCACCGAACCGATGGTGATGAGGACGATGGACGGCGGAATCGTCTCAGTCTGCGCACCCGTGGCGGACAGCAGGGCCACCAGGTCGCCGGGCTTGGCGCCGCGCTTTTTCATTTCGGGGAACAGCACCGGCGCGATGGCCGCCATGTCGGCGATCTTGGAGCCCGAGATGCCGGACACCAGGTACATGGCGCCGATCAGCACGTACGACAGCCCGCCGCGCACGTGGCCCAGCAGGCTGGCCAGGAACTGGATCATGGCGCGCGCCATGCCCGTCATTTCGATCAGCGAGCCCAGGAAGATGAAGAGCGGCACCGCCAGCAGCATCAGGTGGGACATGCCTTCGTCCAGGCGGCCCACCATGACGACCATTGGCGTGTTGGTGGTCAGCGCCAGGTACGAAAACGTGGCCAGCGCGAACGAGAACGCGATGGGCACGCCGGAGAACACGGTGGCCGCGACGATGCCCACGAAGAAGATCACCAGGTTCAGCTTGCCCAGGCCCGAGAACAGCGGCTGCGCCAGCCAGAACAGGCCCACGATCGCGGCCACCCCGGCCAGCGCCGTCGCCACCTGCGGCAGCGGCTGCGTGCGCAGCAGGCGCAGCACGGCGATGACGCCCATCAGCCCCATGCCCACGGGAATCGCGGCGGCGCGCCAGGCGTTGCTCAGCTCCAGCGCGGGGGTGATGATGAAGTGCTCTTCGTGCGCGTACTCGATGGCGGGCGCCAGGATCAGCACCAGGAACGCCAGCGACGCCGCCAGCGCCGCGGTTTCCAGCTGCGCGCGCCGCGCCGGGCTGACGTTGTTCACCAGCGCCGTCATGCGCATGTGTTCGCCGCGCCGCAGCGCCACCACCGCGCCCAGCATGGAGAGCCACAGGAACAGAATGGAGGCGAGTTCGTCGGACCAGACCAGCGGGCTGTGGAACACATAGCGCGAGACGACGCCGGCGAAGAGCACCAGGATCTCGATCAGCACGATCGCCGCGGCAACGTGTTCGACCACACTGCCCAGCACGCTGTCGAGCGCGCCGGCCGCCCGGCGCAGGGGATTGGCCGGCAGCGCGGGCGTGGCGGCGTGGGGAGCGGACAGGGAGGACATGGCGCGCGACCTCAGGCCAGCTTGCCGACGGACTGCTCCAGCAAGCCCCAGGCCTCGTTGCCGAACCGGCCCTGCCATTCCTTGTAGAAGCCCGCCGTGCGCAGTTGGTCGCGGAAGCTGTCGGCGGACGGCTGGTTGAACACGAGGCCCTTGGCTTCCAGGTCGGACTGCACCGAGGCGTTGAGCTTCTTGATGTCTTCGCGCTGGGCCAGGCCCGCTTCGTTGATGCCGCGCGCAACGATCGTCTTCAGGTCGGCGGGCAGGCCTTCCCACATGCGGCCGTTGGCGATGAACCAGTAGCCGTCCCAGATGTGCTTGGTCAGCGAGCAGTATTTCTGCACTTCGTACAGCTTGGCGACCTGGATGATGGGCAGCGGGTTTTCCTGCGCGTCCACCACCTTGGTCTGCAGCGACGAATAGACTTCGCTGAACTGCAGGCTGGCCGGCGCGGCGCCCAGGCCCTTGAACATGGAGATCGGCAGCGAGCTCACCGGCACGCGGATCTTCAGGCCGTCCATGTCGGCGGCGGTGTTGACCGGCGCCTTGCTGCTGGTGGTCTGGCGAAAGCCGTTGTCCCACATCTTTTCAAAGGCGTAGAGCTTGCGCTGCGCGATGGCGGCGCGCACATGGGCGCCCAGCGCGCCGTCCATGGCCGTCCAGACCTGGCCGTAGTCCTTGAACGCGAAGCCGACGGCGTTGATGGCCGCCACCGGCACCAGCGTGGCGATCACCAGGGCGGACGGCGTGAAGAAGTCGATGCCGCCCGAGCGCACCTGGGCCAGCATGTCGGTGTCGCCGCCGAGCTGGTTGTTCGGGAAGATCTTGATGTCGACGCGGCCGTTGCTTTCCTTGAGGATGCGTTCGGCGGCTTCCTGGGCGCGGATGTTCAGCGGATGCGTCACCGGCAGGTTGTTGCCGTACTTGAGCGAAAAGTCGGCGGCGCGGGCGATCAGCGGAAAGCCGGTGCCGGCGACGGCAAGGGCGGGAACCGCGCAAAGGCGGCGCAAGGCACTGCGGCGTGTCAGCAGCTTCATGGTTGTCTCCATAGTCGTAGTTATGATGTTTTTTGATGTGCCACAAAACCGCCTGAGCCATGCGGCAAGATGGACAATAGTGAATAGGCGCTATCATCGTCAAATCTTATTCATGATGGTTTTTGATGTGAATAATCCCGCCTCCGACCGCAAGCTCGCCCGCCTGGCCGACGTCGCCGCCCGCGCCGGCGTGTCCACCGCCACCGCCGACCGGGTGCTGAACCGCCGCCCCGGTGTCCGCCCCGCCACGGCGCAAAAGGTCTTCAAGGCCGCCATCGACCTGGACTACCTGCCCGACGAAGCGGCCTACGCGGCGGCCGCGCCCGAGCCGATGCGGCTGGTGTTCCTGCTGCCGCGCGGCAGCAATCGCTATCTGCGCATGCTGGGCGATACCGTCAGCTACGCACACGAACACTTCGCCCCGCTGAACGCGAAATGCCAGGTCGACTACGTGGAAAGCTTCAATCCCGATGCGCTGGCGCAGGCGCTGGCCCGGCATGGCAAGCGGGCCGACGGCATCGCGTTCATGGCGCTGGAGCATCCGGTGGTGCGCGAGGCCGTGAACGCGCTGGCGCAGCAGGGCGTGCCGACCGTGACGCTGATTTCGGATATCGCCAACAGCGCCCGCGTGGCCTATGTGGGCCTGGACAACCGCGCCGCCGGGCGCACGGCAGGCTTCCTTATCGCGCGCTTCATCGGCTTGCGCGCGGCGCATGTGGCGCTGATCGCCGGGTCACGGCACTACCGGGCGCACGAAGAACGCGAAAGCGGCTTTCTGCAGCTCTATGCGGAGCAGTTCCAGGCGATGCAGGTGGTGGACCTGCGCGAAGGCTATGACGACGCGCAGCGCAACTACGAGCAGACGCGCCAGTTGCTGGAGCAGTATCCGCAGCTTGCCGGCATCTACAACATCGGCGGCGCGTCCGATGGCGTGGCCCGCGCGCTGAAGGAGGCGGGGCAGCAGCACCGGGTCGTTTTCATCGGGCATGGCCTCACGCCCGACACGCGGGCGCTGCTGATCGACGGCACGATGGACGCCGTCATCACGCAGAGCCCCATGGAAGCGTTGATGAGCTGCGTGCGCATCTTCAGCAATCTGCGCGACAAGCGCAGCGCAATGAACGGGGTGGAGCTGGCGCGCAGCCAGGTGATCTTTCGCGAGAACCTGCCGTAGGCGTGGGGCCGCGCCGGGCGGCCCGGCAGAGGCGTCTGATAGCGCCAATCGGAGATTCGCGGGCGTATGATTCCCGCTATGGGCTCGCACCCACTCCGGCAATGGTCGGCATGCCATTGCCAACCTCAACGCAGGGTTGTTCAACAACGGCCGCCCCGGCGCCCGCCGGCGGACGGCTGTGAAGGCGCTACGCCATGGATCGCTTCCTGTCCGCCGTCCGCATGGCCGGCCCCGCCTCCTGCGAGGCGGGGACCCGGGCGCGGTCACCGGCGGGTGATCACGATTTCCATGTACTCGCTGGGCACCACCATCGTCGAGTCGCCGGACCGGTTGAACTTGTCGATCTGTGCCGTGATGTCGGCCGTGAGCGCCGTCTGCGCCGCGGGCTCCAGCGCGCCGAACGCCTTGAGCAGCGGGCCGTAATAGGTCTTGAAGACCTGCATCCAGTGGTCGGGCGACCGGTACCGGAAGACGAAGTGGCGGGGTTCGCATTGGATCGACGACGCCTCGGCCCCGAACATCTCTTCGATGCGCGCCTTCGTGCCCCACAAGGCGGGCGATTTCACGCCGGCGGGCGGGGGCAGGTGCTTGCCGATGGTCTTGAAGATCTGCCCGATGAAGCCGTCCGGCGTCCAGTTGGCCAGGCCGATCTTGCCGCCGTGCTTGCACACGCGGGTCAGTTCGGCCGCGGCCTTGTCCTGGTCGGCGGTGAACATCACCCCGAAAGTCGACATCACGACGTCGAACGCCGTGTCCGGGAAGGGCAGCGCCTCGGCGTCGGCCTCCTGGAATTCGATCTTCAGGCGTTCGGCGGCGGCGCGTTCGCGGCCGCGGCTCAGCAGCGCGGGCACGTAGTCGGTCGAGGTGACGTCGCACCAGCGGCGCGCGGCCGCCAGCGTCGCATTGCCGTTGCCGGCGGCGACGTCCAGCACCTTCTGGCCGGCGCGCACGTCAAGGGCTTCGCAAAGCTGTTCTCCTACGATCTGCAGCGTGGTGCCGACGACGGCGTAGTCCCCGGAAGACCAGGTGCTCTGCTGGCGGGTTTTCAAGGCGGCCAGGTCAGGCTGTGCGGTGTCGCGCACGTCTCTGGTGGCAAGGGAGGAAATGGACATGGTGTGTCTCCGATAGAGCGTGGGATGCGCGACGGCCTCCATGACCAGCGCGCCGGGGCGGTGCAACCAGCGCCGCGAAGGCTTTCGCGTGCCGTGCGCCCCGGAAACCACGATAGAAACCGCGCGTGGAGGCGAGCGTGGTAGCCGGCGTGGAATCTGCGGTGGAATCCGGCGGCGCGGCCATCCACGTGCGCATGCTGGGGCCGATGGCGATCACGCGCGGGGACGCGCCCGTTGCCTTGCCGCCCTCGCGCAAGCTGCGCGCGCTGATCGCGTACCTGGCGCTGGCGCCCCATGCGGTCATGCGCTCGCACCTGTGCGAATTGCTGTGGGACATTCCGAACGATCCGCGCGGCGAACTGCGCTGGTGCCTGAGCAAGGCGAGGGGCCTGCTGGACGAGCCCGGCAGGCGTCGGGTCGAGACGGCGCAGGACAGCGTGCGCCTGGACCTGTCCGATTGCCGCGTGGACGTCCTGGACATCGACGCGGCGATGCAGGCCGGGAACGACAACGCGAGCCCGGAGCGGCTGCGCGACCTGTCGATGCTGTTCGCGGGCGACTTCCTGGAAGGGCTGGAGATCGGCCGCAGTCCGTTCTTCAATAGCTGGCTGACCGCGCAGCGGCGGCGCCTGCGGGCCTGCCATGCGGCCGTGCTGGCGCGCCGGGCCGCGGCGCTGCCGGCGGGGTCGGAGGACGGCTTCGCGTGCCTGGACCAGTGGCTGCGGCTCGCGCCTTTCGACCCGCAGGCGCACCAGCAGATGCTGGGCGCGTTGGGATTGCGCGGGCAATGGCGCGAAGGCGAAGAACACCTGGCCGCGGCCGTTCGGGCGTTCGAGGCCGAGGGCCTGGACGGGCGGCCGCTGCGCGACGCGTGGCGCGAGGTGCGCGCCCGGCTGGCGGGCGGCGTCCCGTCCGCGGCCGACGCGCCGCCGCCCGGCCAGTCGGACCCTGCCCAGGAACGTCAGGGACGCGCGTCGATCGCCGTCATGCCTTTCGTGGACCGGTCGGCGCAGGCGGGCGTGCGGGGCGGCCTGGCGGACGGGCTGGCCTTCGACATCATTACCCGGCTGGCGAAGCTGCGCAGCCTTTTCGTCATCGCGCAGGGCACCGTGTTCGCGCTGGACCAGCGCAGCGTGGGGCCGGAGGAGGCGGGCCGCACGCTCAACGTGGACTACGTCGTGAGCGGATCGCTGCGGCGCCAGGGCCAGCGCCTGGCCGTGGAAGTGCAGCTCGTGGACGCCCGCAGCGCCCGCATCGTCTGGGCGGACGTCCTGGACCACAGGTTTGACGACGCCTTGCTCGCCCTGGACGAGATCGGCAACCGCATCGTGGCGTCGATCGACATCGAGATCGAGGCAGCCGAACGCAACCGCGCCATCCTGACGCCGCCCAATTCGCTGGATGCGTGGCAGGCGCATCACCGCGGCCTATGGCACATGTACCGGTTCAACCGCACCGACAACGAGCAGGCGCGGCATTTCTTCGAATTGGCGGTGCGGCTGGATCCGACGTTTTCGCGGGCCTACGCGGGCCTGTCCTTCACCCACTGGCAGACCGCATTCCAGCGCTGGGGCGAGCAGGCGCCGGCCATCGACCTGGCGTTCGAGACCGCCGGGCAAAGCCTGATCGCCGACGACCGCGACCCGGCCGCGCATTGGGCAATGGGGCGCGCGCTGTGGCTGCGCGGCAGCCAGGATCCGTCGATCAGCGAACTGCGGATTGCCGTGGACTTGAGCCCGAATTTCGCCCTGGGACATTACACGCTGGGCTTTGTCGACTGCCAGTTGGGCGACGCCGAAGCGGCTATCGGCGCGTCCGACCATTCCCGCCACCTCAGTCCCTTCGATCCGCTGCTGTTCGGCATGCTGGCGGTGCGCGCGCTGGCGCTGGTGCGCCTGGGCCGCATCGAGGAAGCCGCGGGGTGGGCGGTCAAGGCGGCGGCGCGGCCCAACGCCCACGTGCATATCCTGGCCATTGCCGCGTGCTGCCTGGCGATGGCGGGCCGGATTGACGAGGCGCTCGGCTTTCTGCCCGCCATCCGCAAGGCGGCGCCGGCGTACCGCGTGGACGATTTCCTGGGGGCGTTCAGGCTGGCGCCGGACACGCAGGCGCTGTTCCGTGAGGGCGCGCGGCGGATCGGGATAGGGTGAGGCGCGACGGCCCCGCGCGGAAAGCGTAGGCTTGCATGTGCCTGCCTAGGCAGTTAATATGCGTCGATCGATTCCGCCGCGGCGCGGCAGGCCCATCATGCGCAACGATTCCCCTTCCGTTCTGGACGAACTCTGCACCGGCGAACTCGGCTTTCTGGTCACGTCCGTGCGCAATGGCATCCACGAGGCCCTGGACCGCGAACTGGCGCCGCTTCAGATCACCGTGCAGCAGTACGTCGTGCTGAACTGCATCGTCAAGGGGTGGGGCCGCACGCTCAGCGATTTCTGCCGCGTGCTGGCTTACGACTCCGGCGCCATGACCCGTTTGCTGGACCGCATCGCCGCCAAGGGCTTCATCCGCCGCGTGGAAAACGAAGCCGACCGCCGCAGTTACTTGATCGAGCTGACCGAGATGGGCCAGGCGGCCTTTCCGCAGGCGCGGCAGGCGACGGAGGTGGCGTTTCGCCGGTTGTTGGCCGGCTTCTCGGAAGCCGAAGGGGAGATGCTGCACAAGCTGCTGTCGCGCCTGCTGATGAATGCGCGGTCGGACCAAGGGTAGGGAACGCCATCTTCTTTTCCGGGGTCGTTTCCTTTTTTTTATTTATTTATCTGCCTAGGCATATACAGCCTGGGCAAGCTCAGGCTTCTTCAAGCGCTTCCCAGGCGGTTCCATGTCCCCATCCAAACCCCCGCTTTCGCTGCTGCTGGTCATCGGCGCGCTGACATTCATCGACTTCCTGCAGAACGGCATGGCGACGTTCGGCGCCGCGCCCATCATGGGAGAGATCGGCGCCAGCCCCGAGGAATACACCCACATCGCCGTGGTATACGCCTGCGTGGCGGTGGTGATGATCGCCCTGCAGGGGTGGCTGACCCACCGGTTGGGCCTGCGCGCCTATCTGCTGGCGTCGCTGGCCGCCGCGGGCGTCGGCGCGGCGGCGTGCGCGCTGGCGCAAGACCCCGCGGGCTTTCTGCTGGGTCGCGTGCTGATGGCGCTGGGCTGCGCGGCGATGCTCACGTCGTCCCGGCTGACCGTCAACCTGATTGCCCCCGGGCCGGCGCGCTTTCTGGGCATCAAGGCGCTGGCGTCGGGTCTATGTTTGGGCACGGCCCTGGCGCCCTGGCTGGCCGCGATGGCGGTCGAGCACGATGGCTGGCCGTTGATGTTCTGGCTGATCGCCGCGCTGTCGCTGCTGGCGATGGCCCCGGTCATGCTGGCCATGCCGGGCCGCGAAGCCGGCTCGGTGCTGGCCGGCAACGTGCGCCTCCTGCCCGTCGCGGCCCTGGGCGTGGGCAGCTTCCTGGTGCTGCATGCCTTGCAGCGCTCTTACTACGACTTCTTCAGCGACGGCGGCCTGCTGGCGTTGTCGGCCGTGGCGGGCGTGGCGGCGCTGGGCTGGTTCGTGTGGGCGGAGACGCGCAACGGGGCGCCGCTGCTCAGGCTGGGCGGCATGAAAGAGATGCGCTTCCTCTGCGGGTTGGGCCTGTTCATGGCCTGCTACGTGATGCTCGGCGCCAACGGCTACCTGGTGCCGTTGATGCTGCAGCGCGCGCTGGGACTGGCGTGGATCACCGCGGGCGAGTTCTTCGCGATGGGCCTGGGCGCGGGCGTGCTCACCTGGGCCGTGATGTCGCAACTGCTGCCGCGCTGGCCCGCGCCCCGGAAATTCTTCGTGACCGGCTTCCTGGCGCTGGCGGCCTTCGGGCTGCTGATGTCGCGCCTCACGCCGACCGCGAACATGTGGACCGACGTCTTTCCGGCGCTGGCGTGCTATGGCGTGTTCATCATGACGCTCATGCCCACGACCGCGATGCAGACCTTCACCGGCTTGACGCGCGATCCGGCCGTGTTCGCCCATGCGCAGCAGGTCAAGAACATGCTGGCGCAGATCGGGCAGGCGCTGGGCATCATGCTGGCCACTATCGGCCAGCAGTGGTTCGCGTCGCGGCACTACACCGTGCTGCACGCCAGCGTGGCTACCGGCAACGCGCAATTCGAGGCGGCGATGGCGCAGTTGTCGGCCTACTTCGCGACGTCCGTGGGACCGGCGCAGGCGCAACAGCTCGCCATGGCGCAGATCGCGCAATGGCTCAACCAGCAGGCGGTGCTGCTGGCCAGCCTGGATCATTTCCGCATCGTCACGGCCGTGGCGGTCGCCGCGGCTGCCGTCAGCCTGGTGCAGCGGGTGTTCCGATAGGCGCGCCGCGTCAGTGTTCGCTCAACTGCGCGATGATCTGCCGCGCCACGTCCGCCACCGACAGGCCGCCGTCCATCGCGGCGCGTTGCAGGCGTTCGTGGGCGGCCTGCTCGGTCAGGCCATAGCGGCTGATCAGCAGCAGCTTGGCGCGGTCGATGCGCTTTCTTTCGTCCAGCGCGCCGCGCACGCTGGTCAGCGCGTCGTCGGCGCGCTGCATGCGCAGGGTCTGCTCGCGCATCATGTCCAGGATGGACCGTTCCAGCTCATTGCCCACGCCGTCCTCGGGCGGTACGTCCAGGATGCGGCTCTGTACGCTGAACACCAGGCTGGGCGCACGGCCGCTGGCGTGGTCGGTGTAGCGGCTGAGCAATAGGCGGCGGTCGTCCAGTTCCTGGCGGGTCTCGGCGATGCGTCGGGCGCACTGCTGCGCCAGTTCCTGCGCCAGCTGCGTCTCGACGTTGCGCATGGCGTCGATGCGCGCGGTGCACAGGTCGAACCACAGCTCGGCCAGGCCGCCGTCGACGCGTTGCGCGTCCGACGTGTGCTGCGCCATGTCGCGCATGCGCTGCACCGGCTGGGCCTGCTGCTGCACCAGGTCCCAGGCCTGGAGCGGCGCGCCTTGCGCGTATTGGGAAAAGACGCTGAAGCTGCGCGCCTGGTTGGCCGCCAGGCCCAGCATGCGCGCCTTGCGCGCTTCGTCGAACCAGCCGGCGGTAAAGCCCATCACGCCGCAGGCGCGCTCCTGGCCGCTCAATTCCTTGCCCTGCATGAAATTCAACAGCGCCACCAGCAGGCGCGTGACGCCCGGGTCCAGCGACGAATCGGCGGCTTCGAACACCACCGCCAGCAGGCTGCCGATGACCTGCGTGAAGCGCACGTCGGCGTCTTCGACCGGCACGCGACGGTCGCGGACCGCGCGGCGCAGGCCGGGCAGTTCGTCCAGGCGCAAGAGCGCGTAGGCGATGCAATTGAGCAGGCGCGCCCGCCCGCTGCCGGCGGCAGGGTCGGCTTCAAGGCCGTCCAGAAAGGCGCGCACGTCGGCTTCCACCGCTTCGGCGTCGCTCGACAGGCTGGCGAGGGCGGGCTGCAGCCGGTCTTCGGCGCTGCACAGGGTCAGGTTGGAATAGCCGCGCTCCTTCTGCAGGGCGTGCACCAGGGCGCTGATGCGCAGCACCAGGTCGCAGGTGGCGGCCAGGGCTTCCAGGCCATGGAGCTCGCTGCGGCGGGCGGCGAGCAGGAAGCGCAGCGGCGGCGGCATGTGGCGTTCAGCCATCGGAATCTCTATGCGGTGAAAAGCGCGATGTCAATCGGAACCTCAGGCCATGCGGCGCGGCAGCGGATCGGCGTCGGCCTTATCGTCCAGGAGGCCGAAGACCCGGCAGGCGGCGACCTCGCCGATGACCAGCACGGCGGGACTGCGCAACCCGAAGGCCTGGGCGTCCCGGGCCATGCCGGCAAGCGTCGATGGACAGAGCCGCTGACCGGGCAGGGAGGCGCGCTCGATCATGGCCACCGGCGTGTCGGGCGTCATGCCGGCGGCCAGCAATTGGCTGCTCATGTCATGCACCTTCGCCACGCCCATGTACACCACCAAGGTCGTGCCGCTGCGCGCCAGGCCCGACCAGTCGGGCGTCGCGCCGTCCTGGGAATGGGCCGTAATGAGTGTAACGCCCTGGGCCATGCCTCGCTGTGTCAGCGGAATGCCGGCGGACGTGGCCGCGGCCAGCCCGGCGGTGATGCCGTTGACGATCTCGCAGGCGACGCCATGGTCGCTGAGCCACTGGGCTTCTTCGCCGCCGCGGCCGAAGATGCACGGGTCGCCGCCTTTCAGGCGCGCCACGCGCAGGCCCTGGCGCGCGTAGCGCAGCATCAGGCGCTGGATGAAGACCTGCGGGGTGGAGCGGCAGCCGCCGCGCTTGCCCACGCGCACGATGCGCGCCTGCGGGCAGTGTTGCAGGATCTCCGGGTTGACCAGGTCGTCGACCAGCACGACGTCGGCGCGGCCCAGGGCCTTGACCGCCTTGAGGGTCAGCAATTCCGGGTCGCCGGGACCGGCGCCGATCAGGGACACGGTGGGGTTCAGGTCGGGCATGGGCGCCTCGGTTCAGGGGTTGAAGGCAAGGATGACGATCACGATGGCCAGGACCAGGCACAGCCCTTTCCAGAAGGCCACCGGGTTGCGTTCCAGCAGGGGCAGGCGCTCGCCGGCGCGCACGTCCGCCGGATGTCGCAGGGCGTGCGTGAACTCGGAAAGCTCGGGCGTGCGCAGTTGCGGATCGGGATGCAGGGCGCGGCTGAGGACGCTGTCGACCCAGGCCGGGATCTCCCGGTCGCGGTCCAGCACCGACACGTAGGCCAGGCGCAGTTGCGCGGCCCGGCTGCGCGCGCGGGCCACGTCGGCGCCATAGGGCAGGCGACCCGACAGCATCTGGTAGAGGATCGCGGCCAGCGAATAGATGTCCGAGCGCGTCGTGCCCGCTTCGCCCAGAAAGTACTCGGGCGCCGCGTATTGCGCGGTGCCCAGCACGGGCATGGGCTCGTCGCCGTCCGCGCCCCGTTCCTGGATCCCGGCGGTGCGGGCCGACCCCAGGTCGATGATCTTGGCCGTGCCGTCCGGCGTGATGAGTATGTTGTCCGGGCGCAGGTCCTGATGCACGATCTCCAGCCGGTGAAAAGCCTGCAGGCCCCGCGCGATCTGCTCCACGATGGCGATTGCCGGCTCCAGCGCCGGGCGCGGGTTGGCGGCCATCCATTGCGTCAGCGTGCAGCCTGCGATGTATTCACTGACGGTGTAGAGCGAGCGGCGCGTGCGCGTGCGCGGCCAGGCGCGCACCACGTGGCGGCTGTCGATGCGGCGCGCAAGCCATTCCTCGGTCAGGAGACGCTCCAGGTAGGCCGGATCGTGCCGCAGGTCCAGCGACGGGATCTTGATGACCACGGTGTCGCCGCTGTCAAGGTCCTCGGCCAGGTAGACGTGGCTGCGGCTGCTGGCGCGCAGTTCGTCCGTGATGCGAAAGCCTTCGAACACCTGGCCCACGTCCAGCAAGGGCGGACAGGGCAGGCTGCCGGAATACTGGGCCATTTCGCCGGCCTGGCGGGCGGGCAGGGCATCGACGCGCACGATCTGCATCGTCAGGTTGTCGTCGCTGCCGCGTTCCAGCGCCAGCTGAACCAGGGCGCGGGCGGCATCGTCCAGGTGGTCGCGGTGGGCGGCGACCGCGTCGCGCAGGTCCTGGTCCGTGACGTGTTCGTACACGCCGTCGGTCGCCAGCAGGAATACGTCGCCTGCTTCCACCGCCTGCGTGTGGTAGTCGATCTCCAGGTGCGGTGCCAGGCCCAGCGCGCGGCCCAGGTAGCTCTTGTCGTGGGCGACCCAGACGCGGTGGTCTTCGGTCAGTTGTTCCACGGCGCCGTCGCGCAGGCGGTAGATGCGCGCATCGCCGATGTGCAGGATGTGCGCGGTGGCGCCCTTGAGCACCATCACGCTCATGGTGCAGACATAGCCGCTGTCCTGGTCCTGCCCATGGCGCTGGCGGCTTTGCGAATGGAGCCACGCGTTGGCCGCGCTCAGCACCTTCTGGGCCGATTTCTTCACGGACCAGGTTTCCGGCGTGCAGTAATAGTCTTCCAGGAAGCTCGCCACGGCGGTCTCGCTGGCGATGTGGCTGACGTTGCTGCTGCTGATGCCGTCGGCCAGCGCGATGGCGATGCCCTTGGCGCCCAGCAGCGGCTCGCCCGGCACGCACAAGCCGTGGAAGTCCTGGTTCACGGACTTGACCCCGGGATCGGTGTGCTGGCCCACCGCCACCTTCAGCGAGGCGGCGGGCGCGATGGGCGTAGGGCTGTCCATGCGCAAGAGGCGATCAGACGAAGCGGCGCTTGGGCGCGGTCTTCATGTGCGTCGTGTAGAGCGTCAGGCCCGTCAGCGAGATGCCGCCGATCAGGTTGCCCAGCACGACCGGGATTTCGTTCCAGATCATGTAGTCCATGATCGAGAAGTTGCCGCCCATGATCATCGCGGACGGGAACAGGAACATGTTGACGATGGAGTGCTCGAAACCCATCGCGAAGAACAGCATGACCGGCATCCACATGGCGATCACCTTGCCGCTGACGGTCGTGGAGATCATGGCCCCGACCACGCCCAGCGACACCATCCAGTTGCACAGCACGCCCCGGATGAAGATGGTCAGCATGCCGCCCGCGCCGTATTCCTTGTAGCCCAGCGTGCGGTTTTCGCCGATGTGCGAGATGACCTGTCCGACCTTGTTGGGCGGCACCGAGAAGCCGTAGGTGAAGACGATAGCCATCAGGACGGCCACGGTCAGCGCGCCCAGGAAATTGCCCACGAAGACCAGCCCCCAGTGCTTGAGGATGCCGCCCACCGTGACGCCCGGGCGCTTGTCGAAGAGCGCCAGCGGCGTCAGCACGAAAACGCCGGTCAGCAGGTCAAAGCCCATCAGGTACAGGATGCAGAAGCCGACCGGAAAGAGCGCCGCGCCCAGGATGGGCGATTCGGTCTGCACCGTGACGGTGACGGCGAAGACTGCGGCGATTGCCAGAATGGCGCCGGCCATGAAGGCGCGTATCAGGACGTCGCGGGTCGCCATGTAGAGCTTGGATTCGCCCGCATCCACCATCTTGGTGACGAACTCGGAGGGAGCTAGGTAGGACATGTTGTTTCCTGTTGCTGTGCTGATGTTTGAAAAGAATCCGGTGGCGCCCGTCAGGCGATTTCCACCGCGTCGCCGTTAAAGCGCGCCTGCCACGTCCGCAGGCGTTGGTCCGGGTACTGCACGCAGCTCCCGTCCGCCAGGCGGAAGTGCTGCTTATAGATAGGGGACGCCACGACCACGTCGCCGGCGAGCTGGCCGACGATGCCCCGGCCGATGACGTTGGCGCCGGATTTCGGATCGCGGTTGGACACGGCGTAAAGGGTTTGGCCTTCGGCGTCCGGCAGGTAGAACAGGGCGACCTGGGCGCCGTCCACCAGCGCGACGACGCCGGAGTTGGCCACCAGGTCCTGGCGGTGGCAGGCGTGGCGCCAGACCTGCGTTTCAGCGTTGTGTGCGGACATCAGGCGATCTCCTCGGCAATCGGGATGACGCGCTGGGCGGCGCGCGCCGGGGCCGGCCGGGGCTGGCCGCGTTCCTGCACGAACTGGATGTCGGGGTCGCCCTGGCTGTCGTTGACGAAGGTGCGGAAGCGCTTGAGCTTTTCCGGGTCGCTCAGGGCGTTGGCCCATTCGCATTCGTAGCGGTCCACCACCAGTTGCATCTGCGCCTCCAGTTCGGCGGCCAGGCCCAGGCTGTCCTCGATCACGACCTGCTTCAGGTAGTCCAGGCCGCCTTCCAGCGATTCGCGCCACACGGAGGTGCGCTGCAGCTTGTCGGCGGTGCGGATGTAGAACATCAGCAGGCGGTCGATGTAGCGGATAAGGGTGGCGTCGTCCAGGTCGGTGGCGAACAGCTCGGCGTGGCGCGGACGCATGCCGCCGTTGCCGCACACGTACAGGTTCCACCCGTTCTCGGTGGCGATCACGCCGATGTCCTTGCTTTGCGCCTCGGCGCATTCGCGGGTGCAGCCGGACACGGCGAACTTCAGCTTGTGGGGCGCGCGCAGGCCCTTGTAGCGATGCTCGATGTCCAGCGCCATCTTCACGCTGTCCTGCACGCCGTAGCGGCACCACGTGCTGCCGACGCATGACTTCACGGTGCGCGTGGACTTGCCGTAGGCATGGCCGGTCTCAAAGCCCGCGGCGATCAGTTCCGACCAGATGGAAGGCAACTCGTGCAATTGCGCGCCGAAGAGGTCGATGCGCTGGCCGCCGGTGACCTTGACGTACAGCTTGTACTTCTTGGCCACGGCGCCGATCGCGATCAGGCCGTCGGGCGTGACCTCGCCGGCGGGCATGCGCGGCACGACCGAATAGGTGCCGTTCTTCTGCATGTTGGCCATGAAGGTGTCGTTGGTGTCCTGCAGCGGCACCAGATGCGGGTCCTGGATGGGGCGGTTCCAGCAGGACGCCAGGAT
>Ga0182739_1001124_pt1 | contig 29447 bp, 23 predicted proteins | sample eDN5th30CBELigBY_FD_128873 | JGI IMG/M metagenome (GOLD analysis project Ga0182739, IMG submission 128873) | Enriched backyard soil microbial communities from Emeryville, California, USA - eDNA 5th pass 30_C BE-Lig BY (version 2) (version 2) | ecosystem: Environmental > Terrestrial > Soil >... | reverse complement strand
GAGGCGGCCGGTGCCGCGTGCCGGGCCGTTCACGGCGCCGCCTCCAGCCGGACGGTCAGGTGCGGGGGCCAGGCGAAGGCGTCCCTGGCCCGGGGCCTGCCGTCGCGCAGGTCGGCCTCGAAGTGGTAGTCGCCGGGCCCCACCTCCAGGTACCACTCGCCGTCGCCCTCCTGTTCCGGATCGACCTCGCCGCACGGCCGGGACAGCACGACGGCGGCGCCGGACCGGCAGCTGAAGTCGGCCAGGAGGCTGTCCTCCGGGGGCAGGCAGCTGACGTACACGGGAACCCGGGGATCCCCCGCCAGCTCGTGCACCTCGAAGTCGGAGACCTCATTGGCGGTGGGGATCTGGGCCAGCGCGGCGGTGCCGGCCATCACCGGGCGGCGCATGAAGTCATCGATCGAGGCAGCCAGCTGGGTGGTGGTCACCTTCCAGCTGCCGGAGCTCTTGGTGCTGCCGGCCCCGGCCAGCCCCCGCAGCAGTGCCTGGGTGAACAGGCTGACCTGGTCCGGGCGCCCGAAGGCGCGCTCGCCGGCGAGCGTGGCGAAGTACGGGGTGGAGCGCAGGGCGGGCAGGTCGTCGGGGCGGCGCCGGTACAGCAGCGGGACCCGCCCGGCGTAGGGCTGCTCGTCCTGGTCTGAGAGGACAGCGTCGGTGGAGCGGCAGGCATCGAGGAAAAACAGCTGCTCGGCCGCGGGGCTGGAGCGCAGGCCGCGGCGCAGGCCGTTGAAGTCCAGGGCGGCGTCCAGCGGGTTGTTGGGATCGGCCGGATTGTAGTCCTCGGCCAGCAGCGCCATGTCCACTCCGTGCGCGATTCCGTGCCCGCAGAAGTAGAAGAGCAGGCGGTTCTGCGCCGAGCCGGCGGCCCGGACGCGCCAGGCCTTGACCGCGGCCACCAGGTTCTCGATGGTGGCCTTGGGGACGGTGTGCGTGGTGCCGTCCCGCGGATTCGCATAGCGGCGCCTGCCGGGTTCACTGAGCAGCAGGGCTACGCTGGCCAGCGGCCGGGCCGCGAAAGCATATTCGCGCAGCAGCCAGTCGGCGAAGGCCCGCGCGGACACCGGGGGAGAGCTCAGCTGGCCCATGCCTCCGTGCTCGGGGACCTCTTTCCCGCCCCCGGCCAGGTAGGGGTAGTGCCCCACTCCCACCACCAGGGCATGGGTTCCGCCGGTGGGGGCGTCTTCCAGGTGGATCAGCTCGTTTGATGCAGCCATGCCTCCCCGCTTCCTGCCTGCCGCAAAATGGAGCCCAACTCACCCGTATACACGGTGCTGCATTACTCCAGCATTACCAACAAACCATAAATTGACAAAAAATTTACAAGTGCTCCTAACGTATTTCGATTGAGTGTTGAAATACTGCTTTGCGCTCTTGACCGCTCGAACCGACGCTGGGATGGTGGCCCTCACGGGGGCCATTGGCGGCGGGTTTTCCTGCCGCCAGACACTGGGGAGGTGCGGCGGGGGTGCAGGAAATGAGGCTCTCCCTCCTTGGCGGCTGGCAGTTCGTCCGAGACGGGGAAAAAACCAAGCTGGCGTTCCGCGAGCAGCGGGTGGTCGCGCTGTTGGCGATGGAGGGGCATTTGGAGCGGCGGCGGGTGGCCGGGCTCCTGTGGCCGGAGACCACCGACTCGCGGGCCTTGGACAGCCTGCGGGTGAGTGTCCACCGGATTTCGCGCACCGTTCCCGGACTGGTGGTCGCCACCCGGAACCGGCTGGGGCTGGCGGAAACGGTGCGGATCGACCTGCACGACCTGCGGGAGGACCTTTCGCGGCTGCCCTGCAGCGGCAACGACCTCCCCCCGGGATTCGTCCACTTCCTGCGTGGCGCCGACCTGTTGCCCGGATGGGATGAGCCCTGGCTGCTGACGGAGCAGGAAGAACTGCTGCAGCGGCGTATCCAGGTCCTTGAAACCATCGCGGCTTTCGCGCTGCAGCATCATGACACCGTGCGTGCGCTGGAGGCTGCCGAGGCGGTGTTGGCGCTGGAACCGCTTTCCGAGCGCGCCGCCTGCATCCTCGCGCAGGCCCACGCCGGGGCCGGCAACCACGCCGTCGCCGCCGCCGGCCTGAACCGCTTCATCCGCCGGCTGGGGGAGGAGCTCGGCCTCGGGCCCACCCCGGAGGTGTTGAACACGCTGACCCAGGTCCGGACCGGCGGCGCGGGCCTGGCCCCGGAAGGCGCCGGGCGGCCGTCCCGCATTCCCCGCGGCCCGGGCCGCCAGGAATCCTTCCCCAGTCGTTAACGCAGATCGCCCCGCACTTGTTCGAGTGCGGGGCGATCTGCGTTAGGCGGGGCTGCCTCAGTCGAGGGTCGCCACGAAATCCTTCAGCCACGGGATGAGCTTGGGGCCCAGGTCCTGGCGCCCGGAGGCCAGCTCGATCACGGCCTTGATATAGGAAAGCTTGTCGCCGGTGTCGTAGCGCTTGCCGCGGAAGACGACGGCGTGCACGCCGCCGGAGCCCTCCTGGACGGCGAGGGTCTGGAGCGCGTCGGTCAGCTGGATCTCGCCGCCGCGTCCGGGCGCGGTCCGCTCCAGGACCTCGAACACGTCGGGATGGAGCACGTAGCGGCCGATCACGGCCAGATTGGAGGGGGCCTCCGCGGCGGCCGGCTTCTCCACCAGCCCGTGGACGCGGACGTAGTCCTCGCCCTCCACCGCGGACACGTCGGCGCAGCCGTAGGCGGAAATCTCCGCCGGGTCCACCTCCATGAGCGCGATCACCGAGCCGCCGGTTTCCTGCTGGACGCGGATCATCTCGGTGAGCAGGTCATCCTGCGGTCCGATCAGGTCATCGCCGAGCAGCACCGCGAAGGGCTCCTTGCCCACGTGTCGCTTGGCGCAGAGCACCGCGTGGCCCAGGCCCAGCGGATCGCCCTGGCGGATGTAGTGGATGTCGCCCAGCGAGGCGGCGTAGCGGATGGCCTCCAGCTTTTCGGTGTCCCCCTTGGCCTCCAGCATGGCCTCCAGCGTGGGCCGGCGGTCGAAGTGGTCCTCCAGCGCGCGCTTGGAACGGCCCGTGATCATCAGGACGTCGCTCAGGCCGGCCTTGGAGGCTTCGGCAACGACGTACTGGATGGCCGGTTCGTCGACAACAGGGAGCATTTCCTTGGGCATCGCCTTCGTTGCCGGAAGGAACCGCGTCCCCAGGCCCGCAGCAGGAATAACCGCCTTCGTAACCCCAAAATTCGTCATACAGGTGATCTTAGGGAAAATTTGCGCCGATTGGCCAAATTTTCTTCAATTGGTATTTCGACGGCTGTTGACGTATGTCCCGGCTAGAATCGAACCCATGATTGTTGGGATTGGTGTGGACGTGGTGCAGGTTTCCCGCTTCAAGGAGCAGCTTGCGCGCACGCCGGCCCTGCGGGAGCGGCTCTTCGTTCCGGCGGAACGGGGGCTCCATGTCCGCTCCCTGGCGGCCCGCTTCGCGGCCAAGGAAGCCGTGGCCAAGGCCCTCGGAGCGCCGTCCGGGATGAACTGGCAGGACTGCCAGGTGGTGGTTGATGCCGCCGGGGATCCGCGCGTCCTGGTCGAGGGGACGGTGGCCGCGGTGGCTGACGCCAAGGACGTCCGCTACTGGCACCTCTCGCTCAGCCACGACGGCGACCTGGCCACCGCGATGGTGGTTGCGGAGCGGTAGGGCGGCGCCGGCCCCGGCTGTCCGGAGAGGAAGGTGCTGGCGGGGCCCCTTGGGGGATGGCCCCGCCAGCAGGGAGCTTCGGGCAGCGACTTTGGGGGAATGCTGCCCGGATCCGTGGAATACTCAACCACGGACTCCCCGTGGGTACGTAAAAGCGACCCGTCGGTTGCGTAACTAATCCGCTTGGATCAATACGTGGAGACCTCATGGATGGTGCTTTGAAGCCCAGCCGTGCCTCGTCAGGTCAGGATTTCCTCCCGGCGTCGAGCAGGAGAGCCTCCTTGGCGACCGTGAGCAGTTGCCGGGGCGTGAGATGGGTGGAGTCCCGGTCCAGCAGCGCAATGGTTTCATCGTCGAAGTCCGCGCCCCTGACCTTCGTGCCGGTCAGGCGCGTGAGCACCTTGTCCAGGACCGTGCTTCCTGGGGTGTCGAACAAGTTGCCGGACAGGTCGAATGCCGCCCCGAAACTGTCCAGCGCAGCCGATGCCGCCTGTCCTTTGGTGCTGACCGGGTAAACCGTGCCCTCTGACTCGAACAGGCGCAGTTCCCCCGTGCGATCGTCCCGGGTGTTGATGCGGGCCATGGCCTTGCTATTCAGGCGCTGGGCCAGCTCGGTTTTCCCGCGGGCCAGCCGGGGGTTTTCCAGCAGCAGTTGGAGGTACACCTCGGAATCAATGGTGTTGGCGACCAGTTCTTCCTTGGCCGCCGTAACGGGGTTCGCACCGGGGATGTTGCCGGAGTGGAGCGCCTCATGGCCGGTGATCGGAGTCAGGAGGCGGAAATCCTCCTGCCGGTACTTCTGGTTCAGGACGGCGAACCGGGTGCCGTCGGGCGCCTCGCCGGCGACGGCAATGGAATTTTCAAAAATGCCGCCCGGCACCGGGCCGATGGTGTAGGAGGAAAACGTGCCGTCGAGGTAGTGCCGGATGGTTGGCTCCATGACAGTACCGGTCAGGTTGACTACTGAGGCGCGCAGCGACAGGTCGGGAACCACCTTCTTGAGGGTCTTGTTGTCCAGCAGTTTGTAGGCCCTGGCAGTCTTCTTCGTGCCCAGGCGGTGGACCAGGGAGGACTTCAGGGTCTTGAGGATCTGACGGTCGGTCATCCGCTTGCTGGCGGGGGCATAGTCCCTGGCCGCTGGGTAGATGGCCGGGTTGAACAGGTTGATGTTGGTGGGCGCGAACGGCAGGCCCTTCAGGATCGACGTCGGCGTCCGGTAGTCCGGGGGCCCGGACTCGGTGCGGTGTACCGGGATCGTGAGGGGAGCGGCCGCCGGTGCGGGGGCCGTGCCACCCAGCAGCAGTGCCACGGTGGCGGCCAAGGCACAGAGGCTTCTGGCCAGGGGGCTGACGGTGCGTCGAGGGCTTGCGGAAGCGGAGCGCGAGTGGTCAAGCATGGATTCTCCTAGCTGCAGAACCAAGAGGCCAATATGGAACATTGGCCCCGTGCAGCCCCCCAGCTGGGCCCCACCCTAGGCAAGCGGACCTGTTCCGGCAACACTCGAAGAGGGGCCCCGGCCCCGTGTATCCGTACCTGTTGGCGGGGATACCGGCCGTGGCTAGGCTGGCGCGGTCAGCTGAGCTGGATAAGAACAGCGCCCGCGATCGCGGCTACGCCGGCGACCAACAGCGTTCCGGCTGCATACCGCTGGATCTTGGCCCGGCGCCTCTGCTTCTGGCGCTCGATGTACCAAGTCCGCCTGCGACGTTCCTCCGCCACGTTTCCCCCGATCAGATCGACAATGGCGGACAGTCTATCGGCAGGAGGCATACTCCTGCGGCCGGGTGGGTGAGTTCCCCAGGGACACCGTCACGGACCCTGGCGGGCTGTCGGTTCTTCCCCGGAGCTCCCGTGGACGATTTTGAGGATCTCCGCCGGGTCCATGCCCACCCGCTTGGCAATCTCATACATCGTCAGGGATCGGGCGGTCACGCCGTGGCGGATCATCTCGTCACGCGCGGAGCGGGCCGCGGCGAGGGCAACCTCGGCGAGGGCCACCGCGTCCACTTTGGCGGTCAGGTTCTCCCAGTATTCAAGTGGATCAGGGTTGGCGCTCGCGCCCGGGTCAGTCTTCATTGGCGTGCGGAGTGGCAGGCACCGAACGGGTCGGCGGGATGTTTTGGGCGGCGTCTCGACCACTGCGCATCAGGATGAGGTTCATGCTCGTGCTTCTTTCGTGGGCCCTCACTGATACCTCAAGAATGCACCCCTACGGAGCAGTAGCGATCCACTTTCTGCAAATGCCGGCAGGAGCCACGGATTCCGGGCGCGGGCAGGGCCGCAAGGCAGCTAACGCGTCTGGGGCCAACCGTCATGGCCACAGCGCGGTTCCGTCCAGCCGATAGGCTGGCCATATGATTCCCGCCTACACCGGTACGCAGGTACGCGCCGCAGAACAGCCCCTTCTCGACGCCGGGCAGGGCCCCGCCCTCATGGCGAAGGCTGCCTATGGCCTGGCACAGCACACGATGGACCTGTTGCGTGCCGAACGTGGGCGGGTATACGGAAGCTCGGCCGCAGCGCTGGTAGGGACCGGGAACAACGGAGGGGACGCCCTCTTCGCGCTCGCCCTGCTGGCCAAGCGGGGAGTTGCCTGCACGGCGATCCTGACCGGGGAGAAGGCCCACCCGGAAGGCCTCGCAGCACTGCGCAAGGCCGGAGGGAAACTGGTGCGCACCGACCACCCCAAGGCCTCCCGCCCGCGCAGCAGGAACAACCGCTGGCGCGAAGCCACCCAGGTGATCGCCAGCGCCGACGTGCTTATCGATGCCGTGCTGGGCACGGGCGCCCGCGGCGCCGTGGAGTTGCCGAAGATCCCGTCGGGAACCCTGGTGGTCGCCTGCGACCTCCCCTCCGGCGTCGACGCTGACACCGGCGAGGCGCACGGCGGCGTCCTGCCCGCGGACCTGACCGTCACCTTTGGCGCGCTCAAGGTGGGCCTGGCCGTGGGGGAGGGGCGGCTGCTGGCCGGGCGCGTGGAAATGGTGGACATCGGCCTCGGCCCGCACTTGGGCAAGCCCGAACTGAACCTGCTGGAGCCCGACGACGCCGCCCGCACCCTGCCGCGGCCCGCCCAGTCGGTGCACAAGTACAGCCGCGGCGTCCTGGGCCTGGTGGCCGGATCGGCCCAGTACCCCGGAGCGGCGCTGCTCACGGCCACCGCTGCCGTGAACACCGGCCTGGGGATGCTGCGCACCGTCTCCGCCCCGGAGGTCGGCCCCCTGCTGGCGCAGCGGGTCCCCGAAGCTGTCCCCGCCCCTGATGCGACAGCGCACGTCCAGGCCTGGGCCGTGGGACCTGGCATCGGCGAGGACCCGCGGCAGGCCAAGAACGCCGCGGTGGCTATCGGCACCGGCCAGCCCTGCGTGGTCGACGCCAGCGCGTTGCGGACCTTCCAGCCCGATCAGGGCCACGGGCGGTTGGTCCTGACCCCGCACGCCGGAGAACTGGAGGACCTGCTCAACCGGGCCGGACTGCGCGTGGACCGGACCGCGATCGAACGGGACCCGCTGCGCTGGGCACGCTGGGCCGCGGTCGGATACTCCTCGGTGGTCCTGCTCAAGGGACCCGCCACGGTGTGCGTCTCGCCGGACGGCTACGCGGTGGTGGTGAACGCAGGAGGGCCTGAACTGGCCACGGCCGGCAGCGGGGACGTCCTCACCGGAATTCTGGGCGCGTTGCTGGCAGTGCAGTCCGTCCAGCCGTCTCCCCATGAAATGGTCCGCCTGGCGGCGACCGCAGCGATGGTCCACGGGACCGCGGGGCGGTTGGCCGGGCCGGGTCCCTTCGGCGCCTCGGGCCTGGCCGAGGCCGTGCCGGAGGCCCTGGCCAGATTGCGGGACGGATAATAGGGACGGCAACACTGCCGGGATCGCGACAAACGGAGTAACACGACTTCAGCCACAAAGCACGCCGCCGAGATCGAAAATCGATGAAGAGACACGCCCCTATCGGGCGAGGTTGAACGTGAGGTCGAACGCTTGGGCAAACAGGGTCGCGGCCATGGCTTCCTCGTTGAGGCGTTGCCTGTCGTCGCTGAATGCTGGCACGGTGCAGTCAGTGCCGAACGGGTCCGCATCCCAAGCGGTTTCCAAAGTGGTCTCCCAAAAATCGTTCCGCCACGTTTCATGCTCCGTTGTGGCTTCCGGCGAGCCCGGGTTTGCAGGTTCCTGCGGTCGGGGCAGGTCCGGCAGGGCCGCATCTGTCAGGCCGGTTGCCTTGGTGAGCGGGAGAAGGAACTTCGAGCCTTCACCGGTTTGTCCGTCGGTTTCATCGTCAAGGCCGGTCCAGTCGTCCCAGCCTGTGGACCTGGCGCGCTGCGGCTCCGGTTCGCTGAGCTGGCCGTCCTTTGCGGACTCCGTAAAGACCATCCGGTGCAAGGCGTCCCAGTCGCTGGCTGCGACCACGGGGTGGCGCGTCTCGGTATCCGCGGTGCCCGTGAACCAGGGGGCGTCGGGGAAGGTGGTGCGGACGGTTCCGCCGAGAGTGGTCACCGTGAAGGTGCCTTCCGGGGACAGCTCGACCGTGTAAAGGCCCAGGGACTTGAAACGGTGGTGACGCCTGCAGGCGGAGGCCAGGTTGGACAGATCCGTTGATCCTCCGTGCTGGAACTCGATGACGTGGTCGGGATCGCATCGGTGGGCGGGCCGGCGGCAGCCGGGAAACCTGCAGGTCCGATCCCGCAGGCCCAGGGCGCGGCGCTGCGCGGGAGTGGGGCGGTAGCGTTCCCGGCCGAAGGCAACCACGGCGCCGGTCAGCGGGTCCGTGACCACCCGGTCCCATGTCGAGGCCAGGGACAACAACACGGCAGCCGATTCCTGGTCGATGGGTCCAAGGCTTTGGACGTGAGGGACATCGGCCCCTGGCGGCAGGGTGGTGTTGGCCGGATCCAGCCCACACACGCACCCGCCTCCGGGGGTGCGCCCCGGTGCCGCCGGCCCGCCCGGCGTTCCGGGGAAGAAGGTGCTGGGTATGGTCACCACCACCGTTGGCTTGATGTTGTGGATGCCGCTGGCATCGGGACCGGCCAGCACCAGATCCGTGAGGATATCGGCGTGAAGTTGGTCCTGGGTGCGCTTCTCGTCGGGATTCCGGGACAGGACGGCCGCGATGGATTCCAACCGGTTGTTGATCGCCTCGCCCGCCAAGCTGGACAGCTTTGCCTCGAGGTAGCACATGCCGTCCTCGTCAGCCTCACTGATGCGGACCTGCCGCGTGGCGCTGGCTTTCTTGGTGCGGGTGGTAAACGACTCCGGGTGATGCTTCTGCCGGTAGGTCTTGGCCTTGGACTTCAGCCTGCCCGGCGCGCACCCGCTCGAGGACGCGAGCAGGCTCTCACCGAGGGCCGTGCGGGCTGCCGCAGCGGTCTCCTGTGCGGCTTTCACTGCGCGGGAATGTTGCTCCATGGCGAGTCCCCAAGCTTCTTGGTCGGCGGCTGGGGCGTCAGGTGCAGGCCGCTCGGGCTTTGGTATGTGCGGGGCGGTGATCTGGGCTGCCTGCTCAAGGATGACGCGCACGTGCTGGGCGCCGACCTTTCCGTCACGCAAGGCCGACAGCATAAGAGGATACTCGGCTACCAAGGCCAGCGCCCGGTCCAAGGCCATGGACGCGGTGATGGATGCCAGGTCCAGGGCTGCTGCGACCTCCATCACCGCCCAGTGCGCTGCCAGGTCCTTCCGGAGAGCGCCGACCCGGATGCTGGTGTCCATGCCCGGGCTCTCCGCCAGTGATTCCACGTGCCGCGGGATGTCCCTGGTGGCCCACGCGGCGACCTCCGCCATGCGCTCGTTCACCTCGGCCTCGGCAAAGCGGCGCAGGGATTCGGCCGCTTCCAGCCGGTCGGTGGGGGTGGAAGACGCCTCGGGATGCCGGACCACGGTGACCGTGTATCCGGGGTACTCCAGGGTGGTTGAACCGGCTTCCATGGTTCCACGCTAGAACGCAAATACGCTAATGGGAACATTTATTCGAAGAAAGTTTCCCCTCGTGCTTACCGAGGGGGTGTCAGGCCGGCAAACCGGGGGAGCGGGTGGGCAGGGCGTCAAGACCCTAACCTCAGTAGGCCCCGTCTTTGGCGACGACGGCCCTGGCTGTGCGGATCAGGATCATGACGTCTTGCATGAGGGACCAGTTCTCTACGTAGTACAGGTCAAGGCGGATTGACTCTTCCCACGAAAGGTTGGAACGACCACTGACCTGCCACAAACCGCTCATGCCGGGTTTCACGAGGAGTCGGCGGTGCGCATGGTCGTCGTAGAGGTCGACTTCGCCCTGTCTTTGCGGTCGGGGCCCAACTAGGCTCATTGAACCGTTAAGCACATTGAACAGCTGCGGAAACTCGTCCAAGGAATATTGACGGATAAAGCGCCCGATTGGGGTGATGCGTGGGTCGTTCTCCACCTTGAAAAGCGGCTTGTCGCTCGTCCCTTGCTGGGCAAGCAGTTCTTGTAACTGGCTATCTGCATTCACCACCATGGAGCGGAACTTGTACATACGGAAAGGGACTCCGTCTTGGCCGATGCGCTCCTGCGAGTAAAAAACAGGCCCGGGACTGCTTGCCTTGACTAGGAACCCGACGATAAGGAAAACAGGGGAGAGCAGCAGAACAAGTAGTCCTGCGCCCACGAGGTCGAATGCTCGTTTGACCGCTGCGCGGCCTCCTTCGAGCTTCGGGGTGGAGACGTGGATCAGTGGAAGCCCAGCTACCGGCTGGGTGTGGATGCGCGGCCCGGCGATATCGGTCAGCGCGGGTGCCATGATCATGCTGACTCCGCGCTCCTGCAACTCCCAGCCGAGCCGACGGATGGTGCGTGGCTTAAGCGCAGATCCTGCTGATATAGCGATCGCGTCCGCCTGGTGGTCCTCAATGGCCTGCAAAAGGTCCTCCGTCTCGCTGCCCGTGCCTGCAACCGGCAGAGGCAGTTCGTTGCCCGTGGGGGAGAAGACCTCGAAGCCGGGGAGCACTGCGGCCACGGGAATGTAGCCGGCGGCCGGGGTGGCGGTGAGATGGCGGTGAAGGTGTTCCGCGGCGGACGGCCCGCCGACCAGCAGCACCCGGCGGGCGAGACGGCCCTCCTGCCGCTGACGAATCAGCCAGCACCGGACCAGCCACCGGCTGAAGAGCAGCAGCATGACGCCGACCGGTAGCGCGATGCCTACGTAGCCGCGGGCAGTGGACAGCTCCAGCGCGTAGGAGACGATCGCGATGAGGCCGAAGAGGTACAGCGAAGCCACGGTGACCCGCTTGTATTCCTCGGGTCCGGCCCCGAAGACCTTAATGTCGCGGCTGCCCCAGGCCTCAAGTATGATCCACCAAGCAAAAATGATTAGCACCGTCACTAACCAATAGTTCAGGTTGGCCGATCCTGTAAGTGTGACGGAAGCGTCGGTGCCAAAACGCAAGATTTGCGCGAATGCCATGGCAATGGCGATGACGCCTCCGTCGATGAGGCGCAGGGCACGGGGAAGCCGACGCTGCCAGCCCTGTGGGGCCGCGTGCTCGGTCCAGGCGGCTGGTTCCAATGTCTGCAAGGTGTTTCTTCCCCCAAAGAAATGCTGTGTCCGGTGTGGAATTGTTCGTACAAGCTAGCTGTCAGCAGGTTGCTGGGCGTGTTCCGAAGGTTGGCGGGCCGGTTGCTTATGCCCGAGTGCGGTGATGTTCCATCCGGCGTCCTGCCATGTGCCCATCGCCAGCACATTGCGCCCGTCGATAAAGCGCTTGCCGCGGACCAGTCCGGTGAGGTCCTCTGGCGTGAGGGCCTTGAACTCGGCCCATTCGGTGAGCAGGATGACCAGGTCCGCGTCTCGGGCCGCGTCGGCCGTGGAACCGACGTAGTTCAGACGCGGGAAACGCTTGGCCGCGTTGTCGTTTGCCTGCGGGTCGTAGACGTTCACGTCCGCGCCGGCGTTGAAGAGCCGGGCCGCCACGTCCAGGGCGGGGGAGTCGCGGACGTCGTCGCTGTCCGGCTTGAAGGCGACGCCAAGCACTGCGATCTTCTTGCCCGCCAGTTCGCCGAGCATATCCTCGGCGAGGTAGACCACGCGGTCGCGGCGGCGCAGGTTGATCTCATCGACCTCGGACAGGAAGCGCATGGTGCGCTCCAGCCCCAGCTCGCTGACGCGGGCCTGAAGGGCACGGATGTCTTTCGGCAGGCAGCCGCCACCGAAGCCGACGCCGGCGTTTAGGAAGCGGCGCCCGATGCGGGTGTCATGGCCGATCGCGTCCGCCAGCGTGCGGATGTCTCCTCCCACGGCCTCGGTGACCTCGGAGAAGGCGTTGATGAAGGAGATCTTCGTGGCCAGGAACGCGTTGGCGGCGACCTTGACCAGCTCGGCGGTCTCGAAGTCCGTGCTGATGAAGGGAGTGCCGGCCTCCAAGGCGGTGGCGTATACCTCTCGCAGGACGGCTCCGGCGGCGGGGTCGTTGACACCGACCACCAAGCGGTCAGGGGTCAGGGTGTCCTTCACCGCGAACCCCTCGCGCAGGAACTCGGGGTTCCATGCGAAGCCGACGTCGACGCCGTCGTTCTTGTTCTTGATGACCAGCTGCTGCAGTCGGCGAGCGGTGCCCACCGGCACCGTGGACTTACCGACGATCAGCGCGTCCTTGGTGATATTCCTTGCCAGCGACAGGGTCGCGGCATCCACGTAGGTGAGGTCGGCTGCGTTGTCTCCGGCCTTCTGCGGGGTGCCGACACCGATGAAGTGCACGTCGGCCCAGGCGCCCACCTCCGCGTAGGAGGTGGTGAAGCGCAGGCGTCCGGAATCGATGTGCTTGAGCAGCAGCTCCGGCAGACCAGGTTCGTGGAACGGGAGCTCGCCGCGGGAGAGGCTGTCGATCTTGGCCTGGTCGACGTCCAGCCCCAGCACCTCGAATCCCAACTCGGCCATGCAGGCTGCGTGAGTGGCACCGAGATAGCCAGTGCCGATGACGGAGATTCGCAGTGGCACTTCGCATCCTAACGGGTCAAACTCGGAACGATTCAGGTTAGAAGCTCATGACTTCGTGTGCAGGCCTGAGCTACAAAGGTATAGCATTGTGAAATAAGCCACGATGGGGTCAATCGACTACCCATACTCTCAAAATACCCTGTGCCCTCGAAGAAATATCAATCGACGCGCGATAAGCAGGAACTTCTTGAAAGTAACGCCTAAGGTGCGTGTCCTAATGCTGTGATAGTTGCGCTCCAGATGACGACGGCCTGCAGCACGGCGACGGAGCGGTACGTCAAGGCGAGATTGTCGTATCGGGTAGCCAGCGATCCCCACTGCTTGAGGGTGTTGAAGCTTCCCCCGACTTTCGTTGCGGCGCTTCTAGGTCTCCTTGTGGTGGGTGACTGGGCGGCCGCCGGCGGATCCCTTGCGTCGGCGGTTGGCCTTTTGGTCCTCCTTTTCGGGGATGGCGCACCCTATACCCCGGGTGCGCAGGTATTTTCGGATGGCCCGTGAGGAGTAGGCCTTGTCGGCCAGAGCCCGGTCCGGGCGGGTGCGTGACCGCCCGGGCCCGGGCTTCGCGACCTTCAAGGTCACCATCAGGTTCTCGAACGTCGGCGTATCCCCGCCCTGCCCCGGCCCCCACAGCAGCATCAAGGGACGTTTGTTCCCGTCGGCCAGGGCGTGGATCTTGGTGCTCAGTTCGCTGCGGGAACGCATGATGGCATGCTCGGTCGGCTCCTCAGGCAAATTCCTGTTATTCGACAGGTCCCTCCGTGCTCCGGAACGGGTTGGTGCCGTGCTGATGGGCACGATTGATCGTGAAGTCCACTGATACCTCCCAGTTGACCAGCCCCGCGGTGTCGGCACGGGACAGCAAGACACCCAGGACGGTGTCCTAGGTGCCGTCGCGGCTGTAGCGACGGTGGCGCTTCCACACGGTCGTCCAGGACCCGCAGTGCTCGGGCAGGTACCGCCACGGGATCCCGGCCCGGTACCGGCAGATGATGCCCTGGGTCACCAGCCGGTGGGCCTTGAACGGGCGCCCGGCCCTGTCCGAGAAGGAGGTCTCAACGGGGCAGCAGATCCCTCTCGCTTGTTCTTCGGCATCCTGCACGAATCAATGGGAACTCCCGACCTAGGCTGACTCAGGCAGTCCAATATCCTCCGTCACCGCTCCCATCGGAGCCGTCAGGCACCCGATTAGGGGTGACCCAGCCAGGCCCACTAAAGTGCTAATCGCTGGCCACGACAGCCTAGAAACCAAAAACCGCTGTATGTGATCTCCAGAGCAGTCCACCCGACTGTTCCAAGGGGCTGCCAGTTCTTGATGGTTCACACTCATGTCCAGCCGAGGGGGTAGGTATGGCAGGCCTCACGGTCATGCACCTGGTAATTGATGCCGAAACAGGCGGGGCGCAAACGATGATTCGTAATCTTGCTGCCTATCGAAAAGCGGCGGACAGAATCACCCTAGTTGTGATCAAGGGACCAGGTGCACTGTCAGCAGAACTGGAGCGGGCCTGCGATAAAGTCTACTATTTGGGCTTCGACAGCCGATCCTTTAACCTCCCCGGAATGCTCTCTCGCCTCCAGTCACTCGTCAACGCAACCTCTCCCGAGGTTCTCCATACGCACTTGCTTCATTGCGACCTACTTGGCGCGTTCATCCGTCAAAAGGGCCTGACCAAGATATCGACAGTCCATACCACGGGTATGTCCCGAGCTGACCCTCTAAGATCACGCATCATAGGGAAGTTCGTAGCCCTCTTCACCCGGCGCTTCGACGCCGTCGTCGCGTGTTCCGATGGAGCACGGGAGTATATGTCGCACACGGGGTATTCCCGCGATAACGCACACACCATCCTAAATGGCGTCCCCATTCCGACCATAAGTGCGAGCCTGAATCAAAAGAACCTGGTCAATCTTGCTAGATGGCATCCAATGAAGGACCACGAAAATCTGTTCGAAGCCTTTCGGAGGAGCGGTCTTCGTCAGGAAGGCTGGAAACTGCACTGCGCCGGTTACCAAGTCGAGAATTCCAACGACGACCTGAGGAATATAATCGAATCAAAGGGACTTGCTGACTCGATTGTCTTGCACGGCAGCATTCAAGACGTAAATGGTCTATTGAAGAATGCTAGAGCGCTAATTATTTCGAGCAGCTATGGAGAAGCCTTGCCAATGGCCGCTCTGGAATCATTGGCTTTGGGACTTCCCGTTATCTCCACAGATGTAGGAGCAGGAAGGTCGCTTACCTTGGCGACGGAGATGCTGGTTCCGCCGGAAAATAGCAGTGCTTTGGCTGAAGCAATGAACTGGATTTGCGAAGCAACCCCGGACCGCCTCAAGGAGTTGTCTTTGAGTGCAAAATCTAAAGTCGAAGCGGATTTTAGCATTCAGAATGTAGTTGCTAAGTACGAAGAACTATATCTGAGCTGCATTGCAAATAGTCCAAGAAGAACTCTTGAGAAAGGTGACCTGCAGTCGTGAAAAACAACCGTCTCTACGTTGTCTGCCCGACACCAACTGGAGGTCATATTGAACATGCATTGAATATTGCATTATCAATGGCACCCCAGTCTCAAACTAAACCCGTTCTTCTGACGAGAGCTGGGGCCAAATCGTATCTACCATCGGGGTGGGAGTCCACGGTCGAGATCAACGAAAAGCTGTCAAGTAGCTCCCGCCGCGCGTCCGCAAGAAGACTAATCGATAAAGTATGTGACCTCGTACTTGAGCAAATCGTAGTCTTCAGAATGCAAATGTCGCGAGCAACCAAACTGCTGGTTCTAGAAGAGCCTCGGTATCCTTTAGTGGGAATCACTCGGCACAAGAAAGGAACCGCGCGATGCGTGCTGTTCCTGCACAACGTTGTAGAACACGACGTAGAAGACGGTGTGAGATTCTCCCTAAAAGATATTCTTAGGCCCAAGGCGTCTATTAAGGCCCTTCTGCGATACATGACGATTCGCGGCGTCGACACGGTATACGTCCACGGAGAGACTCAGCAGCACCGACTGAGGGAACAATTTCCGTCATTGAACATAGTCGAAGTCCCACTCCCGTCATCGAGTCCTGTCGACGACCTAATCCGATCAGTCGCTCCCGCAGATAACGCCACCATACGAGGCTTAGGCAGCGAGGACTTTGTCTGCCTAGGAGAAATCCGCCCCAATAAAGGCTATGAAGTTGCGATCAAGGCCAGTTGTCTCTCAGGAAAGCCGCTGACCATCCTTGGAAAGTCGATCGACGTGACCTATTTCCAACAGCTGATCTCGGAGGCTTCAAATAGTTCTCACATAAGCGTTATCAATGAATTCATTGATACGGTTTCCTTCATCCGGGCAATCGAGCGCAGCAAGGCAGTCATTCTTCCGTACACTCATTTTAATGCCCAAAGTGGAGTCATAGGGAAGTGCATCAGCTTGGGAAAGCCCTTCATATCCGCTGACCTACCCTCCCTTCGGCAGCAGGCTGGCGAGTATCCGCATGCATACTTCTTTGCGCCTCACGATAGTGCTGAACTTGCACAATTGATGGAGAGTTTTCCTTCTGTTTCGAATAATGCAGGAACGGCCTCCGAACTGTCAGGCTGGGAGACCATAGGTCGTTCACTTGTCCAGGCCTGATGTTACTCAACGCCGTTTAGCCGGCCCACGGGTGAACGGCCCCGCTGGACGGTTTGACCGACTTATTGTCTGGTCGTTGGTCTTGACTTCCTTTCTTCCCTATTTCGCATGGCCGATTGGAAACAATACCAACATTCCTATTGCTTCTCTCATAAGCACGCTGACGATCCATAGGTGGTTTTCAGACAAGAAGACGCCAATAGCGGGAGCTGCTCTTTTGCTGTTGCCCTGGATGGCGCTCCTACCCACGATGATCATGGGATCTGAGATCTCTATGTCAAACATCTTCGCGTCAATTGCATGGACCGCGCACGTCATGCCATTCATAGCGTGGGCCGCATGTGTGAAGAATTATGCATCAGCCGTGAGCCATGCGTTGTTCTTCTCCCTGCTTGCCTCCGCCCTAGCAGTCATCGTTCAAAAGCACCTTTTTCTTGATCACGGGATGCTACCGTTCGTCGAAATGTATGATATGCCCGGCTACTGGTCTGTGTTCGAAAATCAGGAAACGATTGTCACGTACATTCGAAGGCCCTTCGGCTGGTATCCAGAGCCTTCTTTCATGGCAGGCACCTTAGCATTGGGAGTCTGCGCTTATGTCTTGCTGAAGGGACTTAGACGTAAAAAGCTGTCGTTGATCGACTGGATACTTTTCGGTTTCGTCGCTTATGCGCTGTTTGTGAGCAGATCTGGGAGCAGTGCTGTTACTCTCGGATTGCTGACCATAGTTCTTTTCTGGCCGCGATCGCTTACTAGAATGGGCCGATTTGTTCTGTTGCCAGCTGCGATCGCCGCCTTAATTGGTGCGCGGCTTCTGATCGCCAGTCGTTCTGCGACAACCTTGAACTACTCATGGGATGACCGTTTGTCTTCTATCGTGGCTGGCTTCAGATATCTCTTCGAGAAACCGGAGCTCATCTTTTCGGGTGTCGGGAAAGGCAACGCCACGGTCTTGGCTGCCGATCAATCTTTCGATTATTCTGATTTGGAAGCCATTCACGTTACTGCGGATATTGTGAGTGTCACCGGGCGCCTCGTGGTTGAGAACGGACTTCTGGGATTCGTCGCAGTGATTCTCCTCTGTTTCGTCATTTTTCAAGCATTCAGAAAGTTCCTTGGAATTATTGCCGCTTGCTCGGTGGTCGGGATTTGGATGGTTGTTAGTTTCCTCACGATCAGCTATGACTCCGCCACATTGATTTGGGCCCTTCCCGGAGCCTGTCTGGGCGTTTTGAGCATTAGAGAAAATTTTACGATTGATAGTATAAGGATTGGAAACACTTTCAATTGTGGACGGCCTCATCTGACTTCATAGGGGGAGACGCTTGAAAATCCTGAGATTTTCGCCAGAGATTCGTAGTTCATATATTGAGCGCTTTGAGCACGCTCCGAAGGCAACGACATTTTACCTGGAACGAACCTACCTCGATGATGAAATACTGAAAGACCGACCTGAGTATCAACAAGTGAGTGTAAGACAGCTCTTTGGGACGCTGCTGCGCTCCGAGCATGACGTGGTAGAACTTCCGGAGCCTCTGTGGTTGAAGATGTGGCCGCTCACGTTTGGGCTTGCAGTGACAGCACGTATAGGAGCCAAGCTGCGAGGTCGAACGGTCCGACTCTCCACGTACGCGATTGAGAATGCCGACGTACGCGCTTTGTTCTCTTGGTTTCCACGGTTCACGCCGGACTGGTTGCGGATTAAGGTCCTCTGGCTGGCGTCTATCCCTGGCATCTACCTTATGGACAGAATCGCCTTTGGCACAGAAGGTGCCGCAGAAACGTTCCGAGCAGCTTTGCCGGAGTCTTTCCATCGACGACTAAGATTGAAGAGCTGTGTTGTGCCGCCACTACCAGAACGTCAGTGGGATACAACAGTTGACAAGTCTGGATTCTTGTTTCTGGGATCGTTTGAAGCGAGGAAAGGTGTTCCAGAGTTGTTGGCGGCTTGGAGGGAGTATCGGAATCTCGGCGGCAATGGAACGCTGACGATGATTGGGATGGGCCCGCTTGAGAATCTTGTGCATCAAGCCGCGATCCGGGATGCTATCACCGTCAAGATTGCCCCCCCTAGAGCCCAGATACATCAAGCCCTCAGCAGGGCGAAAATCTTAGTCCTGCTATCCCAACCAGAGGGCAGGTGGCGTGAACAGATCGGGCTACCGATTCTCGAAGGCATAGCGCACGGTTGTCGTGTCGTGTCCACTGACCAAACTGGAATTGCCGACTGGCTTTCGTCCCACAACCATGTGGTAGTTCCTACGTCATGCAGTACGGAGAAGGTAGCTGAGAAATTTCTCCAGATCGAATCCGAGCCATTTGCGCCCATGCCTGACAGTTGGTCGACTCCAAACGGTAGAGCAAAAGCGGAAGAATGGTTGTGCTTTGGATAGCGAAGTGAGTTTAAGAGAGGCACGCGACACTCGGTCCTTCGGTCTGACTCAAGGGTCCATTGTTGTGCATGTTGCTGAGTCATATGGTGGTGGGGTCGCTTCTGCCATACATCACTACATCCGAGCGGTTCCTGAGGCCGAACACATGATCTTGGCTTCAATCCGTGAAGGGACGGTTGTTGAGGTTCCAAGCGATCTTAAGGAAAACACGCGTCTTCTTTCCTGGGGAGCTAGCCACCTTGGCCGCGTCGGGCGTTTGCGTCGACTAGCAGCGCAATATCCGAACGCCATTTTCCACGCTCATTCAAGTTTCGCTGGCGCGTATGTCCGATTGTTTGTCAGCAGAATGACACACCGCATTATCTATACACCTCATTGCTTTGCGTTTGAAAGACGGGATATTGGCCGCTACAAAAGGTTGGCATACCGGCAAATTGAGCGTTTGTTGATTTGGAATACAACCGTTGTGGCTGCCTGCTCCGAACGCGAATCGAGTTTGGCACGCGCCATAGGTGCGCGAGCAGTAGTTGTGGTTCCCAATGTTCCGGATCCGGCACCCGCCTCGAATATGATGACGGTCGATGGAGCGACGCCAGGACACACAAGTACAAGCCCACGGAGGTTGCGTGTTGTGGGAGTAGGCCGGCTCTCTGCTCAAAAGGACCCAGGCTTTTTTGCTGCGACTGCCTCTGCCTTACGAGACTCAAATCTCTTGGAGACTGCGACATGGATTGGCGGAGGCGCAGAGGGAAGTCACAGCTATGCAGATCAGCTCACCAGCGCGGGCGTGGAGGTTACTGGATGGCTGTCAAAAGAAGCAGTGGCTGAGATCATGAGCAAGGCAGACATCTATGTTCATTCGGCAGCGTGGGAGGGTTTCCCCTTAGCCGTATTGGATGCAGTCGGCGCGGGGAAACCAGCTATGGTTCGAGAGGTTGAGTGTTTTGCTAGCCTGCCCGGCACAGTAAAGTTCTCTACCCCTGACGAACTAGTGACGATCCTTCGACAGAGTGACATTCAGGTCTGGGGTGAATCCAACCTCGCCAATTGGCGAGCAACGCTACGGGATAATACTCCCGGCCAGCAACGAGAGATGCTCCTTCGTGTCTACGAAGTCGACCGACGTTGCCGCGAGGGGAACTGAAATGGTGACCAATAAGGTCGTTGTCTTGGCATCTCCTGGACCGGTTGAACCCGGCGGCAATCCCTTTATCCGCCTGCTGTATGGTGCGGTAGGGGAGGACGTAGAAGTAGTCGACTTCTCTTGGACTAGGGCTGTGTTAGGGAAAAGTTATAATATTTTGCACCTGCACTGGCCAGAATATGTTATTCGCACCGATTTTTGGTTAAGTCGCGCGATCAAGTTTATCCTCTTCGCTTCTCTTCCTGCAATCGTAAGGATTAGAGGAGCGAAATCTATTTGGACCGTTCACAATCTCAAGCCACACGAAGACCGCGGACGTCTCGAACGATGGGCTATTCGCCGATGGACAATGTCAGCAAGTGCGAGGATCTATCTGACCCATCATGCAGTCAAGGACGATGCGAAGGGCATTGTGATTCCGCACGGCGACTATTTTCCAATCGTCGATCCTGTGTTGGATACTCTAAAAGAGCCAGATTTTGAATTCACCCGTGTCCTGCTCTTCGGGGTATTGCGTCCAATCAAAGGTATAGAGGAAGTAATGTCCCAGGTGGCTCCTCGGCTTGGGCCCAAAATGTCACTCCGTATCGTTGGAAATCCGGTATCTGAGGAGTTCAGAGGGACTCTTGAAAAATTGGGCGAAGAATATCCGTACACCGATTTGATATTTGGACAACCGTCAGATGAGGAATTGATCGAAGAGATCGTGCAGTCCGCCGTTGTTCTACTGCCCTATCGCCGCCTGTACAACTCAGGTGCACTCTTCATGGCACTCAGTTGCGGACGACCGGTAGTTGTGCCCCGAACTTCGACTACGGAAGAGATTGCTCGGGAAGTTGGCGAGGAGTGGGTAGGGCTTTATGACGGAGAAGATCCTGAGGCAGTCATATGTGCGTTGAATTCAGTGCTGTCGCGACCGAGGCATGACCGACCTTGTTTTCAGGCTAGGTCTTGGCCAGTTATCGGACAGCGTTACTCAGCCGTATATCGATCCGTCGCGCAGATGGATAGCTGAACGGATTTCCCGCGATGAGCGTTCTAATGAGTTTTTGTTTACTAAAGTATATTCTCTGAAACATAAGTTTGAGATTGACTTGCTTTTTTGAATCGAGTTGGTCTCTAGACCGAACGTCACGAACGACCGAAAATGGAATAAATGTACATGAAAGCCGAGGCGCCGCAGTGACATACGAGTCGCAAGGCGCCAAGTCTCATTCCCTCTCATCTCGTCGAGCTGTGGCAGTAACTCTGGTCGGCCAGATTCTTCGCTTTTCAATTCAAATGGTTGCTTTAGCAGCGTTGAGTCGTTTACTTGAACCGGCAGATATTGGTCTTATGGCCATGGTGCTGGCGGTAATTAACGTCGGCAGTGTCCTTGGTGATTTTGGTCTGTCTTTGTCGGCTTTGAGAGCGTCTACGCTAACTGAAAGCCAAAAATCGACTCTCTTCGTGGCCAACGCTTCTATAGGTCTGGTTGTGACCGGGCTCGTATGGTTTTTTGCACCAGTGATCGGGACGCTGTTTAGCGATCCTAGGATTGTTGAGACGGTCCGCTGGATTTGCCCGATTTTCTTCCTGAACGGGTGCACTGTCCAGTTCCGGGTTGAAACCAACAGGAGTCTTCGTTTTGGCCGACTGGCAACCATCGATGTCGGAGCTCAGTCCTTGGCGCTCGTGGGCTCGGTTGCGTTGGCAGTTCTTGGCTGGGGCATCACTGCACTGATTGCCCAGCAATTACTTCTTTCGGTGGGGGCGTTGTTCATATCAATATGGGCAGCGAAATGGATACCGCGGTTCTCGCGAGACATTTCCTTTCATCAAATCCGCGGATTTGTGGCTGTGGGAGGTGCTACCACTTTTACCCAAGCTCTTAATTATGCTTCGGTAAATATGGCCCCCATTGCATTGGGCCGGATCGCTGGCGCTACTTCCGTCGGTTTCTTCTCTCGCGGTTATCAGCTATTTGCATTACCGATACAGCAGTTGGCGGCGCCGCTGACAAAGGTCATGTTGCCTATTCTTGTCCGAGAAAGTGAGTACGATTCATTCTCGACACGTCTGGGCGAGGTACAACGGATGCTCACAGTCTTGCTCGTTGTACCTATGATGCTTTTCGCTTCCATGGCTGTGCCTCTCGTCAGCATCATCTTAGGCCAGGGGTGGGAAACGGCTGGAGAGGTAGTAGGAATCTTGGCGCTTGGAGGCATTTTCCAAGGAATGGGGTATTTATATTACTGGATCTACTTGTCAAAGGGGAGAGCAAAACTACTGTTGATAAGCGAGCTCTGGGGTCGATTGGGCGGAATCGTTGCGGTTTGGTTTGTCGCTGACTTTGGACCCTTGGCTGTAGCTTGGGTGTTGGCCGTTAGCAACTTCATCATTTGGGCCACGTCGACCTTCTGGGGCATGCGACAACTAGGAATTGCGGTTATGCCAGTCTTGCGCTCTGGATGGTGGGCAACTGTGGGTGGTGTCGTCACTTTTTTGCTGAGTAAAGCCGCTTATGTAGCGATGCCGGCATTATTCGAGGTGCAGCCTGTCATGCAAATCTCATTTGTTTTCATTCTTTTTGTAATGGTTTTTCTCGCATTGGCGCTCATTCCTTCGGCTAGATCCGAATTTCGGCATATTTTTAAGATCGCTGGTATTGGACGAAAGGAACCGTGAAGTGGTATTCGCGGATTCGGTGCGGTGTGCCGCTAAGTGAATTGCGGTTGGAAGGATCGTTTCGGAGGATTCCATCTACTAAGGCTCATTCGGTTCCTCTTGTCCGATTGGCTTTGCCTTGAGGCCAAGTTTCTTCGTAATTGGGAGATCGGGGATCCGTTCAGACAGCGCCACTGTCTCCTTTAGCCATTCGGTTCCGGATTCTAAAGGTGGTCAATTTGTGCAATTTAGGGTTAATGGTCTGGCGTTGCGATTACTTGAGAGGTTTGCTTACCGCAGAAGTTTGTGGTTCCTCTGGCGGCGAAGCACGTCATGATCTCGGTCGTCCGAAGACGCGGCATGCGGCAAGGCTCGACGACACTTCTGAGAGTGTGGCAGGTGGGGAAGTGCATTTGCATTTCATCGATCAGTCGTCGTCCTGTTCGGGTCGTGCCTGACGGAGGGTGGGCCTCTCTGGGTAGGGATTCTTCCGCTTCAGTACGTTTGGCTCGGCGTCGGCAAGGGCATACTGGGCCTCATTATTTGTTCCAAGTGCAAAATCCCCAATTGACCAGAGCTTATCCGTTTTGCTCTGTTTCCGTGGCGCTCCCGGATATGACGTTCCATCTAGTCCTGATCAGGAGGAGGAGCCGTCTCTTCCCGTTGAATCCTCAGCGCTCTAGGCTGTGCCCCATATGAAGCGGTTCGCCGCCCCTGCCTTGGGGTCGCGGCCTTCGGTGGGGGACAGAGGGGAAACGCTCTGCATGGGGAAGTTCAGCGTCGCACGCCTAAAGGAATCCGGGCAGTACAAGGCCCTCACCAAGCAGGCCGGGCGGGCCCGCCGGCTGGCCACGGCCGAGCGGTACGCCCGGGCGCGCCGGGCCCCGATCCGGACCGGGACGGTGCTGTACGAGTCCTTCTCCGGCAACGGGATGCTGTGCAACCCGGAGGCGATCTTCCGGCACCTGCTCGCTGACCCGGCCTACCGGCACCTGCGGCACGTCTGGGCGCTGAACTCGCTGCAGGACCACGCGGACACGGTGGCCGAGTTCGCCTCCGACCCCCGCGTGTCCTTCGTTGAAACCGGCACCGCGGAGTACCTGGAGGCGCTGGCCGGCTCCCAGTACCTGGTGAACAACTCCACCTTCCCGTGGTCCTTCGCCAAGCGCCCGGGACAGGTCTACCTGAACACCTGGCACGGCACCCCGCTGAAGGCGATGGGGTACGACGTCCCCGGGGGAGGCCCGGACACCCGCAACATCATCCGCAACTTCGTCCAGGCCGACTACCTGCTCTCCCCGAACCCGTTCACCACCGAGCGGATGTACTACTCCGGCTACAAGCTGCGGAACATCTTCGAGGGCACCATCATCCAGGCCGGTTACCCGCGCATCGACCACCAGTGGCCGGACGCCGCCGCCCGGGAGGACCTGTGGGAGCGCCTGGCCGCGGCCGGCATCCACGACGACGGGCGCCAGATCATCCTCTACGCCCCCACCTGGAAGGGCGATTCCTTCTACCGCCCGGCCAACGACGCCGCCCGCCTCCTGCACACCGTGCGCGCGCTGGAGGAACTGATCGACACCACCCGCTTCCGCGTCCTGCTGAAGATCCACCAGGTGGTCTATGCCGCGGCGCGCGAGACCCCGGGGCTCCAGGGGTACCTGGTGCCCAACGCGGTCCCGGCCAACCGGATCCTGGGGCTCACCGACGTGCTGGTCACCGACTACTCCAGCATCTTCTACGACTTCCTCGCCACCGGCCGGCCCATCCTCTTCTACACCCCCGACTGGGAGGACTACGCCGAGGGCCGCGGCCTGTACCGCAGCCCCGACTCGCTGCCCGGGCCGGTGGCCCGGACCCTGCCCGAGCTGGCCGCCCACCTGGCCGCGTGCGACCGGACGCAGGACACCCGGGCCGGGCAGGAGCACCGCGGCACGTGGGCGCAGGCGTGGGAACAGTACGGCCGCGACGCGCGGGACTACGTCCCGGACGACGACGGCCACGCGACCGAACGCGTGGTGGCGGCGGTCTTCGGGGCGGGCTCGCACAACGGGGGCCTGGAAGAGCGGCACCTGTTACGCGACCACTCCGACGGGCGCCGCAAGCTGCTGGTCTATGCCGGCGGCCTGGTCTCCAACGGCATCACCACCTCCTTCTTGAACCTGATGGACAACATCGACCACGAGAAGTTCGACGTCTCCGTCTGGTACAGCTACTCCAACCACGCCGACCGAGCCGCCAACGCGCTGCGGATCAACCCGAACGTCCGGCTCTTCCCGCGCGCGGGAGGACCGATCCTGGGCATCGCCGACCGGCTCCGGTACCGGCGCATGCTGGACAAGGGCCCCGCCCGGGGCGTGAACTTCAGGGCCGGATCCCGGCCGATCTGGGACACCGAGTGGACCCGCTGCTTCGGGCACAGCCGGTTCGATTACATCGTGGACTTCTCCGGCTACTCCCCGTTCTGGTCCCTGGTGCTGCTGCGCGGGCACGCCCGCAAGCACTCCGTCTGGGCGCACAACGACCTCTACGCCGAAGCCGGGAAGGTGATCAAGGGCAAGCAGCCGCACCGCGTCCACCTCACGGCCCTGTTCGCCGCCTACCGCTCCTTCGACGCGATCGTCTCCGTCTCGGAGGACCTGGCCCGCGTCAACGCGACGCACCTGGCGGAGTACGCGCCGGCGTCGTCCTTCGTCTCCGCCCGCAACTCGCTGGCCTACCACCGGCTGCAGGCGATGGTCTCCACCGAACGGACCCCGCTGCCGGGGGCGGAGGCCGCCTTCGCCGAGCTCTACGGGTCCGGCTCCCGCGACCTCGGATACATCATGCGCACGCTGCGCAGGATCTATTCGGACCCCACCATCGACGCCGAACTGGGACACCAGCGCACCCTGGACGCCTTCTTCCCGGAGGGGCAGGAGGACGGCGTGCAGACCTTCGTCACCGTGGGCCGGCTCTCCCCGGAAAAGAACCAGGCCCGGCTGCTGCGCGCCTTCGCCCAGGTCCACGCGACCCGGCCCAAGACCCGGCTGCTGCTCATCGGCAGCGGCCCGCTGGAGAAGGACCTGCGCCAGCTCGCCAGCGACCTGCGCCTGGACCGGTGCGTGAGCTTCACCGGACAGCTGGCCAACCCGTACATGGTGATGGAGGCGGCGGACTGCTTTGTCCTCTCCAGCGACTACGAGGGCCTGCCGATGGTGATCCTCGAGGCCATGGTGCTGGGGCTGCCGCTGGTGACCACCGCGTTCGGGTCGGTCGCTTCGGCGGTGGGGCCGGGCCAGGGACTGATCGTCGACCGCGACGACGACGCCCTGGCCGCCGGGCTGACGGCCTTCCTGGACGGCCGGGTGGAGCCGGCCGTCTTCGACCCGGCCGCCTACAACGACCGCGCCATGGAGGAGTTCTACCGGGCCATCGGCGTCGCCGGGAACCCGGTGGTGAAGGACGGCCGGCTGCTGGAGGACTAGCAGCCGGACCGGGCAGGCCAGCGGAAAGGAACAGCCATGGGGAACGGCACGGAGGTCCTGGTGAGCGTGGTCGTGGCCACCTACAACTCGCCGCCGGAACTGGAGGTCCTGGTGGCGTCGCTGGATGCGCAGACGCTGCCGGCGGGGGAGTGGGAGGCCGTCTTCGTGGATGACGGCTCCACCGACGGCACCCATGCCCGGCTGGAGGCGATGGCGCTCACCCGCCCGTACATGCGCGTGCTGCGGATCCCCAACTCCGGCTGGCCCGGCCGGCCGCGCAACGTCGGCACCGACGCCGCCCGGGGGCGCTACGTCTTCTACTGCGACCACGACGACTACCTCTTCCCGGAGGCCCTGGAGCGGATGGCCCGCTTCGCGACGGGCGCGGGCCTGGACGCGCTGCACCCGAAGGAGGTGGTGCGGGGCTGGTCCTCGCCCGGATGGAACGAATGGCGGGCCAACGCGGCCCCGCTGGCCCGGCTGGATGACGCCGCCGTCCAGTGCATCACCCCGCACAAGCTCTACCGGAGGGAGTTCCTGGCCGAGCACGGCATCCGGTTCCCGGAGGGGCGGATCCGGCTGGAGGACTTCAGCTTCAACGGGATGGTGTGGTGCGCCACCGAATCCGTGGGGGTGCTGGCCGACTACCCGTGCTACCGGTGGACCCTCCACGAGGGCAACAGCCACAAGGCCGGGTACGACTTCGAGGTCTACTGGCGCTGCTTCGAGGAGTCGCTGCAGCCGGTCCTGGCCCTGCCCGAATCCGATCCGCGCAGGGATGTCCTGCTGCGGCGCTGGTACCGCAGCCGCATCCTGGAGCGCGTCGCCGGCTACGGCCGCTACTCCGTGGCGGACCGCGAACGGTTCATGGCCCGCTTCGACCGGCTGGTGGAGCACTTCCCCGAACGGATCGACGCCGGCCTGCAGCCCCCGGAGCGGCTGCGCTCATTCCTGTTGCGCCGCGGGGAGCACGGGCGGCTGCTGGAGCTCTCCCGGCTGGACGCCGGGATCCGGGTGGCCCCCGAGGTGCGCGACGTCCGCTGGTCCGACGGCGTCCTGCGGGTGGCCGTGGACGCCATCCTGCTCGACGGCGGGGGCGCGCCGCTGCTGTTCGAACGCCGCGGCCGGAACGGGGCGGAAGCGGCCGGCGTCGTTGGAACCGGCGCCGGACGGCACGCCGCCGGGGCGGACCCGCTGGAGGGCGCACGGTTTGAGGGGGCACTGTTCCGCCGGCTCCCGGAGCACATCGTCGCCGGCGTCCCGGAGGAGGTGCTGGCGCACTACCCGGCCGCGGCGGCGGTGGAGCCGGTCATCCGCAGCCGGGAAACCGACGTCGACTGGCTGCTGCCGGGCCGCAGCCGGGTAGACGCGAGCCGGCTGGGCCCCGCGCTCGCCGTGCGCGCCGAGGTGGTCTTCGAACTGGACCCGGAGGCGGCTGCCTTCGGATCCCGGCTCGACGCCGGCGTGTGGGACATCTTCGTGCGGATCACCGGCCTGGGGTACGGGGCCACCCACCGGGTGCGCACCACCTGGGACGCGGGCCGGCCGGCCCTGCTCAACGGCCGTTCGGCCATTCCGTACCGGACCCAGGGCGGGGCGCTGGCCCTGGACCTGGGCTCCTTCGCCCGCACGGCGGTCGGCTCGGCGCGGCCCCGGACGCAGGACCTTATCCGGGACCCGGCCCCCGGGGAGCCGTTGGTGCTGCACCTTCCCGCCGTCCACGTCCGGGGGGAGACCCGGCTGGAAGGCAGCGTGGAAGCCGGCAGCAACGGCAAGGCCACCTACCCGGCCCACCTGGTCGGCGAGGGCGGGTCCGCCCGGGTGGAGATCGCCGCCCCGGGCGGGCTGGACCTGGCCGGGGCGCGGATGCGCTTCGAGGACCGCTGGAGCACCACCCTGTTCAAGCCGCCGGAGGCGTAGCGTCCGCCGGCGGGCGATTACCTGTCCTGGGGGGAGGCAACCGCTTTCAACGCGATGCGGTGCGGGCCCACGACCTCGGCCTCCGCGGTCCACAACGGCTGGGCCGCGAATTCCTCCACCAGGGCGGGCGGGACGATCGCCGTGTATTCCCGTCCGGCCGCCTCCGCCAGCAGGTCGGGCCAGCCCGGCAGCGCGGCCGTCCGTTCGATGCGGATCGGAAGGCTCGACCAGCCCGGTGCCGGTCCGGGTTCGGACGGACCGAGGGGGGTGCACTGCACCCAGGAACGGTTCTCGATCGCCTGGACCATGCCGTCGCCTCATTTCCGCCGCTCAGGCTGCCGCCCGTCCGGCCAGCCACCTGGCCAGGGCACGGGCGATAGGCAGGCCCGTGGGCTCCTCGAAGCAATTGTAGGCCGGGGAGGGATTGACCTCGAAGCACCACCACTGGCCGTCCCGGTCCCGGTGCAGGTCGATCCCGGCGAGCGGGAGGTCCAGCGCCTGGGAGAGCGCGACGCAGCGGTCCCGGAGGGCGGCGGGCAGCTCGACCGCCCGCATGCCGGCGGAAGGACCTCCGTCGGCGTAGCGGTAGTCGATGGTCGCCGAGTCCACTTCGCAGGCGTGCACTTCCGTGCCGACGACGTGGACCCGGACATTGACGCCGGTCAGCAGGTGCTGGAACTGGGTGGGCAGGGCCCGCACCCGTTCCAGGTCGTCCAGCCGCGGTCCGCTGAGTTCGCGGACGATCGAACGCACTCCGCTGGCCGACTTGTAGATGACCCGCCCGTGGCGTGCGCGGAAGGCGCGCACGGCCTCGGGATCGCTGGTCAGGACCGTTTCCGGAACGCCGAATCCGTGGGCGCGGATCAGCGCGGCCTGGTAGGGCTTGGAGGTGTTGCTGCCCATTGCCCGGGGACGGTTGGCCACCCGCAACGGGGCCACGTCGCTCCAGGACGCCAGCAGGGCCACGGAAGCGAGGCGCCGCGCTTCCCGCAGGGGGTCCGGGCGGACGCCTGCAAGGCGGGGCGACGTCAGGCGCAGGTACAGGCCGGTCGCTTCTGAGAGATCGACCCTGTTCCCCCGGTGGAGCGCATGCGCCGTGGCCCGTCCCCGTTCGACGCTGACCTCGAGCTGCCAGTCCGGGGCCTGCTCCTCGTCCAGCAGCACCACCTCGATGCCCAGCTCCGCCGCCCGCGCGAGGAGCAGTTCCACGGGCCCCTCCGCAGGGCTGCCCGCAACGACGATCATGCGCCTGCCTTTCCCGCGTGCCGGAAGGCCCTGCATTCCAGATGCGCGGCCAGCGCCTCCACGTGCTCCGCCGGCCCCAGCAGGGGCACGGGACTGACGCCCAGGACACAGACCCGGCCCGGCTCCTCCGCCGATCGTCCCAGGCTGATTTCGGCGACGTCGAGGTCCAGGGACCGGGCGAGGCCGATGAGGGGGGCCCGCAGCGCGGATGGCCCGGTGGCGTCCTCGCCGGTGACCAGGATTCGCAGGCGTTCGGGACGCATCTCCCCGGTCCACGCCGCGGGAGCCGCCAGGGGCGGCCCCTCGGTGACGGGGAGGAAGTCCACGTCGCTGGGAACCATGCCGCCCGTCCACCGGCGGCGCTCGCGGCCCGGGACGCGGCCCGGCGGGACCTTGGCGCCGTCCACCGCGAGCAGCAGGTC
>Ga0182739_1001123_pt1 | contig 29453 bp, 26 predicted proteins | sample eDN5th30CBELigBY_FD_128873 | JGI IMG/M metagenome (GOLD analysis project Ga0182739, IMG submission 128873) | Enriched backyard soil microbial communities from Emeryville, California, USA - eDNA 5th pass 30_C BE-Lig BY (version 2) (version 2) | ecosystem: Environmental > Terrestrial > Soil >... | reverse complement strand
GCTTTCACGATCCTCGCCCAGAAAATCTCGGCGATCCCCGGCGTGTCGCAGGTGCTGGTGGGCGGCCAGCAGGACTTCGCGGTCCGCATCCAGGCCAATCCCTCTGCCCTCGCCGCGCATGGGATCGGCCTCGAGGACGTGCGGCTGGCCATCAACAATGCCACGCTGAACCAGGCCAAGGGCAATTTCGAGAACGAACACCAGTCGTTCACCATCGACACGAACGACCAGCTCTTCCAGGCCTCGACCTACAAGCAGATCATCGTCGCCTACCGCAACGGCGCCCCGGTCAAGCTCACCGACATCGGCGAAGTGCTCGACGCCACCAAGGCTCCGCGCAGCGGCGCCTGGTTCAACGGCAAGCGTTCCGAGCTTCTCCTGGTGTTCCGCCAGCCCGGCGCCAACACCGTGGAAATCGTCGACACGATCAAGGCGCAGCTGCCTCGCCTTCTCGCTTCCGCACCCAAGGGCGTGAAAGTTGACCTGGTCTCCGACCGCTCGCAATCGATCCGCGATTCGGTGGCGGACGTGCAGTTCACCCTGGTGCTGACCATCGGCCTGGTGGTGATGGTGATCTTCATCTTCCTGCGCCACCTGTGGGCCACGATCATCCCCAGCATCACCGTGCCCCTGTCGCTGGTGGGTACCTTCGGCGTCATGTACGTGCTCGGCTACAGCATCGACAATCTCTCGCTGATGGGCCTCACAATCGCCGTGGGCTTCGTCGTCGATGACGCGATCGTCATGATCGAGAACATCGTGCGCTACATCGAGGAGGGCGAGACACCGTTCAACGCCGCGCTCAAGGGCGCGGGCCAGATCGGCTTCACGATCATCTCGATCACCTTCTCCCTGATCGCTGTGTTCATTCCCCTGCTGTTCATGGGCGGCATCGTCGGCCGCCTGTTCCGCGAGTTCGCCGTCACCGTCACGGTGGCGGTCATCATGTCGGCCTTCGTGTCGCTCACGCTCACGCCGGTCATGTGCGCGCGATTCCTCAAGCGCGAGAAGGCCGGGCACAAGCGCGGCCGGCTCGACCAGATGTGCGAGGACGTATTCGAGTCCGTCATGCGCGGCTACGACCGCGGCCTGCAATGGGTGTTCCGCCACCAGCCGCTGATGCTGCTGTCCACCCTCGTCCTGATCGCCGTCACGGGCTACCTGTACGTGATCATTCCCAAGGGCTTCTTCCCCGAGCAGGACACCGGCTTCATCTTCGCCCAGGGTGAGGCGCGACAGGACATCTCCTTCGCCGCCATGGCCGATCTGGAGACCCAGCTTTCCGCCATCATCCAGCAGGATCCCGCGGTTTCGGGCGTCGTCGGCTTCGTGGGATCGACCGGCGGCAACTCGTCGGAAAATACCGCCCGCATGTTCATTCAGCTGAAACCCTTCAGCGAGCGCGACGCCTCTGCACAGGAGATCATCCAGCGCCTGAGGCCCAAGGTGGCGGCCGTCCAAGGGGTTAAATTCTTCATGCAGGCCGGCCAGGACATCAATGTCGGCGGCCGCCTCAGCAAGACCGAATTCCAGTACACGCTCACCTCGACCGACGTCGCGGAGCTGAACCACTGGGCGCCGATCATCGAGCAGAACATGGCCAAGCTGCCGGAACTGCAGGACGTCACATCCGATCAGCAGATCGCGGCGCCCCATATCTCGATCGACATCGATCGCGACATCGCCTCGCGACTGGGCGTCAGCCTCGCTCTCATCGACCAGACGCTCTACGACGCCTTCGGCCAGCGCCAGGTGGCGACGATCTACACGTCCAGCACGCAGTACAAGGTCGTGCTCGAAGTCCTGCCGTCATTCCGGTCCGATCCGACCGCGCTGTCGCGCATCTATGTGGCGAGCAATACCGGTACGCAGGTACCGCTGGGCACGCTGGCGCGCTTCACCAACCGGGTCGCGCCCCTCACCGTCAGTCACCAGGGCCAGTTTCCCGCCGTCACCGTGTCGTTCAACCTCGCACCCGGAGTGGCGCTGGGCGACGCGGTCGAGAAGATCAAGCAGATGCAGGCCGACCTGCATACGCCGATCACCCTGGACGGCGCGTTCCAGGGAACGGCGCAGGCCTTCCAGTCGTCACTCGCCTCGACGCCACTCCTGATCGCCGCGGCGATCCTGGCCGTCTATATCGTGCTGGGCATGCTCTACGAGAGCTATGTGCACCCCATCACCATTCTCTCGGCACTGCCATCTGCCGGCGTCGGCGCGCTGGCGATGCTGATGCTCTTCCACTACGACCTCAGCGTCATCGCGTTGATCGGCATCATCCTGCTCATTGGCATCGTGAAGAAGAACGCCATCATGATGATCGACTTCGCGCTGGAGGCCGAACGCGAGCGGGGCAAGACGCCGTTGGAGGCGATCCACGAGGCCTGCCTGCTGCGCTTCCGGCCGATCATGATGACGACCTTCGCGGCGATCGGCGGAGGCCTGCCGCTCGCCATCGGCCAGGGCGCCGGCTCCGAACTGCGCCGCCCGCTCGGTATCGCGATCGTGGGGGGTCTCCTCGTCTCGCAATGGCTGACGCTCTACACGACGCCCGTCATCTACCTCTATCTCGACCGCCTCCAGCAGAGACTGAATGCGCGCAAGCGGCGGCCGGCCGTCGAAACACCGCCGACAACCGCCGGCCCGCATCCGGCCGAGTAGGTCGCGAATGTCCGACGACCGGGAACCTTCCGAACGGGAAGCAGAGGAACGCGAAGCAGTTGGACGTCGCAAGAGCCTGATCGCGCTCGTCGTCATGGTCTTGCTCCTGATCGGGGGCGTGGTCCTGACGCACGAACTGCGCAGGACATCCCAGCTCCAGGATTGCCTGATGACCAAAGCGACCAACTGCACCCGTCTGGACGACGCGGGGCCGCCCGTTCGTCGCTGACGTCGCTGCTCGCAGAACGCTCAGGCGCGCTTCGCGGCGGCTTCCTTCTCGGCCATCTTCTGCTTCAGCTGCTCGGGCGTCAGGCGGACGATGTGTTCGTTCTGGTGGCTGAAGATGTCGTACTTCGCGACGTCGAGGTCCTCGAGCACGATCTCGCGGTCGAGCACCTTCTGCTTCCAGATCGCATGCTCGGCTTCGGCGGCATGGAATTCCGGCATCACCTCGCGGGCGAAGAGGTCGAGCGAGTCGCAGATGTCCTGGTGGCTGGTCTTGCCGGCCTGGTTGAGCAGGATCACCTGATCCACCCTGCTGGCCTGGAACTGGCGCAACTTCCTGCGGATCGTTTCCGGCGAGCCGACCAGCCCCGATTCGAGGGCCTTCTTCTCCTCCGGTCCGCCACGCCAGGCCTGGTACTCGTCCCACAGGTTGGAGGTCCCCGGCGCATCGACGCCTTTGCGGCCATAGTAGGAGAGCGCGAAGATGAAGAAGGTCCAGCCGGCGGCCTTGGCCTCGGCCTCCTCGTCGGTGGCCGCGCACATGAAGCCCGAGACCATCGCCACGTTGGGATTGCTGGGATAGTCGGCGAGCTTCTTCGAGTTGTTGAGAAGGTTGTTGTAGTATTTGTGCACCCAGGCGCGTGCCGCTTCGGGCGTGACGAAGGTGAAGCCCAGCGCCCCCATGCCCCATCCGCCCGCCTTGCCGATGGTAGCGATGTTCGAGCAGGCGACCCACAGCGGCGGATGCGGCTTCTGGAACGGCTTGGGGATCACGTTGCGTGCCGGGAAGTCGTAATACTCGCCGTGGAACTCCCAGCTCTCCTTGGTGAACATCGGGACGATGGCCTTCACGGCCTCCTCCCAACGCTCGCGCTTGTCGCGCACCCGGATGTTGAACGGGTGCAGCTCGGCCGGTCCCGCCGCCTCGCCCATGCCGAGCTCGACCCGGCCGCCCGAGAGCAGGTCGAGCGTCGACACCTTCTCGGCGACGCGATGCGGGTTGTTGGTCGTGAGCTGGATCACGCCATGGCCCAGCCGGATGCGTTTGGTGCGCTGGCTGGCGGCGCCGAGGAACACTTCCGGCGCCGAGGAGTGCGAATACTCCTCGAGAAAGTGATGCTCGACTTCCCACGCATAGTCGTAGCCCAGCCGGTCGGCGAGCTCGATCTGGGTGAGCGAGTCCTGCAGGAGCTGATACTCGCTCTTCTCGCCCCACGGCCGGGGCAGCTGATGCTCGTAGAAGATACCGAACTTCATGGACGTGATTCCTCAGACTGTCTTGCAGAAGCTCGAGATGCTCGAGACCAGCTTGGGCACCATCTGCTCGGGCACGTCGTGTCCCCAGCCGGGAAACGTCTCGATCTTCGCGCCGGGCACGAGGGTGGCCACGTCCCGCCCGCACTCGACCGGCAGCAGCGGATCGTCCTCGCCGTGCAAGACCAGCGTCGGCACCTTCACCGTCTTCAGGAGATCGACGCGCGGACCCGAGGCCATGATCGCCAGATACTGGCGCGCCGCGCCCGGCGGATAGTAGCGCCGGTCGATGTTGCGTTCGACCAGGGCGCGCATTGCAGCAGGCTCCGTCGGATAGCCGGGGCCACTGATGACCGTGCGCAACTTGATACCATGGGCGATCAGCTGCTCGCGCTCCGTTCCCTCGGGCTGCGCCGAAAGCATCGCCACGGCCTCGGGCTTGCCCATCGGCAGACCCGGACGGCCACTGGTCGACATGATGGAGACGAGGGAGCGCGTGCGCTGCGGATAGGTGGCGGCGATCACCTGGGCGATCATGCCGCCCATCGAGCCACCGACCATGTGCGCGCGATCGAGCTCCAGCGCGTCGAGCAGGCCGGCCGCATCGGCCGCCATGTCGGAAAGCAAATACGGAGTCTCGACCTTCTCGCCCTTCATGAGTTTGGCGAAGGCGCCCATCACGTCGGGCACGCCCCATTCATCGAAGTCGGTCGAGAGGCCGACGTCGCGGTTGTCGTAGCGCACGACGAAGAAACCTTGGGCGGCCAGCCCCTCGCAAATTGTCTCCGGCCAGAGCGTGAGCTGCGCGCCCAGGCCCATGATCAGCAGCAGCGCCGGATCCTTCCGGCTGCCGAACGTCTCGTACTCGATCTCGATACCGTTTGCCTTCGCGCGTGCCACGCTTCCTCCCGGGTTGTCCCTCAGTATCGCCCGCGTCTCGCCGCCCACCAATAGGCCAGCGGCCGCCGCAGCGGCCCCAGGGGGCGGCCGAGGGAAAGCGCCGGCAACAGGATCGGCAGGGCGGCGGGATCGACCTTCCGGCGCAGCGCCCGCGCATCACCCACGAGCTGGTCGCGCTCCGGGCCTTCGCCCATCAGCCAGGCCGCGCCGACCGCATGGGCCGCCTGCCGCGACGCCGCATCCTCGACCCCCAGGACGCCGAGTTCGAGGTCGGCCAGCGCATGGCCGGCGCGCATGACGTCGAGCGGCCCCTCGATCTCCTCCTCGCGCGCGTCGATCAGCTCGACCAGGCTTTCGAGCACAAGCCCGTGCCGGCGGATCGTCTCCGCCAGCGCCTCGACGATGGGCTGCGCGCGTGGTTTGCCGCTCCCGGCGGCTTCCGCCATCGCCTCACGCCACCATTCCAGCCGGATGCGCGCCAGCATCGGTTCCCTGGTGACGCTGCGGGTGCGCGCCAGCTCGTGATCGAAAGCGAGCAGCGCCAGCAAACCGCTGCGCCGGGGCTCCGGCGCGAACAGGGCGCCGAGGAAGCGCTCCCGGTCGGCAGCGCGCACCAGGTCGAGCACGTAGCGGTGCGAAGCTTCGGCGGCGCGGGAGCTGTCGGGCTGAAAGCCGGTCATGAGGGGATCAAAGCTGGGGTGCGACACTTGTACGCAGAATGGCTCCGGATTAGAGTATACCGATCGGGGATTCATCAATCCCTTCAATAAGATAAAGGGGGAAGTTCAACATGGGTGCCTTGTTTGCCTCGCTTGGACGAACCGTTTCCGCCGGTGTCGTGCTCCTGATCCTGATCGTCGTGATCGCCGGCGCGGCGACCGGACAGTCGATCAGGATCGACCATGCCTATGCGACGGTCATCATGCGCTGGGTGCACGTGGTTTGCGGCGTCATGTGGATCGGCCTCCTCTGGTACCTGAACTTCGTGCAGGTGCCCACCATGCCGAAGATCCAGCCGGTGGAAAGTCGGACCGCCCTCACCAAGTTCATCACACCGACGGTGTTGTGGTGGTTCCGCTACGCCGCTCTCGCGACGGTCGTCACCGGCCTTCTGGTCGCCGCCATGAACAGGTACATCGTCGAGGCACTGACGCTGCGTCCCGGGTTCATCATGATCGGCGTCGGCATGTGGATGGCGCTGGTGATGGCTTTCAACGTCTGGTTCATCATCTGGCCGAACCAGCAGAAGATCCTGGGCCTGGTCGAAGCCACGGCGGACGAGAAGGCTGCAGCGGCTCCGAGGGCGCTCCATGCCAGCCGCTTCAACACAATGTTCTCCATCGGTATGCTCTATTGCATGCTGGCCCAGCAGAACGCCCCGATTTGACGGACGTCGGGACGAACAGGAGAAACGGGAACCCACGGGCCGCGTTTTCATCGGATCGTCCCGCGTTCGCTACAGCGGAATGAGCGCTGCCGCCACCCTCCGGCTCTCGGCCAGCAGCACGTTGTAAATGCGGCAGGCGGATCCCGTATCGACCACCTCGAGGCCCATGCCGGCGGCTTTCAGGGCCGCCCGCAGGTCCGGCGGAACGAATACGGCGCGCGGGCCGCAGCCCAGCACCAGGATCTCCGTCGGCACGGCGGCCTCGCGCAGCGGTGCCAGGCTGTCGAGGGAAAGATCCTCGACGCGGTCGACCATCCACGGATGGGTGACCGTCGGCGTCACCAGGACCGGCGACCGCCATTCCCTGTCACTGATCATGAAGCGACCGGGACCGTAGCTGCGGATGTACTGGACCTGGGCCGGGTCCGGGGTCGGCAGGGTCTTGTCGGCGGGTCCCGGGGACGGCGGCTTCACGCCCCCGCCTTCTCCGTATCGCCGCCTTTGTCAGCCTTGTCGTCGGCCGGGCGGAGCTGGTCGGCGCGCAGGCCGAGATAGACGAGGCCGGCGCAGGCGACCCAGACCGAGGAATAGGTGCCGACGATGACGCCCCACAGCATGGCGACCGAGAAGCTGTGCAGGACAGGCCCGCCGAACAGCACCAGCGCGCCGACGGCCACGAACACCGTTGCCGAGGTCATCAGGGTACGCGACAGGGTCTCGTTGATGCTGTGGTTCAGCAGATCCAGAAGCGGCATCTTCTTGTAGCGGCGCATGTTCTCGCGCACGCGGTCGAAGATCACGACCGTGTCGTTGATCGAGTAGCCGGCGATCGTCAGCACCGCCGCCAGGGCCGTCAGGCTGAAGTCGAGCTGGAACAGCACGAAGACACCGATCGTCGAGATGACGTCGTGCAGCATCGCGATCAGTGCGCCGACAGCGAACTGCCATTCGAAGCGTACCCAGACATAGATCGCGATCGCGAACATGGTGGCGATCACGGCGTAGATGCCGCTCCGCATCAGCTCATCGCCGATCTTCGGACCGACCGATTCGGTGCCGCGCAGCTCGTAGTTGCTGCCGATCGCATCCTCGACCAGCTTGATCGCGACCTGCTGGCACCATTCGGCGCGCTGCTCGATCGACATGTCGATATTGGCCGTGTTGGTCGAGCCGCGCGGAAGCTGGCGCTCCTGCAGCGTGAGGCCGGCGCGGCTCACCGCATCCCGCCAGTTGGCGGAGTCGAGCGCGGACGGCGAGGTGAACTGGACATCGCCTGTTCCGACCGGGCCGGGTTTGACCAGCCAACCCTGGCCGGCGGTCTTCTGCATCACGCGCTGGGCACCTGCGACGCACTGGTTGTCGCCCTCCTGCCGCTGGACGCGGATCAGGACGGTGCTCGGATCGCCGAATTCCTGCAGCGAAACCTCGCCGACGCCAAGTGCCCCCACCGTGTTGCGCAACTGGTCGAGCTCGGCCTTGCCGTCCTTGGCCTTGGCCTGGATGGCGATGCCACCCTTGAAGTCGATGCCGAAGTTCAGGCCGATCGTCAGGACGCCGACGATCGACACGACGTTGATCAGGGTCGAGATGATCAGTGCGGCGCGGCGCTGACCGAGAAAGTCGAACTTCTTCTTGAAGGCGAAAAGGCGGACAGGCTTCCACATGGCTTCGCCTCAGATCACGAGTTCGGCGGGGCGGCGCCAGCGCACCCAGACCGCGAGGAGCATGCGCGTGAAGATCGTCGAGCTGAACATCGAGGTGATGATGCCGAGCGTCAGCGTCGTCGCGAAGCCGCGGATTGGCCCCGAGCCGAAACCGAACAGCAGAACGCCGGCGATCAGGGTCGTGAGGTTGGCGTCGATGATGGCCGACATTGCCTTCTCGTAGCCGGTGGCGAGCGCGCTGAACGGAGACCGGCCGAGCGCCTTCTCCTCGCGTACACGCTCGTAGATCAGCACGTTGGCGTCGACCGCGAGGCCTGCCGTGAGGACGAGGCCCGCAATGCCGGGCAGGGTCAGCGAGGCGCCCAGGATCGACATGCCGGCGAACACCATCAGGAGATTCACCAGCATGGCAAGATTGGCGAAGCCGCCGAACACCGGTCCGTAGGCCACGAACATGAAGATCGCCACCAGCAGGGTGCCGGCCAGCGCCGCGACGGTTCCTGCCTGGATGGCGTCCGCGCCGAGGTCGGCGCCGACGGTGCTCTCCTGGATGATGCTGAGCGTTGCCGGCAGCGCGCCGGAGCGCAGCAGCAGCGACTGCTCCTGCGTCTGCTGGGTCGTGAAGCTGCCGGTGATGATGCCGCTGCCGCCGCAGATTGCGCTCTGCACGACCGGGGCGCTGATGATCTCGCCGTCGAGCTGGATCGCCAGCCGCTTGCCGATGTTGGTGCGGGTGGCGTTGCAGAAGGCGCGGCCGCCGGCCGAGTTGAAGGTGAAGCTGATGATCGGTCGGCCGCCCTGCTGCTGTTCGAAGGTGGCCTTCGAATCGTCGAGGTCCTCGCCGCCGACGACCACGCGCTTCAGAACCGGCAGGCACTGCGGCTGGTAGCGCCGGCAGATCTGCTCGGGCGACAGACGCGGGTTGGCGGCCTGGATATCCTCCCAGGCCTTGGGATTGGTGCGGCGCAGCTCGAGCATGCCCTCGCGCGTCGGCACCAGGAAGGTGGTGGGCGGCACGGTCTGCGGGATGTTCTGGCCGGTCGCCGCGAGGTCCTCGTTGACCAGATGGAAGGTCAGCTTCGCAGTCTGGTTGATCTTGCGCTTGAGGTCGCTGGTGTCCTTGATGCCTGGGACCTGCAACAGGATACGTTCGTCGCCCTGGCGGGTGATGGTGGGCTCGAGCGTGCCGGTCTCGTCGACGCGGCGCCGGAGGATCTCGATCGACTGGTCGATCACTTCCTTCTTGCGCTTCGCGAGTTCCTGCTCGGAATAGGCCACCCGGATCGTATCGCCACTGCCCGACAGGGCCAGCGCAGGATCGACCGCGCGGATCGCGTCCAGGGCCTTGGAGCGGTTCGCCTCGTCACGCAGGGTAACCACCAGGTTCTTGCCGGCCTCGACCGTCACGTCCTTGAAAGGCACCTGCTGCTTGCGCAGCTCCGCGCGCACAGCGTCCGACAGGTTGGTCAGGCGCTCGGTCAGTACCGAGCGAAGGTCGGCTTCCAGCAGGAAATGGGCGCCGCCGCGCAGGTCGAGGCCGAGATTGATCCGGCTGGTCGCATACCATTGTGGCAGGTGCTGGAGCACGCTGGCCGGCAGCAGGTTCGGCAGGGCGAACAGCACCGACAGGAGCGTGATGCCGGCAATGACGATCGTCTGCCAGCGCGGAAGGTTGAGCATCCCGACCTAAGCCCTTCTGCGGCCGTTACTTCTTGCCGCCGCCGAACAGGCTGCCCAGCAGGCTCTTGCGCTCCGGTGCGGGGGCCGGCGGCGGCAGCATGGGCTTGTCGTCCTCTTCGCTGCTGTCCTTCGGACCGCGCACCGATTCGCCGCGCGTCAGGATGTCGGTGATGGTCTGCTTGATGATGCGAACCCGCACGCCTTCGGCAAGTTCCACCTGGACCTCGTTGTCGGAGATCACCTTGGTCACAAGGCCGATGATGCCGCCGCCGGTAACGACCCGGTCGCCGCGCTTCACCCCGGCCAGCATCTCGCGCTGGGCGCGCGCCTTTGCCTGCTGCGGACGGATCAACAGGAAGTAGAAGACGACGAAGATGAGGACCAGCGGAAAGAGCTGAACGAGGAAATCCCCGCCGCCACCGCCTGCACCCTGCGCCCACGCCTGTGAAATGAACATCTTCTGCTCCCGAGTCTTCCGGCCGTCGAAAAAGCGCGCGGACTATAGCGGTCTCCCCCCGCTTTGCAACGCAGGCCGGGGGCGATATGGTCGCCCCCCTTTTCAGCGGCTGGCGACAATGGATCAAGACCTTAAAGCCACTATCTCACGCATTGCGGCAGCCCTCGACCGTCTGGCGCCTCCCACGCCTGCCGGCGCGGACATCAACGGGGCGGAGGCCTATGTCTGGCACGCCGCCGGTCACCGCCTCGAAGCGGTCCCCAAGGTCAATCGCGTGAACCTCGACCTGCTGGTCGGCATCGACCGCCAGAAGGAGACCCTGGTCGAGAACACGCGCCGCTTTGCCAAGGGCCTGCCGGCCAACAACGCGCTGCTCTGGGGCTCGCGCGGCGCCGGCAAGAGCTCGATCGTCAAGGCCGTGCATGCCCACGTGAATCGCGAGATGGGCGGCCCGCCGGGCCCTCTCGCCCTGATCGAGATCCATCGCGAGGACATCCCGTCCCTGCCCGCACTGCTCACCATGATCCGCGACTCGAGCCGTCGCTTCATCGTGTTCTGCGACGACCTCTCCTTCGACGGGCAGGATGCCGCCTACAAGTCGCTGAAGGCGGTGCTCGACGGCGGCATCGAGGGCCGGCCGGAGAATGTCGTGTTCTACGCGACCTCGAACCGGCGCCACCTGATGCCGCGCGACATGATCGAGAACGAGCGCTCGACGGCCATCAACCCGTCCGAGGCGGTCGAGGAGAAGGTCTCGCTGTCGGACCGTTTCGGCCTGTGGCTCGGCTTCCACAATGCCGACCAGGACACGTTCTTCACGATGATCGAGGGCTATTGCGAGTTCTACGGACTCGACATCCCGAGGGACGAGCTGCGCAAGCGGGCGGTCGAGTGGTCGATCACGCGCGGATCGCGCTCAGGCCGCGTCGCCTGGCAGTTCATCCAGGAAATCGCCGGCGAGCTCGGCAAGAAGCTGGGGTAACGATGGAGCGGCTGGGATGAGCGATCCCGAAGACGTCATGTTCTCAGCCGGGGTGAAGGCGGAGCAGACACGTCTCGGATCGCGACCTCAGTTCGCGGGCCGAACCTGGAACACGGAGATCACCGACGATCTCCGCCAGTTCCTCGGCATCATCGACACGTTCTTCTTCGCGACAGCCAGCGCCGACGGCAGACCTTATATACAGCACCGCGGCGGGCCGCCGGGGCTCCTGAAGCCCATCGGCAGCCACACGCTGGCCTTCGCCGACTTCGCAGGAAACCAGCAGTACATCTCTCTCGGCCATCTGCGGGAAAACGACCGCGCCCACATCTTCGTCCTGCATTTCGCCACCCAGCAGCGGCTGAAGCTGTGGGGCCGGGCGCGGATCGTCGAAGGCGATCTCGAGCTGATGGAACGGCTGGTCGCCCCGGCCTACCGCGCACGGCCCCAAAGGGCGATCGCCTTCACGATCGAGGCCTGGGACGTCAACTGCCGGCAACACATCGTCCCCCGCTACACCGAGGCTGACATCGCTCCCGCCGTCGACAGCCTCGCCCGGCGGATCAAGGAACTGGAAGAAGAAGTGGCGCGGCTGAAGGGGCAGTAGAAATTCCGTCGTCTCGACCGAAGCACCAAGGCACGAAGGGGAAAGACCTTCTCCACCAAAAGCCCGGCTATTAGCAGACCGAAGGTCTCTGCACTCCGCCTCGCTATGCTCGGCTTCGGTCGAGACGACGATGTCTTGCATTAGGCACGGTCCTTGCCTCCCCCGCTTCGAGCAGGGGGAATTGCCTATGAACAAGTCAAAGATCGCCGTCCTCAACCGCCGCACCGTTCTTGCGGCTGCCGGTGCCGCCACGGCGGCACTCGCCGCTCCGCGCATCCTGCGCGCGCAGGGCAAGGAGCTCGTGGTGGGCGGCGCCGCCAGCCACAAGGGCTTCGTCGAGACCATCATCGCACCTGTCGTCGAGAAGAAATTCTCCTGCAAGGTCGTGTTCGAGGGCTCGCGCTCCCTGGTCAACCTCGAGAAGATGCAGAAGAACAAGGACAGGCAGTATCTGTCGGTCGTCATGATGGACGATCCCGTCATGATCCCGGCCGTCGCCGAGGGCCTGCTCGATCCGCTGACCGCCGCCAAGGTCCCCAACCTCGCCATGCTGAAGCCGGGCACGATCCACATGGACGGGATGTGGTGCAACTACCTGCAGCCCTGGCTGGGCATCGCCTACAACCCCAAGGCCATGAAGACGGCGCCGACGTCGTGGGCCGACGCCTACGATCCCAAGTACAAGGGCCGCGTGATCCTGCCGTCGCTGCAGAACACGGAAGGCCTCGCCAACCTCTTCATGGCGGCCTTCCTCGCCACCGGGAAGCCGATGGCCGAGGCGCAGAAGGACATCGATGCCGGCTTCAAGAAGCTGGTGACGATCAAGCCCAACCTGCTGACCGCCTACACCCAGATGCCGCAGGCCTACAATCTGCTGGAACAGGGCGAGGGCTTCATGATCTCGAGCGCAATCTCGCAGGTCGCACTGGAGCGCAAGGCCGCCGGCGCGCCGGTCGAGATCGCCGTGCCGAAGGAAGGTATCTTCGCCATGCCGTCGGGCGTCGCGCTGGTGAAGGGCGGGCCGCAACCGGAACTGGCCGCGGGCTACATCAACGAGATGATCGGGCCGGAGGTCCAGGCCAAGCTCTCGGCCGCGACCTACTCGCTGCCGACCAACAAGGATACGCCGGTGCCGGCCGGGGCACCGACCAACGCGACCATCTTCGGCATCGACTGGAAGTTCGTCGCCGACAATCGCGCCGACTGGGTGAAACGCTGGGACCGCGACATGGCGATGTAGTCGCAGCCGCGTCGTGACTTCCGATTCGTTCCTCGATGTCGCCGGCGCCGAAAAGGCCTTCGGCGGCGTCACCGTGCTCGGTGGCGTCGACCTGAAGGTCGCCGCCGGCGAGTTCATCTCGCTGCTGGGCCCCTCGGGGTGCGGCAAGACCACCTTGCTGCGCATCGTCGCCGGCCTGCTGGCGGCCGACCGTGGCGCCATCCGGCTCGACGGCGAGGAGATCGGGTCGCGGCCGCCGCACCGACGCGACGTCGGTGTCGTCTTCCAGAATTATGCGCTCTTCCCGCACCTGACCGTCGCCGAGAACATCGCCTTCGGCCTCAAGGCGCGGAAGCATCCCGCCGGCGAAATCGGCCCGACGGTGCGACGCTTCCTGTCACTGGTGCACCTGACCGACTTCGCCGACCGTTCGGTGCGCGCTTTGTCGGGCGGCCAGCAGCAGCGGGTCGCGGTGGCCCGCGCGCTGGCCGTGCAGCCCAAGCTGCTGCTGCTCGACGAGCCCTTCTCCGCGCTGGACCGCAAACTGCGCGAAAACATGCAGATCGAGCTGCGCAGGCTGCTGCGCGAACTGGGCATCACCGCCGTATTCGTGACGCACGATCAGGACGAAGCGCTCACCATGTCCGACCGCATCGCGGTGATGAACAAGGGCGCCATCGAGCAGCTTGCCGCGCCGGCCATGATCTACCGCACGCCTGCCACCGCCTTCGTGCTTGAATTCGTGGGCCTATCCTCTCGCCTCGCCGGTACGGTCGTCGGCCAGGATTACGGCCAGGTCATCGTCGACACCGCTTTCGGCCCGCTGCGCGCGCCCGGCAGCTTCGTGGTCGGCGCCTCCGTCGTGCTCGCGGTGCGGCCCGAACGGATCACGGTGAACGCGCCCGGCGACTACGCGCTGGTCGCTCGCCTGCGCGACGCGGTGTTCCAGGGATCGAAGGTCCAGCTCCATTTCGAGGCGCGTGATGGCGACCATCTCATGGTCGAGACGGCGGACCTTTCCGACGGACTGCCCGCGCCGGGCACCGAGATGCGACTGGGTTGGGCCGTCGCCGACACGCTGATCTACCCGGCGCCATGACGACCAGGAGCGCGCCCTCGCCGTGGCGGGATCCCGTCGCCCTCCTCGCGGCGCCGGCGGTTCTCTATCTGCTGGTCATTTACGCATTCCCCCTGCTCTGGCTCTTCATGAAGAGCCTGACGGGACCGGGCGGGCTGACGATCCAGCCCTACGTCGCCTTCCTGAGCGATCCCTTCAACTGGAGGGTCGTCGGCAACACGCTGCGGGTCGCCGCCTGGGTCACGCTCGTCTGCTTCGCGATCGGTTATCCCGCCGCCTTCGCGCTGGCGCGGGCCGGCGCCGTCCTGCAGATCGTGATGCTGGTCTCGATCATCCTGCCGCTCTCGGTCGGCGCCGTCGTCAAGGCCTTCGCCTGGCAGATCGTGCTGCGCCGCGACGGCATCGTCTCTCAGATACTGGTCGGTCTCGGTCTCTGGGACGAGCCGCAGCGCCTGCTCTTCACCGAGACCGGGCTGGTGCTGGGCGCCGCCAACATCTTCCTGCCCTTCATGATCCTGCCGATCTATTCCGTGGTGAAGCTGATCGATCCGCGCCTCAGCGAGGCCGGGGCGACGCTGGGCGCCACGCCGCTCTACCGCTTCACGCACGTGACCCTGCCGCTCACTTTGCCGGGCATCGTCTCGGGCGTCGCCTTCGTCTTCTCGATGAGCGTCTCGATGTTCGTCATCCCCTCGCTGCTGATCGGCGACCGCTTCCAGACGCTCGCCACCTTGACCGGCCGCTCCTTCCTGCTGATGCGCAACGAGCAGCTCGGCTCGACCACCGCCGTCGTCCTGCTGGTGCTGGCGGTGTCGATCGTCGTCGGTTCGACCTGGCTGGCGCGCCGCATCGGAGGCAGCCAGACATGACCGCCCCCACATGACCACCCTCGAACGCGCCACGCGGTATTTCGTCTGGGCCATCGCGGGCTTCACCGTCGTCTTCCTGATGACGCCGCTCGTGGTAACCATCGCCGTCTCGTTCGGCTCCTCGACGGTCTTCACCCTGCCGCCACCCGACTGGTCGCTGCGCTGGTACGAGCGCCTGGCCGGCATGCGCGGCCTGCTGCCCGCCCTCGTGGTTTCACTGCAGATCGCCGCCGTCTCCACGGCCGTCGCGATGGTGCTGGGCACCCTGTGCGCCATCGCCCTGGTGCGCGGCCGCTTTCCCGGCCGCGAGACGATCTCGACCTTCCTCGTCTCGCCGCTGATGCTGCCGGGCCTGGTGATCGGCATCGCCATGCTGCAGGGCTTCAAGGCGATGGGGCTGCGCGACGTCTATGCCAGCCTGCTGGTCGCGCACGTCGTCATCACCCTGCCCTACATCGTGCGCACCGTGGTCGGCGCCCTCTCGCTGTTCGACTTCTCGCTGATCGACGCCGCCCGCACCTTGGGCTGCTCCTACCCGGCGGCGCTCACGCGGGTGCTGGTGCCGTCCCTCGCGCCGGCCTTCCTGACCTCGGGCATGTTCGCGTTCCTGGCCTCGATGGACAATTATCCGATCTCGATGTTCTTCACCGATGCCTGGACCAAGACGCTGCCTATCCAGATGCTGCAATATGTCGAGGAGCGGCCGGACCCGACCATCGCCGCCATCTCCGCCGGCCTCGTGTTGCTGGCGATCCTCGCCCTGATCATCGGCGACCGGCTGGTCGGCCTGCGCAAGATGGCGGATTTCTAGATGAACGATATCGATCTCCAACCCTGCGACCTGCTCGTCGGCGGCGACCTCGTGCTGACCCTCGACGAGCAGGGCCGCGTCCTCCGCAACGGCGCCCTGGCGGTGAGCGGCGGGAGGATTGTCGACATCGGCCCGGCCGCAGCGCTCGAGGCACGCTGGTCGGCGACGAAGCATCTCGACGGCAAGGGCCGGCTGGTGATTCCGGGCCTCGTCAACGTGCACAACCACACGCCGCTGATGATCACGCGCGGCATGATCGAGGACATCGGCTTCGCGCCGATGTACACGCCGGGCATCCCGCAGGGCCACTGGCTCGACGCCGACGACGCTTACGCCCTGTCGTGCCTCGGCATGTACGAGCTGCTGCGTGCCGGCTGTACCATCGTGGTCGACTACTATCGCTATCCGTCGTCGTGCGCTCGCGCCGCCGCCGAGCTCGGCCTGCGCGCCGTGATCGCGGGGCGCGTGCACGACGCCGACCCGGCGGCCCTTGCGGTCGGCCGCTACGAGCACAAGACCGAGGTCGGCCAGGCCAGCCTGCGGGAGAACGCCGAGCTGATCGAGCGCTGGAACGGCCACGACGGCGGCCGCATCCGCTGCGATTGGGCCCCGCACGCGCCGGACACCTGCTCCGACGACCTGCTGCGCGAAGTCGGCCGGCTGGCCGAGGCCCATGGCGGCAACCTGCACACCCACCTGGCGCAGCTGCCGATCGAGGTCGAGGCCGTGCAGGCGCGCAGCGGACTGACCCCGGCGCGCCTGCTCGACAAGCTCGGCCTGCTGAACGAGCGGCTGATCGCCGCCCACTGCATCCACATGGAGCGCGCCGACATCGAGCTGTGCGGCAAGGCCGGGATCACGGTGGCGCACGCTCCGATCGGCAACGCCAAGGGCGGCCGCATCGCGCCGATCGTCGAGCTGCGCGACGCCGGCGCCCGCATCGCGCTGTGCACCGACACCTTCTCCGGCGACCTGATCGAGGCGATGCGCTGGTCGATCGCCATGCAGCGCATCGATCGACAGGGCAACGTGCTCGACGCCCGCACCGTGCTCGACTGGGGGACTCGCGAAGGCGCGGCCGCCCTCGGGATGGGCAGCGAGATCGGCTCGCTGGAGATCGGCAAGCGCGCCGACATCGTACTGCTCGACAACCGCTCGCCGTCCCTGGCACCGCTGGTCGACGGCTACGGCGTGCTGGTCCACAGCGCCTCGGGCCGCGACGTCGACACGGTGATCGTCGACGGCCGCATTGTCCTGGCTGGCGGCCAGCCGGTGCGCGTCGACGGCGCCGAGATCGTCACCCGGGCCCAGGCCGTCGCCGACCGGCTGTGGCAGCGCGCGGGTCGCGCCCCCATCGGATAAGGTCCTGCCATGAAAATCCTCGTCGCCAATCCCAACACGTCCACGGGCGTCACCGATCGTCTCGTGACCGCGGGCCGCCTCGTCGTGAGCCCCGGCACCGAATTGCTGCCCATGACCGCGCCGCGCGGCGTGCCTTACATCGCCACGCGCGCCGAAGCCGCGATCGGCAGCGCTATGATGCTGGAGATGCTGGCCGAACGACGCGGCACCTTCGATGCGGCCATCGTCGCGGCCTTCGGCGATCCCGGCCTCGGCGGCGCGCGCGAGCTGTTCGACTTCCCGGTGGTCGGCATGGCGGAAGCCGCGATGCTGGTGGCCTGCACGCTCGGCCGCAAGTTCGCGATCGTGAGTTTCGCCAAGGCACTCGAACCGTGGTTTGCCGAGATCGTGGAGTGGCACGGCATGTCCGGCCGCTGCGCCGCCATCCGCACGCCCGACGAAGGCTTCCGCTCGATCGACGACGTACAACACGAGAAGGAGCAGGTGCTGATCGACCTTGCCCTCAGCACCGTGAAGAACGACGGCGCCGACGTCGTGATCCTGGCCGGCGCGCCGCTCGCCGGCCTCGCCAACACGATCCGTGACCGCGTGCCCGTGCCGCTGGTCGACGGCATCCAGGCCGCGGTGACGATGGCCGAGGGCCTGGTGCGGCTCAATCCGCGCAAGGCGACGCTCGGCACCTATCGCCGCCCCGCCGCCAAGGACTCCAAGGGCCTCGCCGGTCCCCTGGCCGACGTGATCGGCCATCGGGAATCGTGACCGTGCTGCGCGACCTCAAGGGCTATGGCCGCACGCCGCCCGATCCGCAATGGCCCGGCAGCGCGCGGGTCGCCGTCTCCTTCGTCATCAACTTCGAGGAAGGCGCGGAGATGTCGTTGTCGGCGGGCGACGCCCACAACGAGAAGGTCTACGAGGTCACCGACGAGGTCTTGGGCGTCCCCGACCGGTGCATGGAATCGCATTTCGAGTATGGCACCAAGGCCGCGTGGTGGCGCATCGCCGATTCGCTGGAGCGGCTGGGCGTGCCGGCCACGGTGAGCACCTGCGGCCTCGCCGCCGAACTCTCGCCCTGGCTGATTCACGACGCCGTGGCGCGCGGCCATGAAATCTCCTGCCATGGCTGGCGCTGGGAAAAGCACGCCCATATGGAGGAGGCGACCGAGCGCGGGATCATCGCCCGCACCGTCAAAGCGCTGACCGAGATCGCCGGCACCCGGCCCGTCGGCTGGCACACCCGCTCCACGCCCTCGCCCAACACGCGCCGGCTGCTCGTCGAGGAAGGCGGCTTCCTCTACGACAGCGACGATTATTCCGACGACCTGCCGTTCCATGTCGAGGTCGCCGGCAAGCGGCACCTGGTCCTGCCCTACAGCTTCGACACCAACGACATGCACTATCACCAGGGCTTTCATCGCTTCGTGTCGGCGCGCGACTTCGCCGACTACACGACCGACGCTTTCGACACGCTATGGACCGAGGGCGAGCGGTTTCCGAAGATGATGTCGATCGGCCTGCACCTGCGGATGATCGGCCGCCCCGGCCGCATCGCCGCGCTCGACCGGATCGTGTCGCACATGAAGCAGAAAGGCGGCGCCTGGTTCGCGACGCGCCGCCAGATCGCCGAGCACTGGCAGGCTCGCTTCGGGTAACTCAAAAAACCGTCGTCTCGACCGGATATTAACTCATGCCTTCACCTTCGGCCGTACGATCTTGATCGTCGAGGTCGAGTGGACGATCAGGCGGCCCTTCTCGTCCTTGAGGTCGCCGTCAAGGAAGCCGACCGAACCGCCCCAGCGCATCACGCGGCCTTCGGCATAGACGATGCCCGGCCCCATCGCCTCGAAGAAACTGATCTTGAGTTCGAGGGTCGGCACGGCGACGCCGAGCTTGCCCTTGACGATGGCGGCATTGGCCATGGCGGTGTCGACCATGCCGGTCAGGAAGCCGCCCTGGCAGATGCGACCCTGCGAATGGCAGAAGGCCGGCACGACTTCGAAGCGGAACCGCGCATAGCCGCGCGTCGAATCGATATCGAGCAGTTCGCCGTTCAGCGTCTTCAACGCCTCGGGCGGGTTGGCACGCAGGATCTCTAGCATCTCCGAATCGTGCATGAGATCCTTGGGAAAGTTCTGGAAGTCTGGATGGGCTGAGCTCATGGGGCGGGGACTATAGCGGACGGGCGGAAGCCCGCACCTTTTCCGGAAGATCGATCAGGCTCCGGGTTTCGGCGGTCGAAAGGACGGCCGGCGGAGCATGGCAGGTGGACGGCTCTCCGCCGGAGCGCTAGACGCGGATTGTTTCGGGAGCAGACCCATTCGCCGCCGTACCAGATGAGCTTCAAGGTTCGCATCACCTCCGCCGACCGCACGATCGACGTGCCGGCCGGCGCCACCATCCTGGATGCCGCGCTCGACGCCGGCATTTCCTATCCATTCGGCTGCCAGTCCGGAAACTGCGGCGCCTGCAAGTCGCAGCTCGTGAAGGGCGAGGTGACGATGGGGGGCTATTCCGAGTTCGCGCTGTCCGACGAGGAGAAGGCGCGCGGCCTGATCCTCGCCTGCCGCGCCGTGCCGCGCGACGCGTGCGAAGTCGCCTGGCTGGAGGAGGACGACCTGATCGTCCATCCGCGCCGCCTCCTCGCCTGCAAGGTCGTGGCGCTCGACGACGCCACGCACGACATCAAGCGGGTGCGGCTGGAAATCGCGTTGGGCGGTCCTTTCGACTTCTCCGCTGGCCAGTTCGCGTCGGTGACCTTCGAGGGTTGTCCGCCGCGCGACTATTCAATGGCCAACGTCCCCGGCGATCCGATCCTCGAATTCCATATCCGCCGCACGGCCGGTGGCGCCACCAGCGCCCATGTGTGGGAAAAGCTAAAGGTCGGCGACAGCGTCAGGGTCGAGGGGCCGTTCGGCCCGTCCTACCTGCGCGAGAGCCACCGTGGCCCGATCATCGCGGTCGCGGGCGGGTCGGGCATGGCTCCGATCAAATCCATCGTCGAGCGCGCGCTGCAGAAGCAACTGCCGCAGCACATCTATCTCTACTTCGGCGTCCGCGGTGAACGCGACCTCTACCTGCACGACCATTTCGCCGCGCTGGCCGGGAAGCACGCGAACCTGCACTTCATTCCAGTACTGAGCGAAGGCGGCGGTTCGAGCTTGCGCCAGGGGCTCGTGCACGAGGCCGTGGCGCAGGACTTCGACGAGGTCGATGGCTGCAAGGCCTATCTCGCCGGCCCGCCGGTGATGGTCGAGGCCGCCACCCTGCTGCTGGAACAGCGCGGCATGCGGCGCGTCGATATCCATGCCGATGCCTTCTACACGGCCGCCGAGATGGCGAGCGCGGGAAAGAAAACCGGGGCGGAACAGTGAGCGCTCTCCTGCAAGGACGCGTCGCCATCGTCACCGGCGGCGGACGCGGCATCGGCCGTGCCATCGCGGAATCGCTTATTGCCGAGGGCGCACAGGTTGTCGTGGCCGACAATGGCACCTCGATCACGGGTGACGGCGGAGATCCCGAAGTGGCGCGCGCCGCCGTCACGGAACTGAACGACAAGGCAGGCGCCAAGAGGGCTCTCGCCTTCACCGAAAGCGTCGCCTCGCCCGGCGTCGGCAAACAGCTCGTCGACCTCGCGGTCAGGACGTTCGGCGGCATCGACATCGTCGTGAACAATGCCGCGATCCTGCGCGACGCCCCCGTCTTCCGCGCCGCTCCGGCCGACTGGGATGCCGTGATCAGGACCAACCTCTCCGCGGCCTTCTATCTCATCAACGCGGCTTCCATCGTCATGCGCGATCAGGGCAAGTCGGGCCGCGGCGGCAAGGAGGGCTACGACTGGGGGCGCATCGTCAACATCGTCTCCTCGGCCGGCCTCTACGGCAACCTGGGCCAGGCCGCCTATGCCAGCGCCAAGGCCGGCCTGTTCGGCCTGACGCGGGTCACGGCTATGGATCTCGCGCCGGCGCAGATCACCGCGAATGCCGTGGCACCGTTTGCCCACGCGCGCGTCACCGACAGCCTTCAGCCAGCGTACGACGCGCAGACGGCCGACAGGGAACGCGCGCTCAAGATCAGCGCACACCACGTCGCCAACCTAGTGACGGCGCTCTGCTCCCCGGCGGGCAAGGCCATCACTGGCCAGCTGCTGGGCGTGCGCGGGCGCGAGGTCTTCCTGTTCGGCCAGCCGCGGCCGGTCGCACACCTCGAAGCCGGTGCGCCGGACGCGCTCGCCCACGACATCGTCGGCCAGTTCGGCGGCCAGTTCGCCGATCTCTCGACCGATCTCGAAGCCTTCAATACCGAGCCCCTCGTCTGAGGAGAGCAGTCCACGGGGAACGGCCATCGCCTCGCCGCTCGCCCCTCGGAAGCGCGTTTCGTCTTCGCGGCGGGACGCTGGCCGCTCGGCATCGTGGGCCCTAGGTTGATCTTCTTCTGAGAGGAGACGCTCCGCATGAGTTCCTACGCCGCGCCATCCCGCACCGTCGGTCGGCTGAAGCGCCCGTTCGGCAATCTCTACTACGAGGTCTCGGGCAGCGGACCCGCGCTGCTGTTCGCGCACGGGCTGGGCGGAAATCACCTGAGCTGGTGGCAGCAGGTGGCGCATTTCGCGCCCAACTATACCTGCGTGGCCTTTGCGCATCGTGGCTTCGCGCCGTCGGATCCGCTCGCGGAGGGAGTCGATCCCGCCGACTATGCCGGTGATATCGCCGCACTGATCGATCACCTCGCCCTTTCCGACGTGCGCCTCGTCGCGCAGTCGATGGGCGGCTGGACGATGCTGGAATACGCGCTCGCCCACCCGGACCGCGTAAAGGCGCTGGTGCTGAGCTCGACCTCCGGTACCCTCGACCGGCGGGGCAGCGATCCTTCCGGCGGCGCCGCATACGACGCCTGGTTCGCGGCGGCCGAAGCCACGATCGCAGCCGGCATGGCGCACGGCATCCATCCGGCGATGGGAGAACGCGCCGCGGAGCGCTTTCCCGCGCTGCATCTCCTCTATCGCAGCATCGACGAGATGGCGGGCGCCCTCGACAAGGACAAGCTGCGCGCCGGCCTGCGCCGCACCGCGACGCGTACGTTGGCCGAGTTCGCGACGTTTCGCGTGCCGACGCTGCTGATCGCCGGCGCAGAGGACGTCGTCTTCCCGCCGTTCCTGGCAAGCGCCATCGCGGCAAGCCTGCCCTGCGGCGAAGCCCAGACGATTGCCGATGCCGGGCACTCGCCCTATTTCGAGCAGGCCGCTAAATTCAACGCGCTGGTCGACGCGTTCCTCGCGCGACAGCGCTAGGAGGTTTTCGTGTCCCAGGACAATCCGCGTATCGCCGTTCTCGGCTTCGCCATCGAGTGCAACCGATTCGCGCCGGTGACGACGGCGGAAGATTTCGAACACGACGTCGACATCCGCGGGAACCGCATCGTGAGCGAGGCGCGCTCCGGCAAGTCGATCACCATGCCCGACCTGCCGGGCTTCTTCGACGAGATGGATCGCACCGGCAACTGGACGCCGGTGCCGCTGCGCGTGTCGCTGGCGCAGCCCGGTGGTCCGGTCGAGGAACAGTTCTTCAAGGCCTATCTCGCCGAGATCGAGTCCGGCCTGAAGTCGATCCTGCCGGTCGATGCGATCTTCGTCTCCTGCCACGGTGCCGCGCTGGCACAGGGCACCGACGATCCCGACGGCGACCTGTTCGAAATGCTGCGGCGCGTCGCCGGCCCCGACGTGCCCATCGTCTCGGTGTTCGACCTGCACGCCAACGTCTCGCGCCGCATGACCGACAATCTCAGCGTCTTCGTTGGCTATCTCGAGAACCCGCATGTCGACATCTACGAGCGCGGCGTCGAGGCGGCCAAACACGTGCGCGAGCTGCTGTCCGGCACGCGCACCGCGGTCGAGATGGTGAAGATCCCGCTGGTGCCGCCGCAGATCGCGCTGCTGACGGCGCGCGGTCCCTATGCCGACCTCATCAAGTACGGCCAGACCAAGGTGGGCGGGGAAATCCTGAATGTCTCGGTGATGGCGGGTTTCGCCTACAGCGACAGTCCGAAGAACGGACTCACCGCCGTCGTCACGGCGCGCAACGGCAACCGCAAGGCGGCGGCCGACCTCGCGCTCGACATCGCCCAGCGCGCCTGGGGAACGAGGGAACGCTTCAAGCGGGAGATGATGAACCTGGCGGATGCCGTGCAGCATGCCACCGCCATCGGCCGCGACAAGCGCCGCAAGCCGATCATCCTGGCCGACGTCGCCGACAATCCCGGCGGCGGCGGGCGCGGCAACACCACCTATTTGTTGCGGGCGCTCAAGGGCGCGCGGGCGCAGGGCGTCTATTTCGGCGTGTTCAACGATGCGGCACTCGCCGCCCAGGCGCACGCGCTCGGCGAAGGCGCGATCTTCAACGCCTCGTTCAACACGCAGGAGCATCAGGAATTCTCTTTGCCCTTCGATTGCGAAGCCAAGGTCCTGAAGCTCTCCGACGGCCAGTTCGTCGGCCGCCGCGGCGTGCTCAGGAACGTCTCGGCCGACATGGGCCCCTCTGCGCTGCTCGATCTCGGCGGCATCCTCATCGTGGTCATCAGCATCCGCTGCCAGTGCATGGACCCGCGCCAGTTCGAGATGTTTGGCCTGGACATTGCTCAGGCCCGCACCGTGGTCGTGAAGAGTCGCGGCCACTTCCGTGGCGGCTTCGACGAGTTCTTCCAGCCGGAACAGATTTACGAAGTCGATTGTCCGGGCTTGACCTCGCCGGTACTGGCGAACTTCACCTGGACCAAACTGCCGAGGCCCGTCTATCCGCTCGACGAAGAAACGAGTTGGACTCCTCCGGCGTCCAATTAAGGGAGTCCTTCATGTTGCGTCGTGCCCTGTTCGCCGCCGTCGCGCTGCTCGCCGCAGCGCCTGCTTATGCCCAGCCGAGCAAGACGCTCAAGGTCGTCATGCAGTCGGATCTCAAGATCATCGATCCGGTCTGGACGACGGCCTACATCGTCCGCAATCACGGCTATCTCATCTACGACACGCTGTTCGCGCTCGACGCCAAGCTCGAACCGCGACCGCAGATGGTCGAGAGCTGGACGGTGAGCGACGACAAGCTCACCTGGACCTTCAAGCTGCGCGAGGGGCTGAAGTGGCATGACGGCCAGCCGGTGACCACGGCAGACGTCCTGCCGTCGATCAAGCGCTTCACCGACAAGGATACGCTGGGCGGCCTGCTGGGCAAGCAGACCCAGGAGATGAAGGCGCTCGACGACCGCACCTTCCAGATCGTGCTGAAGAAGCCCTACGGCATGATGCTGAAGACGCTGGCCAAGCCCTCTTCGATTCCGCCCTTCATCATGCCCAAGCGGGTCGCCGAGACGCCGGTCACCCAGCAGATCTCCGACACGACGGGCTCGGGGCCGTTCATCTTCAAGAAGGACGAATGGAAGCCCGGCGAGAAGGTCGTCTATCTCCGCAATCCCGACTACAAGCCGCGCGCCGAGCCGCCGTCGGGCCTTGCCGGTGGCAAGGTGGCCAAGGTCGACCGGGTCGAATGGGTCTCGATCCCCGACGCGCAGACAGCGATCAACGCCTTGCAGCAGGGCGAGATCGACATGATCGAACAGCCTTCACACGACCTGCTGCCGGTCATTGAGAAGGACAAGAACGTCGAGATCGTCATTCCCGACCAGCTCGGCTCGACCTATATCCTGCGCTTCAACTGGAAGCAGCCGCCGTTCAACGACGTGCACTACCGGCGCGCCGCGATGATGGCCTTCAACCAGAAGGACTTCCTGCAGGCCGTCATCGGCGATCCGCGCTACTACAAGGTCTGCAAGGCCATGTTCGGCTGCGGCACCCCGCTCGAGAATGCGGCCGGCACCGAAGGCATCCTGGAATCGCGCTTCGACGAATCGAAGAAGATCCTGAAGGAGGCCGGCTATGACGGCACGCCCATCGTGCTGCTGCAGTCGACCGACCTCGCCGTCCTGACCAACCTCGCGCCGGTCGCCAAGACGCTGCTCGAGCGCGGCGGCTTCAAGGTCGACATGCAGTCGATGGACTGGCAGACGCTGGTTGCCCGGCGGGCCAAGAAGGTGCCGGTGGCCGAGGGCGGATGGAACATCGCGATGACGGCGGCCGCTGCCGTTCTGCTGATAGATCCGGTCAACAACCACTATGCCGAGGCGAGCGGCGACCGCGCCCAGTTCGGCTGGCCACTCGACGAGGAGATCGAGCGGCTTCGCCTGGCCTTCGTCGGCGAAGGCGACCCGAAGAAACAGTTCGAGATCGCCGAGCAGGTCCAGAAGCGCATCCTGGACGGCGGCGTCACCGTCCCGCTCGGCCAGTTCCTGCAGCCCATGGCCCGGCGCAAGGGCGTGACGGGCAACATCGAATCGCCCGTCACGGTGTTCTGGAACGTCGAAAAGAAGTAGGCGGTTGTCGTCTTGAGCGAAGCGAAAGACCTACGCCCGCGATGACAAAGTTGGCTGCCGTCGTTTCGCCTACCGTTCCTCCTACCGGTCGGGCAGCGGGATGAACTCGGGGTCCCCTGCCACCATGGCGAAGCGCTTCTCGCGCCAGTCTTCCTTGGCCTTCTCGATCCTCTCCTTGCTCGAGGAGACGAAGTTCCACCAGATGTGACGCGGGCCGTCGATGGCGGCGCCGCCCAGCAGCATCGCCTTGGCGCCCTCCGGCCCGGCCAGCATCTCGACGGTCTGGCGGGGCGCCAGCACCGCGAGGTCGCCGACGCCGAACTGACTTTCGCCCACCACGATCATGCCTTCGGCGACATAGATCGCGCGCTCCTCGTGATCGGGCGTGACGGCCAGCGAGGCGCCGGCCGCCATCTCGACGCCGACATAGAAGATCGGCGAGAAATGGGTCGTCGGCGCGGTACGGCCAGCATAGGTGCCGACGATGAGCCGCAGCGAGGCGCCGCCCTCGGTCCAGGCCGGCAGCCGGGCCGCCTCGACATGCTCGAAGGCCGGTGCCGTCTCCTCATGCGTCTTGGGCAGCGCCACCCAGGTCTGGACGCCGTGCATACGGAAGCCGGTAGCCCGCATTTCGGGCTCGGTGCGCTCGCTGTGCACGATACCGCTGCCGGCGGTCATCCAATTCACGTCGCCCGGCCGGATCGCCTGCGAATAACCCAGGCTGTCGCGATGGTAGATGCCGCCGTCGAACAGGTAGGTGACGGTGGCCAGGCCGATATGCGGATGCGGCCGGACTTCCATGCCGCCGCCCGGCGGCACGTCCATCGGCCCGAAATGGTCGAGGAAGATGAAGGGCCCGACGGTGCGCCGCTTCACGCTCGGCAGGACACGGCGGACCGCGAAACCACCTCCCAGATCATGCGCCCGTCCCTGGATCAGAAGCTCGATCGGATCGGCCATTTCGTTCTCCTCCTACGCGTATGCTGGCCACCTCTTCTGGTGGCGCGGTGATCCGGATGCTCAGTCATGCCGGTTATGCGGAAGGATCGTGCCGGTCAATCCCTGCGGGGCCGACGTAAAGAACTCTGGCACCGCTGCAGGATTTCTTGCGTGGTCCAGGCTTATTCGCAACGCAGCAAAAACCGGCCCCCTTCCCCTGTGACCTTTGCAGACCTTGAGGAAGCCGAGTCTAAAATCCTAACATTTCCAAGGTGTTAGGCAGTTTTCACGGGTGTTGCATTTTTGCAACTTTTTATGGACTTGTGGGTGCTCCGTGACCAAAGTGCCGTTCAAGCGGGGCACGCAGGAGCATCGACTGGGGGAGTCGGTGGATCGTTCAGTAGCCCCAACCGTCAATTAGTAGCGTTCAATGGAACGGGAGCGGCCTCACGATGACGTCCAACATGACGCGTCTCCAACGCGCCTATAGCTGGCGAAACATCCGCAGCCTCACGGCAGCGACCCTTGCAGTCTCCTCTCTCTTTTGCGCCGCGGGCGCCATGGCCCAGGTAAAGGCCCCCTCCAAGAGCCACCTCAAGAAGCCTGTGGCCCGTTCGGCCCCGGCGCCCGTCCCCAGCGAAGACGTCCAGGCCTTCTCCATCGCGGCCGAAAGCTCGGTCGCGCAGCAGCTCATCCTCCTGCAGGTCGATCCCAACGATGCGCAGGCTGCCGCCGACGCCGTCGGCAAGGCCTTGAGCCAGCCCGAGGTCAAGGCCGCCAGCTCCGGCCGCGCCGTGCTTGCCCCGCAGGGCGGCGGCCAGCCCAAGCGCCTTGTCTCGCTCCAGCTCTATTCAAACAAATCACTGGCCGTCGACCTCTCGCGGGGCGCCGACGGCACGTTTGGCTTCAAGCTCGCTCCCGGCGCCACCGAAGATGATGATGAGCGCGTCTCGAGCTTGCCGGGCTCGGCCCCGGCGACCGTCGGACCGAGCGCGCGCTCGGTCGTGGCCGATTCGGTCAAGACGGTGAAGACCAGCAGCGCCACCCTGGCCACCGCCCTGGCTCCGACCGGCGCCAATCCGGCCGCGCTCAAGGAACTGACCCAGGCGCTTGCCGGCTTCGCACCGGCTGCCGCTCGCATCGACGTCGTCCAGGGCCGGACGGTCGACGGTACGCCGCGCGTTCTCGTGGCCAGCCTGGGCGACGGCGCGGCGAGACAGTCTTTCTGGTGGTTCGCTCCCCAGAACCAGCCGGAAGGCTGGTTCGACGACCAGGGCCGACGGCTCGGCGGCACCGCCCTCACCAATCCGCGGCCGGAAGCGCGGCAGTCCTCGCCGTTCGGCACGCGGCGCTACTACGGCCGCAAGAGCGGCAGCGGCTTCCACAATGGCATCGATTTCGAGGGCAAGACCGGCGACCCCATCTACGCGGCCGCCGACGGCGTCATCAATCACCAGGGCTGGTACTTCAACTACGGACGCACGGTGAAGTTGAGCCACGCCGACAGTTTCGAGACACTTTATGCCCACATGTCGCGCTTCGCGGAGGGCATGGGCCCCGGCACGCGAGTCCGCAAGGGCGACCTGATCGGCTATGTCGGCTCGACCGGCCGCTCCACCGGCGCACACCTGCACTTCTCGGTGATCGTGAACGGCCAGTTCGTCGACCCGCAGCCCTACATCTCGGACAAGGGCGGCAACGGCAACCTGGCGGGCGAGCAGCTCGTCTCCTATCGGCAGTGGCAGCAGGAGATCAAGCGCGCCTCCGAGCGCAGCCGCGGCAGCAGCGACAGCCGTTTCCAGGGCCTGCAGGGCGCGGATCCGTGGTCGTCCAACCCGTTCTCGTCGCGCACCGCCGACCGCCTCTGACCTCCGGCGATAGCAGGCGCACTGCCGTTGCGCCGATCCGGCGGTTCGCCTACGAATTGCGTCATCGATCCTGAACGATCGCGACAGGCGACCGACGGGAACGTCCGAGGCAACCACGAGGGATGACAAAAATGTTCAAGAAAATGATGGCCGGCGTCGTCGCCACCGGTCTGGTCGGTGTCGCCGGCACGGCGCATGCCGGCAAGGATCTCGATGCGGTTAAGGCGCGCGGCCAGCTGGTCTGCGGCATCAACACGGGCGTCGCGGGCTTCGCGCAGCAGGACGACAAGGGCAAGTGGATGGGCCTCGACGTCGATGTCTGCCGCGCGGTCTCGGCCGCGATCTTCGGCGACTCCGAAAAGGTCAAGTACGTCCCGACCACGGCCCAGCAGCGCTTCACGGCCCTGCAGTCGGGCGAGGTCGACGTGCTCTCGCGCAACACGACCTACACGCTGACCCGCGATACCGCGCTCGGCCTCGAGTTCACCGGCATCAATTACTATGACGGCCAGGGCTTCATGGTGCCGAAGAAGCTCGGCGTGAAGAGCGCCAAGGAGCTGAACGGCGCCACCGTCTGCGTCCAGCCGGGCACGACCACCGAACTCAACCTCGCCGACTATTTCCGCGCCAACAAGATGACCTTCAAGCCGGTCGTCATCGAAAAGGTCGAGGAAATCCGCGCCGCCTTCTACGCCGGCCGCTGCGACGTCTACACGACCGACGCCTCGGGCCTCTACTCGACCCGCGCCGCCAACACCCCGGCGCCGGCCAAGCCGGACGACTTCATCATCCTGCCAGAGATCATCTCCAAGGAGCCGCTGGGACCGGCGGTGCGCCAGGGCGACAACCAGTTCGCCGACATCGTGCGCTGGGCCTTCTACGCGATGGTCGAGGCCGAGGAGGCCGGCATCACCTCGAAGAACGTCGACGAGATGCTGAAGAGCGACAATCCCTCGATCAAGCGCATCCTCGGCGTCACGCCGGGCATGGGCAAGGCGCTCGGGGTCGACGAAAAGTGGGTCTACAACATCGTGAAGCAGGTCGGTAACTACGGCGAGAGCTTCGACCGCAACGTCGGCATGGG
>Ga0182739_1001121_pt1 | contig 29488 bp, 30 predicted proteins | sample eDN5th30CBELigBY_FD_128873 | JGI IMG/M metagenome (GOLD analysis project Ga0182739, IMG submission 128873) | Enriched backyard soil microbial communities from Emeryville, California, USA - eDNA 5th pass 30_C BE-Lig BY (version 2) (version 2) | ecosystem: Environmental > Terrestrial > Soil >... | reverse complement strand
CTGCAGCACGCGCGTCGCGCCGATCCGATCGGCCGGTCCGGCGAACGGATCGCGGTCGAGGACGGCGAGGTCGGCGTACTTGCCGACCTCGATCGTGCCCGTCGCGTCGTCGAGATGGTTCACCCAGGCCGAGCCGGCCGTGTAGGCCGTGAGGGAGGTGGCGAGGTCGATCGCCTGCTCGGGGAGGAACGGCTCGTAGTCCCCCTCCTCGTAGCCCGGGGCGGCCTGCCGGTTGACGGCGGTGTGGATCGCCGCGAGCGGATTCGGCGACGACACCGACCAGTCGCTGCCCGCGGCCAGAACGGCCCCCGCGCGCAGCAGGTCGCCGAACGGGTACTGCCACGCCGCTCGGGGCTGCCCGAGGAACGGCAGCGTCAGGTCGACCATCTGCGGTTCGAGCGTCGCCCACAGCGTCTGCATGTTCGCGGCGACGCCGAGGTCGCGGAAGCGGCGGATGTCGTCGGGGTGCACGACCTGGATGTGCGCGATGTGGTGCCGCCCGTCGCCGCGCCCGTTGCGGGCGATCGCGTGCTCGACGGCATCCAGGCACTCGCGCACGGCGCGGTCGCCGATCGCGTGGAAGTGCACCTGGAAGCCGAGCGCGTCCAACTGCGGCACCGCCTCGCCGAGCACCTCCGGCGCCACGAACGAGATGCCCGAGTTGTCCGTCGAATGCCCGTGCCCGTCGCAGTAGGGCTCAAGGAGGGATGCCGTGAAGTTCTCGGCGACGCCGTCCTGCATGATCTTGACGCTCGTGGCCTGGAACCGGCCGTGGCTGAAGCGCTCGCGCCGCTCGACGAGCGACGGAATCTGCTCGAGCCCCTTCGTCCGGTCCCACCACAGCGCGCCGACGACGCGGCCGGTGAGCGTTCCGTCCGACGCCGCCTGACGGTACGTCTCGCCCTGGTCGACGAGGTCGCTGTAGTCGCCGATGATCGCGTCCTGCCATGCCGTGATGCCGTAGGAATGCAGGTAGCGCTGCCCGGCGATCAGCGCTTCGCGCAGGAACTCGGGCGAGGGATCGGGGACGAGCCGGTTCACGAGCGACATCGCTCCCTCGTGGAGCGTCCCGGTCGGGCGGCCGTCCGCATCCCGCTCGATGCGTCCGTCTGCCGGGTCGGGGGTGTCGCGGTCGATACCCGCGCGCCGCAGCGCCTCGGAGTTCACCCACGCGCCGTGCCCGTCGCGGTTGGGGAGGAAGGCGGGCCGGCCGGGGAGCACGCGGTCGAGCGCCGCCGCCGTCGGGGTGCCGCCGGGGAAGGCGGACATCGCCCAGCCGCCGCCAAGGATCCACTCCTCGTCGGGATGCGCTGCCGCGTATGCGGCGATCGCGTCGAGGTACTCCGCCTCGGTCGAGGCCTCGTTCAGGTCGCAGCGCAGCAGTTCGAGCCCGCCCGAGACCGGATGCACGTGCGCGTCCTGGAAGCCGGGGACGAGCATCCGCCCCGCGAGGTCGACCACCTCTGTGCGGGGGCCGATGAGCTCGCGGATGCCGTCGCCGCCGACCGCGATGATCCGCCCGCCCTCGACGGCGACGCCCGTCGCCCTCGACCGCACGGTGTCGCTCGTGAAGACGGGCCCCCCGGTGAAGACCAGGTCTGCGTGCGTCATGCGTCCGTCTCCGTTCTCTGCGCCGGCGGTTCCGGATGGATGCGGCGTTTCGTCTCGCTTCGCTCGCTCAACGTCCGGGGGCGCTCGGTCGTCGGGAGGCGGAGGGTGCTCACGCGCCGCCCATCGTGCGGGCGATGTCGGTCGCCGAGTCCCCGGCGCGCTTGAGGACGACCGCCACGACCGCCAGCGCGACGAGGGTCAGCGCGAGCATGATCGTCGAGACGGCCGCGACCTCGGGACGAAGCCCCGAGCGGACGGCCGACAGCACGTAGACGGGCCACGGCGTCGTGCCCGACACCTGCACGAAGGCCGCGACGATCGTGTTGTCCAGGCTCAGGGTGAACGCCAGCAGGAAGCCCGCGAGCACGGCGGGCATCGCGAGGGCGAGCGTCACGCGGCGGAAGGTCGTGAACGACGTCGCGTACAGGTCGGCCGACGCCTCCTCCAGGTTCGCGTCCTGACCCACCAGCCGTGCGCGCACGAGGTAGGACACGACCGCGGTCGCGAACAGCGAGCTGCCGATCGACAGGCGCACGTAGCCGTCGTTGAAGATCGGCATGCCCCAGTCCTGGCCGAGCGTGACGAACCAGGGGAGGAGCGCCACGGCGTCCACGATCTCGGGCGTCACCGACACGAGCAGCAGGAGGCCGAGGAACCACCACACCCACCTGCCGGGGTGCCGCGCCATCGCGATGCCGGCGAGGGTTCCGAGGGTCGTCGCGATGATCGCCGAGATGAACGCCGTGATGAGCGAGACGCGCACGGCGCTCTGCACGGCGGGCTTGTCGAGGATCGTCCGGAAGGCGTCGAAGCCGAACCCGTCGAACGAGACGAGCAGGCGCCCGGTGTTGAACGAGTAGATGACGATCACGATGATCGGCGCGAACAGGAACAGCAGGACCAGAACACCCCACACGTTCAGGGCGACATCGGTCCACGAGCGCGGTGCGCGTCTGCCGCTGCCGGTCATCGATCCGTCGCGCCGGCGGAGGATCGTCTCGGTCTTCGTCGTCGTCACGATGCCGCCTCCGAGAGCTCCGCCGCCGCCCCGCCCCCGGTCCCTGAGCCTGTCGAAGGGCCGCCTCCTGCCCCGGTCCCTGAGCCTGTCGAAGGGCCGCCTCCTGCCCCGGTCCCTGAGCCTGTCGAAGGGCCGAGCACCAGCCGGTTGCGCGTGCGGAACGGCAGGGCGATCAGCCACAGCACGAGCGCGGCGGCGCCGATCGACAGGGCGATCACGAGCATGAGGACGACCGCCATCGCCGAGCCGAGCGCCCAGTTCTGCGCCGTCTGGAACTGGCTCGCCACGAGCTGGCCGACCATGTTGCCCTTGGCGCCGCCGAGCACCGTCGCGGTGATGTAGTCGCCCATCAGCGGGATGAACACGAGCAGCACGCCCGCGACGACGCCCGGTCGCGACAGCGGCAGCGTCACGCGGAGGAAGGTGGAGACCTTGCCGCCGCCGAGATCCTTCGACGCCTCGCGCACGGCCGGTCCCACCCGGTCGAACGCGACGAACAGCGGCAGGATCATGAGCGGCAGGTAGTTGTACACGACGCCGATCAGGACGGCCGTGCGCGAGTAGAGCAGGTCGAGCGGACCGCCGAGGATGCCGAGCGACTGCAGTCCCGTCGACAACCAGCCCTCGGGGGCCAGGATCACCTGCCAGCCGATCGTGCGGATGAGGAAGTTGGTCCAGAACGGGATCAGCACGAGCGCGATCAGCAGACCGCGGCGGTCGGCGCGCACCTTGAACGCCATCCAGTAGGCGACGGGAGCCCCGATGAGGAAGCACAGCGCGGTGCCGAGCAGCCCCACCCACAGCGTGTTCTGGAAGGTCGCGAAGAACGTCGGCGACAGCGCTTCGAGGTAGCGCTCGAAAGAGAGGACGTCGTTGGCGTGCGTGCCGAAGACACCCGGCTTGTAGCCGAAGCTGAACCACACGACCATGCCGACGGGCGCGACGAAGAAGACCAGCAGCCACACCCACGCCGGAACCGCGAGGAGGCCGCCGAGCGACTTCGGCGTCGAGGGCCTCTCAGGCACCCGCGGCGGCCTTCATCTCGTTCCAGATCTCCACGCGCACCGTCTGGGAGTCGTTGAGCTCCTGCTCGTGCATCGTCGCCAGCTGCGCGTCGGTGAAGAAGATGAGCTCGGGCATCTCCAGCCCCTCGCCATCTGCGGCCTGCTCCAGGTTCTTCCCGCCGACGTGGTAGCCGATGTAGTCGAGGTTCAGCAGCAGGTTCTCGGGTGTCATCGAGAAATTGATGAAGGCGTGCGCGGCCTCGGGGTTCGGCGCGCCCGCCGCGATCGCCCAGTTGTCCATCCACAGCTCGGTCTGCGGCCCGGGGAGCACCCACTGCCAGCGGTCGGGGTCGGGACTCTCCATGATGCCCAGCCGGGCGTCTCCGTTCCACGCCTGCACGAGCGCCTGCGTGCCCTGCGGGATGGCGTTCGTGCCGGGGTAGGAGTCGAACGCGGCGATGTGCGGCGCGATCTTCTCGACGAGGAATGCGCGGCAGGCGTCGAGCTCGCCGGCATCCTGCGTGTTCCAGTCCATGTCGTTGGCCCAGAAGTAGGCGCCGATGATCCCGGCCGGGTCGTCCGACATCGCCGTCTTGCCGCTGGCCTCGTTCTGGGCGGCGTCGAAGAAGTCGCCCCACGTCGTCAGCTCGCGCGTGATGACGTTCTTGTCGTAGACGAAGCCTGTCGTGCCCCAGGCCTTGCAGACGGAGTAGTCGTTGGTGGGATCCCACGCGCGGCCGAGGTAGTTCTCGTCCATGTTCGCGAGGTTCGGCAGCAGGTCCTTGTTGAGCTTGGCGAGCAGCCCGTTCTCGATCATCTGGGGGATGAAGACGCCCGTCGGCACGACGATGTCGAACCCGGACGTGCCCTTCGCCGCGATGAGCTTGGCGATGAGCTCCTCGTTGGACGAGTAGGAGTCGAGCGTGATCTTGGGGCCGAGGTCGGCGGTGAAGGAGGAGATCACGTCGGGCGAGTCGTAGTCGCCCCACGTGTAGATCGACAGCGAGTTCTCCAGCGGGCCGCCCGTCGCCTGGGGGCCCGTGTTCGTGGAGCCCTGGCCGCCGGGCGAGCAGGCGGCCAGCAGGGCCGTGCCGCCTGCCATCGCCGCGAGCGTCAGGAGGCGCCGCCGCGTCAGCTCCCTCGCGATGATCGGCACGGCGGACTCGTGGGCGAGGATGCGCAGAGCGCTGCGGGATTCGGTCATCGTGGCCTCCTGGTCGGGTCGAGGACGGGCGGACGGATCGCGGCCTATTCGGTGGGCGGGGGGACGTAGCCGCCCTGGTCTGCCGTGGACCCCGCTCCGGCGGGGAACAGCAGCACGTGCGCGGGTGACCAGCTGCACACGACCTCGTCGCCGACGCGGAGCGAGGGCGCCTCGGGCGTCGGGCGGCGCGAGATGAGGCTCTGGTCGTCTCCGATCCGCACGAGGTACTGCATGGTCTCGCCCAGATGCGAGACGCCGATCAGCTCGCCGCGCACGGCGTTGACCTCTGCGAGCGGCTCGGCGGACGCGTCGATCCGGACGTTCTCGGGCCGGACGGCGGCGTCGGCGGGTCCGCTTCCCGAGGCCAGCGCGGCCTCCGATCGGACGACGACATGCGCGGATGCCACGGCCCTGCCGCCGTCGGCGAGCGTTCCCCGGAAGAAGTTCTGCTGGCCGACGAAGGCCGCCACGTACGCCGAGGCGGGTCGCGCATAGACGGTGTCGGCGTCCGCCAGCTGCTCGATGCGTCCCTCGCGCATGATGGCGATGCGGTCGCTCATCGACAGCGCCTCGCCCTGATCGTGGGTGACGAACACGAACGTGATGCCCAGCCGCGACTGCAGGAGCTTGAGCTCGAGCTGCATCTCCTCGCGCAGCTGGCGGTCGAGCGCGCCCAGGGGCTCGTCGAGCAGGAGCACGGACGGGCGGTTCACGAGGGCGCGCGCGAGCGCGACGCGCTGCTGCTGGCCGCCCGACAGCTGGGTCGGCTTGCGGTCGGCGAACCGGCGCATCTGCACCATGTCCAGGGCGGCGGCCACGCGGTCGCGGATGTCGGACTTGGGGGTGCGCCGCTGCTGCAGGCCGTAGGCGACGTTCTCGGCGACCGACATGTGCGGGAAGAGGGCGTAGGCCTGGAACACCGTGTTGACGTCGCGCCGGTTGGGCGGGATGCCGAGCACGCTCCTGCCGGAGATCCGGATGTCGCCGCGGTCGGGATGCTCGAAGCCGGCGATCATCCGCAGCGTCGTCGTCTTGCCGCAGCCGGAGGGGCCCAGCAGCGACAGGAACTCGCCCGGCTCGATCGTGAGCGACAGGTCGTCGACGGCGAGCTGCTCGCCGTAGTGCTTGGTGATGCCGGACAGCACGACCGACCCGGGGACGGTCGGCTCCGCAGAGCCGGGCCGGTCGGTGGTGGCCCTGTCGACCGTGGATTCGGGTGCCGACGTCACGCGTGCTCCGCTCCTCGCGCCGCCGTGGCGCGTGTGCGGCCATTCAATACGTCCGGCGTCGTGTGCGCAACGGTCGCGTGGGCCGACCGGACGAATCCTCCCGGTGCCGTGTGCGCTCCGACAGATCGTCCGGCGGAGCGTAACGGGCCGGTAACAGCGCCGTCGCGGCGTGGACGCCCCCGGTGTCTGTCGGCGGGTGTCAGGCGTTGCGTCTGATGACCCGCATGAGCCACGCGATGACGGCGACGATGATGATGACGAGGCCGATCCACAGCAGGACCTTCGCGGCTTCGACGAAGACGCCGACCAGGAGCAGGGCGATGCCGACGAGGAGCAGGATGACAGCGAGAGTGGTCATCCTCCGAGGATCGCGCGGGCCGGGCGCAGGCTCAACGGGGTTGACACGGCGGGGCGGATCTGACAGGTGACCGCGGCGCTGGTCCGGGCGGTCGAGTGGGGTTACCGGCAGCGCAGAGGAGTGTCAACCCCCTCGCCGGGAGCGGTCAGGGCGCGTTCACTGAACAGGAACCCGCCCGCCACCGGTGAGATCCAGACATGAAAGACATCCTGATCGACGGCCATCGGCTTCTGACGACCGACGCCATCGCCGACGCCGTGCTCGACTACGCGTCGCTCCTCCACCGCGACGGACGCACCGACGTCGTCGACTTCCCCAGCATCCACGACGGGGAGCTGTCGCGGTGCTCGCTGCTGCTCGGGACGTGCGGCGCCGTCGCAGTCGTCGAGGCCGGCGGACTGCCTTCGTCCTCGCTCCCCGAGGCCGATCAGGCTCGCGAGGAGATCGCGCGGCGCGCCGATCGGATCCGCGAATCGCGCTGACGTCGCCGGCCGCGGATCTGTATTAGCGTCAGGTGTGCGCCGACCGGCCGGCACGGACACCCGCGTGCCGGCGATGCGGGCGGCGAGGCCAAGGCGGAGGACGAGTGGGCAAGTTCATCTACGAGGGGTCGATCACGGTCGATCTGGACGACCGGATCCTCGCGCACATCCAGGTGGTCGTCGGTCAGAAGCTCCGGCGCGGCGAGCCCTTCCACTTCACGTGGCGAGAGGACCCGAGCGTCGGCGACGGACGCACCTCGGTATGGCTGCACCCCGCGGCATCCCTCGTGTACAAGTACTACGGCAGCCGTCAGCCGAGCCTCAACCGGGCATGGCTGGAGGCGCTGACGTACACCGCGAACTCCACGAACGGCCTGTACATCGTGCCGGAGCCCGCCGAGTCCGGCGCGGGCAGCACGAGCATCGAGTAGCCGTCACTCGCCGCCGGCGACCTCGACCTGCTGCGGCGCGGTGTCGGGGATGTCGACGGCCCCCGTGTCGATGTGCTCGGCGACGAGCATGATCCCGCCCGAGGAGTTCGCCGTCTGCGCGAGCTCCTCGAGCCATTCGCGGCTGAGCTCGGGGGTGTCAGGATCGTCGAACACGAACCGCAGCGGGATCGAGGGGTGCAGCCAGATCGTGCTCCGGCCGCGCTCGTCCTCATCCGGGTGACGCCAGGACAGCGTGAAGCTCTCGCCGCGCCGCAGCTTGGTCGCGACGACCACCTTCAGGTGGGCGAGCGCCCGATCCTCGATGGGGATCGGCGTCGCCGAGCCGCCGTAGTAGATAGTGCCCACGCGCAAACTCTACGCCGTCGGTGACGATGTCAAGGCCCTGTCGGCCCTCCCGCCGGGTCCCTAGCATCGGGCCGATGAAAGAGGTCACGATGCGGCGGGCCGTCGGCGCGGTGATGGCTGTGCTGCTGGCCGTCGTCGTGGCGGGGTGCGCCGTCCAGATCCCCTCTGACCCCCGCGGCACGCTCGACCGCGTCACCGGCGGCATCCTCCGTGTGGGCGCCTCTCCCAGCGGCGAGCTCGTGCGGGTGGATGCGGGAGAGGCATCCGGACCGCTCGCGGATCTCGTCGAGGGCTTCGCGCGGGAGCGGGGCGCGGAGGTCGACTGGACCGTCGGCGGCGAGGAGGATCTCGTCGACGGGCTGGAGACCGGAACGCTCGACGTCGCGATCGGCGGCATGACCGACGCGACCCCCTGGTCGGACCGGGTCTCGGTGACCCGCGGCTACACCGGCATCCCCGGCGCGGGGGAGCGCGCCGTCGTGCTGCTGCTGCCGCTGGGCGAGAACGCGCTGCAGTCGGCGCTGGAGGCCTTCCTCGACGAGGAGGTCGGCCCGTGAGGTCGATGGGACGGACCGACCTGCCCGTCGCGCAGCGGGAGGCGCTGCGCAAGGCGATCCGCTGGGAATGGTTCACGATCGGCTACACGTCCGTCACGATCGTGCTGATCGCGCTCGTGGTGGGCGGGTCGCAGGCGATGAAGACGGCCTGGATCGAGGACATGCTGTCGCTGATCCCCCAGGTGTCCTTCCTCGTGGCGCTGCTGCTGATCCGCAGGCCGCCGTCGCGGCGCTTCCCGTACGGGCTTCACCGCGCGATGGGCGTGGGCCACCTGATCGCCGGCGTCGCCCTGCTCATCATCGGGACGAACCTCGCGATCGAGTCGATCGTCGGCCTCGCCCGCGCGGAGCATCCCGCGATCGGCACGGTGCGGCTGTTCGGGCAGACGATCTGGCTCGGATGGCTGATGGTCGCCGTCATGGCCGTCACCGTCGTGGGGCCGTTCTTCTACGGCCACGCGAAGTCGAAGCTCGCGCCGCCCCTGCACAACAAGGTGCTGTTCGCGGATGCCGACATGGCCAAGGCCGATTGGACGACGACCGTCGCCTCGATCGTGGGGGTGCTCGGCGTCGGCGCGGGCCAGTGGTGGCTCGACTTCGCCGCAGCGCTGTTCATCTCGTGTGGCATCGTCTGGGACGGCTGGAAGAACACGCGCTCGGCCGTCCTCGACCTGATGGACCAGCGGGCGCGCACGTTCGACGACGAGGAGCCGCACCCCCTGGCATCCCGCATCGTCGCGCAGCTGGAACGGCAGCCGTGGGTGCGCGAGGCGTCGGTGCGGATCCGCGACATGGGCCAGGTGTTCCATGTCGAGGCGTTCGTCGTGCCGTGGCGCGGAAGGGTGAGGCTCGACCGCGTCGAGGCGGCCAGGGAAGGGATCGCGAAGCTCGACTGGAAGGTGCAGGACGTCGTCGTCGTACCGGTGACATCGCTGCCGGAGGAGACATCGTCGCCCCACGGCGGCGGAAAGGAGACGGGACCATGACCGACCCGCGCAGCGCGCACCACGAGGACGGGTTCCCCGACCAGGAGCAGGAGCAGCCGGGCCTGACGGACCAGACCGTGCCGACGCCCGATCACGGCGAGGACACCTACCGCGGCAGCGGACGGCTCCGCGGCAGACGCGCGCTCATCACCGGCGGCGACTCCGGCATCGGCCGCGCCGTCGCGATCGCGTTCGCGCGCGAAGGAGCCGACGTCGCGATCGCCCACCTGCTTGAGGAGCAGGAGGACGCCGACCGGACGGTCCGGCTCATCGAGCAGGCGGGGAGCCGCGGCGTGAGCTTCGCGGGCGACGTCCGCGACGAGCAGTTCGCGACCGGGATCGTGGTGGACGCGGCCGAACGGCTCGGCGGGCTCGACGTGCTCGTCCTGAACGCGGCGTATCAGAAGGACCGCGACGGCATCGGCACTCTCGAGACCGCGGAGTTCGACCGCGTCTTCCAGACGAACCTCTACGGCCTGCTGTACTCGGCGAGAGCGGCCGTGCCGCTGCTGGGCCCCGGTTCGTCGATCATCGTGACCGCCTCCATCCAGGCGTTCCAGCCCTCGCCGGGGATCATCGACTACGCCATGACGAAGGCCGCGCAGGTCGCGTTCGTCAAGGCCGCCGCCGAGGAGCTCGGGCCGGACGGCATCCGCGTCAACGCCGTCGCACCCGGTCCGATCTGGACGCCGCTCATCCCCGCGACCGGGTGGGACGCCGAACGGCTCGCGACGTTCGGGCAGGACACGCCCCTCGGCCGGGCCGGCCAGCCCGCTGAGCTCGCCGCCGCGTATGTGTACCTCGCCTCGGACGACGCCTCCTACGTGTCGGGCGCCGTACTCCCCGTCACCGGCGGAAAGGGCCTGTAGCGCCGCCCGCCCGCGCGCCAGGTCGGCGCGGCGCGTGCCGGCCCCGGTCCGGACGTGTCGGCACGCGCCGGAGGCGGGGCATACTGGGCGCGTGATGGCGGTGAGCAGGGCGCGCGCGGTGGCGGGCGTCGGCGCGGCGGTCGTGCTGGCGCTGCTGCCGGTCGTCGTGGCGTCCCTGTCGCCGTGGGCGCCGCTGGCGGGCGCGCTCGTGCTCGGCCTGCTGCCGAGCCTCAACGCCGCCCCGGCGGGCCCGCGTGCGATGGCCGCCGCGGCGGTCGCGAGCGCCGTCGCGGCGGTCGCCGCCGTGCTCGCGTCGGCGTCGGGGCCGTTGCTGCCCGTCGTCGGCACCGCGCTCGTGTTCGGCCTCGGCCTGGCCGTGGGCTCGCTCGCGCCGCACGGGCTGCACCCCGCAGGTGCCGCCACGATCACGCTCGTCGCGTACCTCCTCGTCGACCCCGCACAGATCGTGAGGCTGCTCGACGCGCGACACCCGCTGTGGCTGGTCGCCCTGTTCGTCGGCGCCGTCGTGCTCGCCGTGTGCGCGTGGGCGATCCTCGTCGTGCACGTCGCGCTGCGCGGTGTCGCGCTGCCGTCGCCCGCCGTCGTCGTGAACCTCCCGTACGGGCTGCTCCTCGGGGCGCTGTGCGGACTGTTCACGCTCGTGTGCCTCGTGTGGTTCCCCGGCACGAACGCGTGGTGGGCGGTGATGACCGTCGCCCTCATCCTGCAGCCCGATCGCCGCGGCACGGGAGACCGGCTGGGCGGGCGCGTCTGGGGGACGGTCGTGGGAGGCACCGCCGCGGCACTGGTCGCCCTCGTGGTGCCGTGGCCCGCCGCGCTCACGATCGTCGCCGTCGTCGCGGCCCTCGTGGGGGCGCTCCTGCTGCTGGCGGGCGCCGCGTACTGGCAGGCGGCCGCGGCGACGACCGTCGGGGTCGTGCTGCTGACCTTCGAGCGTGACGCGGTGATCGCCGGCGATCTGCAGCGGGTCGTGATCACCCTCGTCGCCGCCGTCGTCACGGCGACGGTCGTCGCGCTGTCCGCACGTCTGGTCCGCACCTGATCGCACGGCTCCGAGCGCGCGTCGCGGGGTCGTGTGTCGTCAGACCGCGACGACGCGGGGCGGGCGCGGACCGTGCAGCTCGGCGTGCAGGCGTTCCATGCGCGCGTCGAGCTCTGCGGCGCTGTCTGCGGCATCCTTCAGCTCGGCGAGCAGCCCCGCCGGGACGGTCCCGTCGTACTTGTAGTAGATCTTGTGCTCCAAGCTCGCCCAGAAGTCCATCGCGATCGTGCGGAACTGCACCTCGACGACGACGTCGGTGCGGCCGCTGGAGAGGAACACCGGCACCTCAACGATCGCGTGGAGGCTCTTGTATCCGTTCTGCTTCGGCTCGGCGATGTAGTCCTTGACCTCGCGCAGGGTGATGTCGTCCTGCTGGGTGAGCAGATCGAAGAGGCGGTACGCGTCCTTCGTGAAGCTCGTCGTCACCCGCACCCCCGCGATGTCGGTGATGTGGTGGCGGATGGTCTCGAAGTCCCCCGCGATCCCCTTGCGCATCACCTTGTCGATGAGGCTGTCTGCCGACTTGACCCTGCTCGAGACGTGCTCGATCGGGTTGTAGGCGTGGGTCAGCTGGAACTCGTCGCGCAGGATGCCGAGCTTGGTCTCGACCTCGCGGAGGCCGAACTGGTACTCCAGCAGGAAGCGCTGGAACTCGTCGCGCATCGCGCGCAGCTCGTGCGGCGAGAAGGTCGCCACGCCGTCGTCGGTCATGACGGACAGATGCTGCGGCGTCGCTTCCATGCCTCCGACGCTACCCATCGCGCTTCAGCGGATGCTGTGAACTCCGCGCCCGCGGCGGCCCGAATACAGGCTGATGTCGTGCCATCGACCGCCCTGGTGCGGAACGGGGGCCGATCAGCCTGTCATCGCCACACGATGCCGTCTAGCCTTGGCGGCATGCCTCGTCCGTTCGTCGTCGGTCTGATCGGGACGGCCGTCGTGGTCGCCTACGCGGCGTTCGCCGCGATCCAGATCCTCGTGCTGAACCCCCTCGCCGCGGCCCCGGGGCTGACGCTCGGGGAGGTCCGCGCGGAGCTCGGGGCCGCGGGCGAGACCATCGACGTCATGGGCGTCCTGGTGACCCTCGCGATCGGTCCGCTGCTGGCCGTGGTCTTCGCGCTGAGCGGGCTGTCGAGAGCCGCCTCGCCCGCCGGCATCGCGATCGGACAGCTCGGCGTCCTCGTGTGCGGGGCGCCCGCGTACTTCGCCGCGTCCTTCGGCCCTGGGATGGCGCTCGCGGACGGCTTCGGCATCAGCGGCGGTGACCACTCCCCCTGGAGCGCGCTGCTCTACGTCGTCAGCCTGTTCGCCCTCGCGGGCATCGTGACGATCGCGATCGCGGATGCGCGTCGGCGGTCAGCTGCTCTCTCGCGCCAGGTTCCTGTCGGCGCGGCACAAAGTTAAGGCGCCGCAACAGGGAATCCGCGCGCCAGCGGCGCGGCGGATGGCGGCGGTCAGGCCAGGCGCGAGTGCTCGCCCAGGCGGTGCCACGTGCGGTTGTGGTAGACCAGGGCGTCGCCGGGCTCGCCGGGCTCGACGTCGCGCTCGACCTGCGACTGCAGCGCGTGGGCGGCGATGACGGTGGAGGCCCCGGCGTCCATGCGGCCGATGACGGCGCAGCGGACCCAGGCGCGCACGTCGCGGTACACGGGCTCGCCCGTGACCAGGCGCGACCAGCGGTGCGTCTCGGCGAAGCGGTCGATGCCGCTCGTGGCGCCGATCTTGGCCACGTCGATGTCGTTGGCGTCGAGGAGGTGAACGACGACCGTCTCCGCGCGGGAGAGCACGTCTGAGGCCGAGGAGAGCGCGGAGATCGAGAAGATCAGCAGCGGTGGCTCCGCGCTCACCGACGACACCGAGGTCGCCGTCAGCGCGACGGGACCGTCGCCCGCGTCGGCCGTGATCACGGCGACGCCGCCCGGGTGCCCGCGGAACAGCGCCTTGAAGTCGTCGGCCGAGAGCGAGGACGAGAAGCGGTGCTCCGGCGCCTCGACCCGGATGGCCTCGGCGCGAGCGGCGGGGGATGCGTGCGACATGCACACGACGCTAATGAGCCGCGGGGGCACGACGGCCGGAGTGTGTGCGCGTGTGACCGACTGTGAAGGAATGTGACGCCGACGGTTTCGCCGTGTTGCGTCCGCACGGAGGCATCGGCGCCGGCGCGGGGACGATGGGTGCATGTCCCCCCTCGTCGGCGTCGATCAGCTCGCCTCCGAGCTCACGGCGGGCGCGCCCGTGCGCCTGCTCGACGTGCGCTGGCGGCTCAACCTGGTCGAAGGACGCCCCGAGTACCTCGCGGGGCACCTCCCCGGCGCCGTCTACGTCGACCTGGAGCGCGAGCTGTCGCGGATCGGACGCCCCGAGGACGGCCGCCATCCGCTTCCGGACGTCGTCGACCTGCAGTCGGCCGCGCGCCGGTGGGGGCTGAATCCCGGCGACCGCGTCGTCGTCTACGACGACAACGACGGCGTGGCGGCCGCGCGCGCGTGGTGGCTCCTTTCGCGACACGGCGTCGAGGTGCGGGTGCTCGACGGCGGCTTCCGCGCCTGGGTGGGCGGGGGCCTGCGCCTGGAGCGCAGCGATCGGGCCGTCCGCGCCGGCACGATCGTGCTCACCGCCTCGGATGAGGGGATCGCGACGATCGACGAGGCGGCGCTCGCTCCGCAGCACGGCGTGCTCGTCGACGTGAGGGCCCCGCAGCACTACCGCGGCCAGGTTCCGGGCACCGACCCGGCCTCGGGGCACATCCCGGGAGCGATCAACCTGCCCACCGTCACCCACATCGGTCCCGACGGGCTGCTGCGCGCGCCCGCCGACATCCGCGCGACGCTCGCCGCGCACGGCATCGACGCGGATGCCGACGTCGTCCTGTACTGCAGCTCCGGCATCCCGTCTGCGCACTCCGCACTCGCCTTCGCGGTCGCGGGGATGCCGGTGCGCATCTTCGTGGGCTCGTGGAGCCAGTGGTCGCGCAGTCCCGGACGCCCCGTCGCGGTCGGCGCGAGCCCGTCGGCCTCCATCGTCGTCGCCTGAGCCGCGCCACCCCCGCTGCAGCACCGGAGGAGATTACCTTCCGGGAGGAGGGACGCGGCGCATCCGTCCTCCCGGGGCGATATCTCCTCCGGGGGCGCGGGGGCGGCGGACGTCACACGGCGCAATGTTCGTACACACGACGCAACGCAGATCGTCGCGCGGCGCAGGCTGCCTGCACGATCGAGGCCAGCGATCCCACACGGACCGGATCCGACAGACGGCCACACAGACAGGAGACCTCGCATGGCGCGGCACATCACCTTCGGCGTGATCTTGACCGGAACCGGCGGACCCGGCGAGCACAACCGCTGGCTGGACCCCGAGATCCCCGGCGATGCGAGCGTGGACATCGACTGGTACATCGAGCAGGCACAGCTCGCCGAGAGCGCGGCCCTCGACCTCGTCTTCATCGTCGACAGCCAGTTCATCACCCCCGACTCGCCCCCTCACTACCTCAACCGCCTCGAGCCGCTGACCCTGCTGTCGGCGCTCGCCGCCCGCACCGAGCGGATCGGACTGGTCGGCACGGCGACGACGTCGTACAACTCGCCGTTCAACCTCGCGCGGCGCTTCGCGTCGCTCGACCTCATCAGCCGCGGCAGGGCCGGCTGGAACGTCGTCACGAGCGGCGACGGCGGCACCGCGGGCAACTACGGTCTCGACGAGCACTACGACTACGCGACCCGCTACGGCCGGGCCGCCGAGCACATCGAGGTCTCCCGCGCGCTGTGGGACTCGTACGAGGACGACGCCTTCCCGCGCGATCGGGAGTCGGGCGTCTTCCTCGACCCGTCGAAGCTGCACGCGACGGGCCACCGCGGCGAGCACTTCTCCGTCGCGGGCCCGCTCAACATCGAGCGCTCGCCGCAGGGACAGCCGGTGATCTTCCAGGCGGGCGACTCCGATCAGGGCCGCGACCTGGGCGCCGAGCACGCAGACGGCATCTTCACCCACGCGTCGACGATCGAGAAGAACCGGGCGTTCGCCGACGACATCAAGGGGCGCGCCGCAGCGTTCGGCCGCAACCCCGAGCACGTCCTCATCCTCCCGGGGGCCACGATCATCATCGGCGACACGGACGAGGAGGCGCGCGAGCTGGAGCTCGCGCAGCACCGCCTCTCGAACACGTTCGAGCAGGCGCTGGGCGAGCTCGGGCGCCCGTTCGGCTGGCACGACTTCCGTCAGTACGACCTGGATGCGCCCTTCCCCGCAGAGGCCCTCGCCTACGCGGAGCGCAGCTTCAAGACGCAGGCGACCCAGATCGTCGAGAGCGCGCAGGCCGAGAACCTGACCCTCCGTCAGGTCGTCGAACGCCTGTCGGCGCCGCGACGCTCTCCGTTCGTGGGATCGGCCCAGACGGTCGCCGACACGCTCGAGGAGTGGTTCCGCGCGGGCGCCGCCGACGGATTCAACATCTACGTCTCCAAGCCCTCGCAGTTCCGCCGCTTCATCGACGAGGTGCTCCCGATCCTCCGCGACCGCGGCCTTGCGCGGACCGAGTACGAGGGCACGACCCTGCGCGAGCACCTCGGGATCCCCAAGCCCGTCAACCGCCACACCGCCGAACGGCTCGCCGAGCCGGCCGCCGGCCTCGTCACCGCCTGACCCCGCACCCACTACCGACCACCCGCACCACTCACACCACACAGAGAGACAGCCATGCCCAGGAACTCCCGACGACTCGCCTTCGCCGCCGCCACAGCCGCCGCCGCGATGGTGATGTCCGCCTGCGCGACGGGCGGTTCCGGGCCCGCCGCCACCGAGGCGCCCGCCGAGATCACGGTCGCCCTCGCCCTCCCCACCTCGTGGGATCCGATCACGAGCCGTACGGGCTACGACATCAACACGATCTCGCTGCCCTACGCCTCCCTGACGCGGCTGGATGCCGAGGGCAACGTCGAGCCGAGCCTCGCCGAGTCGTGGACCTACTCCGACGACGGCACCGCGATCACGTTCACGCTGCGGGAGGGTCTCACCTTCAGCGACGGCGAGCCCGTCGACGCGGAGGCCGTCAAGGCCTTCTACGATCGCGGCACGTCGCAGGAGGACTCCCACCTTCGCGACCAGCTCGCCGACCTCGAGTCGGTCACCGCCGACAGCGAGCTCGACGTGACGCTGCACCTGAGCGAGGTCGACTACCAGATCCCGTACCTCGTGGCCGGTCGCACGGGCGCCATCGCGAGCCCGAAGGCGGGGGAGGATCCCGCGAAGCTCGCGATCGATCCCGTCGGCGCGGGTCCGTTCGTCCTCGAGGAGTTCGTCGCCGAGTCGCACGCGACCTTCGTGAAGAACCCGGACTACTGGGATGCCGACAACATCCACATCGACAAGCTGACGCTGAAGCCGCGCCTGGATGCCTCCACGGTCGTCGCGGCGATCCAGTCCGGCGCGGTCGACGTCGCCGTCATCCCGGCGACGCAGGCCCAGGCCGCCGAGGCTGCGGGGATCGATGTGACGATCGCCACGGCGCTGACCTCCAACGACGCGTCCATCAACCTCAACAAGGCGCCCTTCGACGACCCGCAGGTGGTCGAGGCGCTCCGGTACACGTTCGACCGGCAGGCGTTCGTGGACGTCGTGACGGCGGGGCTCGGCACCGTGACGCACCAGCCGTTCCCCGAGGGCTACCTCGCCTTCGCCCCCGAGGTCGAAGACCTATGGAGTTACGACCCGGCCAAGGCGAAGCAGATCCTCTCGGATGCCGGCTACGCCGACGGCGACCTGTCGATCACGATCACGGCGCAGGCGGGAGGCGATGTGGCCGCCGAGCTGACGCAGGCGCAGCTGGCCGCCGTCGGCATCGACTCGACGATCGAGATCGTCCCGGCCGGGTCCACGACCTGGCAGGACGAGGTGTACGTCGCGAAGTCGCCGCAGCTCGCGCTCGACGGCACGATCGGCCGGGAGTCGCCCGTCGCGAACCTCCTGGCGACGTACGGTCCGCAGGGCATCATGAACCTCAGCGGCCCGCACGCGACCGACGAGTTCCTGACCGCCCTGGATGCCGTCCGCGCGACCCCGATCGACGCGCCCGAGTACCAGCAGGTGCTGTGGGACGCCGTCAAGGCCGGTGTGACGCAGTCGCCGACCAACTACCTCTACAACTCGCCGTGGATCTTCGCCAAGACCGACAAGGTCGGCGACCTCAACCTCCTGCCGTCCCAGGTGCGCTGGGAAGGCGTGACCGTCGAGGACTGATCCCGTGACGACGACAGCCGTGGCCGCCCCGCCTGCCTCCGCTCCCGCCCCCGTGCGGGGCCGGGGGCGGGCGGGGGACGCCTCCGCCCGGATCCTGCGGGTCCTCGGGCGGGGGCTCTCGGCGCTCGGCCGGACGGCGCTCATCGCCGTGCCGGTGTTCTTCTTCGCGACGCTCATCACGTTCGGGCTGGGCGCGGCGAGCGGCCTGAGCCCTGCCGCGTCGCTGTCGGGCGACGAGGCGACGCCGGAGCGGATCGCGGCGATCAACGCCGAGCTCGGGCTCGACCAGCCGCTCTACGTGCAGTACGCGACCTGGATCGGGAACGTCCTGCGCGGCGACCTGGGGGTCAGCTGGTACAACGGCTTCCCCGTCTCACAGCTGATCGCCGAGCGCCTCGCGATCACGGCCTCCATCGCAGGTCTCGCCCTGGTGATCGCGCTCGTCCTCGGCGTCTCGCTGGGGCTGCTGGCCGTCGTGTTCCGCGGCCGGATCGTCGACCGGGCGATCACGGCGTTCGCGACCGCGATCTCGACCCTGCCGCCGTTCGTCGTGTCGATCGGGCTGATCGTCGTGCTGAGCGTCTGGCTGAAGCTGCTGCCGTCGGCCGGCTACGTGCCGTTCGCCCAGGATCCCGGGCTCTGGTTCACGCTCATCCTCATGCCGGCGATCGCACTGAGCCTGGATCCCGCCGCCGAGCTCGCACGCCAGCTGCGGACGGGACTCGTGGTCGTCCTCGACCAGAACTACATCGTGGGCGCGCGGGTGCGGGGCCTGAGCCCTGCGCGCATCCTCTGGGTGCACGCGCTGCGCAACGGCGCGGGACCCGCGGTCGCGATCCTCGGGATGAAGATCCCGACGCTCCTGGGCGGCGCCGTCGTGACCGAGACGATCTTCAGCATGCCCGGCTTCGGGATGCTCGCGGCCGACTCCGCGCTGCGCGGCGACGTCCCCGTCGTGCAGGGCACCCTCGTGGTCGCCGTCGTTCTCGTGCTCGCCTTCAGCCTGGTCGTCAACGTCGTGCTCGAGGCTCTGCAGCCGGCGAGCAGGAGAGGAGCGCGTGCAGAATGAGCGTCTTCCGTTCGCCCTCGGTCCTGCGGTCCCCGTCCTCCTGGGCGGCGGCCGGGATCCTCGCCGTCGTGGCCGTCCTCGCCGTGTTCGGGCCGCTGCTGGCGCCGCACGACCCGCTCGCGCAGAACACGGCGGCGCTCCTGCAGGGGCCGTCGGCCGAGCACTGGCTGGGCACCGACGCGCTCGGACGCGACGTCTTCAGCCGACTGCTGGCCGGCTCGCCGGTCTCGGTCGCCGCCGCGCTCCTGTCCGTCGCGGTGGGCCTCGTGCTCGGCGTCGTCCCCGGCCTCCTCTCGGTGTACCTGGGGCGGCCCTTCGAGTGGCTGTCGCTGCGCCTCATGGACACCCTCATCGCGCTCCCGTTCCTCGTGTTCGCGATCGCGATGACGGCGCTGCTGGGCAACGGGGTCATCCAGGCGATGGTGGCCGTCGGCATCCTCATCTCGCCCGCCTTCTTCCGCGTCACGCGCGCGGCGGCGCTGAGCGTCGCGCGTTCGCCGTACGTCGAGGCGGCGACCCTCGTCGGGGCATCGACCCCGTGGATCGTGCGCCGCCACGTCTGGCGCCACGTCCTGCCGGCCGTCGCCGTCACGACCGCGAGCGTCACGGGGGCGTCGCTCGTGATCGTCTCGTCGCTGACCTTCCTCGGCATCGGCGTCGTGCCGCCCGACCCGACGTGGGGCGGGCTGCTGGCGACCGACCTGCAGTACCTCTATCAGCGGCCGTGGGGGCCCTTCGCCCCGGCGCTGCTCATCGTCGCGACGGTGTGGGCGCTCAACGCGCTCGCCGATGCGCTGCGCGATGCGCAGACGGCCGAGGCGGGGCGCGACGCGGCGGCGGATGACCCGTCCTCGGGCGCACCGTCGCCGGATGCCGGTTCCGCCGGCGATCCGCTGTTCCCTGTCCCCGATCCGCAGGTCCCCGACCGGGAGGTCGTCCGATGAGCGCCCACGCATCCGCCGCAGGCGGTCCCCTGCTGGAGATCCGGGGGCTGCACATCTCCAGCCCGTCCGCGCCCCTCGTCAGGGGGATCGACCTCGCGGTGCATCGCGGCGAGAGCGTCGGCATCGTCGGCGAGTCAGGCAGCGGCAAGTCGCTGACCTGCCGCTCGGCGCTCGGCATCGTGCCCGACCCGCTCCGGGTGAGCGCCGACCGCCTCGCCTTCGACGGGCAGGATCTGCTGACGCTCTCGGAGCGGCGGTGGCGGTCGGTGCGGGGAAGCCGCATCAGCGCCGTCTTCCAGGACCCGGCGTCGTACCTGAACCCGTCGCTGACGGTGGGCCGGCAGCTGGCGGAGGTGCTGCGGATCAAGCTCGGCCGCCGCAGGGGCGCCGCGCGGAGGGAAGCGGTCGCGCTTCTGGACGGCCTCGGCCTGCGCGACCCGGCGCGCGTGGCCACCCGCTATCCGCACGAGCTGAGCGGCGGAATGCTCCAGCGCGTGCTCATCGCCCTCGCGATCGCCGAGGAGCCGGATCTCCTCATCGCCGACGAGCCGACGACGGCGCTCGATGCGACCGTGCAGGCGGAGGTGCTCGACGTGATCGCCGACCTGCGCCGCGAGCGGGGACTCGCCCTCCTGTTCGTCTCGCACGATCTCGCCGTCGTCGCCCAGGTGTGCGAGCGCGTCCTCGTCATGCGCCACGGCGTCGTCGTCGAGGAGGGGCGCACCGCCGACGTGCTCGCCGCTCCCCGGCATCCCTACACGCGTGCGCTTCTCGACGCGCACGACGAGTACGGTCTCGACCGCCTGCGCGCGCACGTCCCGTCGGCGAGGGAGGTCGTCCATGTCTGAGACCTCTCTCGGCGAGCCGCTCGCGCTGCTGCAGGATGCCACGATCGGCTATCACCGTCGCGCGGCGGTGCTCCACGACGTCACGCTGCGCATCGAGCAGGGGGAGTCCGTCGGCCTCATCGGCGAGACGGGCTCGGGGAAGACGACGATCGCCCGGACGCTCCTGGGCCTCACGACCGTGCACAGCGGCCGCGTCACCGTCGGCGGACGCGACCTCGCGCGCCTGCGCGGACGGGCACTGCGCACGTTCCGCCGGGACGGCGTCGTCCAGTACGTCTTCCAGGATCCGCTCCGCAGCCTCGACCCCGACATCCCCGTGGGCGACTCGGTCGCCGAGGGACTCGACGTGCGGGGACGCCTCGACAGGACGGTGCGCTCCTCCCGGATCGCCGAGACGCTCCACGCGGTGGGGCTCGACCCCGAGCTCGCGTCGCGGCTGCCGGGGGCGCTGTCCGGCGGACAGCGTCAGCGCATCGCGATCGCGCGCGCCCTGATCCTGGAGCCGCGGCTGCTGATCCTCGACGAGCCGGTCAGCGCGCTCGATGCCGCCAACCGCGTCCACGTGCTGGACCTGCTGCGTGCGTCGGCGGCGGGGCGCAGCTTCGCGCAGCTGTTCATCTCGCACGACCTCGGCTCGGTCGCCGGCGTCACCGACCGTGTCGTCGTGGTCTACCGGGGGCGCATCGTCGAGGACGGGCCCACGGCGCAGGTCATCGCCGCGCCGCAGCACCCGTACACGCGGCTGCTGATCGAGTCGGCACCGACCCTGGAGAGCGCAGGCGCCGATCGCGAGCGTCGCGCCGAGCTGCGCGCGCTCGTCGCGCAGGGAGGGACCGGCGCATGACCGCGGCCGCACCCGAGAGGAGATCCGCGTGACGCGCGACCACATCATCCCCCGTGACAACATCATCCTCGGCGCCGTGCTGACCGGCGTCGGCGGCGGCTCGGAGTCCGAGCTGTGGCGGCATCCCGACGTTCCCACCGATGCGAGCATCGACATCGAGTGGTACATCCGTCAGGCCGTCGAGGCGGAGGAGAGCGGCTTCGACTTCGTGTTCATCGTCGACAGCCAGTTCATCGACGAGACGTTCCCTGCCCACCACCTCAACCGGCTCGAGCCGCTGACGCTGCTGTCGTCGATCGCTGTCCGCACGCGCAGGATCGGCCTGGCCGCGACGGTGAGCACGAGCTACAGCGAGCCGTGGGACATCGCCCGCCGGCTGGCATCCCTCGACCTCATCAGCGACGGCCGGGCGGCGTGGAACATCGTCACGAGCATGGACGCGCGGACGGCCGGGAACTTCACGGGGTTCGGCCACGACGACACCGAAGGGCGGTACCGGCGGGCGCGCGAGTCGGTCGACGTCGTGAGAGGACTGTGGGACTCCTACGAGGACGACGCGTTCACGACCGACAAGACCGCGCCGCGCTTCCTCGACCCCTCGCGCCTGCATGCCCTCCGGCACGAGGGCGAGCACTTCACCGTCGCCGGGCCGCTCAACATCCGGCGTTCCGCGCAGGGGCAGCCCGTGCTCATCCAGGCGGGGACCTCGGACGGCGGCAGGGAGCTGAGCGCCGCGGTCGCCGACCTCGTCTTCAGCTTCGCCCGCACCCGTGACGAGGCGGCCGAGCTGGCCGACGACGTCGTCTCCCGTGCGCGGTCACAGGGGCGCTCCCGGGACGATCTGCTGTTCGTGCCCGCGCTCATCACGACGATCGCCGACACCGCAGAAGAGGCTCACGCCCTCCATCGCCGTGCCGCCGACGCCGTCCCGGTCGACCGGCGGCTCGCGCGGCTGCGTCGTGAGTACGGCGGGCGCGAGTTCACCGAGGACGACCTGGACCGTCCGCTCGCCGACGTCGTCGCGGGGCTCGGAGCGGGCTCCAGCTCGACAGGGGCCAAGCTCGTCGCGGAGGCCGTCGCGAGGGGGCTGACGCTGCGGGAGCACCTCTACGAGACCCAGTCCCACTGGGCGCACTTCATCGGCACCGCGGAGGATGTCGCCGACCAGATCGAACGCTGGGTCGACGAGGGCCGGGTCGACGGCTTCAACTACTTCGTGCACGAGCCCGACCAGTGGGAGCTGTTCCGCCGCCGGGTCGTGCCCCTGTTGGTCGAGCGCGGCCGGTTCCGCGCCGACTACACGGGGAGCACCCTCCGTGAGCACCTCGGACTGCCGTTCGCAGCGAACCGGCACACCCTCGCCCGGACGGGAGCAGCGTGAGATCGCGCCGCCCCGCCCGCAACAGACCGCAACACGCGGGTACGCCGCGCCCGACTGAGCTGAAATGGATGCCATGACCGACACCCTCGCCGCCCCCGCCCTGCACGAGCCGCCCGCCGCGGTGCGCGTGCGCGGCGTCCTCGCCCTCGTCGCCGGCGGCGGCGAGAGCGCCCGCGTCTACGAGCGGTTCGGTCGCAGGATCGCGGCCGACGGGTACGTCGTCGGCGTCTTCGAGACGGCCGACGCGGAGGCCGCCGCCGCATGGCTGGCCGCGAGAGAGGATGCGCCTCGTGTCCTCGCTGGCTCCGACCGGGGCGCCGCCGCTGTGCTCGCGCTCGCGGCGGCCGGGGCGGCCGTCGAGGGTGTCGTCGTCGCGGGTCTCCCGGCGGGCGGTGCCGATGACGCGGACGCAGATGCCGCCGAGCGCACCGCGTGCCCCGTGCACCTGGGCGTGCTCGCCGAGCCCGCCGCGCGTGCCGCCGCTCCCGCGATCGAGGTGGCGGTGCCGGATGCATCGGCGCTGGCATCCGTCGCGGTCCCCGTGCTCGCGATCCACGGTGGCGCCGACACCCTCGCACCTCTCGCCGCCGCGCGCGACGCGCTGGCAGCGATCCCGTCGCTGGAGCTCGTCGAGACGGTCGGCGGACTGCACGACGCGCTCAACGACCAGTCGCACCGGTCGGTCGCGGCGACGATCGTGCTGTGGCTGGAGCGGCTGCGCGGCGCAGGCATCGACGCCCCGATCGTGCGGGCGGTCGCCCGATGACCGCCGAGCGGCCCGGCACCGCGGACGCATCCTTCGCGACGACCCAGGTACAGCGCGGCTACGTCCCCGGCACCCCGCAGAACGCCGTCGCCCCGCCGATCTACCAGACCACCGCGTACGAGTTCGCCTCGCTGCAGGACGCTGCCGACATCTTCGCGCTCCGCAAGGCGGGCAACCTCTACAGCCGCTCCGCCAACCCCACCCAGCTGATCCTCGAAGAGCGGGTCGCCGCCCTCGAAGGCGGCCGGGCCGCGGTGGCCGTGGCATCCGGGCAGGCTGCCGTCGCGATCGCGCTGCTGGCCCTCGCCAAGACGGGCGAGCACATCGTCGCGGCGAACCAGCTCTACGGGGGAACGGTCGACCTGCTGCAGGACACCTTCGCGGACTGGGGCATCGACGTCACCTTCGTCGACCAGGACGACCTCGCCGCGTGGCAGGATGCCATCCGCCCGACCACGCGGGCGCTGTTCGCCGAGTCGGTGACCAACCCGACCGCGCAGGTGCTCGACATCCGCGCCGTCGCCGGCATCGCCCACGACGCGGGGGTTCCGCTCGTGATCGACAACACGGTCGCGACACCGTACCTGCAGCGGCCGGGGGACTTCGGCGCCGACGTCGTCGTCCATTCCGCGACGAAGTATCTCGGCGGCCACGGCACCTCGATGGGAGGCGTCGTCGTCGACATCGGGTCGTTCGACTTCGGCGCCCAGCCCGAGCGCTGGCCGCAGCTGACGCAGCCCTACCCGCGCATCGCAGACGTCGTCCTGTGGGACCGCTTCGGCGGCGACGGCCAGGCGCTCGCGGTGCTCCTGAAGACGAAGTACGTCCACGACCTCGGGCCGTCGCTGTCACCGTTCAACGCCTTCCAGCTGCTGCAGGGCATCGAGACGCTCGACCTGCGGATCGCGCGGCACACCGCGTCGGCGCAGACGGTCGCCGAGTACCTCGCCGGTCACGAGTCCGTCGCGGCCGTGCACCACCCGGGACTGCCGGGCAACCGATGGGCGGAGGCGGCGCGCGCCTACCTGCCGAAGGGCGTCCCCTCGGTGTTCTCGTTCGACCTCGTCTCCACGTCGGATGCGGAGCGCGACCGCCTCCGGGTCCACCGTTTCGTCGACGCCCTCCGGCTCATCAAGCTCGTCGCCAACATCGGCGATGCGCGGTCGCTCGTGGCGCATCCGGCATCCATGACGCACAGCCACCTCACCGATCAGCAGCTGGCGGACGCCGGCATCTCCCGCACGACGGTGCGGCTCTCGATCGGCCTGGAAGACCCCGCGGACATCATCGCCGACATCGCACAGGCGCTCGTGACCGCCCTCGACGCCGACCCCTCGGCATCCCTCGACGACACCCTGGAGGCCCGCTCGTGACGATCAACCTCGGCTATTGGACGCCCGTCTACGGCGGGTTCCTGCGCAACGTCGGCGACGAGCCGGGAATGGCGGCGACCTGGGAGTCGATCCGCGACGTGTCGGTGACGGCAGACCGGCTCGGCTTCCACACGACCCTCGTGCCCGAGCTGTACCTCAACGACCGCAAGGGCCTGGAGGCGCCGAGCCTGGAGGCGTGGGCGCTGTCGGCGGCGATCCTGGCCGTCACGTCGCAGCTGCGGGTCATGACGGCCGTGCGGCCCGGCTTCCACCTCCCCGCCGTGCTCGCCAAGACCCTCGGGACGCTCGACTCGATCGCACCGGGCCGCATCGCGCTCAACGTCGTGGCGGCGTGGTGGGCAGAGGAGGCCCGCCAGTTCGGCGGCCGGTTCACGACGCACGACGCCCGCTACGTGCAGGCCGAGGAGTTCGTGCAGGTGCTGCGCGGCCTGTGGGAGAAGACGCCGTTCACGTTCCAGGGCGACTACTACGAGCTGGAGGGCACGATCGTCGAGCCCAAGCCGTCGTCCGCGCCGGTCGTCTACGCGGGCGGCGAGAGCGACGCGGGCAAGGAGTCGATCGCACGGTTCGCCGACGCCTACGTCATGCACGGCGGCACCCTCGACGAGGTGCGCGCCAACGTCGCCGACATCAACGAGCGCGCCCTGCGCATCCACGGCCGCGAGATGCGCGAGATCGGCATGCCCGCGTACGTCATCGTGCGCGACACCGAGGCCGAGGCGCAGCGGGAGCTGGAGCGCATCACCGACGTCGACCCCGCCTCGCCGGGATACGCGTCGTTCGAGCAGTTCCGGCAGAACTCCAACCTGTCGCTGGAGCTCACCAAGCGCGAGTACTCCGTCGGCACGCGCGGGCTGCGCCCGAACCTCGTCGGCACGCCCGAGCAGGTGGCCGAGCGCATCCGGGCGTACGGCGAGGCGGGCATCTCGCTCCTGCTGATCCAGTCGTCGCCGCTGCGCGAAGAGCTGGAGCGGATCGCCGAGCAGGTCTTCCCGCTCGTGCCGCAGTCCACGCTCGTGGGTGCGGGAGTCGATCGTTGAGCGAGCGCAGCGAGACGAAACGCAGGATCGTCGCCGTCTCGGGGAGCCTGCGCGATCCGTCGACGACGAGCGCGCTGCTGGACGGCATCCTCGACGCGCTCGGCGCATCCGTCGACACGACGCGAGAGACCGTGCGGCTCGCGCCGCTCGCGGGGGACCTCGCCGCCGCCGTGACGGGATCGCCCGCCTCGGACGCACTCTCCGCCGCGCTGGAGGCGGTGTCGGGGGCGGACGTCCTGGTCGTGGCGACCCCGATCTACCGGGGGTCGTACACGGGGCTGTTCAAGCAGTTCTTCGACCTCGTGCACCAGGACGCTCTGGAGGGGACGCCGGTGCTCCTGGCCGCGGGCGGCGGCAACGACCAGCACTCGCTCGCGATCGACCACCAGCTGCGCCCCCTGTTCGCGTTCTTCCGCGCCGCGACCCTCCCCGTGGGCGTCTACGCCCGCGCGGCCGACTTCACCCGCGACAAGCGCATCGACCCCGAAGGCGCCCTGCCCGCCGCGATCGACCGGGCGGTCGCCGCCGCCCGTCCGCTCCTCACCCGCTGACGGGCGCTCGTCGGGCTCGGCTCATCCGTCCGCTTCCGCGCGGACGGGCGCTCATCCGTGCGCTTCCGGCCGGATGAGCCCGCGTGTGGTGGCGTCGGCGCGGAGGGGTCAGACGGTGAGGCCGCCGCGCGGACGGATGATGCGGGCGCGCGTCAGGGCGAGGTAGATCTGGCATCCGAGGCAGAAGCCGAACGCCGCGTTGAGGAAGGCGGCGACGAACGCGGCGGCGCCGGCGATCGGCAGCGCCCACGGCACGCCTGCCAGATGCAGCACGAGCCCGAGGGTCACGACGACGAAGCCGACGACCTGGGCGAAGCGCGGCGGCCGCGGATCCTCCAGGTCGGCCGGCGGGGCCAGGCGCGGGCGCACGACCGTCCGGAACAGCACGGACCACGGCGAGGTCGCCGGGGAGGAGAACCCCCACACGAACAGGATCGCGACGACGGCCAGCACGATGAATCCCGGATCCGCGACCCGCTCTGCGAACGTCGAGGCGGACCGGGTGGCGGCGCCCAGGAGGGCGAGGAGCGTGCCCACCAGCAGCAGGACGCTCGTGATCGCGGCCGCGAAGCGCGGGCCGCGGGGATCGATCGCGGCGGGCCGGGCGTCGCCGTTCGGGTCGGATGCCATGCCCCGAACGATAGGCGATCCCCGCTGCCGGGTCGCCTGCGGTCGTCACACGGCGACATGCGCCCGGCCCGCGGCGGCACAGGGTCGTGTGACGCCCCGCGACCGATCCGGCTTGCCCGCGCGGCACCGCCCGGATACGGTGGTCACGTGCATCTGACCTGTCGCTGTTGTCGCTGAGCGCTCACGCGCACCTCCGACGACCCCGACAATCCGCCGCGCCTCTGTGCGCGCGGCCACACACCAGGACACGATCCCATGCGTTACGCATCGCACATCGCCGACCTCGTCGGCAACACCCCGCTGGTCCGGCTGAACCGCGTCACCGACGGCATCCGCGCCACGGTGCTCGCGAAGGTCGAGTACTTCAACCCCGGCGGCTCCGCCAAGGACCGCATCGCCTCGCGCATCATCGACGCCGCCGAGCGCGACGGGCTGCTGCGCCCGGGCGGCACGATCGTCGAGCCCACGAGCGGCAACACCGGCGTCGGTCTCGCGCTGGTCGCGCTGCAGCGCGGATACCGGATGGTCTTCGTCGTGCCGGACAAGTTCGCCGGCGAGAAGGTCGCGGTGCTCGAGGCGTACGGCGCCGAGGTCGTGATGACCCCGACGAACGTGCCGCCCGAGCATCCCGACTCGTATTACAGCGTCTCGGACCGGCTCGCCCGCGAGATCCCCGGCGCGTTCAAGCCGAACCAGTTCGCGAACCTGAACGGGCCGCGCGGGCACTACGAGACGACAGGTCCGGAGATCTGGCGCGACACCGACGGGGCCGTCACCCACTTCGTCGCCGGCATCGGCACGGGCGGGACGATCAGCGGCACGGGCCGCTTCCTCAAGGAGGCGTCGGCCGGCGAGGTCGTCGTCGTCGGCGCCGACCCCGAAGGCTCGATCTACTCGGGCGGACCCCTCCACGGGTACGCCGTCGAGGGCGTCGGCGAGGACTTCTGGCCCGACACGTTCGACCCCGCCGTCGTCGACCGGTACGAGCGCGTGGGCGACGCGGAGTCGTTCGCGATGACGCGCCGGCTCGCGCGCGAGGAGGGCCTGCTCGTCGGCGGATCGTCGGGCATGGCCGTCACGGCGGCGCTGCGCGTCGCGCGGGGCCTGCCCGCCGACGCCGTCGTGGTGGTGCTCCTGCCCGACCACGGCCGCGGGTACCTCAGCAAGCTGTACGACGACCAGTGGCTGCGCGATCGCGGCCACGCCGACCTCGTCGAGACATCACTCGCGCCGCGAGACACCACCGCTGACGTGGTGTCTCGTGCGGGGAGTGGTTTCTCGGCATCCGATCCCACCGACACCACAGGGAGTCTCGCATGACCGCCTCCGACGCCGCCCGCGGCTTCGCCAGCCTCGCCGTCCACGCCGGTCAGGAGTTCGACCCCACGACCGGGGCGGTGATCCCGCCGGTGCACTTCTCCACGACATATGCCCAGGACGGCATCGGCGGCCTGCGTCAGGGATACGAGTACGGCCGCAGCGGCAACCCCACCCGCACGGCGCTGCAGACCCAGCTCGCCGCGATCGAGGGCGGCGCGCACGCGTTCTCGTTCGCATCGGGCCTCGCCGCCGAGGACGTGCTGCTGCGCGCCGTGCTGCAGCCGGGCGACGAGGTGCTGCTCGGCAACGACGTCTACGGAGGCACGCACCGGCTCATCTCCCGCATCCTGGGGCCGTGGGGGGTGCGGCTGCGGGTCGTCGACATGAGCGATGCGGATGCCGTAAGTGCCGCCGTCGCCGAGCGTGCTCCCCGCATCCTCTGGGTCGAGACGCCGTCGAACCCGCTGCTGCGCATCACCGACATCGCCGAGCTCGCCGCCCTCGGCCACGCCGCAGGCTCCCTCGTCGTCGTCGACAACACGTTCGCGACGCCCGCGCTGCAGCAGCCGCTCGCGCTTGGCGCGGACGTCGTCGTGCACTCGACGACGAAGTACCTCGGCGGCCACTCCGACGTCGTCGGCGGAGCCCTCGTGCTCGACGATGAGGCGCTCGCGGAGAAGATCGGATTCCTGCAGTACGCCGCAGGGGCCGTCTCCGGTCCGCTCGACGCGTGGCTGACGACGCGCGGCATCAAGACCCTCGCCGTGCGCATGCAGCGGCACAGCGAGAACGCCGCCGCCGTCGCTTCATTCCTCGACGGGAATGAACGTGTCGCGCGCGTGTACTATCCGGGGCTGGCGTCGCATCCGGGTCACGAGATCGCGGCGCGGCAGATGGGCGGCTTCGGCGGCATCGTGTCGCTCGCCCTCGAGTCGGGTGAGGCGGCGCGACGCTTCGCGGAGTCGACGCAGCTGTTCCAGCTCGCGGAGTCGCTCGGCGGCGTGGAGTCGCTCGTCAACTATCCGGATGCCATGACCCACGCCTCGGTCCGCGGGACGGAGGCGGCCGTGCCGGTCGAGGTCGTGCGCCTCTCGGTGGGCATCGAGTCCGTCGACGACCTGCTCGCGGATCTGGACCGCGCGCTGCGCGCCTAGCGTCCTCGCCCACCGAACCAGCGGCGACGGCGAGGCGGATCCTCGGCGGGGGCGGGCGGCGTGCGATCCGCCCGACGCTCCCGCCACGCGGCGACCTCCACGTCGGCATCCCGGGTCGGGGTCACGACGGGAGGCCCG
>Ga0182739_1001120_pt1 | contig 29489 bp, 55 predicted proteins | sample eDN5th30CBELigBY_FD_128873 | JGI IMG/M metagenome (GOLD analysis project Ga0182739, IMG submission 128873) | Enriched backyard soil microbial communities from Emeryville, California, USA - eDNA 5th pass 30_C BE-Lig BY (version 2) (version 2) | ecosystem: Environmental > Terrestrial > Soil >... | reverse complement strand
GGCAGCGGACAGGATGAACTTGCGCATGGGACATTCTCCTCTGGGTTCAGGGGATGGAGCCATCTCCATCCGATGACCCGAATGTCTCACGATCCCGCCCGCCGGGCTGTTCCGCAGGGAACTCGGCACAAGGGCACCGAAAATCGCTTGGCTTAGGCGCGCGGCTTTTGTATGGGTGCAGTCAGTGGTCCCGTAGCTCAGCAGGATAGAGCACCAGATTCCTAATCTGGGGGTCCCGCGTTCGAATCGCGGCGGGATCACCAATAAAATCAATCTGTTAGTCTATCGTGCATTCCTACTGTTCCGACAGGCGTTCCTACGCGCCTGTATCCGATCCGTTCCCGGCATTGCGCTTCGCGATTCGAAGATGGGCAACGGCGCGAGTTTTTTCGATCGTTTTCCGGTTATAGCGCTGCGTTGTTGCGGCGTTCTTGTGGTTCGCGTGGTGCCTCAGATGCTCGATATCGGCGCCAGCATCTGACCCTTCTGTCACGCCGCCGGCGCGGCTATCGCGGTTCCAGACGTTTTCGGGCACCCCGGCTTCTGTCGCAATTTGCCGCCAATACTGGGCAAACTTCCGGTACTTGTATGGGAGGCCCGTCGTTTCGCTCTTGATCATCGGCCCGATCCTCTGGCCCACCGGGATCATGTCGATGATGCTACGCAAGAACGGATAGGCCATGGTGTCATGCTCGGCGACGACATCGTCAACCTTGCTCGTCGTCTTGGTGAGGATGCCGTGCTCGTCGAGATGAGACCAGAGCAAGCCATCGCGCCATTGCCGGCCGCGATCTACTATACCGCCGAAGTTCTCGCCCTCGATGTTTTCCCATCGGCCGATCACGTCGATCTGGCGGAGGGTGAGCTCGAACTCCAGTGCCTGGGCGAGAGCTATCGAAACTCGTCCCATGGCGATGGCCTTCTGGCAGATCGCCTGCGTCTGCTCGAACGTGATCCGCTCTTTCCGTGCCTTCGGTGCGCTGAACTCCAGGTTCTCAAGAATGGTGGCGAGGCGGAAGCATTCCTTGATGTCGAGGACCACGCCGAACTTGATAACGATCCGTAGGAGCTGCATCGCCTTGTAGGCACGCCGCGGACGCTCCGGGTTCGGTGGCAAGGTGATGCCTTCCCGTGCCGCCTCCGCGCGCGCTTGCGCCTGCTTCTCGGTGTCTGCTGCCGGCTCTTTGAGATTGGAATGCCAACGCTTGAAGTCGAGGCCGTTCAATTTCTCAAGCCTACGACTGCCGACGGACTTCTCCAGAAGGTCGAGGCTTTCGTCGTACATCGCCCGGGTGTTGCTCTTCACGCTGAAGTACGGGCTCTCCTTGGTCTGGCGATAAAGGTTGATGACAGACTTGAGGGTCCCGTCGTACTGGACGCGGTTGCCAATGCCCTTTCGGCTAAGCCATTCCTTCAATTCGCCCGTCAGGCGCCGGCAGTGGGCGGCGATCTCGTCCCCGGTGCCATGAACTCGAACTGTCTTCTGCGGGTATCCTGCTGCATCGCGGGAAACGGCCGACGCCACCCAGTAATAGGCAGTCGATCCGTCTGCCCTTGGCCTGGTTTTCAGGCCTGGAGCTTTCAATTCCATCGCTCTTCTCCATCAAGGCCGGGAATGGCCTGAGGCGATTGTGAGGTGAGTCCGTAGCGGCGATCAAGGAACGCCTGACAGGCGGGCCAGTAGCGGCGGTTTTCGAACAGAGGGTCTGGCGCAGGAAAGCCCGCCTTGGTGATCGTCGGCAACAACTCCTGCAGCTTCAGCGTCGGCAGGCCCATGCGCTCGGCGAGTTGAGCTTCCGTGACGAAAAGTGCGTTCTTCGCAGTCATCCCCGCTCCTTATCCAGTGCGTTGCGGCCGGCGGCTGTCCACCTGAAGTCCCTGTTCTGTCCGTCGCCTCTGTATTCCAGCCAGCCTTTGCGGACGAAACGGTCATATGCCTTGCGCACAAAGGGTGGGTCGAAATTCGCCCACTCGTTATCTGAGCCGGGTTCAGCTGCCATTTCCGCAATAAATTCTTCCTCTAGGCTGGTCAGCTTCATTCTCCTTCTCCTCCAGAAAGTGCGTTGCGGGAGGAGGGGACGGTTCCAGTTGTGGTTATGGCGGCGCGAGCCTGCTCGGCAATCTCATTGCACTTGGCGAGATGTGCGCTGGTGTCCTCGTATTCGTTTCCTTGCGGGGAAGTCCATTGTGGACCGTTCCGGTCATACATCTGCTGCGGGACGGATGCGTCGTCAGCTATTGCGTGCAACGCCTCCCTCAGTCTTGCTATCTCTGCATCCCTTGCATCTGGAGGAACATCCTTGAGACCGGCAGCTTCTGCCTCCTTCTCCGCCTTTGTGCATACTTCCCGCCATTCTTCCGGCGTCCACGGTCCGTCAGGATAGTCATAGCTCGGGTCGATCCAGCCTTCGCCGCCGCATTCCTCGCAATCCTGATCGTCCCAACCGCATATGCAGTCACCCGGCCAGCACTCGCAGCGGTGATAGCCGCGGCCGTCGCAGGCCGCGCATCTTGTGAGGCGGTCAGCCATGCTCGCCTCCGGAAGATACGTTGGTGTAAAAATCAGGCGTTTGCTGCTTTACTGGCTTCATGACCTACGACCTCGAAAAGATGATTGACGATGCGATTGGTGAAGGTCTTGCTCTGGCCTGCCGCATTGCGGCGCAGATGGCAGCCTCCGCCGAGATTCAAAGTGTCTCGGGCCCCGCCGCGCTTCTGATGTTTGTCGAAGCTGTGCGGATAGAGCAACGGGCGCGCATGGGTGACGAAAACGAAAGACCGAACTAAGCATCGGCCGCGTCCTTCGATGAAGTGGTGTCAGAGCCGGACGGTTTCATGAAAACGATCCAATGCGATTTTGCGTTCTTGCCGCAGCGGTTGCCGAAAAGCGGCTTCTGGTCGGTCAGTTTCAGGATCTCCGACACCTTCACCTCATGTTCGTTCCATTTGAAAACCAGCGTCCCGAGCGGACGAAGGACGCGGAAGCATTCAGAGAAGCCGGCGCTGAGATCATCTCGCCAGTCGGATCCGAGTTTGCCGTATTTCTTCGCCAGCCAGCCTTTGGAACCGTTCTGGATCAGGTGTGGGGGATCGAAGACAACAAGGTGGAAATGGTCATCGGCGAACGGCAGGTTGCGGAAGTCGAGAACCTGATCGGGCTCGATGATAAGGCTTCGGCTCCCGCCGGTGCTGGACCTGTCGGCCAGCTCGTGCCGCTCGTGCCGGATATCGCCGAAAACGGCACGCTCATCTGCCCGGTCGAACCAGAACATTCGGCTTCCGCAGCAGGCATCAAGGACGGGGCGCGCGTTCATTCAGCACCGCCTTTTGGTTTGCTGGTGGTGGTCATGCGGCGGCTCCTACGATGGGTTGGCCGTCGAGCGCGCGCAGCACTTCGTCCCCGTTGACGCAAATCGCGTTCGCCATGAGCGCCATCAGCTCGGGCTCTTCGCCATCGCGGGTCCAGATGATCAGGCGCTTGCCGCGACCGGCAAACCATCCTGCTTCAAGGTGCGCCGACCGGCCGCACGGCAAGAGCAGGACGCAGGTATCCGCCCATTCCATGCCCCGGAAGTCGTTTAGGTAGCCGCGCGAGGCGATGGGGTGCGTGGTAAGGAGATCGCGATATGTCTCCGCCTTCCAGCCCAACCAGTCCGGATCGATCTCCGACCAAGCGAAGCCCTTCACGCCGTTCGGCGGATTGCGAAAATCATAGACCTCATGACCGGCTGCACGGAGCATAGCGACGGCGTCGGGCTGGTACGGGTTGCGCCAACTGGATGCGAGATAGATGCGGCTCATGGCTTTTCCTCTAGAAAGCAGTCAATCGCGCCTCGCAGGCCTTCGACTGCTGCGTTGTATCCCTCGCGATAGCCTGCTGGCTTCGCGTCAAAAACGTTGTCGGCTTGGGCTTGGAGTTCGGTGACGGTCCAATTCTCGGCACACCAGTCGGCGAACTCTTCCATCTTCAGACGGAAAAGCTCTGCGACCTGGTATTCGAGGTCGATCCGCTGGGTCACGGCTCGCACCCCTTCTGACCTGTGGCGGAACCGCTGCGCGTGGCGGCGAGGGCGAGGACTGAAGCCGCGACCTTGCGGAGCGCCGGTTTTCCCCCCTGCATTCCGAGGGCGCCGATGCCGTTGTAAGCCCAATCCTTACACTCGGCGGAAATATCGCGGTCGGAGAGGCCGTCCCAAGCGTAGCCGATCCACTTTGCGAGGATTTTCGCGCCTTCCTCGATCACCTCCGCGCTGTCCTCTCCTTCTCTATGGGGTGGGTGGGTGTAGAGGGGAACCTTGTCGCCAAACTTGCTCTTGAACTGGGGGCTGCAAACCGTTCCAGTCGCCGTCTTGTGTTTTTGGAGTTCGGCAAGGGCCTCTCGCTCGATCAGCGCTACAGGCTTCTCTGTGCTCTTATGGTGCGGCGGTGTTGGGCCGATTGGGGCGGCATCGATCATGTCCGCCCACGTCTGCCCGGGGAGAGCCGACCAGCTACCACCCGCCGCGACCATTTCGCCGCTCGGGTTGATAGGCACAAGCACCCATCCCACGGGAACGCTCGCCACCGGCTCTACCGGCACATCGACAAGGGCGGAGCGGATGCGCTGTTCGTAGTCGGCGTGAGCGGCGGCTTGGGCGGCGTCGACGGAGGGGTAGATGGCCTGATGGTTGTCGATATCCAACCAGATGACGTCGTCAAGCTGCCGGATTTGATAGAATGGGAACGTTGATGCCTGCACGATGCTGCATCCGGCGTCTCGATACCCTTGCCGCCACTCCAGCCCCTTCACCTCTACCGCCCGCTCTTGATCGGATAGGGTGACGCGACGGTTCCAGGCGGCGACAAGACCAATACCTTGTTCCGCATCCTCGGCCGTGTACGGGCCGGCGGCGCTGCAATGGCCGCACTTTAGCCATTCCTCGTAGCCGTCATCTTCACGTTTGATATCGACGCCACCACAGAACGGGCAGGGCTTGAGTTCACTCTGCATTTTCAGATTCTCCGAGTAGTGCGCGGGCGCTGAAGAAGTCGCGCGCATAGAGCGTCGAGACAGCGCCGTCCGTGGCCGTCATCGTGTCGACCGGATCGCTGCTGTTGAAGTTTCGCTCGAAGACGACGCCAGCGAACTTGGAAAATGGACGGATGCCAGCTTCGAGCGCCGCTATCCTGGCATCCTTCTCCGCATTCTCCCGCTGCAACGCCTCTGCCTGGCGGGCGAGGGCGAGGACTTCCCGCATGGCGACAGGGTTGCAGGCGGCGATGTACGTGGCGGTCGCTTCCTGGTCAGGCTGGTTGGCGATTACACCGGCAATGAAGAAGCCGTCGCCAACGACATTCACCTGCCCGGTGGCGTCATCGAAACCTTCGACGGACCACGTGACCTTGTTCGTCACGCCTTCCATTGCCTTTTCTATGACCTCTATTGCGGATACGGGGGAGGTCATGCTTCACCGCCTGACTTGCGAGCGGCGAGCAGCGCGTCGGCCATCGCATATCGAACCTCCGCGCTGAGACGGAAGCGCTCGCTATTCGGCAGATCGCGCCACCAAGAATCGAACGTTCCGATGCTGGTCTGCGCGTCCTTCCAAACTTGGTTGCTGCCATAGGTGAGGCCAGCATGGCTTACGATCTCGGCATATCCGGGCTGGTCAGCATGGACAGCGAAGTAATCGCGAACACTAAGCCCACAGGAGTCCCGCGACGGATAGCCCTCACCATCGTATGAAGGAATTGTCGGGAACGCCGGCCCGCCGTCTTCAATCTTCTTGGTCATGCAGGTTCTCCGATCTCGTCGAGCAGGCCGGTGACGTAGATCGCCGTGCTATCGGCGTCCGCGTCGCCCTTGATCCGCTGGCTGTGGGCGCTGAGGATTCTCTTCGCGATCTCGGCGCCGGCAGCATTCACGCCGGTGAAGTTCGGCTTGAACGCCTCATGTGCCGCGATCAGCCCGTCGCGGTCGAGTTCGGCGCCGAGCTTCTGGTCGTATTCCGCCAGCAGCGCGCGGGAGACATTCGGTGCCGGCTCTTGGGAGGAGGAGCGCGGGCCGGCCCCGGTATCAGCCTGCCGGGAGGAGGAGGCGGACTGAACTGATGTGGATTCGCCGCGGGCCCAAGCGCGTAGCAAGCGGCCGCACTCCTCGGTCACGCGCTTTCCGGCGGGGAAGAACGGAAGGTGCTGGCTCTGGATCTTGCCGTGCACGGCCTGGCCGTCCTCGATGAGCGGCACGCCGGGCCGCTCGGGCGTGACGGTGAAGCTCATCGTCATCTCATACATGAAGCGTTTCTCGCAGATCGGCACCCAGCCTGCGGATTCGATCGCCGTCTTCTCGCGGCCGCTCTTCTCGTCGAAGACCTTCACGAACTTGATCTTCTCTTCGGCGCGGAGGCAGAAGATGATGTAGGCGCGGACCTGCCGCAGCGGCGACATCAGGCGCGTCTTGTGTCGGGTCTTCGGGACCTTCCACGCCGGCGCGTTGAACTTGTCGATTTCCCAGCCCTGAAGCTGATCGAACGGCTTGCGGGCGAGGCGCGCGACTTCCTCGTCGTGCATCTCCTGCAGGCCGCCGACGCCTTCGTATTCGTCGGACGTGGAATCGATGATGATCACCTTCGCGCCGGCGCGCTCCGCCTTCTGGATCGCCTCGATGTAGGCTTCCGGCGTGAACGGCGGCTTCATGTCCATATGCTTGAACGTGAACTGGTCGGCGTAGTGCAGCATGCGCTTCGCCTCGGTGTCGATGGCATAGATCGGCTCGCCCTGGGCGAGACCGGTCGCCATGGTCAGCGCGGAGAAGGTCTTGCCGGAGCCGGAAGCGCCGGCGATGGCGATCAAGAGGCTGGTATCGTTGCGCACGGCATCGGTGAATTCGGACATCAGGCGCGCCCTCCGTCGATGTTGCGGAGCTTGACCGACACGCCAGGGCTTTCCGATTTCTGAGGTTGATCTGACATTTGGGGGTCCCCTCCTGCTTTCGTCTTCCGAGGTTGATGCGGTCATTGTTCACTCCCTTGCTCCTTCGGTAGATCGGCCGGGCCGTGTAGTGCTCCAATACTCGGAGCGGTCCGGCCGATCGGGCTATGACGCTCCTCTTCAGGCCAACCGTGCTCGTCGGCGTACCAAAGGAGCGCGAGGAATTTGAAGAAGCGGACGATCATGCCGATGTCCCCCGGCGCATGCAGTCCTTGCACATCGGGGCGAACTGGTCGGGGTTGGCCTTGCTTGGCTTAGGAGCGGTTTGGCCCCAGCCGAACCCGTGGAGCTTCAAAGCCTCCTTCTCCAGATCGGTCAGCCATTCGTTCCACTTCGGATAGAGCACCGCCGCTTCCATGCGCTCCTGATCGGTCTGCATGGTGCCGCACATGCACTCGCCGGAACGGCAAAGCTGCGTGGCAACTGGATTGATCGGCGTCTGGCGGCTTTCGAGGTAGGCGTCTCGATCCTCCTGGCTCCAATCGTGGATGATGTTCACCCAGATGTTGCCAGGGGACGCCGGATCGGCGCGATACAGCTTCAGGTTCTTCTTGCGGTTCTCGCTTTCGTCCTTGCGGGCTCCGTTGAGGAGGAGGACGCGCACGCCGCGCTTGCCCTGCCTGATTTCCCGCGAGACTGCCTTGCGGAACGGCGTTGCCTTGAGAACGCGGTAGGCGAACCCGTGCGCATCGATACCCTTGCCGAAGAAGCCCTTGCGGAGAACGTAGTCCTCATAGGCTGTCCCCGCATCGGCCTCGACGTATTCACCCTTGCGTCCATAGACATCTCGGACGAACTCCGTCGTCTCCGGAATGCCGCAACGGGTGTTGCCGTGGATGACGAAGTCGATCTTCAGGCCAAGCTCACGGGCTACCTGGTCGGATGCTGCGCTGTCCTTGCCGCCCGAGACCATCGAGACGATGTGGGTCGGGTTGTATTCCTCGATCGCCTTTTTAACGATTTCTGAACTGGAATCGATTTTCATGCGGCTAACTCCCGGATTTGACAGGGGTAATTGACGGGCTCATGTTCCCGCGACTTCTGGGGGAACGGTGAATGAGGGGCATTGTTGGATTTGATCTGCTGCGGCTGGATGGCTACATGGCCATGGAGACCGAAGAGCTGGACGGGAAGCTGTACGTCGACACGATCATCATCGATCCGGCCATCGAGAAGTGCGATTGTGATGAGCCGGATGTCGTGAAGCACGGCAAGCGCGTGGTCCACTTCCGAGATCATCCGCTCCAGCGCCAGGAGACCTATCTGCGGATCACGCGCCAGCGGTACAGATGCAGAAGCTGCGGCACGGTGCTTCTTGAGAAGCTGCCCCACATCGACGAGAAGAGACGCATGACGAGCCGCTTCCTGAGCCAACTCGCGCAGGACGGCATTGCCATGAAGTTCTCCATGGGTGGGCAGATCAACGGCGTGAAAGAAAGCCTTGTCCGCCGCGTGTTCAAGGAGGAGGCCGCGCGGCGACTGGAGCACTACACCTTCGATCTGCCCCGCGTTCTCGGCATGGACGAGAAGGTTCTTGGCGGACACCCGCGCTTCGTCATCGGCGATGTCGAGAAGCGAGTTCTGCTCGACATTCTCATCTCTCGAAAGCAGACGAACCTTGAGGAGTACTTCCGGCAATGGGAGCACCGCGACCGAATGAAGGTCGAGGTCATCACCCAGGACATGCACTGGCCCTACAAGACGCTGAACGAGACGTACTTCAAAGGCGCGACCGTCGTCATCGACAAGTTCCACGTCCTGCGCTACGCCGACTTCGCCGTCTCCGAGGTCCGGAAGAGCATCCAATCCAAGGTCGATAACGAGGAGCGGATCAAGCTCAAGAACCAGATCGGCCTGCTGCGGGCGCGTCCTGAGCGCCTTGGCATCGGAGACGAGTTCCGGCTGAAGACCTTGTTCAAGCGTCACCCGGCGATCGAACAGGCGGTCCTCTTCAAGGAATGGTTCTACGACATCTACCAGTGCGAGACCCGAGCCGAAGCCGAGAAGGCCTACGATAGCTGGCGAGAATTGCTCCCGAAGGAACTGGAGCATCCGTTCCGGAAGGTGCTGTCCTACATGCGGGAGAAACGCTGGCGACGGCTGATCTTCAACTACTTCGATCACAGGTACACGAACGCCTACGTTGAGGCGACGAACAACCTGCTGGATGAGATCAGCCGCGGCGGCCGTGGCTACGATCTGGAGACGCTCAGAGCCAAGGCGCTGTTGAAGTACGGCACCAAGCGTCTGATCGATATCTACGACTTCAGCATCAGGCTGAACGATCCCGACTACGATAAGATTATGAACACGATGATTGGTCATGGGGTCAGCCTGTCAACCTTTGAGATCGATTTGAGAGCAGGTGTGCTGGACTGAGTTTCCAACCCCGAAAGTCGGATAGCCCACGCCAGTTTTCGCTGAGCCGTCTTCCACTTGCCGGATGCAGTCAAGGAGATGCTGGAGAAAGCAAGAGTTGATCTCTGACGATGCGGCGTCTGCGAGATTCTGCATATTCTCAAGGAATTCGGCGCAGAACTGAGCGCACATCCAGATGATGAAGTCCGGCTGGGACCCTCGGTTCGCCTCTTCCAAAGCCATCCGAGCCAATGCGATGGTTACGTCCCGGTGGCGATTCACCGCCTGAAACTCAACAGGATCTGACGGCGCGGACGGAAGCCGGCCAAAGTTGGCCTGCATGTCCTTCAGTATGGATTCGGTGTCAAAGTGGACGTGCGACATCAGTTCGGCTCCATAATCGGTTTCGGCTTGTAGGGATTGGTCTCAAACATCGGCAGGGGGTCGAATCCGAGCCCCTGCAAATACGGGTCCTCGATCTCCTTCGCGCACCAGCGGGTGTCGATGTAGGCGGGCATCTCGGCGGTTTTCGTCTCGCCGGGATAGCCGGGCCAATGGTTTTCGCTCAGGCACTTCCGCCACAGCAGGAAGGCGGCCGACGCCATCTTCTCGCCGATCAGCCGGCCAGCGGCGTCGACCTTTGCGACGGTGATCTCGAACGGCGGTTCCTGCTCCTGAACGATGAAGCGGAATTCCAGCCGGCGTTCGTGGCGGTCGATCTCGGGGAACAACTGCCGGAGACCGCGCCGATAGAACGCTTCCTGGAAATGGTAGTTGTTGTTGAAGATGGTCCGGGCGACGTAATCGGGCGCGGCGCTGAGTTCGGTCGTCTTGTAGTCGATGATGGTGATCGTCTTCGCGCTGATCGACAGCCGGTCCATGCGGGCGCGAGACCAGGCGCCGCCGCAACGGTCGCGCCAGACGGCCGTTACCTCGTTGAAGCGCGGCCACGCCTCGTCACCACTGCCGGCGAGCGCACGAACCGCATCGTCTTCGTTCTCCGCCAGCACGGCGCGGGCCTTCTCGACCATCGCCTGCACGGTGTCCATGTCCTTCTTGAGGAGTGCAATCGCGCCCTTCTCCTGCGCCTCGGTGCGCGCTTCCTGTGCCGCCTTCTTCTTGAAGTCGTCGAAGCAGAGGACGGAAATGAGCGTCGGCTGACCGAGGAGCATGGCGTGCGCCGCTGAACCGATGTCGCGCGCCCGGCTGTTCGCCTCGTCCTTCTCCTCCTGCTTCGTAAGCCGGGGATGAGCGGCGAAGGCATGCATCGGGCTCTGCAGGATCAGCTTCTCGGCAATGGACCGGCTGAGGCTGGGCTCGGCGACAGGATCAGCGTGGTAAGCCGCTTCCGTCATCGCGTACAGGCCGGGCGCCGTGATCAGTTCGCTGGGGGCGAGGGTGATGATCTCTGTCATGTTCCCGCCTTCGGGTTGATCTGGACAACGCCAGATTTGATGATTTCAAGCGCATCCCGCTTGGAAAGTTGGGCGATGCACTGCCCCACCTTTTTGTCAACGAGATCCTTGTTGTTCTTCACTGCGTCCATCAGGGCTGCGTAAGCGGGTGACGGGCCGCGATCCCAAGCATCCGGGCGTTTGAAGACGGTGAATTCGGTAAGGTTCTCGATGACCGAGACAGCCTTCGCCCTGATCTGCTCAAGAGCGGTTTCGCCAAGAGCCTCAGCGACCATGGTGACGACAACGTCATGAGCAACATTGCTGATGATACGCTCCTGATGCCCGTTGCAGGCCTCACTGCAAATCCGACGCCATTCCTCGATCGCGATTTCGCGCATCTGGTCTTCGGTCAAGTAGTCTTCGATACGGACGGCAGTCATTCCGCAGCCTCCCGCACGTTCGCCGCTGCCGGAACGACGTCGAAACCGAGGTCGGCGGCGAGCGAGCGGAAACGGTCGTCAAGATCTTCGCGGCGCTCGTCGATGGTCTCGCGGGCGAACCGGTCGCAACTGCGCTTCGTCGCGGTCTCCATCGCGTAGACCTCGCGGGCGAGCAGCGCGACATCAAGCGCGCTTTGGCTGACGGTGATGAAGTTGGTCATTGCCGTGTCCTCAAACTGCGACGGGACGCTCTCCCGTCTGGGCGATGGGGTGGGGTTAGGCGGCTTCGTAGGACCAGTCGTGCAGGTCCGCGATGTGAGCCGATCGCTTGGCGAGGTACCCCTGAAGAGTGACGCGGTTGCCGTCGATGGAGACGATCGTGCCGAGGCGGCCGTCGTTGACGACCATTCCAACCCGCAGGTCAGCCTTGCGGGCTTCCGCTTTGGTCTCGCGTTCTGCCTGAGCGGCGTTCTGGATGATCTCAAGCGCCTTCCACGGGTCAAAGCCGGCTTCAATCGCGGGGAACGCTCCCATCGCGTAAATCTTGCGGGCGTGTTCAACACTGTAAGTCATCTTCATCCCCTGTGTTTCGAGAGCCCCAGCAGATCAGGGGCGTGATTGATCAGGCCGCAGCGCGTTCGGCGGCGGCGAATTTGGCTTCCATGTCGACGAGGCGGTGAAGCAGCTCTTCGGACTGGGACAGCGACCAACCGTCGGGCGCGCGGCCCGTCGTGAACTTGCGGATGGTGTCCTGCTGGTGGCGGATGTTGTCGGCGACATACCGGGCGCGTTCGCCGAACGGGCGGCGGACTGCCTGATTGCGGATACGGGCGACGGCGAGATCAATGTTGGCCATGATCAAACCCTCGACGCGATTTCGTAGGCGCGGTTGACGCGCTCGAAGCCGACGGCGCCGCATGCCGTGACGAGCGCGGCGGTGAGGACGAGGATGATCAGGAGCTGTTCGCGGGCTTGGCGGCCGACGGTGGCGACGAATGCAGGATCGGGCTTGCGGGTGTGTGACATTGCGCTCTCCTTTGATGGAGAAGAGCATAATGGGCAATTTCCCATCATGTCAATGGGAAATTGCCCATTGATGGAGGCGAAATCACATTCGTGCGCGAATCACTTGGATTCCCGGCCGTTTCGAGGATGTCGAGCCCGCTTGACGGAAACCATCAGACAGGGTTCGACTATCTTCGAGGAGAGGGGATGTCTGATGGCTGAGCGTTCAACGGTAATGGAAGGTGACAGAAGGCACGAGCTCGATGGGGTGACGGGCTGGTTGATTCTGCCTGCGATTGGGACGTTTATCGCCCCACTGAGTTATGCTTGGTCCCTGATAGAGACTTGGCGTCTGATGGCCGGGATAACTATACCGCGCGGGCTCGGAGCCCCTATCGCAATCGAAATGGCCGCATCCGTTATTTCGGTGTTGGGCTGGTCTTGGGCGATCTATCTGCTGGTGAACAAGAAGGCGATATACCCGAAGGTGTTCATTGCCCTTGTGCTGCTCAACCTCACCTCCGCGATCATTGTTGCCGCGCTACTTGCTGGCACACGCTTCTCGTCCGCATCGGCGGCGGCAGATATCGGGCGCATCGCCATCCCCGCGCTGGTATGGATTCCATACATGCTGATTTCTCGAAGGGTGAAGAAAACTTTCACTCACGAGTAACGGCGAACACCACACGTCCGATTATTGAGACAGTATCTTCGTCTCCGGTGCCATCTTCGATGGATATTGGCGCTTGGAAACGCGGATCAGTCGACTCTGGAACAAGCCACAGCTTACCGTCTTCGTCCGAGTGGAGGACTTTGACGGTATGCTCTACTTCGCCGCTCGGGCGCCGCCGCTCCACCACATATCGCTTTCCCAATATCGGCCGCTCATGTGCTTCGATTATGTTGTTGAACACGACAACAGTTTTTTCCGCGTAACGCTTGTTCATTGATGGGCCGCGGATCTCGGCGCCGTACAGGGTTAGGCTTCTGAACTCGGGGTCGTCGGGCACGAAGACATCGTAATGATCGCTTTCGTCCCATTCCCATGTCTCGGAGAAATGTCCTGCTTGGACATGTGCTGCCACCACGACCCGCCTAGTGCCTGGATCGCTTTTTGGTGTCGGCTTATCGCTCAGAAGATCGATGATCGTCATGTCGAGCGCATTTGCGACTGATCTCAAGTTATCGATCGAGGGTGCACGATCTCGCTCCAGCATGTCGCGGACAAATGTCTCGCCCTTGCCGGATTTCAACGACACGGCCTTCATGCTCGTGCCTTTGGCGTCAATGGCCGCACGAATACGTTCTTTCCAATGATCTGACATGTTGGGATATTGCCCAATCCTTGCGTAAATAGCACTTGGGTTATTGCCCATTGCAAAATGGGTAATTGCCCATTATTGTGATCCGCATGATCACGAACCAATCCATCATCGAGAGCATCGAACGCCATTGCCGTGCGACGGGGATGGCTGAGACGACCTTCGGAAAGAAGGTGGTCAACGACGGAAAACTATTGTCGCGGCTCCGTGACGGTAGGTCGATCAGCATCGACACCTACAACCGAATTCTGGCGGAGATCGAAAGCGGCCCGATGGTGGCAGCATGATTGAACCGCGCTCTCCTCAACATTTCCATCGTCTCCTTCAGGTGGCTTGATGTCTGCACAATCGTCTCTTTTCTCGGACTCGGGATTCGGAAAGCGCCGAAACACGATTCGGTGCATCGACGCTGTTTGCGACCTCGCGCGGCGGCTTTGGCCCTCGAAGACCGCCGCCAATCTAGCCGGCCGTGCGCATATCAGCCGCCGCGCCGCCGAACTCTGGCTTGAAGGCCGGACGGAGCCCGGCGCCGACGCGCTGGTGAACCTGCTGCGGTCCGATGCCGGGTTCGAGCTGCTGCAGTCGATCATGGAGGGTTCGGGCACGCGCTGGTGGCGCGAGTTCGAGCGCGGCGTCCACATCGCCGAGCTTGAGGCCCGTCTCGACTGGCACCGCGAACAGCTCGACAAGCTCAAGACGGGGATGAAGTGATGCGCGCCTTCTTCGCCGACCGTCTCCTGCAGGTCTCTTCCGCTCTCTACGTCGCATCCGTCTGGTGCAAGGATCGGGCGATTGCCCTCCTCGTCGCCCGCGCCCGCAGCCGGAGGCCACGTCGATGACCTTCGCTCTCTTCATCCTCGTCATCATCATCGCCGCCGGCGTCATCGTGCTCGGCGCGGCTGCTCTTCGCGAGGCAGGCCGATGCTGAAACGCGCGCGTGCCGTCTGCCCCGATTGCGGTGCCTGGCTGAATGCCGGGCGGATTTGCGTCGATTGCGGCGTCATCCCGGCTCAGGTCGACATCGACGCCCAGCACACCATTGAACACCAGCGCGGCGCGGTGCTCTTCGCGCGCCCTGCGGGTTCCCGATCGTCGAAGAGCTTCAAAGGAGCGATGGAAAATGTCTGACGCACACGGCGTAGCGCGCGATCAACTGCGCGCATTGATTGAGCGGATCGAACGCCTCGAAGAGGAGAAGCAGACGATCGCCGATGACATCAAGGATGTCTACGGCGAGGCGAAGGGCGTCGGCTTCGACACCAAGGTTCTGCGCAAGGTCATCCAGATCCGCAAGCAGGACAAGAACGAGCGGGTCGAGCAGGAAGCGATCCTCGACACCTATCTCCAGGCTCTCGGCATGATCGAACTGCCGCCGGATGAAAGCTGATGGCGGGCCGCAGCAATGCGTCATCTCAGGGAAAGGCGGCTTCGGGCCGCCTTGCTCTTGGCCGTCTCAAAACGGGCGAGCGCAACAAGACTGAGGCGAAATACGAGGCGATGCTCGAAGACATGCGGGTTGCCGGCGATGTCCTCTGGTATCGGTTCGAGGGTGTAAAGCTCCGCCTCGCCGACAACACCTTCTACACGCCTGACTTTGCCGTGATGCGCGCCACCGGCCACCTCGAAATGCACGAGGTCAAAGGCTTCTGGCAAGACGACGCGCGCGTGAAGATCAAGGTCGCCGCCGATCTCTACCCCTTCCGGTTCATCGCAGCTCGCCCGCAGTCCAAGAAGGACGGCGGCGGGTGGAATATCGAGGTCTTCGAATGAACATCAACCCGACATGGACCGACGCTCGCATCGAGCGGCTTACCGAACTCTGGCGCGACGGCATGAGCGCTGGGCAGATCGCCAAAATCCTCGGCGGCGTGTCCCGCAATGCCGTCATCGGCAAGGTGCACCGGCTGAACCTCTGCCATGACGTCGGGCACGACAGCGCCTCCAAGATCAGGAAGCGCGCGGATGACAAGAAGCGGGCGGCGAAGCGTGATCAGATCGACCGCGACCGCGCGATGCGGGAGGAGCGCCGGAAGGCTGCCGCGCTGGGGCGTGCGAAGAAGCTTGCCGAGATCGAAGCTCGCGCCGTCCCGCCGTCGCCGGTCGTCGCCAGCATCGTACGGCCGGCCCCGCTGAATTTATCGCTCATCGACCTCGGCGCCAATGATTGCCGCTTCCCGGTCAGCGGTGAGAAGGCCAGCACTCTGTTCTGCGGCCACAACGTCGAGCACGGCGGCACCTACTGCACTTATCACACTCGCGTCGCCTATATCCCGCGCGAGGTCCGGCTCTCGAAGAAGAGGGCGGCGTGACATGGGGAAAAGGAGTAGCTTCCCGCGCATTGATCGCGACGCCTATCAGACCATAGATCCGCGCGCCGTAGCTATGCTGCTGCCTCATCTGCGCGGCATCCGCACCTTTGCCGAGCCATGCGCGGGCGAGGGACATCTCGTCGGCCAGCTGCAGGCGGCTGGGCTCGTCTGCGCCTATGAGGGCGATATCGAGACCGGCCTCGACGCGCTTGTCCACCCCTTCGACGAGGAAGTGGTCTTCGACGCGATCATTTCGAACATCCCATGGAAGCGCGACATCATGCATCAGATGATTTTGCGGTTCCAGGCGATGGCGCCGACTTGGCTGCTATTCGATTCTGGCTGGGCATATACCAGGCAGTCGGCGCCCTTCATCGACCAGTGCAGCCATATCGTAGCTGTCGGTCGCCTCCGCTGGATTCCGGGCACGACGATGAGCGGCAAAGAGGATTGTAGCTGGTACCGTTTCCACGCGCAGCACACCGGCGGCCCGCGCTTCATCGGGCGGGAGGTGGCGGCATGAGTCACTGGGAAGCCTCCGGAAAATCAGATGATTGGTGGACGCCGAAGTATATCTTCGACGCGCTAGGCGAGACGTTCGACCTCGATGTTTCTGCGCCTATCGAAGGGCCGCTGCATGTCCCGTGCCTCGGTTGGCTCTATGACCGAGGCCTTGAGCGCGCGTGGAACGGCTTCGTCTGGATGAACCCGCCCTTCGGCGGCCGTAACGGTTTGAAGCCTTGGCTGGATAAGTTCCTTCAGCACGGCAACGGCATCGCCTTGGTGCCGGATAGAACTTCGGCGCCGTGGTGGCAGGAGATGGCGCGCAAAGCCGACGCGCTGCTCTTCATCGGTGGAAAGGTCAGATTCATCAGACCGGACGGGTCTACTGGCGATTCCCCCTCGACCGGCACAGTCCTTGTCGCAGCCGGCGATAGAGGTGTTGGCGCGCTTGTCGGTGCTGACAAAGCTGGTTTGGGATTGTGCTACGAGCGGAGGCTTGCCGATGCTTGAGGCCGTCTCCTGCCACGCCGTCATCCGATACCTCGAACGCGTGCTCGGCCTGCCGGTGGCGGAATGGCTCGCTGGTGCTGATCACCTCGACGAGCATCAACGCGCTGTCCTGTGCTGCGAGCGTGCCGGGCTGCCGGTGGCGGCCGTCCGTCAGAGCATTCTCAGCCGCCCCGTGATGATGGCGATCCTTGCCGGCTTCCGGCAGGTCATCGTGCGGCACGAGGGTTTCGCCTACGTCATCCGGTCCGGCAAGCTGGTCACCATCGTCACCGAGCGCATGCGCGACGAGAAGATCGGCCAGGGCAAGAAGATGAAGGTCAAGGGCCGCATGTCGATGCGCCGCGAGATCCAGAAAGCAAACCGGCGAAACAAGGCGCGTGACCGTAGCCGCGACCGCCGGCGGCTGGAGGAGGCGTGATGCAGCAGCTCGGCCTTTTCGACGCTCTTCGCCGTCCGCCAGTTCGCATCGCAGTCGATGCCGACGGTCCTGTCGTGCGAGATGAGCCTGACTTCACTTTCCGTCTGCCGCACCCGCGCATGGCGTGGGACCGCGCCGAGATCGAAGTCCACCGTCACGACAATGGCCTCTGGATGTGGTCGACCAGCTACAATGCCGACATGAGCGGCGGCGGTTACCGTGTCGGCGCGAAGTGGGGCAAGTTCGCTGAGACCCGCGAGGACGCGCTCTTCTACGCATGCGAGGAGCTTGAGCGTCATCTCGGCGATCGAGACACGGCCGATGTCGCTTTGATCCGCAAATGGGTTCTCGCCCTCAAGGATGATGCGAGGGCGTTCACATGCCGATAAGCGCCGAAAAGCAGAAGCTCTATCCCGGCGGGTCGCTCCGTTCCCGTGCATGGCAGGATATTCGCGCCTGGGTGGGCGCTCGATCCGGTTGGCGCTGCGAGGGCTCTCCGGCCTATCCTGAGTGCCGCGCTGCTCACGGCGAACCGCACCCTGTCACCGGCTCGACCGTCGTTCTGACGGTTGCCCACGTCGAGCATGACGTCTCTCGCAACGGGCCCGACGACCTGCGCCACTGGTGCCAGCGCTGCCACAACACGCATGACATGGAATATCGGAGGCGTCCGAAGTGAGCGTTTCCGCCTCTGTCCTTGAAGCAATGTTAAAGGCCGGCTGCTCCGCGGAGCAGATCGTTGCCGTGGTGCGCGCCGACGAAGAGGCGAACAAAGAGAAACTGGCCGAAAAGCGTGAGAAGAACCGAATTCGCCAACGAAATCATCGTTCGCGTAATGCGTTACATGGCGTGACAGCGCGTGACGGGCGTGACCTTTCTTCCCCCTCAGGTTCTTCCCCCACACCCCCTTCTCCTAACCCCCATCAATCCATACCCCCTTCGCCCCCTAAAGGGGGCTCTTCCCCCGCCGACGGCCTCAAAGCCGAGTTCGAAAGCGAATTCTGGCCACTCTACCCGAACAAGGTCGGCAAGCCGGAAGCTCTCAGGGCCTTCGTCAAGGCCCGGTCTCGCGCCGACCTCGACACGATCCTCGCCGGTCTCCGGCGCTATGTCGCGAAGACCGATGATCGTCCGTGGTGCAACCCTTCGACGTGGCTGAACCAGGACCGATGGGCCGACATGCCGGCGACCGTCCAGCGCGGGCCGCCGCAGCGAGACCCGGACCTCGCCGATCTTTTCAACGCCAGAGCCAGAGAATTCAGGGATTACGACGATGGACGCACGATTGAGGGAAGCCACGACGGCGGAGATTTCCACGGCTCTCGGCAAGCTCTTCCGCGCCCTGCCGCCCCGCAAGGCGAGTCCGGCGGAACTCGAAGAATCGTACCTGATCGCCTGCCACAAGGCGACGAAGCACGCGATCGAGACGGTGGTGGTGAAGTTGATCCGCGGCGAGCTGGACAAGCTCTCGAAATCATTCGCTCCGTCGCCAGCGGAGCTTTCAGCGGCGATCCGTGACGAGATGGCGTTCGTGCAGAAGCAGATCGATCTGGCGCAGGAGCGCATGCAGCTTGAGGACCGGCGCCCTGTCGGCGTGCGTCCGAAGCTGCTGCATGAGCGCCAGTCGGAAGCCCGGGGCCGGATGGCGGACGAGCGGCGGGCGCTGCTGCACTCCGGCGTCACCCACGCGGTATCCGTCACCAAGCTGCGGGAATGCCCGACCGGATCGGCGTTCATCTCGATCACCGGCGAGATTTATGGGCCGCCGGGCTCGAGCGATAACGCGCCGCCGGTGCCAGTCTGCGCCGATGACATCCCTTGGTAAGCACCACCTTTCAACGCAATTCTACGGTTTTCACCATGACGACGCGGACCAAAAACGAAAAATACCTGTCGAGGCCCGAGGTTTGCGCCCGCTATGGCATCAGCCGGTGGACTCTGCGCAACTGGATCAAGAACGATCCGACATTCCCGGTCCCGCTGGTGCTCAACAAGCGCGATTACTGGTCCGATTACGATCTGGCGAAGTGGGAGGCGACGCGCGGCGGGCTCGATCCTGACCTCGAAGGCCGCCTCATCGGCCTCAAGCCGGTCTCCGGCGTCATTACCGACTATCAGCAGCTCGTAGACGCACTGATCAAGCGCCGCGAAGAACTGAAGGTCTCGTCGATAGAGCTCGATGCACGCTCCGGCATGCAGGAGGGTTACACCTCGAAGCTGGAGAACTTCGGCCGGCCCCAGGGGCGCGGCATGGGCCCGGAGATCTTCCCGCTCTGGCTCGGCGGATTGAAGTGCGCGGTTGTCCTCGTCGACTTACCGCGCCGGCCGAGGCAGCGGAAAGAAGCCTGAAGGCAGATCAGCGGCGAGCATAGTTCGGATCCTTGTAAGGATAGTGCTCCCAGCACCACCAGCGTATCGGCTCGGCTTTGCTGCGTGCCATGCCGAAGCCGCCCCATTCGTTGCAGCCCTCGTGCTCGCAGTAGTGCTCTTCACTCACCGGCGGCGGTGGATGGGTCGGCGTTCTGTCGTCTAAGCTCATCTTCGTCCTCGCTTTGCGTCCGCATCAACCTGGCGCCGTTGCAGAGGCGGACGCCGGCCGAATAGATCGTCTTGAAGTACTCGTAGGCCGCAATGGCTGCCCCGGCGTTGCGGGCTCCGCCCAGCTTCTCCATCGGCACGCCATCGCCGTTCACGCGGTCGATCACGAACGGGAACTGACCCCCGATGAAAGCGTCCTTCTCCGGCAACATGATGATTTCGTGCTGATCACCATGCTTGCAGAAAAAGGTGCTATCCGGCCCGTAGACCCATGCTGTCACGCGCTCATAGTTGATGGTGCCGCGGGCCTGATAGCAGACCTGCCATTCTCGCCCATACCTGATTAGCATGGGTTCGGTCAGCGGTTTTCGCCTGGTTTTTCGGGGTTCTGGCATGCGGCATCCTCGGTTTGGAACGCCGCCATTCGTTCTCTTTTTGTACCTGCAGGGCTAAATGGCGCGGTCAGGCATCGGAGTCAAGATGGATGCTCCGGCACGTGCTCCAGCAGCGCGGCGTCGATCCAGTCGATCACGCCCTCCTCATCGTGCTTCAGGTGCGTCTCAAGTTCGTCACGCATCGCCTCGATGGCGGCACGGGCGCGGTCAAACAGATCATTTCGAGCGTGCTTCTCCTGGACTACGCGCTCATATGGCCACCCGCCATTCTGCTCGTCAGCCGTCTGTATCGCCCTGGCGACCTTCTCGATCATGTTCATTTCCGCTTACTCCTAATCCTGCAGAACGGTCATCTCGAAGCGTCGTGTCAGCACCAGCTTTCGGTTCAGCCAGCCGCCTTCGATCCCGAATTCCGCCGCGGCGCACGCCATACGATAGCGTTTCCGCGCGTTCTCATCGATGTTCTTGTCCGGGCGCTCGAAGTCCTTGATCGCGCCGGCAGAGAAGCCGGTCAGCACGGCCAGCTGCGACCGGGATAGCTCCATCACCTCTTCGCGCCATCGCCTGCACTGCACATATTCTGGCTCGTCAGCGTCGATTTCCATCGCCATTCCATCGGAATCATGGGGCGCTAACCACCCCGAATTGCCATCATATCAGCCATTAACCACCCCATCAATGCGCACACGAAATAGGCCCAAGGGGTATTAACCACCCCTCTCTTTTTGAGACCACCTCCGAAGATGAACGAGCCTCATTGATTTCATTGCGAAATTCCCCTGTGCTTTGCGTACCCTTATCCACAGGTGCTACCCATCGCGCGGCTCACCCCCTCTTCCCCTCGCTCCAACCTCTCCCTCACCAGAGCGAAGCGAGCGCCGACCAAGGCAGCGAGCGGCGCGGGCCGCAGGTGCAACCGGTCAAGAAGAGCAAGCGATGGCCTTCCCCAGCAAGCAGACCGCTCAGTCGGTCGCACACCGAGCGCAGAAAGCGGCGGCATCCTTCCGAAAAGAAAAAAAAGAGATCGTCGTCGGCCCCAAGACGAAGGCGGCCATCGAGGCAATGGTCTTCGAAGGCAAGCTTCGGAGACAAGCCGCCGAAGCAGTTGGGATGTCGGACGAAAGCCTCCGTCAGATGCTCCTCAAGCCGCATGTCCTTGCCTTCCTCAATCAGTGCATGGAGGTGTTGAGGACAAGCGAACGCCCTCGCTCGCTATTGAAGGTGGTCGAGCTGCGAGACAAGGCCGAGAGTGAGCGCGTCCAGCTCGACGCCGCCAAGTACATCGACGGGATGGACCGGGGCGTGCACCAGGTCGGCGCCACCGTGATCAATAACACCCAGATCAACAACACGGTGAACGTCACACCCGGCTACGTGATCAAGATCGACCGGCGCGACGACGTGAAGAGCGCACCACAGATAGACCATCTGGAGCAGGATGAGGTTATCGCCTTAGAAACATTGGAAGGCGTTCCCGATGAGGATTGAGGAACGCGCCCCCGTACCGGGTTCGTTCTCGATTTCGAGGCCTCGGAGGCGGGGGTGGGGGCAAAATTGGCCGCGAAGTTTCCAGTTCCACCCTCACACACAAGTCGCATCACTTTGACGGTCTGAGGATCAGAATTTTTTTCACCTTACGGAGAGCAGCAATGGTTACGACATATTTGTGCAGGGGACGGAATGATCTGTCGAATATCTCGGTTCCTGCCGGTACGCCGGTGCGGATCATCGTGCCCACCGGGTATTTCTGGCGCCCGGCGGCCGACGGGGCAATTGATGTCCTGCCGCGCTGGTGGCGGCGAATGTTGGATCGCGTTCTCGATCTGACGCCGTTCCACGTCATCGCCGCTATCGCCTTCCTGTACTGGGTGATCCGGCTCGGCGTTAGCTGAGTGCTTTGCCGCCACTCTCCCCGCCGCCGATGATGCGTGCATCTCAAGCGATGGAGATGCGAGATGGCTTTAACGGTTGAATTCGGGTGGTGGTTGGTTCCGGCTTTTCTGTCGGCGTGCTCGATCTTGTTTCTGATCGTGTGGCGAGGTTTTCTCAGCGATGCAGGATCCGACATTGGCGTTCGTGCTGTTTCAGGGCTCCTCGACCTACTGGTCATTGGCGCTCTGACCATCATCTGCCTCATCGCATGGCTGATCTGGGCGCTGGTGGCGTGATGCCCGACGTCATTTCCCTCGACGCCGAGCGCGACCGCAGAACCGGCCCTGACGCCGAGTTTCGGACCGTCGACCAGTACGGTCGGCCGATGTTTACCTTCCTCGCCGATTTCGAACATGATGGCTCGACCTTCTCGATCCGGTTCTTCGCCTATGACTTCGACGATGCCGAGCGGCGGATAGGGGCCATGCGTGGCGGCCTGACGCTCGCCGGGCAGATTTATTCGGAGATCGACGGATGACCGGGCGTGCTTGGTGGGACGATGTTCCGTATCACGGCGATGAGGCTCCGCTGATCTCGATGCAGATCGAGGCCGAACCTGAGTTTCAGCATCCCTGCGGATTTATCCGGTTGCGCGAGCGCCATCGCGTCCGAGCGCCATCGCGTCCGCTGCGCGTCGAAAGGCCGGCTGATGCTCAGGATTGAAGAGCCCGAGCGCCCGGCGGAACTGCCGCAAGTCGAATTTGACGGCGAGGGCCGGAAGATCTACGAGCCCGATGGCCAGGTCCTGCGCGATTTCCTCGAATGCCGGAAGCACGTCTCGATCATCCGCGGGTCGATCGGCTCCGGCACGTCGACTGCCTGCATCATGAAGATGTGGATGATCTCGAACGAGCAGGCGCCCAACGCGGATAGTGTCCGCAAGACGCGCTGGGCGGTCTGCCGCAACACCTTCCCCGACCTGAAGAACACGACGGTGAAGTCGTGGCTCGACTGGTTCCCGGAAGACATGTACGGCCGGTTCTACTGGGACCGGCCCTTCCGGCACGTCATTCGGCTCGGCGACGTCGAGATGGAGGTGATCTTCCTCGCGCTCGACAGCGAAGACGATATCCGCAAGCTGCGGTCGTTCGAGTTCACCGGCATCTGGTTCAACGAGCTCGAATTCATCGAGAAGGCCATCGTCGACGAAGCGGAAAGCCGAACCGGTCGATATCCGGCGGTGAAGGACGGCGGGGCGACGTGGGACGGCGTGATCGCCGACATGAACGCGCCGCGCGAGGACCACTTCATTCCGTTGATGATGGGCGAGGTGCCGCTTCCCGACGATTGGACGGAGGAGGAGCGGCTTGCCTACCAGAAGCCCGACAACTGGGGTTATCACGTCCAGCCGCCGGCGATGCTGGAGGTGAAGGACGGCGGCGGCACGCTGATCGGGTACAAGATGAACCCGCGCGCCGAAAACACGAAGTGGCTGAAGCCCGGCTATTACGCGGAGAAGATCAAGGGCAAGGCGAAGAAGTGGATCGATTCCCGCGTCCTCAACAAGATCACGGTCTATGTCGACGGCAAGCCGGTCTGGGAGCAGTTCAACGAGGATTCCCATGTCTCGAAGACGCCGCTCGAACCGATCCCGGGTTGGCCGGTCTATGTCGGCCTCGATTTCGGCCGCAATCCGGCCTGCGTCGTCGGGCAACTCGTCAACAATCGCTGGCTGATCTTCGCCGAGCGCGCGGCGAGTGGCGTCGGCGCGTCGATCTTCGCCCCGCTGGTGAAGCAGTTGCTGGATCAGCGCCTCGGCGACTGGCATCTCGCCTCCAGCAAGGGCGATCCGGGAGGTTTCTCCGTCGAATTCTTCGGCGATCCGAAGGGTGAGGACGGCACGCAGGCCGACGAGAACACGGCCTATGACATTTTCCGGTCCTTCGGCATGCCCGTCACGCCGGCGCCGGTGAAGAACAACCACATCCAGACCCGCATCGAAGCCGTCGAATACGCCATGATCACCATGGTGAACGGCCTTCCGCGCTTTCTGGTTTGCGGCACCCACTGCCGGACGCTGAAAGTGGCGTGCGCCGGCGGCTATCACTTCAAACGCATCAAAGGCACCGCCCGGCACGAGGAAAAGCCGTTCAAGGATCGGTATTCCGACATCGCGGACGCCTGTCAGTACATGGTGCTCGGCGCCGGCGAGGGCCGGGTCGTCGTTGGGCGGGACCGTGCCGGAAAAAGGGGTCCGGTCGACATCAAGGTTCACAAGAAATCGAGGCGACGCGGTGGATTCTGACGATCTCAACAGCCGGCTTCCGCTGGCGGAATGCGAACCGGCGGAATGGTTCGTGGTCTTTCACGACAAGAGCGACAAGTGGTGGGTGAACCTGCTTGCGTGGGGCCGCTTCAAGCACGTCAGCGTCTTCGGCAAGGTACCGCGTTCCGGCTCCTGGGTCTTCTACGATCTCCATTCAGACCGCGCCCACGTCATCGTCGTCGGTGACTGGGAGGCAGACATGGCGATCGCCTATTACTCGATGTGCGGGCCGGTGATCCGGTTCCCGCGCCTTCTCGCCGACGCCTCCGGGTTTGTCTTCCGGCCCGGCTTCTGGTGCGTGCCGGCCGTCGCCCACATCATCGGCCTGCGGACCTGTGCTTTGCGACCGGACACCCTTTACCGGCAAATTCTCGCCAAAGGCGGCGAATTGATCGGCTCTGAAGGGCGGCGAGATGAAAACTCCGAAGATGGAAAAAGACCCTGAGCTCGAACGGCAGAAGTTGGCCGCGGCGACGGAGAAAACGAACGCGATCCAGCAGCGTCTGACGACGGAGACCGATGCATCGCTTCGATACTTTGGCAGCCGGCGCGCGCTGCTTCCGGGCAATACGTCCAGCCTGATCCGCCCGATGTGAGGCCGGAATGGCAAAAAAGCCGACAGTCGCGAAAGCACCGCCGCCCGGCCCCGATATGAAGGGACTGGGCGAAGATGCGTGCGCTCGCCTGAAGGATGCCCGGGCCCAGAAGACGGAAGCCGAGAAGGACCTGCAGGAAGCCTATTTCTTCACGCGGCCGCGGTTGTCCTATCAGGTCTCGTCTACGGCGCGGCGCCCGAACCGTCGCGACGATCAGGGCGACGATCTCGCGACCGGCATCGGTTCCGAGGTTTCCGAGGATTTCGCGACCGAGGCGACGGCAGCATTCTTCCCGCAGGGCACCGACTGGGTGGAGTCCGCGCTGGATGAATCCGAACTCACGGAATTGAAGCCCGAAGAAGTCGCCGATCTCAAGGCCGATGCGGCCGAGCGTAGCAAGATCATCTTCGCCGCGATCCGGGCGTCGAACTTCGAGTCCGAGCTCGGCACGGTGCTCGATCCCCATCTCGCCGTCGGCACGGTGGCCTGGTGGATCGAACGCCCGTTCAACACTCGCCCGGTCAGCGTGCAGCATGTCCCGGCCAGCGAGCTTGAATTCAACGTCGAGGCCGATGGCTCCGTCGGAGATCGCTTCCGCGTCCGGTGGGTGAAGGGCTCGAAGCTGAAGTCCGTCATCCCGGGCGTCCCGCTGCCGGAGACGGTTGCGCGCAAGGTCCGCGACAACAAGAATTGCACCATCGAAGTGGTGTGGTGCTTCTGGCGTGACTGGTCGGACCCGGAAAACGACAAGTGGATCCACGTTCTCCTCGTAGACAAGATCGCCGTGCATCAGCAGATTCTTGATGGCGAGGGATGCCTGCCGCTGATCATCGCGCGCATGTCGCCGGACAGCCAGTTCTCGTGGGGCTTCGGCCCGTCGATCAAGTCGCTGCAGGAGTACCGCGTCCTCGACGTCATCACGGCGGCGACACAGGATCGCGTCGACATCGCCATCGCGCCGCCGATCGGATATCCCGATGATGGTGTCCTCGATTTCGAGAACGGGCTTGAGGCAGGCAAGGCCTACCCGATGCGGCCCGGATCCGGGCGGGATATCGCCAAGCTCTATTTCGAGGGCGACCCCGATCTCGGTTTCTATGCCGCGACCGATCTCGAACGCCGCATCCGCCGGAAGCATTTCGCGGACTATCCCGAGCAGAAGGGCGACACCCCGCCGACCGCGACGCAGTGGGTTGACGAGATGGTCAAGGCCCAGCGCCGTATCGGCACGCCGGGCAAGAAGTTCTGGCGCGAAGGTCCCTATGCGATCTATCGGCGCTTCGAGTGGCTGCTCGAAAAGGACGGCAAGATTTCGCCCGTCGAGATCAACGGTCGAAAGCTGACGCTGGTCCCGAACAATCCCGCGACGCAGGCGGCCGACAACCAGAAGGTCCAGGTCGGCGTGCAGGTCCTCGGCCTCGCCAAGAGCTATTTCCCGGAGACGGCCGCTGCAGCCATCGACGAGCGCGCCACAATCGAAAACCTCAAGAAGCTGACCAAGGACGAGGTTGTCGTCTTGCGCGATCAGCAGCAGACCACCGAACTCCTGCAGACCGTGCTTGGCGCGGCGCAAGATGCTGGTGTCGTGCCGGGCGGTGCTCAATGACGGTGAAGCTCAACGACGAAGCCCTCGAGCATGCCGTGCGCTGGTTCTCTCGCCAGCCGGAAAGCGTCCCGTTCTTCGCCTTCCTCCGTTCCGTTCTGATGGAAACCGGCCCGCTCGACACCTGTGCTTTGCACCGACATGACGAGCGCCGCAAATTTGCGGCCAATCTGATTGCGATGGCAGAGACGGAAAAGCGCGATGGACCCGAAGAACAACTTGAGCGGCGAAATGGATCGAGAACGGCACCCCGAAAAACGCTACGGCGCGGCCCTGCTAGCCGGTAGCCCGGGCGCTTTTGCGTTTGCCTCTTCCATCGGCCCGCGTATCATGCTGAGCGCCCCGGATGCGGCGGCCGGCGGTGGTGGTGAGGGCGGCGACGCCGGATCTGCTGCCGCCGATGCCGGCGCCGACAAGTCCGGTGGAGACGGCGGACAGGGCAAAGCGGAAGCCGATAAGGTCGCTCGCCCCGACTATATCCCGGAAAACTGGTGGGACGGCGAGAAGGGCTTCAAGTCCGAGGACTTTCAGGCGCTCGTCGCCCGTGACGCCGAGAACGCCGCGCGCCTCGCTCAGGTGCCGGAAGCGGCCGACAAGTACGAGGCCAAGCTTCCTCACGATTTCAAGCTGCCGGATGGCGTCGAGATTCCCGACGGCGAAAGCGCGCTCAACCCGGATGATCCGCGCATCGCGGCCGCCCGGGATTTCGCCCACGCCAACCAGATGAGCCAGGCTCAGTTCGAGGGGATGCTCGCCATGGGCGTCCAGCTCGATCTTGCCGAGCAAGGCCGCATCAACGACGCGGTGAAGCAGCAGGTCGAACTTCTCGGTGCCAAGGGTGCCGAGCGCGTTGGCGCCGTGAAAACGTGGATCGCCGCCAAGCTGCCGGCCGATCAGGCGGAAGCGCTGACCGGCATGATGTTCACGGCGAAAACCATCGAAGCATTCGAGGCGCTGATGCGCCTCAACAGGGGTGCTGTCCCGGGCAATCCGGGCGCAGGTCGCGAAGCCGGAAAGACTGAAATCTCGGACGAGGAGTACGACAAGCTGTCTCCGGTCCAACGCATCAACTACGCCCGCGGCTTGCCCACGGCCTAAAGGAGACCTGCAATGCCTGAAGTGATGACGCTCCCCGAATACGCGAAGGGCCTCGAAAAGACCTCGATCGAGCGTCCGCTGATCGAGACCTTCGCCGCTGAATCGGACATTCTCCAGCACCTTCCGTTCTCCGGCTTCTCCGGCGCGGCGTACGAAGGCTATCGCGAAACCGACATCGGCACGTCCGCCTTCCGCGCGATCAACGAGCCGGGCAGCGAGTCGAAGGGCAAGATCGCGCCGTTCCAGGAAACGAGCTTCCCGATCGACGTCAAGCTGTCGGTCGACAAGGCCATCGTTCTCCGCCACGGCATGGAGCGCCGCGCCCGCGAAGAAGCGATGCAGATGAAGTCGCAGGCCAAGCTCTTCACCGACACGTTCCTCGCCGGCGACAACACGTCCAACGCGAAGGAATTCAACGGCCTGAAGAAGCGCTGCACGGCGGCCAACGGTCGTCTCCTGCACAATTCGGTCGCTTCCGGCGGCGCCGCGCTCTCGCTCTATGAGCTCGACAAGGCGATCCAGAACACCCGAAACGCGAACGTCATCATCGCTTCGCTGAACCTGCTTCCGCGGTTCATCCAGGCGGCGCGCGACACCACGATTTCTGGCTTCGTCATCCAGTCGTGGGATGAGGTCGGCACGCCGAAGATCACCTATGCTGGCAAGCGGATCCTCTTCGGCTACCAGAAGGATCGCCACGGCGTCATCCTTCCGTTCAACGAGGTTGCGCAGGGCGGCGGCTCCGCCGTCACGACGTCGCTGTTCGTGGCGAACTTCGCCGCAGACGGCCTGCACGGCATCCAGCTCAAGAACATGGAAGCCACGGACATGGGCCTGTCGAAGGAAGACGGCATCTTCTACAACACCAACGTCTCCTGGGACGTCGGTCTTGTCGACGAGACCGACTACTGCGTCACCCGTCTGACGTCGATCACCGACGCCGCCTTCACCAAGTGACGAAATCAGACCCGCGCCAGCGCGGGTCTTTCTCAACAGGAGATCAGACCGATGGGTCAGAGGGTTTACAATCAGGACAAGGAACTCGTCCTTGCCGATGGCGCCGCAGCGATTACCGCGTCTGGCGTCACTCAGGTCGGCGGTGCGGCTGCGACAAAGAAGGTCGGTCCCGGCCGCTTCGAGGCGGTGCTGATCGTCGATGTGTCCGCCATCAAGATTTCGGCCAACGACGAGATCTATACGCTGCTGCTCCAGGGGGCGACGTCCGACGCTTTTTCGACGGTCGAAACGCTGGTTTCGCTGGATCTCGGCGCGACGGAAGTCCGCAAGGGCGGCGCCGTCGACTCGGTCATCGGTCGCTACGAAATCCCGTTCACGACGGAACAGCACGATACGGTCTATGACTGGATCCGCCTGTATGTCGTGACCGACGGCACGAGCGAAACGATCACGCTGAAGGCATGGATCGCGGAGCGCTATTAAGCGCTCCCCTCCGGCCTGACCAAACAGGAGACGATGGACAATGCCCGAGAAGACGAAAGTTTACCGGAAGAACGGCGAGACGGCGGAGATGGATGCCGTCGATGCGCGGCGCACCGTGCAGACGCACCCCGACGACTGGGCCCTCACTGCATGGCCGAAAGCCGAGAAGGCGAAGCCCGCTGAGCCCACGGCTCCGCCGAAGGCATTCGAGGCCAAGCATCGCGGCGGCGGTAGCTATTCCGTCATGGACGCGGCCGGCGCCGAAGTGCTCGACAGGCTGACCAAGGAAGACGCCGAGCTGTTCAACGCCGGCACGCTGGATGAGCAGAACGCTTTCATCGACACCGAGAAGGCGAAGCGGGCTTCGAGCTAGTCGCTCATCCATCGCG